>Ga0310786_10010632_pt1 | contig 11555 bp, 5 predicted proteins | sample AusTroGonzalo_MG_FD_203881 | JGI IMG/M metagenome (GOLD analysis project Ga0310786, IMG submission 203881) | Bovine rumen microbial communities from tropical cattle in Woodstock, Queensland, Australia - Gonzalo_03 (v2) (version 2) | ecosystem: Host-associated > Mammals > Digestive system >... | reverse complement strand
GTAAGACTGGTCTGCTCGCCGAAGAAGTCATCATCGTAGATAATGCGCCCCTCTTCGTCTTTCTTCAAATCGTAAAGATTCTTCGTCGTGACCTGGAACATGTTGCCGGCTCCCTCGCAGTCACTGGCAGTAATGAGTGGGGTATGGAAATAGTAGAAGCCATGCTCGTGGAAGTAGGTATGGATGGCCATAGCCATGTTGTGACGGATGCGCATAACGGCTCCGAAAGTATTGGTACGGAGACGGAGGTGTGCATTCTTACGCATAACCTCGAAAGACTGGCCTTTCTTCTGCATGGGATAAGTATTATCGCAGAGGCCATAGATTTCAATGCTCTTTGCCTGAATCTCACAGCTCTGTCCAGCACCCTGACTCTCAACTAGCGTTCCTACAACACAAATGCAGGCACCAGTTGTTATCTGCTTCAGCAGTTCTTCGTCGAACTTCTCAGGATCAACGACAATCTGCACATTCTTGATGGTAGAGCCATCGTTGAGAGCTATAAAATCAACAGCCTTACTGCTGCGATGGGTACGCACCCATCCCTTGACACATACCTCCTGACCATAGGAGGTGCTGCTAAGGATATCAATGATTTTTGTTCTTTCCATATTCTTAATCGGACATTATTCGTAGGCGCCCATGCGAAGACGATCGACTTCCTCCTCTGTGAGGTAGCGCCAGTCGCCACGACGCAGGTTCTTTTTCGTCAGACCGGCAAACTGCACACGGTCGAGTTTGGTTACCTTATAGCCAAGAGACTCGAAGATACGGCGCACGATGCGGTTCTTTCCAGAATGAATCTCAATGCCTACCTGCTTCTTGTCAGTAGGCGATGCATACTGCACGTCGTCAGCACGGATCTCACCGTCATCGAGGGTGATGCCATCAGCAATCTGCTGAAGGTCGTGAGCCGTGACATTATGATCGAGATAGACATGATATATCTTCTTCTTCAAATACTTGGGATGGGTGAGCTTGGAAGCCAAATCACCGTCATTGGTAAGCAGAAGCACACCTGTTGTGTTGCGGTCAAGACGTCCTACCGGGTAGATACGCTCAGGGCATGCATCCTTGACGAGATCCATCACGGTCTTCCGCTGCTGGGGATCGTCGCTGGTGGTGACATAGTCCTTGGGCTTGTTAAGCAGGACATATACCTTCTTCTCTATATTGACGGGAGACTCGTGGAAACGAACCTCATCGGTACGCAGCACCTTGGTTCCGAGCTCGGTAACCACCTGTCCGTTGACCGTAACGACACCTGCCTGAATGAACTCGTCGGCCTCACGACGGCTGCATACGCCGGCATTGGCAAGGAACTTGTTCAGACGAATGGGCTCGTTGGGATCATAGTTCTGTTCCTTATACTCGATACGCTTCTTCTGCGAATACTTGGCGTTGGGGTCGTAGTCGGCACTATGCTGACGGCGTGGCTTCTGGCTATAAGCACCATAAGGAGCCTGCTGACCGTAGGGGCGCTGACCGTAAGGTTTGCCTCCAGGACGCTGACCATAGCCACCCTGCTGTGGACGGGGCTGGCCGTAACGCGGACGAGGCTGGTAGCCCTGCTGGCCCTCAGCATCCTGATTATAGCGCGGACGGAAGCCCTGCGGACGGGATTGATAATCCCCCTGCTGACGAGGCTGATATCCTTGACGGGGCTGGTATCCACCCTGCTGACGGGGCTGACCATACCCTCCATTATTATTATAAGATGAACGCGCGTGATAAGGGCGCTGCTGCTGAGCATTCTGTAGAGAAGCACCAAAACCTTCGGGACGGAAAGCCCCTTCGTCGTCACCATGATTGGGACGACGGCTGTAGGCCGGTCGCTCGTAAGTATTGTTGGTGGGTCGTGTGTTGGTGTGAATACGTGGTCTGGGAGAACGTCCTGCCGGACGATAGTCCTTCTGATAGCCTTCACGGCTCACATTGTGCTCTTCGTGGAGCTGGTCCTGAGTGTTTTCTTTTTCAAATTCCATAATGATTATTGTTTTTAGGGCCTCGCGGCTTATTTGATATTTTTGACAAACGCGCAAATTAGTGCGCAGACAAGTAACTATTAAAATCCTATACCCGTATAGGTAACGGGAGTAATCTGTTCTAATTCTTTCTTTACGTCATCGCTGACATTGAGAGTCTGTATGAAGTTCTTGATGGTTTCGTGGTTGATGCGCTCGTTGGTACGCGTGAGCTGCTTCAGGGCCTCATAGGGATTTGGATAGCCCTCACGGCGCAAAATCGTCTGGATGCCCTCAGCGACGACGGGCCAAGTGTTGTCAAGGTCGGCCAACAGCTTTTCCTCATTGAGGATGAGCTTACGGAGACCTTTGAGGGTGCTCTGGAAGGCAATGAGCGCATGTCCAAAGGGCACACCGACATTGCGGAGCACCGTACTATCGGTAAGATCGCGCTGCAAGCGGCTGACAGGCAACTTCTGTGCGAGGAAAGCCAGGATAGCATTGGCGATACCAAGATTACCCTCAGAGTTCTCGTAGTCAATGGGGTTTACCTTATGGGGCATAGCGCTGGAACCAACCTCGCCAGCCTTGATCTTCTGCTTGAAGTAGTCCATAGAGATATACATCCAGAAGTCACGGTCGAGGTCGATGATAATGGTGTTGATGCGACGAAGGGCATCAAAGAGTGCAGCCAGATGATCGTAATTGGAAATCTGCGTGGTATATTGCTCGCGCTCCAGTCCGAGGTATTCGCTGACAAAATGATTAGCAAAAAGCTGCCAGTCGATGTCGGGATAAGCCACATGATGAGCATTGAAGTTGCCCGTAGCACCACCGAACTTGGCTGTGATAGGACAATCCTTCAAAGCACGGAGCTGTTCTTCGAGGCGGTAAACGTAAACCATAATCTCCTTGCCCAGTCGCGTAGGAGATGCGGGCTGACCGTGGGTACGCGCCAGCATGGGAACGTTGCGCCACTCCTGGGCATAGTCATTGAGCTGCTCGACAAGCTCTTCGAGCAGAGGGATATATACCTGATCGAGTGCCTCCTTGACAGAGAGGGGAACAGATGTGTTATTAATATCCTGAGAGGTGAGTCCGAAATGAATGAAGTTCTTGATTTCAGCAGGGAAACCACCAGAATCTGCCACATCAATACCATCAAGACGCTCCTTGATGAAGTACTCAACAGCCTTGACGTCGTGGTTGGTTACAGCCTCGATATCCTTCACACGCTGTGCATCAGCCGGCGTAAACTGGCGATAGATATCACGGAGCGCATCGAAAAAGCTATGAGGGAAACTAGCCAACTGAGGAAGCGGCAACTCGCACAACGCAATGAAATACTCTATTTCTACACGCACGCGATAACCAATAAGCGCGTATTCAGAGAAATACTCGGATAGGGGGGCTGTCTTTCCATGGTAACGGCCGTCAATAGGCGAAACGGCTGTAAGTGCTGATAGTTCCATCTTCTTACTCTTTTAAACAAATTGTTGCGGCTGTGCCGCAACTCACTGGACCTTTCTCTAAAAAGTGGGCGTTGACGGATTCGAACCGCCGACCCTCTGCTTGTAAGGCAGATGCTCTAAACCAACTGAGCTAAACGCCCTTTTCCTGAAATAAGCGGGTGCAAAGGTAGTGATAAAAAATGATACCACCAAATTTTTTGCCACTTTTTTTGCATATTACTTTGCCATCTCGATTATTTTAGGTAATTTTGCACTCCAAGATTTGACACAAAACAAGAAAATGAAAAGATATATTCTATTAATAACCCTTTTATGGGCGATGACAGCTATGGGCCAGGAGTCTGGCCAAGGCAAGTTAGAACTTCCTCCATCATGGAGGGAACCCGTGCCTGAAGGATATCCTTCGTTCTGGCGCCTGACCGAGAATGCCAATGATGCGCTGAAACAAGCCTTCAATGGTGCATTCAAACATCTGGACCTATCAGTAACAACGGGAAGCACAGGAATAGGCTTCGACTTATCGATGCCCATAAACAAGATCATCGCTCTACGGACAGGCTATGCCTTCATGCCCCACATAAAACAAGCGATGCACTTCAATGTGGAAGTGGGCGACAACCCTGCACAGAGCCGTTCCAAGTTCGAGCGGCTGTCTGGCCTGTTAGAAAACATCACCGGCTACAAAGCCGACAACGATATTACGATGGATGCCATACCTACCTACTGGAACTGGAAATTACTGGTAGATGTGAAGCCTTTCCGCAACAAGCATTGGCACCTGACGACAGGCTTCTACTTGGGCAGCCACCAGATAGGAAAGGCCGTAAACGCCATTGAGGATATGCCCTCGCTGATGGCCGTAACGATGTATAACAACATCTACAACAAAGCTGCCAACGGTCTTCCCCTCACAAACATCAACGGAACTGACATCTTTCTGGAAGATCCTACAGGCCAGATGGACTTGAGAAAATCCTTTTTGTATTATGGACAGATGAGCATCCACATGGGTGACTACAAGAACGACGTGCTGTACGACGAAGACATCGTGTCACCCTACGACCAGATCATCGGCGACGACTATTATGCCGAAGGCGACATCATCCATCACAAAGGCGACGTAATGATTGCGAAAGGGACGCCTTATCGGATGTTGCCCGACGAAAACTCTATGGTGAAAGCCTACGCCTATGCCAACCGTTTCAAACCCTACGTAGGTTTCGGATACGGCGGTCACCTATTGAAAGGCGATGACAGCTGGCAAGTGTCGTTCGATTGCGGTGCCATGTTCTGGGGAGGAGTCCCCAAAATAGTAACCCACGACGGCACCGATCTAGTGAACGACGTGGAGAACGTGCGCGGCAAGGTAGGAGACTACATTGATATCATTAAGAAGTTCAAGATATTCCCCGTGCTGAATCTGCGAATTACGAAGCGCATCTTCTAAGGAAAGAGAACGCAGCAAAAAGGAAAGAGAACGTTCCTCACGGGAAGAAGGACGTTTCTGACGGGGAAGAGAACGTAGCAAAAAGGGGGAAAGAACGCTTCTCCTCGGAAGAAAGAAGGCTTTTGTTTTGTTTTCAGCGGCCGTCGCCATCATTGGCAGCGACCGCCGACAATAATGGCAGCGCCCGTTGCCAATGATGGCGGCGGGCGCTGCAAACCCAAAAACACTTACTTAACAATCCATTTGCGTCCATCGACGATATAGATGCCCTTCGGCAATCCGCTGACCGATGTAGCCTGACGGCGCACCAATCGTCCAGTAAGCGTATAAATATCTACTGGAACGGTAAAGGTAACAGCATCGATGCCGGCAGGAATCTTCACCGTGAGCTTACCACCCTCATAGCTAAAGGCATAGTTCTGGGCCTCACCTCCATCCACGATAATATCGTAGATGCCTGGCTCGCTATCGGCTGTAGCCGTAGTCGTAGCGATAGGAGCGACGGTAAGCGCCGAGGCATCATCGCCATTGCGGAATCCCTCGTAGAGAATCTCAAATTCGGGATTCGGCTGTCCCTGCTCACGCTCATAATCGGCTACAGAAACCTTTAGCGGAGCCTTAGTAATAGTCAGCGTACCATTGACCAGCTTCAGATTGGGATAATTGATAGAGCCTCGTTCGACAACAACGGGGTAAGAACCAACCGGCGAACTGCTGGTAGCCTCGCAACTGATTACGGGTTCTCCTTCTACATCGCCGCCACTAATTACATAAGACAACTGAGGTACAGCATCACCATAAACCATAGTAGCATCGGCAGCCACAACGACAATCTGATCTGCCTCGATGATAATCAGACGCCCGGGCTTATAGGAGATGTCATAATTGGCAGCATCGGCACCGCTGACCTCTACCACATATTCGCCAGGAGCATTGTCTTCAGGTGCATTGGTCGAGAATACAGGCTGGGCAGTAAGTACCGTCTCCGTCTCATCAAGCTTGAACCCCTCATAAAGAGCCTTGAACTCTGGGCGCTCATCGGTCTGCTTCATTGTATAAGTACCAGCAGAAATGGAGAGCGGAGCCTTTGTCACAGTAAACGTGCCAGGTTCGAAAATGAGGTTAGGATAGTTAAGTGTACCTTTGCTCACCGTAATGGGATAGATGCCAGAAGCAGAAGTCTCTGTGACCTCACATTGCAACTGCGGCTGTCCCTCAATAGTACCTCCTTCGATAGTCCATGACAATTCCGGCACAGCGTCGCCATACTCCTTCGACATATTAGTAGCCTTGACAGTAATAGGATCTGCCTGCAGGATAGTAAGCGTACCATTGACATGGGTGATATTGTAGTTCTGGGCCGTAGCGCCACTAACCGTGATGGGATAGGTGCCAGGCTCCAGGTTTTCCGGAACATCACAAGTCAAGGTCGGGTTGGTTGTCAATACCGTCGCCGTTTCACCCAGTTTGAAACCTTCCACAGTATAGCCAAACTGCGGCAGCTGTTCATTCTGCTTAATCGTATAGCTGACAGCGGTGATGGTGAGCGGAGCCTGAGTGATAGTAAGCGTACCATTGGTAGCATTGAATGTGCGATTGGTAACCGTTCCCCTACTTACGACAATAGGATAGGTTCCTACGGGCGATGACTGCGTGGCCGTACAACTGATAGCAGGATTACCCTTAAGCGGGCCTTCCACGTCGTATTCAAAAGTAGGATTAGGCTCACCATATTCACGAGAATAATTGTGAGCCGTAACAGAAACAACATCGGCAGCCACAGCAGCATCATACTCATCTTGTGTGACAAGCGTAATCTCATCGGGAGAGCCTGCAGGTACTACGAGATAGGCAGCATTCTGCGGGATATACTTCTCGGAAGATTTGACGAAGCCGAGTTTACCCTCCGATGTAACACCCAACAGACGCATAGTGTTAGCATCATACGCCGTAGCATGGAAATGATAGGAATCCTCAGTGATATAGCTTACATCAAGATTGTTGAAATATACACCTTTTAGCAAGTTGCCTGAAGGTGCCGTAGAATTCTGCAACTGCAAATTAAGGCGGTTGTCAGAGGCCGTAGCACCAGCACACTCGATGATAACTGGCACAGAAGCAGCCACCGTTCCCGTCACTGGCTGCCAAACAGCCAAATCACCATCAATTTTAGTAACAACGTATGCCTTCATGCCTGAAGATAAGGTATAAGGGAAAGACGTATACAAAGACGTATAATACTTACCTGCGACCTGTAACTTGCCCTCTACACCAAAGTAATTATCATCATCAGACGCTGAGATAGGCTGCATCAGCCAATGTCTGTATATTTCGCCTGACCCACCGCTGGCATTCTGCGTAGAAAGGCGACCTTCGGAACCCGTGTACTGCTCGTCATAAAGATAGACAGTGATACCAGCTTCCGTAGCCGAAGCGAAATACGTATGCTGCGAACTGCTTCCAACGGTAATAGTAATAGAACGTCCGGTAGTGGCGTAGGCATCCGTACCCTGCGCCTTAAGATTGTATTGATTGCCATTAAGGTGTTCAATATAGACAACAGAACCCGCATCAGCAGCGATACGACTGAAAGGCTTCACAGTCATAAGAGCATCAAGATCAAAAGTGGTAGATGTAATGTCACCACCCTTGGTCTTATTGTCAATCATGATGACATAACGCCCTGATTTAAAATTTTTGACACGATAATAACCATCACCGTTCAGCTGCGCCAATGCAGGTAGAACAGTAATACAGGCGAAGAGTGTCATAAAGAATCTGTTCATAACCGTATTCAAACAATAATCAAAGTTATAAATGAGAAAATCCTGCCTTGCATAACGTCTCCTTTACAAAGGCGAGATGCAAGACAGGACTTACAATTCTTTTACTTGAAAGACATGCAAGCAATTACTCTGCTATGCAGATGCTCACACGGTTCTTGTCGTTCTCTGCAAACGGCTGTTCTGTGTCACCCTTACTATCAGTAATGATGCGTGCAGGATCAATCTTGTACTCCTTCACCAGACGGTCGGTAACAACCTTTGCACGACTCTTACCCAAACGCTCGTTAATCCGTGCGTTACCCGTACCCTTATCAGCATAACCTGTGATGGTCACCTTAGCGTTGGGATTAGTGTTTAGATAACTTACTACATCAATAATCTTCTGTGTCTCAGAAGGATCGATACGTGAGCTATTGATTGTGAAGAATACATCACGACGGAGTGGCTCTGCCTTCTTCTCCACCTCGACAATCTTGTCAATATAAACGGGCTTCTCGACAACCTTCTCGACAACCTTCTCGACGATACGAGGCTCGCAACCCTTCACCTCACGTGTGCTATAGGTACTACCCAAGTTTATCTTCAGACCAGCAAGTGCATTGAAATACCAGTCAGCATTCTTAGCAGGTTTAGAGTTATAGTGGTCGCTCAGTGTATTGGCACCCACCTCAAGACCGAAGCTAATCTTATCACTGAGACGGAAATCAGCCATGATACCTGCCTGACCTACGAGACGGGGCTTTGTACCATCCCACAGGAGTGACAGCGGTGGATTATTTGTCCACAATGTACCTTTATAGAGACCTGCAATCTGCTGCTGAACAGCAGCAGCCTCGTCATTATCGAAAGCTATGTTAGCGCCAATACCAGCAAAAACGCTGAAATTGAACACACGATTAGGATTAAAGCCATAGAAAAGGTTCGACAGATTTGCTGTGAGATCAATAGTAGGAGCAACATACTTCCACTTCCAGTTGAACTCACCCTTGGCTTCATAGTCAGAACCACCCTTCGACTGCCAAGCATTCACAGCAAGACGAGCGCCAAACGCTTTGTCAAACTGATAACCAACAGCCAACTGAGCGTTATAAGAGAACAAATCACCAAAGCCCACCTCGCCAAGGGTGTATTGACCACCCACCGGCTGAATCTGCACGTACCAGTGAGGATTAAAGACATACTCCGTCTTCACCTCTGGCTCCTGTGCTGATGCCGAGACAAAGCCCAGCATCAGCAAGCAGGAAAGTATTGATTTCTTAATATTCATAATTGTCAATTCTCCTTTTCAGTGTTAGATGTTACTCATTAACCTTCACATAGAACTTCTTGGTAGCCACCTTACCAGCGTAGTCAACAGCCGAGTAGAGGATTTCGTAGGTGTAGCCTGCCTGAGCCTCAAACTCAATCGTGGTGAATCCGCCTTCAATGACTTTCTTGAAGCTGTCCTGCTCATTGGCCTCGTCAAGAATATTCTTGCAAGTTGCGTCACCACCCTTAGCACTGACAGCATCCTTCGACACGTTGGTCACAGCGAGGAACTTCTTATAGGCAGGAGCCAAAATCTCTGCATTGTAAGTAGTGGGAATAAGTACTATGTTTGTCTTGTCTACACGAGCAGGATAGTTGTGAGACTCACTAAGACGAGCATAGTAGCCGTTAGCTTTCACCACAAGAACAGGCTGCAGATACTTGTTGAGAGTAAGGAAACGTACGTAGTTGTTGTTAATCTCGTCAATATAGTCACTCAGAGCCTTCTTCACCTTGTCCTTAATACCATTGATGCTAAGGTCGTTCAGTTCAGCAATGTAGTCGTTGGCCTTCTCAACAAGGTCAATGAGTTCTTGCTTCCAATTGTCGAAATTGCCCGAAATGCTATATCTAACCTGCACGGTAATCCACTCTTGCTGACCATCCTTGTCGAGGGTGATTTTGAAGGTAACCCTACCATCAGAGGTTGCATCCACTTCTTCAATATCAACAATGGTGTATCTGGCAATATCAAGAGTGGGGAACTCAAAGTTGATATTATCAATCAACTCGTCGATAAATCCTTCCACAGTGCCTAAACCGGGAATATCAATCGGATCCACATCCTTGGCAAATGCGAACGACAGAGGTTTGATAGCTGCAGCAGCAATATCGTACTGAGAGATGACACTGAGTACTCCGAGGCTGTCGTCAGCCCAAGTAGCCTTTACTGCATCAGCCTCAAGAAGATCACTGATGTTGTTATATACAGCATTGAACATCTTTGTCAAGCTAAGGCCATCGCCGTACTTCTTATATTTAAGGATATCCTTAACCGCAGCCTTCACATCGTCGAAGTTATAGTTTATAAAGTTGCGGTCGCTCTTGTTAATATCATCTGCCTTAATAGTTGCCTTGGCCTCGTAGAAGCCGTTCTCGCTCTGCTCGTCAATACCTGCACGGGTATAGCCCCAAGTCAGCAGACCGTCACTCTTAGCCAATGCACTGAGTTTAAAGTAAGACGACTCGTTACGGCTATTTATCATCTCAAACTGTGTGCCCTCGAAGTTACGGTTGGTGGGGTTCACAGTGAGATAGAGTGTACCTGCATTACCTTCATTGCCGTCTTTGGCTACGATAACCTTATTGCCGTTACCACCCTCAATGTAACCTTCCACTTGCTCAAGTGCACCAATCATTTCGATATCCTCATCAGTAATCATCTCCCACTGGTTGGCAGCAGGCAGTGCATAGTAAGCAGGACGTGCGGTGGGGAACTGCACTCCATAGTCATCGAGCTGTCCATAGTAAGCTACGAGTACATTAGAACGGATACCAACAGGCAGAGAGAACTGTCCGAATGCAGGGCAATAGGTGCCATTAATGGTAATACCAGTGATAAACTTGGCCAAAGCGTTCTTTACATATCCAGCCAGTTGCTTAAGAGCTGCGGACTGGGCATTAATCGATTCAGTCAAGGTATCAATATTATCCTGCAGAGCCTCAAGTGCGTCAGAAACTTCATCCTTATAATTTTCAAAATCCTCTTTCAACTCACCAAGGGTCTCAGCATTGCGCTCCATACCGCTTACCAAACCACTGATGGTCTCCAGCATCTCACGATGGAGAGCGTCTGCTGCAAGGCTGTCTGCAAGAGCCTTCTCCTTCATAGCAGCGATTTCATCCTTTACAGCAGAGATTTCATCGGCCATAGAGGCAAGGCCGTTCTCCAAACTGCTCACACGACCATCGAGAAGCTCATAGCCACTCTGCAAATTAGCAATAAGCAGGCTGTTAGTCTCAGCCTGTGCCTTGGCAGCATTAGCCGTTTCACGTACCTTGTCTAAATCATTACCCAAAGAGATGATGTTATTCTGCAAAGTACCAACCGATGTCTTCAGACCTTCAATTTCACCCTTCAGACCGTCGATTTCATCCTTATTATCTTCTGCCAGTTTAAGAGCCTGATCAGCAATGTTTTTGGCTTCGCTAATAGAGTTATTAACCTCTATCAAAGCCTGGGTAATGTGTTCTTTGATGATGTCAGCTCCCTTACCATTCTTCAGATACTCCACAACAACGGGATCGTTAATGAAGTAGTTGTTCAGAGCATCGGTCAAGGTCTTATTCTCTGCTGCAAGCAGGTCAGCAATAGTCTGAGCAATAGCCTCGGCAGTAACCTTGCTCTTCAGGTCTTCCATCATCTCGTCAATTTCGCTCTTTGTATAGAAGTTCAAAGCGGCGAACATTGCGTCAATCTCTTCCTTGGTGTAATAGCCGTTCTTCAGCTTGTCATCTACCTCTTGCTTTGTGTAGTAGATGTTACCAAGATTGTCCTTAAATTCGTTGAACGAACTGATGGTAAGATAGGTCTTCTCCACGAGTAGACGGAATTCAGCACAAGTGTTCTTGCAAGTTT
>Ga0310786_10010631_pt1 | contig 11555 bp, 6 predicted proteins | sample AusTroGonzalo_MG_FD_203881 | JGI IMG/M metagenome (GOLD analysis project Ga0310786, IMG submission 203881) | Bovine rumen microbial communities from tropical cattle in Woodstock, Queensland, Australia - Gonzalo_03 (v2) (version 2) | ecosystem: Host-associated > Mammals > Digestive system >... | reverse complement strand
TGTCTGGAAGGAAAAGGTACGGCTTGCCAGCCTCCATATTACTAACCTGTTCAAGCTTCAACTCTGTCGGCAATTCATTTTTGACAACCTTGCCTGCAATACGGTATATTTCGGCTCCAGTGATATCAGTTGAAGCCACAGCGCCAGGTACACAGACTGTCCCCCAACGTCCGGCAGTAACATCGCGAACATAATTATATGCCGGATACAGTGTAACAACGAAATTAGCAAGGCAAAGCCAATTGCTGGCATCTGTCGTGGTGACGGTGATGGATGTAGAGGTGGCAGATATGTCAGAAACATTGATAGGTGTATAGGTGCTACCGAGATTGGCGGGTGCTACAGATGAACCGTCAGAAGGTGTCAATGTGTAGGTCTCTGCCTGATATACACCAGTTTCTACAGAGTAGCCTGTGATAATATATCCTTCAGGAGCTGTCAGTGTCAGTGTGGAGTTGGTATTGGCAGCGGCAGGGTGATAAGCCATATTATAACGGTTGTTATAACTTGAGAATTTGTTATGTGCGCCGTCACTCAACGTCATTTTCAGTCCTGCGACACCGCTGGCAGCATTGGAAGTCCAGGTGAGACCATTCCATGAACCGTAAGCTGCTTCGCCCGTCATATCATTGACAATCTTCACATTCTTTTCCTGTGCAGACTTGTCCAAGTCGGGAATGTACTGAAGCAGTTGTTCACGTGTAATCTCAATGAAGTTCAGAGGATAGTGGTTGTAGTCGGTATAACCACCAGCTGAGTTGAGCGACTGGTCCTCGAAGAAGAGGTAGAGGCTGCCGGGGTTCTCATCAGTACCGCTCTTATCCATCGTGACATAGCGTGTGCCTTTGGTCTGCACAGTCAGGAACTCTGTCCAGTTGTTTCCCTGGTCAGTGCTGTAATAGAGCTTGAAGTTCGTATGGTTTCCTGTGGTAATGGAATGGAAGATGAAGTCCTTCTTGCCTGTTGCCGTCTCGCGCTGGTAATAGAGGATATCCTGGTTGTTCTGACTGCTCTGCGTAAGTTGGTTATTATCCCATTGTGTGCCATATTCGAAGCTGAGCGTACCGTCATTGTTCTTGGTGTAGGTGGCGGTGTTGAAGCGGCGATTGCCTCCCTTGCGGATGGAACCGAAGAGCGAGCCGTCGTTCATCTGGATGATCTTGGCTTCGTCGCCGCCCTGAACCATGGGGGTCTCGCTGAAGTACCACGATTCGCCGCCGTCTCTGGAGTAGAAGACGTAGTCCTGCGAGTCACCTGTGTGCTCGGTTTCACTGGTCATCGTCTGAGCCGGGATGAGGTACATCAGGATGTCGTCCTCGGGGATATACAGACCGCGACCGGAAGTCACGAAGTAGTCATAGAGACCGAAGCCTGCGGCACCTGCGGTGGCGACGTTCTTGATAGCGCCGCTCCAGTAGAGGTCAACGGGCGGGTTGCCCTCGCCGCTGCTCCAGGTCACACCATTGTCGGTGCTGACAGACATACACATACCTTTCTGGCCGTAGAAGTAGCCTTCGTTGCCAGCGGCAAAGAGGCAATAGAGCTTGCCGTCCTTACCCTTCACGAGGCTGGGGTCGCCGAAGCCGCAACGCTTGTCGTCGCCGCCGCTGGCGGTGGAGCCTTCGCCCTTGGCGATGGTCACGGGAGCGCTCCAGGTCTTACCGCCGTCGGTGCTGCGGCGCACCACGATGTCGATGACGTGTCCGCCGTTGCCGATGTCGGTGTGACTTTGATAACGCTTGTCGGCGGCCACCACAATGCTGCCGTCTTCGGCCACTACCATTGCAGGAATACGATAGACGCGGCTGCCATTGTCGCGAGGCAGGAAGGGATAGGAGCGTGTGTTGAAGACCATCGCGCCACGATCGGCAGGGTCGCCGACGGCAGTCAGGTCGAGGTTCGTCACGTTTTCGTTGCAGGTGTAGGTAATGCCTGTCACCGCAGCATCAAGGATTGCACCAAGAGTGGCTGTGCTGCTCACAGTAGCCCCAATCCAATAGTAGTGAGTACCAGCGGAGAGGTTGCCGATACTAAATGTGGCTGTAGAACCAGAGATAGTAGCCGTAGCGACCACCGTCTTTGTCGGAGCTCCATCACCTGTAGAATAGATTTCCGGCGAACTGGTCGAAGCTTCATAAAGTTTTAGAGTAGAGATATTAGCCTCGGAACCGTCCTTGAGGCTGGCTGTGAGCGAAACGCCGGTGGCATCCTTGAAAGGAGATGCAGTGACCTTCAGCAGCATCACTTCGCTGTCGCGGCCTGCTGTCTGCCAACCTTGTGCCACGATCACGCTACCTTCGACCATTGCCAGATTGGGATCATAAGCAAAGGTGATGGTATGAGCTGTAGCATCTATATCAACATCGTAGGCTCCTTCCAATGTGAAGTCGCTTTTCTCGGGAGTTACCCCTGTCGGGAAGAAGAAGAAACCGTTTTTATAAACTGTGTTCTGGCCGACCACATCATCACGTGAGCAATTAATCTGTGCCGATTCGGGTGCGGCGTTGCAGAGAACCTGCCAAGCCACGAGGCCAGCAGTAGTGAGGTCAATGGGATAGATGCTCCAGGTCGTGCGATAAGAAGCTGTTTCACCAATAAAGAAGTTGCCATTGCTCACATATGGGTCAGCATATCTTCCATTGGATTTGATATAGCTTCCGTTATCATAACCAGGAACAACAGCCACAGGCCCACTGGAAGGTGTGGGGAAGACGTTATTACTATTTATGAGATATCTTCCGTTTGTCATTTGCCAATTGTAGTCGGACCCGTTCTTGACAAATCGCGTATAGAACGTTACATCACTGATAGCAGGTTGTACATCGATGCTACCCGTGAAGGTGAGAGGATAATTGGCCTGATTTGTGGTACCTGGATAGATGAAACGACCGGGAGAGGCGGTTGATGTGCTGTTGTTTGTAGTCTTGATACGAATCACATACCAACCATCGTCTGCTGTGACAGATCCCGTCAAGGCTGTCTGCCGGCTCACCAACTTGGCCACAGCTGCGTTGGCGGCTGTGCTCTGGTCTTGGCCATCCACTTTCGTAATGGTGAAATTGCCGCCAACATCATTGTAGTTGATGATAGGACCGGTATAGTTGTTAGATACAGCCATATATGCGGCATTGGTTCCGCTGACGGGTGTGGAGGCCATTTTGATTTTCTTCGTGCCATCGTTTTGGGTTTCGAAGATGACTGCAACCGCATTGTCACTGAATATCCATGAATTGCTAGCACCTTGGGCAATGGCCGTTGGAATAGCAAACTTACCTGCACCTACATTATAAAGGTAATACTGATTAGAGGTTCCCGAGGGGATAATGACCCACTGGCTGTTGGCATTGCTGGCATCAAATGTGCCGCTCTTGCCACTGGACCAAACGTATTTGGTACTAGCGTCAGGATTGTATATAAGCGCACCACGATTAGCGTTGGTGTTGTTGATGGTATAGACCTCAGAGGCTGTGGGCACCCATGACTCAACGAATTCTACAGGAAAGAAAGCCCAGTCGCTGTTGCCGCCTGTGGAAGTGGGAATGGATGTACCCCATCCTACGACAGGATAGCCATTTTCTTGGCAATCGAGAACGATGCCGTTGGTCTCAGACGTCAGGTAGAAGTGACCGTCTGTAGTAATCTTACCGATGGTGTACTTTTCTGTGCCGACTGCTGTAGCGGGCACAGCAGTATTCTGTGGAATAGCACCCCAATAGTTTCCCAAGCCGTTTTGCAAATAGTATTTGCCGTCGCCTGCATTGAGGAAACGAACAAGAAATTTGGCATTATTTGTGGCCGTGCCAGAAGGAGCAGCTGCTTGGTTCTTCATGGAACCGCTGTTCTCAAAAGCATAGCCGTTGCGTCCCCGATTCTTCATCACATACCATTGGCCCTCGCTGATGCTGGAAGCTTCCGTGCCCGAGACAGAAATGTCTTTGTCAGCAAAAGCAGAATAAGTGGGAGAAGTAGCAAGCGTGGAAGCTGTTACCTCGAAAATCTTCACTTGAGTAACAGAGCCAGAGCCGCTATTCCATCCAACCAAATAGGGTGTACTACGGTTCAATCTATACCCATTGCAGGTTGGAGCCGCAATGCCATCGGAAAAGTTCAGTGTCCAGTTACCCGCATTGGCAGCATCCGTACCTACCAGATTGGCGTTACCTGTTGGCTTGGGCCAATACTTACCTGTATAAGCATTTTCGATTTTCCAGGTGCCGTCTCCGTTATCAATCAGATACCATACAGAGGACTGTTTGCAATTGCCAGCAGAGTTAGGGCAATTATAGTAGGTTCCTGCATCTTCAAGCCAAGGTTTATTGGTACCATTTCCTTGATGTTGTAGAAGATACGCTTTGCCGCTGACGATGTTACTGGCATCTGTCACTTGGCTTCCCGCAGTTACCGCTACCTGAGCGTTTAACTGCATTACAGCTCCTGCAACAAGCAGGAGTAGAAAAGTAAATAAATTCCTTTGTTTCATATGTTAGTTTTGGTGTTAGTTATTCAGTTTTTGAAAGATATCAGAATCGTTTTCGGGGACAAAGATACAGATTAGCAGGCGATTAACAAAATAAATCATCGATTTTGTTCAGTTATCCTATTCAAAACGCTTGTTTTACAACTTGTTTAGTCTGTTGCTGCCTTTCTTCAGCCTTACCACCTTCTGCTGTCCATTCACGATAAGGGTGACTTTACAAGACTGCCGGGTGGTAAGAGTGAGGGCAGTAACCTTACGGTCTTTCCACATTATGCTGACAGAAATGCCGCCACGGGCACGAATGCCACTGACAGACCCGTCACGCCAATTCTCAGGCAAAGCGGGAAGTAACTCTATAAGAAGTTGGGAGGAAAGAGTTGAAAGCTGAGGATCAATGGTATAACTGCTCTGCATCAGCATCTCTATCACACCGGCACAACCACCGAAATTACCATCTATCTGAAAGGGAGAGTGAGCATCCAACAGGTTGGGATAGGAACCTCCTCCTCTGCGGGCATTGGGACCATGGTAACCATCAGGACTGACGTAGGAGAGAAGCTTGCGGAAGATGTGATAGGCATTTTCGGCATCATGCAGACGGGCATACAGGTTCATACGCCAACCTGTGCTCCAGCCTGTGGTGCGGTCACCCCGAATCTCCAACGATTTGTGAGCGGCACGGCAGATATTCTCTGTGCTGTTAAAACCGTCACTAAGGCAGTGACCAGGATAGATACCAAACAGGTGGCTTTGGTGGCGGTGATGGGGATCCTCATCGTCCCAATCGTAGAACCATTCCTGCAAATTGCCCTTACAGCCTATCTTATAAGGCTGCAAACGAGCAAGGGCCTTCCCAACTTCTGCAACAAAGTCTTCATCCAATCCTAAAACAAGGGCTGCATTGCGTGCATCAGTAAGACATTCACGGACCATTGACAAGTCAGCAGAACCGCCAAAGAAAGTACGTCCGTGATAACCCTGAGGCGTGACATAATTGTTCTCTGGCGATGTGCAGGGGCCTGTGATTAAATAGTCAGGACCCTCTACACCCATATCCTTGGTGCCGATAAGCCAGCCCAAACAGAACTCTGCTGCGCCTTTCAGTACAGAGTAGTATTCACGAAGGAAATCCTTATCCAGCGAAAAGGTGTAGTGTTCCCAGATATGCGTACTGAGCCACGTACCGCCCATGTTCCAATTGGCCCATTGAGGATCGCCCGTATGCAATCCGACAGGGCAAGTCATCGCCCAGATATCGGTATTATGGGCAAGGCACCAGCCCCTGTCTACGCCATAATAAGCTTTGGCAGTAAGTTGGCCAGAGTGCTGTAGCTCCTTCAGGAAAGTGAGCAAGGGTAGGTGCATCTCGGGCATTGCAGCCGTTTCTGCAGGCCAGTAGTTCTCTTGCAAATTAATGTTGGTGGTATAGTTGCACGACCAGGGCGGCAGGATACTCTCGTTCCACAAACCCTGCAGGTTGGCAGGCACTTTTGGGGTACGCGAGCAGGAGATGAGAAGATAACGGCCATACTGGAAGTAAAGTGTCTCCAAGGTTGGATTGAAGATTCCCTCGTCAACATATTCTTTTAATATCTCATCTGTGGGGCGGTAATCTGTTTTTTCCTCACCCAGAGAAAGTTTCACACGATTATAAATGCCCTGATAGTCGGTAACATGACGGTCACGGAGGGCATCGTAAGAATAAGCATTCAGATGCTTCAGCCGGGCACCGGCCAAAAGCCGATAAGGACGTCCCTCTTTGACAGGGTCCTTGTCATAGCCATTGAAAGAAGTGACATTCACTAAGCGGACAACAACTTCGTTGGAGCCTTCCACCAAGACGGCACCGCCATCAGTCCTGACGTTGGAACCTTCCACCTTCACTTTGGTACAGAAGTGGATACCCCGATTGGGGTCATGCGAAAACCGTTCCTGAGCTACATAATAGCCAGGCAAGGAAGCATAGGCGACATAGCCGTCGTTGGAAAGCATTCCGCCCTCATCCGCCTCCCTCTCCATTTTCCCAAAGGGGGAGTAATCTGAAAGGTTCTTCTCGTGAGATTTTGGATGGGGCCCCGAAAGTCCTATTCGAGCAAAGATACCTATTGGGTTGTCCGTTGTAATGCGGATGACAATACCCGAGTCGGGATACGTGGCAAAGTACTCTGTGGTGTACCTGTAGGCACCCCTCTGATAAGCGGTATGGGCTATAGCGTTACCTATATCCAGCCAACGGCGATAACCTGTTGCGGCAACTTCAGTATCCAGGTAATCTATGGTAAGCTGTCCTAAGGGCTGGTAGTTCTGTGAGAAATGTCCCTGAACATCATGCTGCAGTTGGTCAGCTTTAGAATAATCCCCTTGGCGTAAGGCATCCCGGATGGCGGGAATACTCTTGTATGCCTCGGGCGAGAAGACATTCATGTTACACGGTTCGCCTGTCCAAAGCGTAATATCGTTCAATGATATTCTGTCATGCTCTGTACCACCGTAGACAATACCGCCAATAGTACCGTTGCCGATAACTAGCGCCTCCTCGAAGTATTCTGCTGGCTTGTTGTAGTACATTGTCTGTGCTTCTGCCTTCAGCATCAGGCAGAAAGCTATCAGTGTAATCACTCTTGTTTGAAACTTTTCCATATTCTGCTTAACAATTTTTGCGTGTAAAGGGGCATGGATTTGATTATTTTGGGAGCAAAGTTAAGAATTCATCCCGAAACAACAATAATACATTCCATTAATTCACAAAAAAGAGAAACGATTCTTTTATTATTTCAACCTTATGTAAACAGACAGAGACAGAAGATGGAAAAGCATAGGATTCACACTTTTTAACTTAATTATAATTATTGCAAAGGCTTTTCTAAGGAAAAAGAAACGAAATGTGGCAAAAAAATCGTATCTTTGCACCGCGAAATGCGCTTTCGGGCTAAATGAAGAAATTACTGATAGAAACATACGGCTGCCAGATGAACGTAGCCGACAGTGAAGTCGTAGCCAGCATAATGGGTATGGCTGGCTATGAACTGACAGAAAAAATGGATGAGGCTAACGCCATTTTCCTGAACACCTGCTCCGTTAGAGACAATGCCGAACAGAAAATTATCAGTCGGCTTGAATTTCTGTATAGCCTTCAGAAGAAAGGGAGGCGCATTATTATTGGTGTGTTGGGATGTATGGCTGAACGTGTAAAAGATGAATTGATAGAGAAACACCATGCAGATATCGTAGTAGGGCCAGATGCCTATATGTCATTGCCCGACTTGATTGCTCAGGTTGAATGTGGGCACAAGGCTATCAACGTAGAGCTTTCTACTACAGAAACCTATAAGGATGTTATCCCTCAACGTATTTGCGGAACGCACATAGGAGGTTTTGTAACTATTATGCGTGGTTGTAACAACTTTTGCCACTACTGCATTGTGCCTTATACCAGAGGCCGTGAAAGAAGCCGGGATGTAGAAAGTATCCTGCGCGAATGTCGCGATCTGGCCGACAGAGGCTTTAAGGAGGTAACGCTCCTGGGGCAGAATGTGAATTCTTATCGCCTCACAAATAATCCAGATAATCCTGGATTTCCGGAATTGCTAAGAAGAGTTGCTCGTGTTGTACCTGAGATGAGGGTTAGATTCACCACATCACATCCCAAGGATATGAGCGATGAGACCCTGCAGGTGATTGCCGAAGAACCCAACATCTGCCACCACATACATTTGCCTGTGCAGAGCGGAAGTAATAGAATCCTGAAACTGATGAACCGCAAATACACGCGTGAATGGTATCTGGACCGTGTAGCAGCTATTCGCCGCATCATTCCCGACTGCGCTATCAGTACAGATATTTTTGTCGGCTACAGCAGTGAGACTGAGGAAGATCATCAGTTGAGTTTAAGCCTAATGAGGGAATGTGCGTATGATAGTGCTTTTATGTTCAAATACAGTGAGCGCCCTGGCACCTATGCCAGCAAGCATCTTCCTGATGATATACCAGAGGATATAAAGGTTCGTAGACTAAATGAACTCATTGCTCTGCAGAATGAACTTTCCGCCGAAAGCAACAGACGTTGCATAGGCAAGGACTTTGATGTGTTGCTGGAAGGTATAAGCAAGCGAAGCAAGGATCAGCTGTTTGGTCGTACAGGCCAGAACAAGGTGGTTATAGTAGACCGGGGACCGCACCACATTGGCGAGACAGTGCGTGTGACAATAACAGAAAGTAGTAGTGCTACCCTTAAGGGAATAGTGAAAAATGAAAAGTAGGAAGAAAAAAACATCATCCTGGAGAATGCAGGCATTCACCAACACCATCAGTATCACCATGGTATTGATACTGTTGGGTATGGTTGTCCTGCTGATGCTTACAGCCAACGTGATTGGCAACTCTGTAAAAGAGAACCTGGTGGTAACAGTGGTGCTACATGAAGACACGCCTACACAGGAGGCACAGAAGCTGCAGAAGAAACTCTGCGCCAAGCCCTACGTCAAAAGCATAGAATACGTCAGCAAGGAACAGGCCCTGAAGGAACATGTGGAGAGCATGGGTATAGACCCGTCGGAATTTCTGGAAGCTAATCCTTTCTCTATTTCAATGGAGGTAGGCATGAAGGCTGACTACTCGAACAACGACAGCCTACTTTGGATAGAAAAGGAATTGGAAGAGACAAAGTATGTAAGTGAAGTGTCCTACCAGAAGGACCTGGTGGAAAACCTGAACCACAACCTTACACGCGCCTCGCTGATACTCCTGGGCATAGCGGCACTGCTGGTCATTGTTTCATTGAGCCTCATCAACTCTACCGTCAAACTGAACGTATATAACCACCGTTTCATCATTCACACCATGAAACTGGTGGGAGCTAAATGGGGCTATATCCGCCGTCCTTTCCTGGTTAGCAGTTTCTGGATAGGACTAACCTCTGCCATTATAGCTGATGCTGTTCTGTTCGGTCTTATCATGTGGGCTGCCAGATACGACGAGGCCATCCTGCCGTATGTGCCCAGGCAGAACATACTCATCATGGCAGGCAGTGTACTGGCTGTAGGACTCTTTATTACCATCGTATGTACATACGTATCCGTAACAAGGCAGCTGTATAAGAAGGCAGAAAAGTTATACTAAAGGCTTTCTACAACTACCCCAAAGGAGGAGTGAAATTATTTATGAATTAACAATTTGGAATTGAAAGAGAAATATGGGTAATTTTGCATTTACAAAAACAAACTACATCCTTCTGGCCATAGGAATGGCCATTGTTATCATCGGACTGATTTTAATGGCTGGCGAAGGAAGTTATGAAGGCGTTTTCAATGCCGACATTTTCAGTGCCCGCAGAATCAAAGTGGCACCACTGGTTAGTCTGGCAGGATTTGTCTTCATCATGGTGGCCATCATGTACAAGCCAAAGGAAGTGAATAAAGCAGAAAGCAAGAAATATTAAAAGATATGAGTGATCTTCAAGCATTATTGTTAGGCATTATACAAGGCCTTACAGAATACCTACCCGTAAGTAGTAGCGGACATCTGGAGATAGGTAAGATGCTGTTAGGCATCGACCCCGAAGCCGGTGGCCTGCAATTTGACGTTTTGGTTCACGTTGCCACAGTATTGGCAACATTGGTAATACTGATGAAGGAAATATCATGGATAATAAAGGGATTGTTCAAGTTCAAATGGAACGACGAGACCAGGTACACCCTTAACATCATCATCTCCATGATACCAGTTGGTATTGTAGGCTTATGCTTCAAGGACAACATAGAGGCCCTCTACACCAATGAGCATGTACGTACCATGGTAGTGGGTGTCTGCCTGTTGGTTACTGCAACACTGCTAACGCTTACCCACTTCTATAAGGCCAACGAGAAGGAGAATATCTCACCCTTGCATTCCTTTATTATAGGTATTGCACAGGCAGTGGCAGTTCTTCCCGGCCTAAGCAGAAGCGGCAGCACCATAGCTACAGGTCTATTGTTGGGCAACAAAAAAGAGAAGCTGGCTCAATTTTCCTTCCTGATGGTGATTCCGCCTATTTTGGGGGAAGCCCTATTGGACCTTAAGCACTTTATATCGCCCAGCGCAGAATATCTGGCAGAGCACGGTGCAGCATCACCTATATCAACATCTGCTTTGGTAATAGGATTCCTGGCAGCATTTATATCGGGTTGCATTGCCTGCAAATGGATGATATCCATAGTAAAGAGATGTAAGCTTATCTACTTTGGCTTATACTGCGCCATAGCTGGAACACTGGTACTGATATTGGGGTAATTGAGAATTGAGGGCGCTTTGTGCCAATTGAGAATTGAGAATTAACTAAAGTTTAAGGTCTAAAGCCTAAAGTCTCAAAAAATGAACTTCCAAGCCGGAGAGATACTCTACTTTGACAAGCCGCTCCATTGGACCAGCTTCAATCTGGTAGCCAAAGTACGCAGTGCACTGTGCCACAAGATAGGAGTGAAAAAACTTAAAGTGGGACATGCCGGAACACTAGATCCTTTGGCAACAGGAATTGTCAGCATCTGTACAGGCAAGGCAACCAAACGCATAGATGAACTTCAGGCCCACACCAAAGAATATGTGGCAACACTACAACTGGGTTCCACTACTCCGTCATTCGATTTAGAGACTGCCATTGATGCCACTTTCCCAACAGGCCACATCACAAAAGAACTGATACAAGAAGCACTTACACAATTTCAGGGGAAGATAGAACAGGTACCCCCTGCATTCTCAGCCTGCAAAATAGACGGACACAGAGCCTATGCCCTTGCCAGAAAGGGAAAGGAAATACAACTGAAAGCCAAAATGCTGGTGATAGACGAGATAGAATTGCAGGACTTTGACCCGAAGACCATGCAAATGACTATCAGAGTGGTTTGCAGCAAAGGCACATACATAAGAGCATTGGCCCGGGATATAGGAAAAGCACTACAAAGCGGTGCTTACCTGATAGCCCTGCGCAGAACCAGAGTGGGAGACATAAAAGTAGAGGACTGCATGAAAATGGAGGACTTCCCGCAATGGCTGGAGAAACAGAGAATAGAGTCAGATAACGAATATTAATAAAATACTGAACACA
>Ga0310786_10010627_pt1 | contig 11556 bp, 11 predicted proteins | sample AusTroGonzalo_MG_FD_203881 | JGI IMG/M metagenome (GOLD analysis project Ga0310786, IMG submission 203881) | Bovine rumen microbial communities from tropical cattle in Woodstock, Queensland, Australia - Gonzalo_03 (v2) (version 2) | ecosystem: Host-associated > Mammals > Digestive system >... | reverse complement strand
GCCATCGAGTTCAGTGGCGACTCCACCTTCGTATATATAATAAAAGGTGAAGGCAAGAACAAGACCTATGATCGCACTTATGTTGAGACAGGTCTCTCTGATGGTGTGAATATCGAGATTAAGAAGGGACTCTCCGCCAATGACAAGGTGCGTGGTCCTGAGATTATTACGGACGATAACGATTAGTGATTATGAAGAACGTTTTTGTATACTGCTGTGTCACAGCAATCCTTTCTATCCCAGCTTCCGCCCAGACAAAGCAATGGAGCCTGCGCGAGTGCTGTGACTATGCCATCGATCATAACATCAGCATCAAGCAGCAGGAGAACCAGTGCCGCAAGGATGAACTTCAGCTCTCGACGGCAAAGAATTCCCGTCTGCCGGATTTGAGTGGTAGCTTAAGTCAGAACTTCTCCTTTGGACGTGGTCTGACGGCAGCGAACACCTATTCGAATACCAACACTTCGTCTACCTCTCTCTCGCTCGGTACCAGTGTGCCTCTCTTCACAGGTTTCGAGATTCCTAACCAGATCAAGTTGAACAAGTTGAACCTTGAGGCTTCCACAGCCAATCTGGAGAAGGCAAAGGATGATATCCGTATGAAGGTGGCTGAGGCCTACGTCCAGATTCTCTACGATATGGAGCTTGCTGAAGTGGCGCATCGGCAGATAGAGATTGACTCTGCTCAGGTAGAGCGCCTACAAGCCTTTGTCAATAACGGCAAGGCTGCTGAGGCAGAACTCTCACAACAGAAGGCCACGCTGGCCAACAGCCGTCTGACGGCTACCCAGGCAGACAACAATACCCGTCTGGCCATCCTCACCCTCACGCAACTACTCGAACTGCCCACACCCGATGGTTTCTCCATCGTCCGTCCTGATATTTCCGGGATATCTGGTCCCTCCAGATTATCCGGCTTAACCCCTGACGTCATCTATGCTGAGGCTCTCGGCATTAAGCCAGAGATACTCTCTCAGGAGTTGAAACTCAAGGGTACGGAGCACAGTATAAAGATTGCAAAGGCCGGACATTATCCGACACTCTCCCTGAGCGGAGGCCTCGGTACGAACTATTATACCACTTCCGGCTTTAATTCCGATGCCTTCGGCACCCAGCTGAAGAACAACTTCTCACAGTACATCAGCCTGAGTCTTAATGTGCCTATCTTCAACCGTTTCAGGACACGCAACAACATCCGCAGTGCACGTATCGATCAGGAGAATCAGCAGTTGCAACTTGAGAACTCGAAGAAGACACTCTATAAGGAGATTCAGCAGGTATATTACAATGCCTTGAACGCTCAAACGAAGGAGAAATCTTCAGAGGAGGCCATGCGGAGTACAAAGGACGCCTTCCAACTGATGCAGGCCAAATACGAGAATGGCAAGGCTAACATCACGGAGTTCAACGAATCGAAGAACAACTACCTGAAGTCTGAGTCCGACCTCGTTCAGGCCCGATATGAGAACCTCTACCAGCAAGCCCTGTTAGAGTTCTACAGGGGTAGGGAACTGACATTCTAAACAAATATAAACCAAACACTGACCAAAATGAGAAAACAACTATTCATGGTGGTCTGCGGACTACTGAGTCTGACGACTGCGCAAGCTCAGCCCATACTGAAGACGCATGTTGAGACGGGTGATGTGGAGGGAATCCTCGATGGAAACGTTGCTGTGTATAAAGCGATCCCCTTTGCTGCTCCCCCTGTGGGCGACCTGCGCTGGAAGGCTCCGCAGCCTGCCAAGCCTTGGGAGGGTGTACTGAAGGCGGAAGATGTTGCCAAGTGGCCCCCACAGCCTGAACGTGGCGATGTGTCGTACGACATGATGAGTGAGGACTGCCTGTATCTCAGTGTCGTCACACCTGCCAAGACGGTTAACGAAGCCCTGCCCGTGATGGTGTATGTCCATGGTGGCGGCTTCCAGACAGAGCACTATGGCGGTGAACTCTGGCAGAGTCTGGCCCGCAGGGGCGTTGTCACCGTCTCCATCGAGTATCGTGCTGGTGCATTAGGCTTTATGGCCCATGCAGAATTGGCTAAGGAGTCTCCTGAAGGACACTCTGGCAACTACGGCCTTCTCGATCAGATCTTCGCTCTGCAGTGGATACAGCGTAACATCAGGAACTTCGGTGGTGATCCATCGAAGGTGACCATCTTCGGAGAGTCGGCTGGTGCCATGAGCTGTAACATCCTTTGTGCCTCGCCTCTAGCCAAGGGCCTTTTCCGTGCTTGCATCAGTCAGAGCGGTGCCTCGATGATACCCATGGGTGTTATAAATCAGGAGCAGGCTCAGATGCTGGGAGCACTGTTTATGAGTCAGCTGAAGAAAAACTCCATCCAGGAGATGCGCCAGATGGATACTAAGTCGCTTACGGGTACTGGCGTGAACTTCCAGGGATGCATGCCCATTGTTGATGGCTATGTGATTCCAGAACCTGTGTACAAACTCTATGAGAAAGGCGAATACAACGATGTGCCCGTGCTGATCATGCACAACAGCGACGAGGGTGCTGCAATGGTTGCCTCGGTCAGCGCAGAGGATTTTGATAAGCAACTCAGCCAGTTTCCTGGCCAGTGGGGTGACAGTGCAAAGGTTTATTACCATGCCACCACAGACGAAGAGCGCCTTTTTGCTATGCGCGACCTGGTGCGTGATGTGAACTTCGGATGGCCTGCCTACAGATGGGCTACTTTGCAGAAACAGACGGGCAAGAGTCCTGTCTACGTGGCTTATCTGTCGCAGAACTCAGAGCGTACTGTCTATGCCCATGGTAATCGTCGTGGTGCTGCCCATGCTGATGACATACAATATCTGAATGGTGCCTTCGACAAAGAGGCCGACAAGTATCTGCAGGAGAAGAAAGTCTCCGACCTGATGCAGCAATATTGGGTGAACTTCGCTAAATCGGGTGGTAATCCCAATGGGGAGGGCCTGCCTAACTGGCCTCTCTATGAAGAGTCGAAACCAACCATCATGCAGTTCAACAATGGTGCTTCGCTCATCACCCAGCCCAACAGCGAGAGGATCGCCCTCATCAGCTCATTCTTCAATTGGTTGCGCGAGGCAATGGGAGGCCAAAGCAAATAATACCCATACAAATGAAAACTGAGGGGTTTGCAATCAATTGCAAACCCCTCAACTGTTTTATTTCTTGTGGCGGTTAGCCCGCTGCTCACGGTATTTGGCTTTCTGACGGGCAGAGCCACTGCCATGAGCACCAGTGATATACTGCTTCTTCTTGGCTTTGGTCTTTACCTTGCCACTCTCCTTCGGCTTGTCACCTCCACGTCCGAAGTTGATGCCGTTTTCGAGTATATGCTGAAAATCGTCCATAGGCTTAATGGTGGAAAAGACGAACGCCAGTGAAGGCCATCGTGATACCATATTTGTCGCAAGTCATAATGACATGATCGTCGCGCACTGAACCACCAGCTTGTGCGATAAACTCTACACCGCTCTTGTGGGCACGCTCGATATTGTCGCCAAAGGGGAAGAAGGCGTCAGAGCCAAGGGCCACCTTTGTGTTCTGGGCAATCCAGGCTTTCTTCTCTTCCATCGTCAGCACTTCGGGCTGAGTCTTGAAGAACTGCTGCCAAGCACCGTCACGCAGCACGTCGTCGTGCTCGTCCTCAGAGATATATACATCGATGGTGTTGTCACGGTCAGCTCGACGGATACCATCTACGAAAGGCAGGTTCATCACCTTCGGATGCTGACGCAACCACCAGATATCGGCCTTGTTGCCAGCCAGGCGGGTACAGTGGATACGGCTCTGCTGACCTGCTCCGATACCGATAGCCTGACCGTCCTTCACGTAGCAGACAGAGTTTGACTGCGTATATTTCAGTGTGATGAGGGCGATGATCAGGTCGCGCTTGGCCTCAGGAGTGAAGGTCTTGTTTTGTGTGGGGATGTTTTCGAAGAGAGCATCATCGTCGAGTTTTATTTCGTTGCGACCCTGTTCGAAAGTAATGCCGAAGACCTGCTTGCGCTCGATGGGCTCAGGCTGGTAGTTGGGGTCGATCTTAATCACATTATAAGTACCCTTGCGCTTGTCCTTCAGGATCTCGATAGCCTCGGGAGTATAGTCGGGGGCAATCACACCGTCAGAAACCTCGCGCTTCAAGATCTTGGCAGTCGTAGCGTCGCAGGTGTCAGAGAGGGCTACGAAGTCGCCATAGCTCGACATACGGTCAGCACCACGGGCTCTGGCATAGGCACAGGCAATGGGGCTTTCGTCGAGACCAGCGATATCATCCACGAAATATATCTTCTTCAGTGTGTCGCTCAGGGGCAGGCCTACTGCAGCACCTGCAGGTGAGACGTGCTTGAACGAGGCAGCAGCGGGCAGACCCGTAGCAGCCTTCAGTTCCTTCACCAACTGCCAGGCATTAAAGGCATCGAGGAAGTTAATATATCCAGGACGGCCGTTGATTACTTCGATAGGTAACTCTCCCTCCGTCATGAAGATACGTGAGGGCTTCTGGTTCGGATTGCATCCGTACTTGAGTGCTAATTCTTTCATTTTTGCTTTATTTTTGTAATTTGGGTGCAAAGGTACGAATTATTTTTGTAACTTTAGCGCAAAGTTTTGTTGAATTCCAAAAAAAGTTGTACCTTTGCAGACTGTTAAGCTAAAGCAACAACAGCATGAAGGAATCCGAAAACAGAATCATCTGTTTGCCCAAGATCTCAGATGTCAGGGGAAATCTCTCCATCATCGAACAGTTCAAGCACGTACCGTTCGAGATCAGACGTGTGTATTGGATTTACGATGTGCCTGGTGGATTGGATCGTGGCGGACATGCTTATAAGGAGAGTGAGGAGTTTATCGTGGCACTTTCAGGTTCCTTCGATGTGGAGCTCGACAATGGCGAACAGAAGCAGACCTATCAGTTGAACCGTTCGTATAATGGTCTCTATGTGGCTAAGGCCATGTGGCGTCGTATGACCAATTTCTCCACCAACTCGCTTGCGCTTGTGCTTGCTTCAACGGATTATAGTCCCAAAGACTACATCATGGACTACCAGGACTTCAAACTCTGGCTGAAAGGACAGACCATGTTGACGGATAACGTGAACAATACGTCAGTGCCAGTGATTAACAATGTAGGAATCAGAAGAGAAGGAGTCAGGATAGAGGGAGAAAGAAAGGAAGGATTCGTAAGTGTGTTCGACAGCTCTCTTTACGAATTGAACAAGATGCACGATGTAGAGGGTAACCTGACATTTATCTACCAGAACATCCATGTGCCGTTCGAGATCAATCGTGTGTTCTATAGCTACGATATCCCTGGCGGAGAGGAACGGGGCGGACATGCCCATAAGGAATGCCACCAGTTCATCATCGCTGCCTCGGGTAGTTTTGAGGTGGTGCTCGACGATGGGACCAACAAGCGTACAGTCACTCTTAACCGCCCATTCTGGGGCCTTCATGTTCCTCCTGGGATATGGTCTTCAGAGCAGGGCTTCTCTTCGGGCAGCATTTGTCTTGTACTGGCCAGTCATGTGTATTCTGAGGATGACTATATTCGCAATTATGAAGAATTTCTTGAATATATAAAGAAATAATGGGTATGGTAAAACTTTTGGATCTTCAGGCCATCACTATGATGCATGCCGAAGAATATGAGGCTGCAGCCCAGCGCGTGATAGAGTCTGGATGGTTTTTGCAGGGACGAGAGAATGAGACCTTCGAACACGACTATGCCCAGTATATTGGAACGCATCACTGTATAGCAGTGGCCAACGGACTGGATGCGCTGAAGCTGATCCTGCGTGGCTATAAGGAATTAGGCGTAATGAAGGACGGTGATGAGATTATCGTACCGGCTAATACTTATATTGCCACTATCCTTGCCATTACTGATAATAATCTGGTGCCCGTATTGGTGGAGCCGACATGGGAGCATCTTGAACTGGACATCAGCAAAGTAGAGGAGGCTATCACTCCGAGAACAAAGGGTGTGATGACGGTTCATCTCTATGGCCGTATCGCCTACAATGACAAACTGGGTGACATCTGTCAGCGTCACGGACTGAAACTGATGGAGGATTGTGCGCAGAGTCATGGCTGCACTTGGCGGGGTGTGAAGACTGGCGCCCTCGGCGATGCAGCTGCACATTCGTTCTATCCTGGTAAGAATCTTGGTGCCTTTGGCGATGCAGGGGCTATTACAACCGACGATGATGAACTTGCATCTGTGGTACGTGCTTTGGCCAACTACGGTAGTCATAAAAAATACGTGTTCCGATATGTTGGTATCAACAGTCGTATGTCGGAGTTGGACGCTGCAATACTCGATGTGAAACTGAAATACTTGGACGAGGACAATCTGAAACGTCAGCAGTTGGCGTCTTACTATTACGAGACGATCGATAATCCGCTGATCACCTTGCCACGAAGACTTAAGGATGAGAACAATGTGTATCATCAGTTTCCCATCTTTTGTGAGCGACGCGATGAATTGCAGGCCTATCTTAAGGAGGGTGGTGTGCAAACGCTTATCCACTATCCGATACCGCCTCATAAGCAGGAGTGCTACAAGGAGTGGAACGACCTCAGTTATCCAATCACGGAACGCATCCACCAGCAGGAACTCTCTATACCGATGAACCAGGTGGTGAGTCGTCAGGAGGCTGAAACCGTGGTCCGCTTGATCAATAATTTCAAATGAAAATGGAACAGAAGAAGAAAGAGATATCTGTGGTTATCCCCGAATATTGTGGGGAGTCGATGTTGCCAGAACTGCTGAAGCGACTACATGCTAGTATTCAGACGCTGACCGACAGTTACGAGATTATTCTCGTCAACGACTGTTCGCCCGATAACGTGTGGGAAGCCATCCGTCAGGTCTGTGCTGTCGATAAGCGTATCGTCGGTCTCAATCTGAGCCGTAATTTCGGAGAGCACTATGCCATCTCGGCTGGCTTGCGCTATGCCAAGGGCGAGTGGATTGTCGTGATGGACTGCGACCTTCAGAATCGACCCGAAGATATTCCTGCTCTCTATAGGAAAGCGCAGGAGGGTTGGGATGTGGTCCACGCCCGTCGCGTGCATAAGCAGTTTGGATTCCTGAAACGGTTGTCGTCAAGAGTCTTTCACGCTGTCTATGACTGGATGACGGGTCACAAGTCTGACTCTAGCATTGCAGAGTTTGGTGTCTATAGTGCCCGCATCATCCGTGAGTACAACAAACTGGGCGAAGTGGCCCGCTCGTTCAATTGCTTGATAGAGTATCTGGGATTCCGTGTGACATCTATCGATGTGGAGCATGATTCCAGGGCTGACGGAGGCGGTTCTTCCTATACGTTCAGCAAACTGTTCCGACTGGCTATGGATTCGATTATCGCCGACAGCACACGGCCTCTGAAACTGGCTGTGGTGGCGGGTTTCATGATGTCATTCGTTTCAGTCCTCATGGCAGCCTATAATGTCGTGGCCTATTTCTTTGAATTCGACACAGTGCGAGGCTATACCACGACCATTTTCTCTATCTGGTTTGCCTGCGGATTGTTGCTCTTTATGATGGGCATTCTCGGCCTTTACATCGGGCGTATTTTCGACCAGGTGAAAGCACGGCCTATTTTCATCGTGATGGATGAATTGAATGTGGGAGAAGACTAGACTTCTCCCACATTCAGTTTATTTCTTCTTTTCATAGATATAGAACGGCTGGTTCATATACATCCGTTTCAGTCGCAGCTCATAGCCATTAGCCTCAATCAGACGTAGCGTCTGGATCTTCTTGGGCTGGTCTTCGCGGCAGTAGGTCACCACGAAGTCGGCCTTCCTGTCGATTAGGATTTGCTTGTGGTTCTCGATCATCGGTGGAGTACCTCCGTTGGGATAGGCAAACTGCTCACCAGCGGGAATAGCATCGTACATCACGCCGAAACCGAACTCCTGACACTCGTAGTCCAGCAGTTTCGGATGATCCACATCCTTCATCACGTCTGATATCTCCTGGAATGCCGCACGATCGTCGTTGTGGGTGAAGATGGTGTTCTGGCGCAGTTCACCGATAATGAGGTTCCCATACAGACATGCAAGTAATATGTAAGTTGTAAGTAGACCATAGCAGGCCCAGCGTGCCCGTTTGTTGTATATGAGCAGCACGACAATAAACAGATATAGTATGAAGATGTAGCAGATGCCGTAATAGTAGTTCCAGATGTTATGGAGTGTTGTGACAGCGATGAAGAGCATGGCAATGGTCGCAGGCACATACTTGTATCGCTTCAGTCGCAGACTCAGCAGCATGCCGCTTAGGAATACGACGGCGATGAATATCATCTTACGGTAGTCAGACAGTATGAGATCTATATCTTGCATCAACGTGGGACTGCCACCGTCCTCATTCGTCACCGTCTCGTATGCCAGCACGAAATAGTTGTGGAAGAAGGCATAGAGCGTGTCGGTCATGATGAAGTAGACGATGAACGGTGTCGCGATCACCACGGAGATGATAACCATCCAGACGAAGGGCATCGCCAGCCCCCGATGGTTCTTGTATTGGTCCCAGAGGGCTGTGAGAACGAGGAACCCTTGCACGGCAGCGATATTGTATTTCATCAGTACGAGCGCCGTGAAACAGCCTCCTAGCATCATAAAGTCGGCCATATCGTTGCGTTTCTCCGCATAGAGCCTTTTGAACAAGGCATAGAGCGAGATGGCCACGAACAGCAGCATCAGGTCTTCGGAGCGCGTCTCGAAGTGGAACCAGGGGAAGAAATACACGAATATCATTGGCAGAGTGGCAGCCAGACTCAGTCGGTCGTTCTTCAGGAAGATCTTGGCCGTCTTGTAGTTGAAGAAGAGTGTCAGTGCATAGAACACGCCCGAAATCACATACATGCCGTGATAGTCGTGGGGGGAGATGAGATAGCCGATACCGTAGATGAACCAAATCAGCGGGCCTTTGAAATCCGTGAACTCCACATAAGGCCGCATGCCGATGATGAATGCCTTTCCCTCCATGAAGAACCAGGCAGAATCGACGCGGTGAGCCAACCCGAAGAATGGAGAGTCGTTAGAGAGAAACAACTGGATGACGAACGACCAGAGGGTGAAAAGAAGCAACACCTTCGTGTCTGTCAGTTGTTTGGACGTCTTGTAATTGCTCATTATTAAAGTTGTTTGTTGATTTTCTGTGCAAATTTAGCATAAAATGATTGAATAAACAAATTTTTTTGTATTTTTGCACCAAAGTTATAGAATAATATGGAAAAGAAACGTATTGCCCTGCGGAAACTGTTGGAGGCCGTGGAGAAGGAGATTCTTCGCAAGCCGGATCGTAAGACGCTGGATCATCTGTCGCTGTTGGCGGGCTTTCAAGACTGGGATACTTTCCAGAAAGCACTGCATGGAGAGAACAGTGCTGACGCTAACTACAAATAAAAAAGAGATGTCATTCGGACGACATCTCTCAGCATTCTTTCGAAAGTCTGATTACTCAGCGGTAACAGGACGACGCTTCTCCTTGATGCGGGCAGCCTTACCAGTGAGCTTGCGCAGATAGTAAAGCTTGGCACGACGTACCTTACCGATCTTGTTGATCTCGATGCTCTCGATGTTCGGGCTCTCGATGGGGAAGATACGCTCCACACCCACGGTGCCAGACATCTTACGAACAGTGAAGCGCTTCTTCTCACCATGACCGCAGATCTTGATGACCACGCCACGATAGAGCTGGATACGCTCTTTAGAACCCTCGATAATTTTGTAAGCGACAGTGATAGTGTCTCCAGCCTTGAACTTGGGGAACTGTTTGCCGGTTGCAAATGCTTCTTCAGCAACTTTAATTAAATCCATTTTTACTTTGTCATTAAACGGTTGTTGTATCGTTCCAACGCAACATAGACGGGCAACTCGTGACTTCCCTCCATCGGTTACGCCGAAAAGCGGGTGCAAAGGTACTACTTTTTGATTGAACATTGAAAACTGAACCTTGAGAATTAAACAGGCTTAACATTATTTAACCGCATCGATGGCCAAATCTTCATTTTTCAATCTTCAATCTTCAATAATTCTTCGTATCTTTGCACCCCAAATCGATTAAAGAAATGAACAACCGACTATTATTTTCAGGCTTAGTTGCCGCTGTGCTGATGGCATCGTGCGCACCAAAGCACTACCAATTGACAGGTGTGGAGCGCAGCAGGATTATCGTAGACAACCGCTATGACCAGTATCCTGATCAGGCTGCAGTACAGTTTTTGGAGCCCTACAAACGGGTGAACGACAGTATTATGGGTCCAGTGTTGGGCAGGGTGGCACATAACATGCATGTGACATTCCCTGAGAGCGATATTTCAAACCTTCTGGCGGACATCCTTGTCTGGGCAGCTAAGGACTACAATGAGCAGCCAGTGTTGGGTGTCTATAACATGGGTGGCATCCGTGCCGATCTGACGAAGGGAGATGTGACCTATGGTGATGTTCTCGACGTGGCACCCTTTGAGAATAGGATCTGCTTTACTACCCTTACGGGGGAGCAACTCATGAAACTCTTCACCCAGATAGCCAACAAAGGAGGGCAGGGCGTCAGCAAAGGCACCGAACTCGTCATCACCAAAGACAAACAGCTCGTCTCAGCCCGTCTGCATGGTCAGGAGATAGATCCGAAGGCGGAATATCGTGTCACCACCCTCAACTATCTGTTGGAGGGTAACGATGGTCTGACGGCCTTCACCCTGGGTAAGGATGTTGTGTCTCCTACTGATCCCAGCAACAATAGTCGCTTCCTCATCATGAACTATTTCCGTGACAAGGCTTCACGAGGTGAGGAGGTGGACGCCAAAGTGGAAGGACGTATTAAGATAAAAGAGTAATAGAGTTAAAAAGCAAAAGAAAAGTATGAATACATATCTATATAATAATAAGGTGATGAGACTGGTTGTTTTTGTTTCACTCTTTCACCTTCTCGCCTTTTCACCATCAGATGCGGTCGCCAAGAAACAGAAACAGCTAGTGATTCTCCATACCAACGACACGCACTCGACGATTATGCCCCTGAATGAGAATCTTGACAATAAGGATCTCGCAGGTCGTGGGGGATTTCTCCGTCGCATCAATATGATTAAGGAACAACGGCAGCAACATCCTAATCTCCTGCTGATAGACTCTGGTGATTTCTCTCAGGGCTCAGGCTACTACACACTCTTCAAAGGTGAGGTGGAAATCGGACTGATGAATCAGATGGGCTATGATGCCGTTACCATTGGTAACCATGAGTTTGACTTTGGTATGGACAATATGGTCAAGCTTTTCCGTATGGCCAACTTCCCTGTTGTCTGCTCCAACTACGACTGTACGGGTACGGTGCTCGAAGACCTAGTGAAACCCTATGTCACCCTGAAACGCGACGGTGTGAAGATAGGTCTCTTCGCCTTGGCACCTCCCTTGAAGGGGCTTGTGTTCGATGGTAACTGTGAGGGTGTCACCTTCCTCGATCCTGCTGAGGTGGCACAGAAGTACATTGATATCCTCCGCAAGCAGGAGAAATGTGATCTCGTCATCTGTATCTCCCATCTTGGTTGGGAGATCTCC
>Ga0310786_10010626_pt1 | contig 11557 bp, 15 predicted proteins | sample AusTroGonzalo_MG_FD_203881 | JGI IMG/M metagenome (GOLD analysis project Ga0310786, IMG submission 203881) | Bovine rumen microbial communities from tropical cattle in Woodstock, Queensland, Australia - Gonzalo_03 (v2) (version 2) | ecosystem: Host-associated > Mammals > Digestive system >... | reverse complement strand
GACAACGCGGTCAAGCAGATTCAGTTCGGGAACATCGTGGATGTGACGCTTGGAGGAGGCGGAGGTGGAAGCGGCGATGTGAACTACGCTTCTTCTGCCGGAGTAGCAGACAGCCTCGCCGCATCTGCGGCGCAGGATATTGTGGACGCGGCGGTTACGTCCGCCCAGAGCGGGGTTAAGACGTTCTTCTCATCAACTGAGAGGACCGCTCTCGCAATCGGGTCAGGCACAAACGTGACATACTACACGACGAGCGCGACCGGCGGGCCAAACGTTTCTGCTGTCGGCGTTGGTCTTGGCGGCGTTATCGCGGGGATGGTTTCCGCTCCCGACGGCGCGGATGATACGTGGAGCATGAACCTCACGATTGGGGATCAGTACTTCTATCTTCTGAAGCCAGTTCAGATTCCAATCGAGGTTAAGGACGGGTACGATCAGACCGTTGGAAACGGAGTGATTTACTCTCCTCGCATTGCTCAGATATGTTTCCCCGTCGGGCCGGACACAAACTTCCATGTTTACGCGACTGACCCCGATGGGCTCGGAATCGGTTCAACAGCACTGTATTTTTACCCGAACAAAGAGATCGTTTAACCAACTAAGGAGAAATAACTATGGAAAATGACGAAACCACTATCAGTCAGTTCGGGGTGAACGCCTCTCCCCTCTATCGCGTGTCGGTAGATAGCGGGGTGACGGTCATCAAAACCTATGACACGGGAACCCCGATGTGGGTAATCAACGGGGATATCGCAGGCGGCGCGAAACCCATGACAACTGACGAACGAACCGCCATCACGCCCGCGGAAGGTGAACTCATCTACGACACCGACCTCGGATCGCTGTACATTGGAGACGGCGTGACGCAGGGCGGCGTTGCCGTCGGTGGAGGCGGTGGCGGCGGGGGAGATTATACCTTCTCCAGCGAGTTCACTGTAACAGGCGCTGGCGGTGTTTCTATTAACACGATCAGCGGGAGCAAGATCACCGGCGCGGTCGCCTCGGCGTCTGTCGCGGATGCTCTCGTTGAGGGCGGCACTGTCGGCTATGCTGTGAACGCCGGGACCGCCACGTCTGCAACCAACGCGACCAGCGCCACCAGCGCGACGAATGCGGGCTACGCCACAAGCGCAGGCACGGCCGGCGCTCTCGCCACGGGCGTAATCGTCGCATCGGCCTCCGCCGCCACCACGGCGGGAACCGCTACCAGCGCCACCAGCGCCACCTACCTCGGCGGCGCGACAAAGGCACAGATCATCGACTCCGCAGTCTCGTCTGCATCCGGCGGTATCGCGGGCAACATCGCCACGGTCGAAAACGTGATGACTGGCGTCACGGGCGGAACGCAAACTATCGTGGATGTCGCAAGTCTACGCGGCGGCCTAACTGCAGGTCAGGCGGTCGATGTCACCAGCGAACCGGATGCTTTCGCCACACGCGCGTCCGGCGGCGGCTATCGCGATACGTTCACATGGGATTTCGATTCATACAGCACGTTCGGTTTCGCGTCGTTCCCGAAATTTGCGGCCGGACTCAAATATCTGATGATTTGCGATGTGACTCCGTCTACAAATATGACCGTTATGCCGTTCGGACGATGGATTGACGATGGAACTATGACCCCGCGCATGATTTATTCCGGCGAGACCACGCGACTGGCTTTTGTGTTTGATCAGGCGGACCATGCTCGTCTGCAATTCACGGACTTCTTCAATGAAAGCGCGACATTCTCTAACGTCCGCGAATATGAAGTGACGGCATGCTCGGATGACGCGATTGCCTATATCGCCGCGCTCTCCAATCCAGATTCGTTCCAGGACTATTATCTGGTGAAGCGGGACATGGTCAGCCCGTGGACGTACATGATCGACATGGGTAGCTCGCCCGCAACAACGGTCGCAGCCGGACTGGCCTATCAAATTGATTGCACGACCGGCAGTCACATCATTACGGTGGATACATGCCCGACCGGGTTTATCGGTCGGGACACCTTCGTCCGCCTGCTGGTCGGCGAAACCGGCGGCGTTGTCGTGCAATCCCCGCTCAAGTTGGCATCCCCACTGACGGCAAATGCCATCAACAATTGCATTGTTCAGTATCGAGATGGTGAGGCCATCTTGACACTGACCGATATTTTCGGCGGCTACCTCGTGACGGACGCGACCGGCACGACCGAAGGTTCAATGTATTACGGGCTCACCACCGGATACAACTATATCACCGTCTCTCCCGTCCTCGACGGCACGCCGATCGATCTCGCCGGCGCGACAGTTTCTGTCAAAAAGACAATCACCGGCAACGGCATCACCAGCACGTTCCTCTCCGGGAGTATCAAGCCGGCGGCAAACACCACATTCTCGGACGTTTCGTTCTCCAACGTGACGATCCTGACCGGCGGCACATTTTCCCTCCAGAAATATACGGCCATTCCGGCTGGCGGCTCCATTGATTGCTCCGGCACATTCGGGATTTCCGGCGGCACGATCGATGGCACGCTGACCACGCGCGGCGGCATTGCCACGATCACCGGCAAGATCGATGTCAACGGAAGCGGAACTGTTTCGCTGAAAAGCAGTCAATTCGCCTGCTCCGGCGCGGCCGCGAAAGCCACATTCAGCGGCATCACATTCTCCGGTTGCGGTTCCAGCACCGCAGCGGGCAATGGCGGCGTTGTATCGTTGAACGGCGGAGCCTCGGTCACATTCGTCGGTTGCACGTTCAGCGGCAATCAGGCGAAGAATGGCGGTGTGCTGTACAACAACGCAGGATGCACGGCAAGATTCTCCTCCTGTACGATCACCGGAAACACAGCTACAGCATCGTTGTTCGGATATCTGAATAAAGGTGTGACCTATATCACCGACAGCGTGATCGACGAGGGGCAGAATATGATGTTTGCCGGAGCCGGGTCTGGATGGGTTGTGGTCGCCGGTAGCAATACATTCAAGGGTGGAATCGGCCGCATTGGCTCGACGAACTCAGGCACTGTATTGATTTCCGCAGGAGCCACGCTCAACGCCTCCGGCGTGACAGGAACGGCGACCGCAGATTTCATTGCTCCTGTCGGCGGCATCATCGTCGGGACCGGCACGCCGTCTTCATGGACGCAGACCGGCGAGGCGACGTTCGTCAATCAGGCAGGGAGCTCCGTCACCCTGACCGGCTCAATGACCAGTATTAAGAAAAACGGCACAACGACCTAATCAGAATCTGGAGGACAGAAATATGAAGACATACACTATTGGCGAAAAAACCTTCAACGAACTCCCCGACCCCCTCGAATTCGAGGGGGCATACTACTCACCCATGACCGAAGAACGCTTTGTGTCTCTTGGCGGCACGGTTCAGGACGACGGCGAGCTCACGCCGAAGGAGCGCGTCTGCGAATCGTTCGCGGCACTCATCGCCGAGCTGGAACAGAAGACCGACAAGATCACACCTGCCGAATTCCTCGCGGCGGCGCAGAACGGAATCTCGTCCGACCTCATTGCGTTCGCGCGTGAGCGTGAAGTCCCGGAGGAAGTCATCGCCGAGGGCCGAGCCCGCATCGTGGAGATCATGGCGGACGCGCTCCGCTTTGGCGTGAGCTGGGCGGAGCTCATCGCGGGCGTGATTCCGAAATGAAGTACACCCGTCCAGAAGCATCGGTTCTCAGCGGTCGCGCAAGGGAGCTCCGTCTCTCCGGGGCGGAGCTTCTGGACGACCTCGAAGCCGTCATGCGTGACTGTAATGGGATTGGAGCGGACTGGATGCCCGTCGTTATGACGAAGCTCTGCACGAAACTCAATCCGGTCATGGAGGTCCCCGCTGCCATCCACGACCGCCGTTACATGACACGCGGCATCACGAGGTCCGACGCCGACCTTGAGTTCCTGACCAACACCCTCCGCGTCATCAAGAACAAGTACGCCTGGTGGAATCCCTGGCGTTACCTGATGATGCGGCGGGCGGTTCGTTACTACTCGTACCTCGTCATGTTCGGGGACATGGCGTGGGAGGAGGCGAAGAAAAAGAAATGAACAAAGACGAAGAAAAGAAAGAAACGCCGGTGGAAATCATCGAGCTCAGGACGGAAGTCCGCAGTGGATTCGCCGCCATCGAGCAGCAGATGAAGACCATATTTAACACCCTTGAGAAGATCGACCACACGCTGAACGGCAACGGTCAGCCGGGACTTGTGGAGAAAGTTGTCCGCCTTGAGGAGCGATTGCAGGGAACCTGGAAGACCCTCATTATCCTCGGATGGCTCGCGAACTTCGCGGTCGCCGTGGTCGCTATCATCATCACCATCATTCACCACTAGGAGGAAACATGAAACGAATCCTCGCGGCAACCGCCGTTGCCATCCTGCTCACGTCCTGCGGTCACAACCTCGGGACGGTGGTGCATGGAAAATTCATCAACATTGGGTACGACCCCGAAATCAACAAAGTCGGCATCCAGTATGTCGACGGAATCATGATGACCGGGGTGAACAAGGAGCTGAGCAAGAACAAGCTCAAGTTCATCGACAGCGTGGAAAAGGACGGCATCAAGACCACGACCGAAATCGACTACGCGAACGAGAACGGCGCGCAGGTCACAGGCTACCAGGTAGACTTAGAGAAAGCTCGTCAAGCCAACGGCGGACCGTCTCAATCGGCAACCGCGGAATAATCTCCATCAACCTTTGTCTCTCAACCTCTCCTTGGTTGTCTCCCTGTCCTTCCACAAAAAGGGCGGGGAGATTTTGTATCGCGACACGGAGATCGTTCTCGGTATCATGGTCGGCATAGTGACGAGTCATCTCCACGATCTTGTGGCCCACCATCTTCGCGATCAGGTCCTCCGGGACTCCGGCCTTCTTTGCACGGTAGCAGAAGATATGGCGGAGGCTGTGGAGGTCTTTCACGGAGACGTTCCGAATGCCGCCCCGGGATACCGTCGTCTTGATTCCAAGGGATTCAAGGAACCGCTTCACCTTCCCCGGGACCGACGTGCGCCTCTTGAGATAACGCTCGGCATGTTCCGGCAGGACATATTCGCCGGTACGAGGGAGTGTGGAGAGATAGGCCGCCAGCTCCGGGATTAACGGGAGGATGATCTCGGCGCCGGTCTTCCGCCGCGTGCGCCGTATCATGCGCCCGGCGAAGTCGATTTCGCTCCATTTCAAGGTGCAGATGTCGCCTTCCGTAAGGCCGCTGTTGGCGGCGATCACGAAAAGAGGAAGGCAAAATGGATTGGACTGAAGCCCTTCCCAGATGACGATAAGCTCATCTTTTGTAAATATGTCGCGCGCGATGGGCGCGGGCGCGGGAAGGACCACGCCGTCCCAGGGATTATGGATGATGCCGGCATCCTCTTCCAGGCGCGACAGAACCCATTTGCACGCGAAGGCGTAGCTCTTTACGGTCTTGGGTGATAACCCGCCCTTGCAGTCGCTTATGAGCTCCTGGACGAAGCGTCCCTCATCGACGAGACGCTTGACGTACGATTCGCAGTGGGATCGACGAATATGCGTCAGGAGCTTCACGTCCGGAAAGGTCGCCTTGAGGAACGCCACGAAGTCGAACCAGTAGGTCCGGCGCAGAGAGGCGTACGCGTCACCCGCTTCGTGGCGTGACGGCTTCGCGGCGGCGAGATCGTACGCGTCTTCAAGCGTGATGTCCGTGCCACCCGAGAGTTCCTTCCGGTAATTCTCGACCAGGGCGGTGACGGTCCTGTTGGCCCGGATGGCCTCTGACTGCTGAAGGATGAAACGACGCTTCTCCGCTTCGAACTTCTCGGCCTGTGTAAAATTTGTGCAACCCGTACACGGCCCGGAATAGATGGACCCGCGGATCATAAAGCGATAGTGAAAACGTTCTCCGCGCTTGACGACTGACATAATTTAGTCTCCTGTGTAGATGTATTGAGACGTATAGAGACAATCGCAGGAGCTTAGTGCCATGTTTTACACATTTTTTACACATTTTTGAGAAACCGATGTGATTTTGAGCTTAAAACATGGCTGCCCGTCCAGGACTCGAACCTGACACGATTGACCTCAAACGACCTCAACGGGGTTTAAGGTGGTAGACGTATATAATATACAAGAGCAGTATATAAAAGTCAAACGGATTTTACACATTTTTTACACATTTTTTGCGTAAAATTTGTGTAAATAGATGTACTATTTGATGAATGACATGAAGTTTTATATAGGCCAAGAAGTGAAATTTAGGACAGAATACCGCAAAAAACATCCGACCAAGACGAAATCCTGGTCGGGCACAAAAAAGCGGCGGCGCACAGTCGAAACCTCCGAAAAGACTGTGCGCCGCCGGGAGCGTTACACGCGTCGAGACGCGATGTAGGCGTCGAGGGACTGACGGGAGATGACCGCCTTGCCCTGCACGCCCTCGCCGAGCTTGATGCGCTCGATGCTGCCCTGCTTGACGAGCTTGTAGAGCATGGGCTTCGAGATGCCGAGATACTTCGCGGCGTCCTTTATGGAGAGGTATCCATCCGTCTTCCCGCCCGGAGTGTACGATTCGCCGTACGGGGCGAGGAGAGCGTTGACGGCGGCGAGGATATTATCGGGGATTGTCATTGGATTCCTCCTTCTTACTCGGCCAAGGAAATGCGTACGATTCCGCGAGGAACTCTCCGAGGGCCTTGGCCGGAATGCCGAGGGTTTCCTTCGCGTAATGGGCTTCGAGGCAGGCGCCACGGGACGTTCTCCACCCTGGGAGGAGAATGATACAATCGGGCTTCTCCTCGTTGAGAACGGCGAGGTCCCGAACCAGGTAGGCCGACCAGGAGATTGCCTCCGATGCGTCGGGTGGTACGACCGGTTCGGGAAGCTCCGTCGGGTTCACGACCGTGTGGCCCTTTGACCGCAGAGACTGAGCGGCGGTCTCGAACGATTGCCGGTTGTAATGCTGCAAGCCCGTCATGGGACCGGAGATGTAGAGCTTCATTGTTTCTCCTTATGTTCGCAGACGACGCAGTACAAGCGTGCTCCCTGCCGTAAAAGCTGACTGTGGCAGACGGGGCATTCCTTCGGGATGACCGGCCAGCCGACCGTCTTCCCGTGCAGAACGCGAACGACGGATGGAATGACGCCGCCGGCACGTTCGATCTCCACCACATCGCCCTCGCAGACCAAGTTGGCCGTGACGTAATCAGCGTTGTGGAGGGTCACGCGCTCGATACGGGCCCCGTCCAGATCGACGGGCTGGAGAAGCGCCACCGGAGTCACGGTACCATTCTTCACCTGCCAGTCGATCCGCATGATGGTCGTCCGCTTCGTCTCGCCCTTGAACTTCAGAGCGATCTGACCCCGCCAGTGGTGGTCGGTATGGCCGAGTTCACGGAAGAGATTCGTGCTGCCGACCTTGAAGACGATGCCGTCCATCGGGAACTGGTCATGCATCCTGGCCTTGATGTCCGCAACGACATCCCGGACGCCCTGCTCCACGTCCTTGACGGACGAGATGCTCCAGACGTGGAACGCGTAGGGAACGAACGTCAGGACCGAGGCGCGTTCGCGGATGGACACCTCCTTGCTTGACAGGATGCCGGACACGGCGTTCCTGGGGTTCTTGTAGCCGAGACGGGCGAGCTGCCCGAACGCCGGATAGGAACAGACGGCCTCGCCGTCAATCCAAGCCGAGCCGGGCAGACCGGCCTTCGCGACGAAGGGTGACGCCACGGTCGTGACGTTCTCCCCGGTGTATCCGTCGCCGCGAGTGGCAATCACGCCGTTACTGTAGCGGCGCATCGCGATTCCATCGTACTTCGGCATGACATGGATATGGTCCACCTTCTGGCGTCCAATCCACTTCACGATCTCCTCGACCGAGTAGACCTTCTGCATGGACAGCATGGGAGCGTGCTTCGGGTGATGGACCTTTCCGGACGAGACGACCTCGGGGCCCATGACAGGATCGTACCCTCCGGTCAGACGGTAAAGCTCCTCGACGGCGTTGTCGTACTCCGTATCGGTCATCGTCGAAATGCCGACCGCCCAGTAGGAATCACGAGCGGCACGGATTTTTTCACGAAGGGCGTCAAGAGCGGTCATCGAAAAAACTCCTCATCCGGTATATTACTTCCTGTGCGACACCAGCGTATCCGTTCATTATATCAAAAAGGATCATACGCCTGGTTGTCTCCAGCTCGTCGCCGGGAACACGATAAGGAATACGACGAAGCAAAAGCCGAACCATTTGACGGGATTCCTCGGGATATAGCCACTGATGAATAGACCTTTGCTCGTCCCAAACATCCAAATAAAACTCGGCCTTTTTAAGGTCCTCGATAGCCTGGGCCTTGTCGCCCTTCTTTCCGGCACGCCAGACGTACTTGAAGGCGTTACCGAGCGTAAAGGGCATGAGGCTCGTGATGTCGATACATTCCAGTTTTCCGAGGTCCGGACCGTTCGTATAGTGGGGCGGATGGTTCACCATGTCGTGAGCCTCGGTTTCGGCGGTGATGTTGTCTTGATTGTCGTTCATTATCGTTCTCCGTTGTTGTTGAGCAGCCAGAGGAAGACCAGGAAGCCGGCCACGGCTCCTACAATGATCTCAATCGTCTGAGGGTCCATTGTCTTCCTCCTTCGGCGCAGGGTGCGCCAGTTTGTATTTCGCGAGTTCCAGCAGGCGGTTCACCGGGCAGTCGGTACAATCCATGCCTTCGCACAGACGGTACGCCAGGATGAACCCGCAGACCTTGTGGATGTATTTGGTCTTAATCATTTCCTGTATCGCTTTCCGCGCCAGCCCTCGGCCTTGAGCGGAAGCCCTGCGGCCCAGGGCGGAAGGTCGCACAAAAGGTTCTCGAAAGTCGGAACGTCTCCTACGCCCTCGGGAACCTCGACGACCGCCTCGTCATGGACGTGCATGACGACGTTGTAGCCATGCTGTTCCGCATTGAGCATCCCGTTCACGAGGAGGTCCCGCGCCGTCGCCTGAGTAAGGTTCTCGGCGAGCAAGCCGCCGTAGAGATACTGCGTCCCGAACTTTTTTGTCAGGGAGTTCACGCCGTCGAAGGCGACAACGAGTTTCTGTTCGCCCCATGACATTTCCTTGAACTCCATGCGAGGACGACAATACCACAGACAGCGACCGGATGGGAGGCGCATCGCCAGGAACGGCGTCCCGTGGATCGTCCGGACGGCGAACCGTGCGGAGCGGTACACGAAGACGTTCCCGGGCTTTTCGACGGCGAGCGTGCAGGCGTTCTCCAGTTCGGACCACAGACGGACGGTCTCAGGGTGATGGTCTCTCCACCGGTTCACGATGCCCTTGACTTCCTTCTCCGGCAGCGTGACTCCATAGTTCACGGCCATAGCGTTGAACGCTCCCACGGACCCCTGGTAGCCGAGGGCGAGCTCTGCCACTTTGCCAACCTGACGCTGCTTCTTCGTAACGTCGTCATAAGGCACGGCGTAGATCGCGGCGGCGTTTACCTTGTAGGGATCGCGCCCGGAGCGGTACACGTTGAGAGCCGTCTCTTCACCAGCAAGCCACGCAAGGACACGTCCCTCGACGGAGCTGTAGTCGGCGCAGATGAAGTCGTTCCCCTCGGACGGGATAATCATGCCACGGATGCACGTCGAAGCGGCGACCATCGGATCGCCGTAAAACAATTCGACGGACTCAAGGTCGCCCATCTTGAAGAGGCCGATGCAGTTGTCCACGTCACCGAAGGCTCCACGCGGGAAGTTCTGCGGCTGGATGAGGCGACCGGACCAGCGGCCCGTACCTGCGCCGTGGTACATGAGCGCGCCGCGGACACGATCATCCGGGCAGACACTGTTCACGAACGCCTGATACTTCGCCGTCGAGGACTTGGAGAGGGACTTCCTGATCTCCAGGATTTCCTTCGCCGTGCCGTCCTCCGTAACAGAGAGGGCGTGCTCCACGTCTTTGGCTCGGAGTCCATCCATCTGGACTCCGAGGGCGAGAAGATGCTGCAAGGTGGCGTCCCGCTGCTTCGGGGACTGGAGACCGGTGAGCTTACGGAATTTCGCCGTCAGCTTCGCCGAGTGCTCCTCCACCAGGTCGATGATGGTATGGACCGTCGGGATGTCCACCCGGATGCCGCGGTCGTTCACGTCGAGGTCCCAATGCCATACCCTCTGTTCGTATTCGGGAAGGTCGGGCAATGCCTCGGAGAGGGCCTCTTCGGCCCGGACGTCCTGCATACAGTACAGACCCTCGCGGGCAAACTCCTCGGGCGAACCGTGCCAGTAGAGCTTCTTCTCCCAGTCGGGATCGGCGAGCTTTTCGTCCTTCCGGGCGGCACGGGGCTTGCAGAGGCGGAGCATCAGCTTGGAGCCTTCGACGTCCTTCTGTTGCGGAACGCCGAGAGCAGCACAAGCTCCGGCAAGATCACGAGGGAGACCGAACGTAGCCGCTTTTGCAGCAGAGCACCGGAGCTTGCGGGTGTCGAACATCTTGAAGCCGTAGCGGGGCATGACATATTTCCAAATAAAATACTCGAACTGGGCGTTGTGGGCTTCGATGATGGTGGCGTACTCCATCATTCGCTCGACCTCCGCGAAGGGGACGACACAGACAGTCGGCGGGATGTACCCTATCGCCTTGTCAAAAGAGGGGGAGAACCATATCACGGGTTCCTCACCCTCCCGCTTCATCGCGAGGCAGATCACCTCCGTCGTGGGGTCAGCAGCGTAGGCTGCCGCCCCGCACTTTTTGAGCGGGGCGGCAGAGCGCGTTTCGAAGTCTATGGTGAGTTTCCACATGGGCTACCTCACAGAGGCAGACCGGTGAAAGGATCGACGTTGCCGGCGGTTGTCGTTCCGGCAGCGGCGGGAGCCGCCGTATTGCCGGGAGCGTCGAAGAGGTCCAGCGGAGACGGCGCGGGCGTGGCGAGCTGGTCGAACTGACCGAACAACGCTTCCTTGTTCACGCCGCCGATGCGCTCTCCGTCCGCGACGACCTGAAGGGCGTCGAGACCGAAGGCAACACCATTGTTACCGGCGTTGGAGTATGCATAGCAGTGGACGATGGCGACGCATTTCTGACCGCCGTAAACGGCGTCGGGGTTGGTGATCTCGCGGCGGGAGGCGTCGCACACCGGGGGCTTGAATTTCGTGGAGAGGCGGACGAAGATGGCGTCCTTGAAGCATTCGCCCCATTCGGGATTCGCGTCGCGGTTGCCGTCGAGGAACGGGGAGCGGGCGCCGCGCGGAGCGCCGTTCGGCCAGGCGGCCTTCACGACGTCGCCGACGATACGCTTGAGAGCGGAGAGATCAGTGCCGGCGGGGAAGACGGCGGTGCAGGAGTACTTCGGTTCCTGGTTGGGGTTCATGGAGCGGGGCTCAAAGAGGGAGGGAAAGCAGAGGGTGAAAGCGGGGGTCTTGATGGATTCGTTTTTCATGGCAGTGGTCCTTTCGTAAGAAGGGTTAGAAGAGTTCGAAAAGTGCGTTGCGGTTTCCCGCAGGACGAGGATCATCCTCGTTGACGACTTTCCATGTGGTTGTTTCTTCGCGTGTGACAAGGGCGTCAACACGCTGCTTGGCCTCGGCTTTCGAGACGCCGTTCTTCACGAGAAGAGCGGAAAGCTG
>Ga0310786_10010625_pt1 | contig 11557 bp, 12 predicted proteins | sample AusTroGonzalo_MG_FD_203881 | JGI IMG/M metagenome (GOLD analysis project Ga0310786, IMG submission 203881) | Bovine rumen microbial communities from tropical cattle in Woodstock, Queensland, Australia - Gonzalo_03 (v2) (version 2) | ecosystem: Host-associated > Mammals > Digestive system >... | reverse complement strand
TGAAGTTGCTCTAGTTCCCATTTCAACTATAAGATTTTTAATATAAATTGTTGGACCCCCCGAAGCACCACTGCTTTCAGAGGCTTTCTGTCGAAACCTTAAAACATAATTTGAATCTAAATCGTGACTGCTTTTCAGCGTATAAGTAAATTTTTGGTAACTAGTGCTAAGTTGTGAATTTGCGTGGAATCCTGTTACATAACTGCTAGAACCGTCATTCCAGTAGAAGTCAAGCCATCTAGCTTCAGAAGCTTTCGCTTCGAAACTGATAGTTAAGTCATCTGTAGACTTAACATTTGACGCTGCGTAAGCACTGATTCTATAATCTTTACTGCCAACTGTAGAGCCAGAATCAAATGTTTTCTCTGTAGAAGTATTCCTAATTAAATTTCTGCCTCCAACCTGAATACCATTTAAGCCAGCTTGAAAAGTTGCGTTGCCAGTAACATTAAGATCATTGACAACAGCTTGAGTAATCTGAGCTGCACTAGTAATGATGTTTTCAGAGAATAAGTTTGTGCCCTTGATGATATTAGCACCAATCAAGTCCGCTGTTAATTGCCCGAAAGTTGCATCGTCGGGGAACATATATATCGTCTTGATTTCAGAGGCAGAGAGAGCACGGGGGTAGATTCTAACATCGCTAATATCGCATAAACAAGCAAAGTTGCTACCGCTTTGAGACCACGGACCACCGATAACGACCTGAGTATTTGCAGTGTTTGGATAATCAGATAATTCAAGCAAATCACCATATGGCTGTCCGTCATAGTAGCATTGTGCAGTCTTGTTTTCTTTGTCTACGCTTATCCCGTAAGTGTGAACTTCTCCAACAATCGGAGCTGGGTAAATAGGATTGTTGGATGGAGTAATGCCAGAGTTGCTTGTGCTCCACATATTCCACTTAAATTCATCATTATAAAAAATAAGCTGCCAGTCTAAAACCGAATTATCGCTTTTTGTGCGTCTAGAAATGAACCAGCAATTACTATCATTTTTTCCGTGTCTTATTTTTAGAGAGACCGTGTAACCCTTGTCGTTTGTAGTGTCTCCAATGCTGTCTATGGCTATAACACTGGTTGTTACGTTATTAAAATGGAAGCAGTCGCCCATTTCTGCGTCATGAACAACTGTTACGTTACTTCCTGTAGCTTTCCCATGGTGTCCTGTTCCGCTTACGTCTTTAACGCCGTTTGTTTCTAAGATACTGCTATTGGTGCAGTTCTTGGCGGAGAGTCGGAGAATGGAGCCTGTGGGCAGTTTAAGAGCTGAAGCAGAAATATCATTGGCAACCATGTCACCAAGAGGCACACCCGTAAAGGTTCTGCCCTGTGAAGTCTTGTTGTATTGGTTCAAAAAATAGGCTGTGAGAGTGTGAGTGCCACTTGTAAGCTGGATAGATACAGTCATATATTCGCCCATGATGGGCACTCTGCCTAATTCTGTGTCACCCTCTTTAATAATCAGCCATACTATATTCTCATTCCTGGGGATTCCATCAAATGCCGCAACACAACCTGTTGTAGTTGACTGCACCACAGGAGCAGGAGGGGTTGACGGAGTAGGTAAATTGTTGCTTATAGCTCTCACGACAGATGCAGATGATTCACCGTTTTCGTTCACGGGTACCAGTTCAAGTTCCTGAGTAGAATTGATATTGGGGATTGTCGCGCCCTTCTCGTAACGTCCGAGATACTGCCCGTCAATATACACATCGACATAGGCGGTGTTGTTGTTAGCATCCCATGCAATGTCGACCGATTCCGGATTATAAGTTGTTGTTATGCTGTTTATGCCGGCATTGGGATTACTATAAGTGTAAGGTTCTACTGCTAATTCGTCATAGACATTAGGATTATATTCAACAGCTTCTATTGTTGCTTTTAAATCACTTGTTCTTGTAATGCCTGTGACACGGAATTTTCTCACCTCAGAATTTGCTATACCGAAAGAGTATATGTCGCCCTTCTCTACTGCTTTAGTCCATGAATTGGCGGCAAAATTAAGCTGTGTATAGGTGCCGCTTGTTTCAACAGGTGTATTGCGTTCAAGTGTTCCATCAGAATGTCTTACTAATAATGCATAAGTGTTACCAGCAGTTAAGGTTACTGGTGCATCCAAAGAGATTTTATTACCTTCGACCTTGAAAATTCTGCCGCCTACACCGTATTCTGTGATGTCACACTGCACGCCTATCACATCATTGAGTTCACATACCAGAGAATCTATATTGGCGGTGAATTTAATGGACTGGACAAGATACTTGTTTCGCCTTAACAGATAGTGGGAGGCTTTTGACACACTTTCCGGAGTGCTAAGACCTACAAATGTCATCGAAACAGCTTCGGCAGAGTGGTCGTTATCTATTTCAACTCTGACGGTCCTTGACTTGAAGTCTTCCTCTTCATTGTTGAAAGTCGCTTCAATCGCTTTAGCCCTGTCTTTCTTTGCCGTGACAACACCCGACATGTTCTCATAGTTGCCTACCGTGAAAATCTGTGTCATTTCTGCAGGTGCGTCCCAGTATGGGTAAGCCTTGCCGTTACGCAAGCCGATAAAGGCACGGCATGAAGTAGCTACGCTCATTGCAGTGTCCCACGAAGTGTCTAATTTGCTCAGGAACCAGTTGCCCGTAGCGTCTATGGATTCGCAGAATGTAGCGAAAGCATCGAATCTTGAATAGTCAAGGTTGGCAACGTCCTCACCCTCGTTATGATAGGTGTTTCCGTCCTTCTTTACCTGGGCGAGAATGTCATATATAGCCCATGCAAGGTTATCTGCGTCTTTTTCTACGTAAGAAGAACCGTTGTAAGCATAAATCTTACTTCTTGACTGCTTCCACGTCACTTTGGGGACGGAACCGTTAAGAGTCTGTGAAGCCGGTATTCTTAACCATATAAGAGCTGTTCCGGGGTAGGTCTGTTCCTTGTTATCGTAACAGGCAACACTGTCACATGTAAGGGTAAGAGCAGCCCTGTCGGGTAATGCGCTGCCCTGGTATTCCGCCTGTGTCAGCAATCCCTTGGTGTAGTTAAGTTCGGCAGAATCGTTTTCTATGCAAATCTGATAAGCACCATTGGATGGGAATTTTATTGCGACCTTGAAATAAAAGGCAGAATCTGATTTTATCGGATATTTGTTATCGATTTCGGTTATAGTCTTGGTGAGATAAGTATAATCACCGGTGGAACCGCTTACCCTGTAGCCGATTTTAAGTTTGATATATGCGTTGTTTTTAGCGCCGCTTGCAGTGTCATACAGATACCATGCGTTAGTCTGAAAGGTAATCTCGCATGAATCACATGCCGATGGGGTTGTTACCAGCAAGGGTGTGACAGAATCGTTAAGCTTCTGAGGCACTGTCTGCCCTATCGAGCTGTTGCCTACCTGGGAATCCAGATTAGTCTGCTTAAGTGCCGCCTGTGTGTTGCTTCCGAGTCTTATCGCATAATCGGTATTTTCCTCCATGTCAAGATCAGCGAGAGGGATGTCGTTGATCTTAATATCGGTGATTTCGTCAAGTTCGCCTTCGCCTGCACCAATTAGCAGTTCAAGATAACTGGAGCTGTCTTCGTTGGTATATTTTACCGTGTTTGTAAATTTTTCGACTTTATAAGTGTAATCAACACCTTTTTTGTAATTGAAATAGCCGATTTTGTGTCTCGGATCCGCTGCGTCATATTCTTCCTTGGTGGCAGTCCTGTATTTACCGCTGTAGATTTTTTCAACTATTTTCTGTATGCTGTTTGTGCCGTAGGTCTTATAGGCAAGTAATTCTCCCTCCGGAACTACATCGGACCCGAAAGTAACACCCTTTACGCCTCTTGAAGTGGAGAGATTGCCTACGCTCCACTGGTAGTTCTGCTTTGTGGCAGAAGAAGAATCTACATCCATCGAAGGCATTTTCATCTTACCCATGATGAGGGCGCCGCCGCCACTCAAAAGAAGCCCCGCCCCCAGAGTTTTCGCCATTGTCCCCGTAAGGTGAAGGGCGTGAGCTAAAGCGCCGCCGCCTGTCAGAATAAGAGCGAGACCGACAACAGCTGTGAGAACATTCTTCCCTTTCTTTCCGCCTCTTATCTTGGGATAGACAGCAACAATATCAGCTTCATAAGAAGAATCATGAGATTTGCCGTCTTTGCCGACTATTTCGTAATCATCCGGATTGGCATGCATTGAGTCAAACCATCCAGGTAAATCCTTTACGTCGTAAATCCTTGCCTTATTGACGTTGAAATTACATTCAGGGTAATAGAAAATTCTCATTTTATCTTAATCTCCGATGGTTTTATATACATGCGAATAAGCTTGGCCCATACCGGTGATGTAGGGTCGACTATGCAACTGCCGGTCGATTCATAGCAATGGAGCATCTTGCCATTGTCAAGAATCACTCCGGCATGATTAATGTCTCTGCTGTATCCTAATCTCATTAACACTATGGCATTCGGCTCCGGTCCATTCAGAATATCCCACACGCCTTCAGTGGTTTCGGTCGCCTCGTGCATGGTTCTGCTTATTTCGTCAAAATCAGACGCATTTATGTGATAATCGGGCAAATCTGACTCTAAAAAGTGCTTATAATACAGCATTACAAGCCCCCAGCAGTCACAGCCGTTAAAACCACGACCGCCATTAACGAAGGGAATTCCTACAAAGTCAGACAGATTCATTGTTGAAGCCTCCGAAACGTGCGTAATTGCCTAAAGTCTTACATCTTTTGGCAGAGTGGTCACATTCGGTCTGATTGCCGTTATATTTGCACTGCCAGCCTTTGAATACAAAAGGGCATACCTGCGAATACTTGAATCTTGGGTATGGAGTGACAAAGTTAACAGGTGCAGACAGCTCAAAAGTGACCCATTCCTCATCGTAGCTCGCACCGTTAGCAACAAAATTCATTTCCAGATCGGCGGTGCTTTCGCCTTCTCTGACTACCATTATCCTCACCGGCACATTGTCGATGTCTGTTCCCAGAATGGAGGTGATAAGGTTCGTCACATTGCTTACCGAAACGTTCACTCTCGGAATCTCACCTTTGGTTGATTCTTCAACACCATTTATTTTGAATGGGAAAGCGGTGAAAGTATGACTTTCAAAAGTCCAGTCCTGGTTATCATCAACAAGTCTTATAGGTGTCAATAGTTGAATCTCTAATAGAGTAGCAACAACCTTGTTTAGATTCAGCTTCGTAAAATCGCTGTTAGGTGTAAGCATTAATCAGACCTCCGCAAGAATCGCAGTAACGTCCCATTTTGAGTCAGAAACGGGGAACGCCACTAATGGAGAGTCAAACCTGACTGTCCTAGAGACATTCATGTCGTCGACCCAGGCAAAGGATGCAGAACCGGCATTGCACGACTGGTAAAAAGCCTCGAGGTCCGCATAATAGATCTGAGAAAGTGCCTTCCAGTGCAGTTCGAATTTGTGCAGCTGCCTTGAATATTTTTTACGTGTAATCACGCAGCCGTTTGTCTGTTCAGATTTTAAAGAATTGTCGAGGGTTGTTATTCTGGTCCCTATATTGGGAGCTGAAATCACCGGAAAAGTTGGATCTGCCATAACTGACTCCTTAGATTGCTCTTACCATATCTTTAAGTCCGCCAACGTTGCGGTTAAGACCGTCTATTACAATGTCAACGATAGTCCTCGTGCCGTCAAAATAGCTGTTGGTATTAACTTCTGCATTGGAATTGTTGTTTACGTTCACAACCACATTAGTTTTGCCGTCACCAGCACCAAGGCTTTCGGGGTTACGGGTGGCAATTATGTAATCCCTGGGGTCTGTGGTTATTACTTTCCCGTTCTGAACAATCCCGTCGCCCACACCTGCATCAACAGCCCTCGGTATTGCGCTTAAGCCTTTAATGTCATAGCCGATACCGAAAGCCCTGAAAACAGTAGTCAAAACTAGCATCTGCGCAATCTGCGCGATCAGCTGTTTGCCAAAATTCTTAAGCATTTCACCCATGGACCTGAAGAAGTTTTCTCCAGCAAAAAGGGCTTCGGTGAATGCGCCGGAAAAATTCTCAGCCATTGAAACTTTGAAATCCTGCATTTCCTGTTTAAGTTCAAGAGCTTTGAGTCTTTCTTTTTCCTGTGCCTGAAGGTATTCTTCGACCTTCAGCCTTCCTGTTTCGTAGGTTTCGACTATAGTGTTTCTGAAGCTGTTATATTGACGCTTCAAATCATCCCATAGAGTTGTGTTGTAAGATTTGATGTCGTCTTTTGCTGATACAGAAGAAGATTCGGGGCTGTTGGCGGTAATTCTGCGGACCTTCCGTTTTTTCCGGCTTGCGCTTCCAAGTTCGCCCTGATTGAAACTGGTCTCGTAAGCTCCGACAGCCTTGCCGAGAAGACTGGAAACATAACCGACTATGGACTCTTCTGATGCTTTGTTAGCATTCTTTTCCAGCTCTTTCCAGAATTCATCGGTTTGTTGGTCTACAGGCTTTTTCCATTTATGTATCTGCATTTTAGCAGCATTAGCAGCAGTAATACCCCACGAAGCATAAGTGGCCAAAGTGTTATCACCAGTAAAGTTAGCAGTTCTATCGGCTAATCGAAATGTGTCCATCCACAAATCCGTAAGCATTTCCGCCAGATCCATCACCCAAGATGCTAACTGTGAAAATACTGCTTTAAAGGTGGAGACTATAACAGAACCTTCGCCTCTCAAGGCTTTCATCAAGTCCCTTATTCCCTCCAGTGCCGCAATTACAGCGATAGCCTTAAGCACAATCGGAGCCATAGCCACAGCCATCTTGGCAAGTGCTGGTAAAGCCATTATGGTGATGGCTTCGGTGATATCGACGAGAGATTCCTGGAGCTGCGCCATGCCTCCCTCATCATCTAAAAATTTCTCAAAATCATCTCTCAGCTGCGAAATGGTATCGCCGAGAGCGACGAAATATTTTTTAAACTTATCGTTGATAAATAAGCCTAATTCACCCAATGCATCCCGAACAGTCTTCACGATTCGAGGAATCTGCATCCAGATATCGGTTGCTTCGTTTTCCAAGTAACCGTCAAATTTATTCATGCGCTCCATTAAAGTATTAAGCGCAGTTGTGGCGTCCATACCGATGACATCAGAAACTTCAATTCCTGCTTTGGCGAAATCGGTTAAAGCTTTGGCGGATACCTTACCAGTCGTTTTGATTTTTAGAAGTGCATCAGCAAGACTTTCAATAGTTACAACGCCGGCCTTGGCTACGCCAATGTCTCCGAGGCGCCTTATCATTTCTAAAGAACTCTTAGTATCCAATCCAATAGCTCTCATCGTAGAATCCAGCTGTTGCAACCGGTCCATACCGAAATTGGAATTCTCGGAAATCTTTTTCAGTTCCCGATATTGCTCGTTGGCTTTCTTTGCGCTTCCCCAGGTAGCCTCAAAAGCTGTCTTGAGACCGTCCATCTTCGAACCTAACTGATAAGCCGCCACACCTATGCTCGATATGGCTGCGCCGATAGCACCGAGAGCGCCTACAGCGCCGGTCGACAGGCTCATTATGTCCCTGCCGAATATCTCGTCGAAAGCTTTCTGGACAGACTTACAGTCCTTCTTGAAGTCATCGAGACCAAGACTTATATTAAAGCCGAAACCTTTCTGTTTTTTAGCCATTTTTTATTCTCCGAAATCCTTTAGATAAGTGGCGAAAATCCCATGCATGAGCTGGTTCAGCTCTTTTTCATGAACCTTGAGGGCGTATTCGATAGCCGCCTGCAGGTGTGGTCTGGCTTCCATCTTCACCGAACCGTATTCCAGAATTCCGGCAAGATGACCATGCCCTTTGCTCTCCAGCTGTTCAGCGCCTTTTTTGTAAGTGACTCTCTCAGACATCACCCTTGCCTTAACATACGAAAGCAGCTGCTTCTTGATGGATTTTCTATACAAGCCTGTCTTAACAGGGGCGAGTTCCTTTGCCTTTTCAACTGCGGTGTCGGCAACCTTTTCCAGAAATCTGGAAAAATTCTTTCTGCCTTCCAGCTGCATACGCTGGAACTGTTTCTTGAATTGTTTGTATCCGAAAGTTGTGATATTAATCTTCATTTTCCTATGTGGCTTTCCACTTCGTCCCAGTCTATGGACTTTTCCGGTTCTTCCTTCTTCGCTCCGTCGAGATTCAGAATCTGAGCCGGTGTGACAGGTTCCTTGACGATCTTGCCGCTTATGTTGATGAGCCAGGCTGTCTGCTCTGCGAACAATGCTCTCAAGTCTTCCCAGAATGCTTTCTTCTTTTTTGCATGGGCTTCAAACAGTGAAGCCCATCGCTTAGGCGTCAGCCTCATAAAGTCGTTATACGAAAGCCGCATTTCAACCATGGCGATGGGCATAAGTTCTTCAATAAGTTCTCGGATGGGGGTTATTTCTTCAGTTTTTTTTCCTCTTTTTTCTTGAAGAGAATGCTGTTCTTCATGGCTTCGTTGATGACTTCCACAACTTCAAGAAAACTAGTTTCCCTGACTGCTTCATCTATTTCCTTGACTGCTTCGTCAGCCGTCAGTTCGTGATTTTCATTGTAACGACCGGCGATGTAGAGGTCCCGGATCATGGCAAGGGTCGGATTGCCGCCGTAAGCTTCGAAAATCTCATGAGGCTGCTTGCCTGTTATCTCGGAAAGCTTAAGAAGACCGCCGAATCCGAATTCCAAATGTTTCATATGTTTCACCTCGTGTTTTTAGTGGTAAGCTCGTGAAGCCCTGTCGCCGGAGCGGCAGAGCCACACGAGGGAGACTTGCGTTATGCTGCAGCGACTATGCTGCTGTAAAGCTGACCGGTCTGCACTGCATCGCCGTTCTTGATGGTTCCGCCATCAATGAAGACCTTTTTGCCGGCAGAAGTTGCGGCGCTTGTAGTGATAGTAATTGTGTCATCATTGGGGCTTGAACCTATGGAAGCTGCTGAGACGGTTCCGTCTTCGACTGTGATACTGTCCTTAAGAACTGCAGAACCGTTTACAGTTACTTTCTGGGTAAGCTTGACAGTGACGGTTGTGCTGGAGAATGAAGCAGACTTTATGTATGGAGCCCATGAAATTGTGGGGGCGTTGGACCATTTGACTGTCATGGAAACCTTGGAGGCTTCTGTCATATTGCCGGTCTTGCTGAGATTGGTTATAACCGCATAACCGCTCTTCACATAGACGCCAGGTTCAACAATCTTAACCATGATCTGGGAGTTAGTTCTGAATTTTTCAGCAAGAATTGAGTAGCCATAGCCTAACTGACCCTTCATGACTAGAGCGTCCATGGTTATTTCGCCTTCTATAAGACCTGCGTCGAAGGTTTTGTGGCCGTTGGTGTCCTTTGATGTAGTTTCGAGAGTATCGGCAGTATCGTTTTCGCTGCAGTCGGTTTGTGCGGCTACAAGTTCGCCGTCAACGTAGACCAGCATTTCCTTGCCCTTTAAAACTTCGCGTTTTTCAGTTGTTGTTGCCATTTTAGCTAATCCTTTATTACTTAATTATGTGACACGGCGAACCGTGCTTCTATGTTTGCACGTCTAGTATTGTCATCATCGCGGCTGAAATCGATGCGCGTAATGTTCCAAAACTGGACTGTCGTCTTATCGATGACGGTATCTATACCGTTCAACTTACCCAAAACTGTGTCTGTAAGACCTTTTACTTCAGAATATCCTTTAAAATCGCTGTAAATATTGATTTCACAGTCTATAAAAAGAATAGTTCCGTCTTTTGTCTCTTCAGACTCAAAAGAATCATCTCCGATTCTTATGTAAGGTCTTTGTGCTGTTTCAGGCACCGAGTCATAGACTCTGACGTTTTCAATGGAGGTCAAGGCGGTATAAACAGCCTCTTGAACTGCACTAATCACCGTCTTCCTCCTCTCCGTCATCACCATCATCTGGTTCAGGTGGAGTTGGTGGAGTTGGCGGCGGCAAAACTGCATTTTCTACATCTCTTACCGCTGTAAAACTCAATCTTTCACCTTTACCAGACGGATCTATCACGTCCTTAATCTTCCAGATAAAGGACTCGTCATTTAGCTTAATGACCATATTCGGCTTGATTCCACTGACAAATCTTGATTCAAAGCTGTAACTGTAGACATTTCTCACGTCTCCATCAAGACTTGTTTCACTGGCGGAAGGAATGATTCTTCCATAAGCAGAAGCAACTTCAACGAATTCGGTGGTGATTCCACCCATACCGTCAGAAGTTTCCTGCATCAAACCGAAATGGATAATGTCTCTGAGCTTTCCGATGTTCATTACATTGCTCCATGACGTTCAAGGTCAAGCAGCTGCTTCGCTGACATCGGAAGCTGTGCCATTCCACCTACTGTTGCTTCTTCTCTGTGTTCATACCAGTGACCGATAAGCAGAAGCATAGCCTGTTTAGTGGCTTTAGTTGGTGAACCAGAAGCAACGTAAGTGATATGGACCGGATTTACCTGCGCAAGGTCCGAAATACCGTTTCCTACATAAACCAACTCACTCTTGAATGGATCAAGATAAAAGTCAGAAGTGATGTCATGAGTTAAATCGTCAGAATCTGTGACGATAACGCTTGTCAATGTAGATAAAACTCTCACTGGCAATTCGTAATCGCCTACATAATCCGCCACTGCTTCAACAGTTTTCGTTCCATAAGTCTTGTCGTGAACGCTTTCAGCGTATTCACGAGCAGCAGAAATAAGGGAAGAGATGTAGTCGTCATCTGTCGAACTCAAAACCCTTAAATGAGCTTTGGCTTCTGCCAGTGTGAGCGGTTCGGTTGTGACATCAGTTCTGATTATGTAAGGAAGCATTATTTCTTACCTTTTTTCTTTGATACTGGTTTTTCAACTTCAGGTTCTGGAGCTTCTTCAGGTTCTGGAGCTTCTTCAGGTTCTGGAGCTTCTTCAGGTTCTGAAATTTCTTCAGGTTCTGGAACTTCTTCTTTAGGTTCAACGTAAGCTCCGACTTCTTTAGCCATTCTTACGAGATCCGGAGTAAGTTCAACTTCGTCTCCAGCTTTACCATAGTTGTAATCATATCCTTTAAGAGAGTAAGGGAAATCTTTAATAAGTTTGATTTTCATAGTTAGTAGCTTATTATTTTGCCGCCCTTAACCGTTGTTACAGTTATGTTGGCGGTAGCTGTGCCTGTATATTCAGCAATTACCCTGAAATATTTAGCACCGTTAATCTGGAATTTATCGGTATGGTCAGTAACTTCGCCGTTATAGACCTTTACAGTTCCAGAAGCATCTACAGAATTATTAGTGATATTCATATAAGTGATAGGTGTGTAGGTAGCATTATCTACAGAACCTTCAAACTTAATGCTTATCGGGTTGGTAACATCAACAGCTGCTGAAGCTATGTAGACAGCAACAAGATTAGTCTTGTAGTTGCTGCAGTCGTAAGTCTTGCTTGCAGTAGTAGTAACCTTTTCAAGTAGCATTTCGCAGTCCAGGTCAAGCATATTCTGAGCACTGGCTATAGATATTGAAGCAAGCACTAAGAAAATGATAATCAATAATCTTTTCATTTTTAGCTCCTTTAATGAGAATGTGAGGGCAGTTAAGCCCTCACGTCCAATGGAGAAGTG
>Ga0310786_10010623_pt1 | contig 11561 bp, 10 predicted proteins | sample AusTroGonzalo_MG_FD_203881 | JGI IMG/M metagenome (GOLD analysis project Ga0310786, IMG submission 203881) | Bovine rumen microbial communities from tropical cattle in Woodstock, Queensland, Australia - Gonzalo_03 (v2) (version 2) | ecosystem: Host-associated > Mammals > Digestive system >... | reverse complement strand
GCGTTGTTTAAAATATCCCACGGCATGTATCTGACGGGCGCCGTCGACGGCGACGGTCGTTTGATCGGCAGTTGCGTCGACGCCGTTATGGTAATCGAGGCGGATCCCGGACAGATAATGGTTTCTTTGGGCAAAAAATCCTTTACCTGCGAAAATATTTTGCGCGGTAAAAATTTTACCCTGTCAGTCTTGCCGGACAACGCTTCCAGCGATCTTATTTCCCTTTTCGGAAACCGTTCCTCGCGCGATACCGATAAATGGAAAGACGTCCCGCACCATTCGGTTGACGGAATGCCGGTCATGGATGACGCCGTCGCCGTAATGGTTCTGAAAGTCGCGTCGGTTCAGGAAACGGTCACTCATTACGTGTTTTTGGCCGACGTCGTTTCCGTAGCCGCCGGCGGCAGCGACAAGAAGCCTTTGCTTTATGCCGATTATCAGCAAAAAAAAGCGGCTCCCGCGGTCGTCGAAAAGATGACGTGCAAAATCTGCGGCTATGTTTATAACGGTAAAATCCCCTTCGCCGATTTGCCCGATGATTGGACGTGTCCTATATGCGGCGCTCCGAAAGCGGCTTTTGAAAAAGAGTGAATGGTAGTGCCGACCGATTGGTATTTAAAAACGTGTAATAGCTTACGAAGTTGCGATTAATCGCGACGGATGAAAAGATGTTTGACCGATGGAATTATTTCCGTTATTGGCTGACCTCAAAAATCTTTTGGGGCAAAAAACGTCGCCGCTATCGCGCGAAATATCTGGATATGGCCGACAGAAAGAAACGGCGGTCGTCATGATAAGGTTTGACGGGACAAAAACGAGTAAAAAATCGTTTTCGATTGCCGGTTTTACGTATATAATCGAGATATCTTTTGTTTGTTGAGTTGTTTGATGAAAAAAATCGCTTTTTTTGACGCCAAGCCATATGATCGGGAATCGTTCGATTCTGTGAACGGCGGACGTTATGACATCCGTTATTTCGAACCCAGATTGGGATATGCGGTATTGCCTTTGGCCGACGGTTGCGACGCCGTGTGCGCCTTTGTCAATGACGAAATAAACGCGGATACCGTAAAGGGTTTGACCGAAAAAGGGATAAGATTGCTCCTTATGCGCTGCGCCGGATACAACAACGTCGATTTCAAGGCGGCTTATGACTACGGTTTGACCGTTACGCGCGTTCCCGCCTATTCGCCGCACGCCGTCGCCGAACACGCCCTGGCTCTTTTAATGACGCTGAACCGCAAATTGCACAAGGCTTTTATTCGCACCCGCGATTTTAATTTTTCCCTGACGGGACTAACCGGTTTTGATTTATACGGCAAAATGGCTGGCGTCGTCGGAATGGGCAAAATAGGAAGATGTTTCGCCGAGGCCTGCCGCGGTTTGGGGATGAAGGTTCTCGCGTATGACCGTTTCAAGAATGACGACGGCGTTTTTGATTATGTCGATCTGGATTTCTTGTTAAAAGAATCCGACGTCGTTTCCCTGCATTGTCCGTTGACGCCGGAAACGCATCATATGTTCGACAAGGACACTTTCGGTAAAATGAAAAAAGGCGTTTTTATCATCAACACTTCGCGCGGAGGTTTGATCGACAGCGGGGATCTGTTGGCCTCTTTGCGGTCGGGACAGGTCGGCGGCGCCGGGCTTGACGTGTACGAGGAGGAAAGTGATTGGTTTTATGAGGATCGATCAATGGTTACCAGTCAGAACGACAATCTGTCGCTTTTGCTTTCGATGCCGAATGTTTTGGTCACGTCGCATCAGGGGTTTTTGACCAAGGAGGCTTTGCGCAACATCGCGGTTACCACGCTGGATAACGCGGACGCTTTTTTTGGCGATGCTCCTTTGCCCAACGAGATATGCTATCGCTGTCTTAAAGGCGGAGCGGCGGTACCCGATTGCCAAAGGAGGATCGGCGGCCGGTGTCCGCGTTGATTTTGGTTTATGACAAAATAAAGGATGAGATGAAAATGTTATTGAAGAATGTTTTTCACAACGGAAAAGAACGGAATATAACGATCGCCGAAGGCAAAATCGCCAAAATTGATCTTGCGGATAATGATAACGATAAAAACGCCGAGGTAATCGATTGTCGCGGCAAAGCGATTCTTCCGTCATTCGCCAACACGCACACGCACGCCTCGATGATGTTTCTGCGCGGCATCGGCGAGGACAAGGAACTTTTCGCCTGGTTGAACGAAGACGTGTGGCCTCGGGAAAAAAAGTTGAATCCCGAATTGGTTTACGCGATGTCGCGATTTGCCGTTTTGGAAATGATAAAAACGGGAACGACGTTTTTTTCCGACATGTATTTTTATGTCGACGAGACGGTGCGCGCGGTTCAGGAAATGGGTGTTCGCGCGGCGATTTCCTATGTCGGCATGGATTTTTCCGATAAAGATAAAACCCGTTCGGAAACCGAGGCCATGGAACGTTTCCTGGCGGTGAAACCACCGTCGGAGCGCATTGTAAAGGTCGGAGGATGCCATTCAGTTTACACGGCGTCCGAAGCCATGTTCGCCGCCGCCAAAGAATTGTGCGAAAAATACGGCGCCTATATCCACATTCACGCGTCGGAAACCGAAAAAGAGGTTGCCGATTGTTTGAAAGAGTTCGGCTGCCGTCCGGTCGAACTGCTCTATAAACGAGGAATGTTGGGAAAAAAGACCGTTTTGGCGCATTGCGTGCATCTTTCCTACGACGAGATAAAAATCATGGCCGATACCGGAACGGTTGTCGCGCATTGTCCAGCTTCCAACATGAAACTCAATTCGGGACGCATGCCGTGGCAAAAATATCTGGATGCCGGTTTGCGTTTGACAATAGGGACGGACGGCGTGTCGTCGAACAATTCGTTGTCCATGATGACGGAAATGAAGATCGCCGCGTTGTCCGCCAAAAGCATAAGCAATGATTTCGCCGCCGGCCGGACGACGGATATTTTCAAAGCGGCGACCGCAAACGGTTTTGCGGCTTTCGGATATAACGCCGGCAAAATAGAGGAGGGCGCGGCAGCCGATTTTATTTTGGTCGATATGCGCAATCCTTTGCTGATGCCGAATCATAACATGGTTTCCAATATGATTTATTCCGCCGACAGTTCGTGCATTACCGATGTTTTCTGTGACGGCAAGCGGCTGATGGCTGACGGTCATGTCAAGGACGAGGAAGAGATAATCTCTGGTTTTGCCAAAGCCGTTACCATCCTAGGCGCATAGGGGAAAATCGTAAAATATTTAAAAGCAAGGGGAAAATTGAGATATGGCAGAAAATGTTGAAGACAGTATCGGTCTTTCCGAACAAAGCAGGATTATAGCTTCGCTTATCCGATATAAACTGGGTGATTTGCAGCCAAAGACGGCGATTATTCTGGGCAGCGGTCTTGGGGCGCTGGCCGATGAAATAAAAAATGCCGTGGTTATTCCGTATGCGGAGTTGACCGGTTTTCCCGTTTCGACGGTCAAGGGGCATGACGGCAAACTGATCGCCGGACAGTTGAACGGAGTCGACGTTTTGTGCATGAAAGGACGGGTTCATTTGTACGAAGGATATCCTCCGCAGAAAATCGCCATGGTGATACGTTCTTTTAAAAAATGCGGCATCGAAAATTTGGTCGTTACCAATGCCGCGGGATCGTTAAATCCTGATATGGGACCGGGATCGTTGATGGTGATGTCGGATCATATCAATCTTGGAGGGATGAATCCGTTGGTCGGCCCTAACGATGACGAAATGGGACCGCGATTTCCGGACATGTCGGAAGCATATGACGCCGGTTTGCGCGAAAAATTGTTTGCCGTGGCGGAAAAATTGAATATCAATATGTTTTCCGGCGTTTACGTCATGATGAAGGGACCCAATTTCGAAACGCCGGCTGAAATTCGGATGGCGCGCATCATCGGCGGCGATGCCATCGGCATGTCCACGGTGCCCGAGGTTTTGGCGGCCGTTCATTGCGGAATGAGAATTGTCGGCGTTTCCGTAATAACCAATTACGGCGCCGGAATGACGAAAGGTAAAATGTCTCATACCGAAACCATCATGGAAGCCGATAAGGCAGGAGACCGTTTGCGCAGAGCGATAACCGCCCTGTTGCCGATGATGTGAAAAATCGTTTTAAAGCGATTAATATGTGACTGGGAATAAAAAAACATAGGGTTTAAATTTTTTTTGCGCGTGCGGAAGATGGCGGAAATTTCAATAATCATACCGGTGTACAACAGCGAGGAATATATCGAAAAATGTTTGCGGTCCGTAATGGCGCAAACGATGAGAGATATCGAAATATTGTGCGTTGACGACGGTTCGACCGACGGTTCGGTGGCGATTATGAAAAAGTTGGCGGAGATTGATTCCCGCATCCGCATATACGGGCAAAAAAACGCGGGGCCGGGGGCGGCGCGCAATCTGGGATTGGCCAACGCCTCGGGAAAATATCTGATGTTCTGCGATTCCGACGATACGTATAACGCCGATATGTGCGAGACCATGCACCGTGAAATCACGGAAAACGAGGTCGACTGCGTTTGCTGCCGCTCTGTCGTCGTTAACGAAAGCAACGCCGAAAGGCAAAAATTCGTAAAGCTTGATTATTATAACAATCGCGGACTTTTAGGCGTTTACGACACGGATGACAAAAAAGTTATCGCCATGGTTAACGCCTTATTGTGGAACAAGATATTCAAAAGGGATATCGTCAACCGTTTCGGAATTTCTTTTCCGACGGGGAAAAAATCCGAGGATGACGCTTTTTTCTTTCAATATTACGCTGTCGCCGAACGAATTATGTTTATTAAGGACGCGTTGTATAATTATCTGCAAAGGGATAACAGCATCATGGGGGATTTTTACGCAAAGCGCGACCCTGATTATATTGACGCCGTTTATTCCGCCAAATTCTATTACGATTTTATCAGCCGCAATAAAATCACCGACCGCCAGCGTTCTTTTTTATGTTTGTTGCGGATGCTTAATTCCATTCAATGGTATTTAGCCAATTTTTGCCATGACGCAGCCAAAAGGGAAAAGTGCGATTCTTTATTAAAGGAGTTTTTCCCCGCAAAATATCTGGATTACGTCAAAGAGGCATTCTTATACCATCGTTCCTTTTTCGGTTTTTTGTCGGTTGAAATAATCCGCCGGTTCAGCTTGCGGGATTTAAGTTTTAAGAAAAGCCTGATCGTCAAGGTCGGCGGCAAAAAACTTTTTTCCGTATCGAAAAAAGCGATTTTAGAATAAAATGCGATAGAAAATAAAAAAAAACGTTGGACTCTAATTTTTTGCATGTGCGGAAGATGGCGGAAATTTCAATAATCATACCGGTGTACAATAGCGAGAAATACATCGAAAAATGTTTGCGGTCCATAATGGCTCAAACGATGAGAGATATTGAAATCTTATGCATTGACGACGGTTCGACGGATGGTTCGGCGGCGATTATGAAAAAACTGTCGGAGATTGATCCTCGCATCCGCATATACGGTCAAAAAAAATCGGGGCCGGCGGCGGCGCGTAATCTGGGATTGGTCAACGCCTCGGGAAAATATTTGATGTTTTGCGATTCCGACGATACGTATAACGCCGATATGTGCGAGACCATGCACCGTGAAATCACGGAAAACGACGTAGACTGCGTTTGTTGCCGCGCCGCTCTCGTCTTTGAAGTAGATGACGCCGGATATAAAAAGTGGCAGGATGACGGTTATTATGATAATTTCGGGCTTTTAGGCGTTTACGATACCGATAACGGGAAGATTCTCATGTCGGTAAACGTTCTGTTGTGGAGCAAGATTTTCAAAAGGGATGTCGTCAGTCGTTTCGGCATCTCCTTTCCCGCCGGATACAAATGCGACGACGATGCTTTTTTCTATCAGTATTATACCGTGACGAGACGCATCAAGTTTATCGATTGCGTTCTGTACAATTATCTGCAACGCGAAAACAGCATTATGAGCAATATATATGCCAAACGCAGTCGCGATTATTTCGACGCCGTTTATGCCACGAAATATTATTACGATTTTATTTGCCGTCACGGAATCGCCGATTACAAACGCTCTCTTTTGTGTATGCTGAAAATGCTTGATTCCGTGAAATGGTATGTGAACAATTTTTGCGACAACGATGCCGATCGGGAAAAGGTAGCCGCTCTGTTGAATGAGTTCTTTCCAGAAAAATATCTGGACTGCGTTAATGAGAAATCTTTGTATCGTCGGTCTTTTTTACGCTTGTTGTCGGTTGAGGTCATCCGCAAGTTCAATGGCAGGGATTTTAGTTTCAAGAAAAGGCTGATCGTCAGAATCGGGGGCAAAAAACTTTTCTCCGTGTCAAAAAAGATCGGAATTGAAGAAATTATCGGCGGAAAAAACGGTGAAAGATAGCCGTTTTTGGGGCGATTTTTTAAAAAAATAGTTAAAATGCCCGAAAAATTTGACTTTTCTTATGTTTGTGATTGACTTTCTGTTTAAAATTATGTCTTATAAAGGAGAAGACGTCATGAATCTTCAATAGACTTTAGTATTAAAGAAAGGAAAATGTACATGAATAAAACAGAATACGTAGATGCGGTTGCCAAACTCGCCGGTGTTTCCAAAGCTGAGGCTTCAAAGGTCGTTGCCGCTGCTCTTACAGTTGTCGAAAAAGCTTTGAAAAAGGGTGACACCGTCCAGTTGACCGGTTTCGGTTCTTTTTCTGTTGTGAAGCGCGCTGCTCGTAACGGACGCAACCCTGCTACCGGCAAGACCATCAAGATTGCCGCTACCAATGCTCCGAAATTTAAAGCCGGTGCTTTGTTAAGGAATGCTGTTAAAGGTTCTGCAAAGAAATAATTTGCCGAATTGTTATTAAGGAAAACGCCCCGCATTTTCAGGGGCGTTTTTTTTGTATAAGGAAAACCCCGCGTCAGTCGCGGGGTTCGGCGTTTTTTAAGCATATGCGGCGGAATTGGCGATATCTATTCGTTTTCCACCGGATATCGTTTTACAATTCGCCGATATAGCGGCGGTGGGCTGCGATTATTTCGGGATCGATTCGCCAATCGCGAGCGTTGTCCAAAAAGGCGTAAAAACGCTTTTTTAAAAGAATATCGCAATCGGGAACGTTTGCGGCCAGGTCGTAAATCGACGAAACGTGCGGGATATAGTTCAAATAAAAACGTTTATAAAAGTTGACGTAATCGTTCAGCGGATATTCGCCGATGACGCGGGCGCCGAATCCATAGGCAGGGATGCCGTACAGATCAGCCAGCGAGATGCCGGCTCCGGACATCGACGCGACGGTCATAACCGGACCAAGCACGGCGGCAAGTACCTCGCACGGAAGATTCGCCTCTTTGGGTAACATAATCGCTTTTTTGCCGTAACGGGCGTCAAGACCGGCAAAGGTATCCTCGTTTATCCGCGGATGGTTTTTGAACAACACGTTGTATCCCAAATCGATCAGGCGGTCGATGTGCTTTTGATAAAAGGATAGGACTTTTTCCCGATCGAAGATTCGTCCGTATATGTATTGCGACAGCATCAAAACCTGTTTTTCGTTTCGATATTTTTTGATTACCGCGCGATATCGGGACGCGATCTTTTTAAGGACGGTGCGCAGTTTTTCCCGATTTTGCCGAATTACCGGAAAGTCGGGTTTCATGTAAAAAACATGATCAAGGTAATTGCGCAGAACGGCGCCTTTCACCGACGGATGCGCAGACGGCGGAAAATGACAGTACGATGATATGCCTTCCTCGATAAGGAAAATGTTGTCGTGGTGCCGGTGAAAATTCCAATTCGGTTGCGCCGTCAGATAAACGGTTTCGAATTGCCTTAGATAGTCGTCGTTTTCGTATTTTTCACGATTGCTGTCGAAAAACACTTCTTTGAAATAGCCGGGCAGGATTATTTCCCGATTAAGGCGGATAAAGTCGTCGCTTATGACGCGGGCGGCGACATACAGATAATTGTCGTAACCGTCATTTTCGGCGACAATCGCCATGGCGTTGACGGCCGATATCAGCCCCGTGGTTATAAACAAGCGTCTTTTCTTCATTTCTTGCAAAAGTATAAGGCAAAATATATTATAAAACAAAGATTAACTTTTAACGGGAAAAGAGGTGTTTTTATGGCCGAGTTGAAAAGAAAGATTGCCATTTGCTATGATTTTGACGGGACTTTGTCGCCCGACAATATGGAAGAGGTTTCCTTTATTCCCGCCGTCGGAGAGACACCTGACAGTTTTTGGGGAAAATGCAACGAGACCGCCAAAAAGAACAACATGGACGGCACCCTGACTTATTTGAACATGATGATTGACATGGCAAAGATGAAAGGTCTGCCGATGTCAAGGGAGGATTTGAAAAAGCACGGACGCGACGTCCGTCTGTTCAAAGGCGTCGTAGACTGGTTCGACCGCGTAAACGCCTATGGCAAAGAAAAAAACATCGAAATAGAACATTACATCATTTCCTCGGGCGTTGAGGAAATCATCATGGGCACCAAAATCGCGTCCGCTTTCAAGCACGTTTTCGCGTGTTCTTTCGCCTATAACCAGGGCAACGCGGTGAAACCGGCGACCGCAGTCAACTATACCAACAAAACGCAACATTTGTTCCGCATCAACAAAGGCATTTTCAATTACTGGCAGAACAACGAGCTGAACAGTTACACGCCCGAGAAATACATTCCTTTTTCCCGCATGATCTATATCGGCGACGGAGAGACCGACGTTCCGTGCATGAAAATGGTCACGTCGCAGGGAGGACACGCCATCGCCGTTTATAATCCCGACAAGCCGAAAGCCAGATCCGTCGCTTTGGACCTGTACCACCACAACCGCGCCGATTTCATAGCGAGCACCGATTACAGCAAAGGTTCGGAAATCGAAGAGATCGTTCAAAACCTTATCGACCGCATCGCCTCGGAAATGAAGTCGGAAAGCATAAAAGCCCGTATCGAACAGATGAAAGAGGACGGCGATGGCAAAGCCGAGTCGTGATCTGTCGAATCCCGATTTGTTCGTTTCGCGTTCCGGCGCCGTTTTCGTTATCCGTCCTTTGAAAGCCGACGATTATGAAGGCGTGCGCGCTTATTTAAAAGCTTTCTCCGAAGAAACCATATATACCAACCAATATCCGGGACAACCGGAAAAAAGCAAAGAACAGCTTACCAAAGGCTATACGGATGAAAACGCGCTGTATCTTGGCGTTTTCGCGGATGACAGGCTTATAGGCGCGTGCAGCGTCAAGATCGAACGTCCTGGGCATCCGTGGTCGCGCAACGCTGTTTTCGGTATCGGCATGTTAAAGGATTTTTATCATCAGGGCATCGGCACCGAGCTTATGATCCGCATGGAGAGATGGGCGCGCGAAAAGGGTATGCACCGTATCGAAGGTATGGTGCGCGCCGTCAATCTGCCGGCCATAGGTTTGTACATGAAACGAGGTTTTGTCATCGAGGGGCGCAAACGCGAATGCGCTTTTATCGACGGCGTGTGGCACGACGATTACGTTATCGCCAAAATCCTGATATCCTAGTCCGCATAGGCGGCAAACGCGGTTTTTAGTCCGTCGGCGGCTGACGACGTTATGCCGCCGGCGTATCCGGATCCTTCTCCGCACGGATATAATCCTTTGATATTGCTTTGCCTGTCGTTTCCGCGGACAATGCGCACCGGGGACGAGCTGCGCGTTTCGGGCGCGGTGATGACCGCGTCGAAAGCGGCGAACCCGCGCAGTTTATTATCCATTTCGACAATGGCTTTTTTCAAAGCCGCGGTCACGGCGGCGGGAAAAAGATCTTTTATGCTGCCGAATGCGGTTCCCGGCAGATAAGTCGGTCTTACGTCGCCGAAAGCGGTCGAAGGTTTGTCCTTTAAAAAATTGCCGACCAGCTCGCAGGGGGCAAAATAATTGCCGCCGCCTTGGCAAAAGGCTTTTTCCTCGATCTCTCGTTGCAACATGATGCCGGCCAGCGGATGCCCGCTTGCCAGGTCGGCTTTGCCGATCTCGGCCAATACTGCAGAGTTGGCGTTGACGCCGTCGCGTTTGAATTCGCTCATGCCGTTGGTCGCCAATTTTCCCTTTTCGGATGCCGCACCGACCACGACGCCGCCCGGGCACATGCAAAAGGTGTATACGGAACGCTCGTTTTTAAAATGAACCGCCATTTTATAATCGGCGGCGGGCAGCCGCGGGTCGTCGGCGAATTTGCCGTATTGGCCGCGGTTGATGTTTTTCTGCTTGTGTTCGATGCGGAAACCTACAGAAAACGGCTTTTGTTCCAAAAAAACGCCGGAACGGTGTAGCATTTCAAAAGTGTCGCGGGCGGAATGACCGATTGCCAGAATGACTTTGTCGGCGGCGATCTCGTCTTTTTTGCCGCCGCATTCGGTTTCAATCCCGATCACGCGCCCGTTTTTGACTATTATGTTTGTCATAACGGTGTTGAAGCGGTATTCGCCGCCGAGAGAGGTTATTTTTTTGCGGATGTTGGCGACCACGCCGCGCAAGTTGTCGGTCCCGATATGCGGTTTGGCGATATGGTCTATTTCGGGCGGCGCCCCCGCGGCAATCAGCTCGGCAAAGACTTTTCTGACAAAGGCGTCTTTTTTGATGCCCGTCATCAGTTTCCCGTCGGAAAACGTTCCGGCGCCGCCCTCGCCGAATTGCACGTTGGACGACGGGTCCAAGATGCCCTTTTGCCAAAAGGTCAAAACCGTCCGTCTGCGGTTTTCCACTTTTTCGCCGCGTTCGATGATTATCGGGTTTAATCCCGCTTCGGCAAGCGCAAGTCCGGCGAACATCCCGGCGGGACCTCCGCCGATGATAAGAGGGCGCAACCGCGGAGACGATCTGACGGAAAGAAGAGGCTCTTTTTCGGGCGGAGCGGATAAAAACACCTCGCCGGTCGTTTTGACCGCGGCAGAGGTTGTGAAAGTGAACGCGTAAACCCAATGAACGTTGTTTTTATTTCTGGCGTCCACGGCTTTTTTAATCACGGTAAGCTCGCTTATGTCGGCTGCGGCTATGCCGGCCTTTGCCGCCGCGGCGGTCTTCAATCCTTTCTCATCGGCGGCAAGCGGCACGGAAACGTTGTTTATCTGATAAGTTCGGCACATCGGCTGTTTTTTCCTTAAATATATACGGGGATCAAAGATAACATTTTAATCCGGAAAATGAAAACGGAATATTCAACGGCGCGCGATTATGTTACAATGATCCCGTTGTTGGTTATCGCGGAAAGGATGGATATATGACGGAATATTTTGATGTTCTTGATGAAAACGGCAATAAAACCGGCAAGATAAAGGCGCGGGAACTGGTGCACCGCGACGGCGACTGGCACCGTTCCGTGCATGTGTGGATCGTCGATCCCGATAACCGAGTTTTATTACAGAAACGCAGCCCCACCAAAGACAGTCACCCGAACAAGTGGGATATCTCGTCGGCGGGACATCTTGGCGCCGGCGATGATTCCGTTTCCGCCGCCGTGCGGGAGGTATATGAGGAATTGGGGTTAAAGGTCGCGCCAGACGATCTGCGGTTTCTTGCCACCGTTAAGACGGACAGCCGCCAC
>Ga0310786_10010622_pt1 | contig 11561 bp, 7 predicted proteins | sample AusTroGonzalo_MG_FD_203881 | JGI IMG/M metagenome (GOLD analysis project Ga0310786, IMG submission 203881) | Bovine rumen microbial communities from tropical cattle in Woodstock, Queensland, Australia - Gonzalo_03 (v2) (version 2) | ecosystem: Host-associated > Mammals > Digestive system >... | reverse complement strand
TTGATTTGATTAAGATTATGGATTCTCCGGGTTTGGATAATATCCTTTATATGCAAATCATACCTCCTTTTGATGATGCGTATAAGAAGATAGAACTTGCGTTTTATATCACAAGTACGAATATCATTGGCAACATAGTTACCTTGGAAGGTACTTACTATGTCCCTAAATTATTCGATACCGTTATGAAACCGTATGGTATGATCACATCATATGAGCTTTTTAACAACATATCGAATGATTATTCATTGGGATTTTGTTCCAATGTTGATGATTCCCCGGATGAAAGGTATGTGTATAATCCGAATAAGCCGGTTATGGAATTTATGAATGATGAGGTGGAATTTTCCGGCGAAAAGGAACATGTATTTACGTGGTGGATCGATTTTTGGAATAACATAAACTTTGTGGATCTTTTCAAGGAATACACGGAGATATGTTCCGATGAAGATATGCAAATATGGATATCCGATACGTTTAAGTCAACCGATAACGAGGAGAATAAGCCTTACCAACAAATTGCGGCATTTAGTAACCATCCGGCATTCGTATCGTCACCAATGTATATATCCGACTACCGGCCGGTTTCCCAATCCGCCCTTATCACCGATTGCAATTTTGAAACATATTCCATGGAGGATTTGGAGGCATCATCCACACTCATCCAAGATGGAGATGTCCATAATGATGTGTTTACAAAATACAGATATGGTGGTGAGGTATTCGGAGATTTTAATTACTTATCCCAGCGGGCATGCCGTGATATGTTTCTCAATAAGGTCAATTCCCAATGTATCGAGGTGACCATTAAAGTACCAATGCTTGGTTTGATTAAAGGTGATCATGTAAATGTATGGTGGTATGATATCGGTAATCAAACTGCAAAAAACATAGATACTTCGGATATCGAATCAAATGTGGCACTACCGGAGGATCCGGAAAATAGCAGGGAAGGTGATGTGCCAATTGTTATCAACAAAACCATTTCCGGTCAATATTATATAGTTGATATCGAATTCAATTATATAGGTGGTATGTGTTGGGAAAATAAATACGTGTTAAGCCGTTCCGCGGAAAATATCCAACGTATAAATCCACCATCAAATGAATCGTTTATGAGTTAATATGAGTACGTTACAATTAGGAAATAAGGACTATCAATCATTATACAACGTCCGGGAAGCATACCGTAGAGCCGGAGGTCATTCGGATACATATGCCGGAAAGTTCAACCGTTTTGATAACCCCAATACGTATTTTTTCCGTATATTTTTTGATTTCCATAAGGGATTGCTCGATTATGAACATGACCTTGGCAGGGCAAACGCCGATTTGGGTTACGAAACCATTTGGGATAGAAACACATATATCGCTAATTCCGCACTTAACTATTTGGTAATCAATAATGAATGGGAACGTGCGGATATGTTAAGGGAGTTCATCCATCTCATATCGAATATAAATACGTATTCACCGTGGTATTTTGCTGAAATCGAAGGTCTCGGTGAGATGCTTAATAGGACTGAATTTACATCCGAAGCATTTGCATTGCCCGAAATAAAGGCAATTAATATCAAATGTCTCCCGGATTCCTTCGATAACCGCATTGGTACCTTAATTGATTTATACAGGGCAATCTGCTACTCATATCAATTACATAAGGAAATCATCCCGGCCAACCTTCGTAGGTTTGATATGTATGTATACATATTTGCCGCCAATACCCGTGGTATACATACGTTACACAAATACGTTGAAGGTGCGGATAATATTGAATCGAAAGAGCCGGTGGAGGAGAAATTTGCAACGTTTGATCAGCATTTGATTGAAGTTGATGATGATGGTTGGGTAACCAAACGTAATAATGATGCACCATACCTTACATCCTCGAAACTTATCCAGCTTTCCGGATGTGAAATTGATTTGAACGCATCGATATCCGGATACCAGGGCGTTAAAAATGATGAAGGATTCATACAGGAATACACCATACCAATCAAGGTGCGTACCGTGATGGAACAGCGTTATAATGAATTTCTTTTGAAACGTATTGGTGACTTTGTTGTTGCCGATATGGATTTACCCGGCTCGAACGAGGAATCCGCAGGGGAGAATCGTAACCCGATATATGATAGCGATACGGCAAACCAAGCAGCAATGTTATCGCTTGAACTCAACGACCGACTTGATGAACATTTGATGAGACGAGGTATCGCAGTACCTAATCGTGGTCATGAAGAAGAATATGAATCATATAAGGAACTCCATGAAGCATCAATGCTTAATAGTAGTAAATATCGCGATCAACATAAAACCTCTCTTCTTGATCCATGGCTTAATATGGGTAAGCAAAAACTCGACCGTCTCACCGAGCAGGCAAATCAAATGGTTAATGCCGGTAAATCCGCCCTCGAAAGCTGGACTAATATGAGTAAACTTAATGAATCCCTTGTTGGAGGTGCAAACAGTTTGATAGACCGGCTTATGTGGGGTAATTTATTCAGGCCAAACATACAAAGTACTGTGAATGATGTATCACAGAAATTGTCCAGTGTATCCTCCGGTAATGTGATAAATCAACTTACCCGTAAAGGATGGTCTCATGAGGATCGTACCTCACCAAGCCGTCCCGGTCAGTTAAATCAAAACCTATCACAATCGAGTAATAGTGTTTTGGGTAATCGTAAATACACCGGCAATCCTCCCGGTGGAAATATATTTGGACCAAAAACTGAATAAACCGCGCAAAACTCGCGTATAAACGGCGATCTCCTCCGTCCCGAATAACTATATAGGGGTGGAGGAGATCTTTTATTAGGGAAAGGAAAAATGAGCTTAAATCGAATTTAATTCGCAGGGTATTTGCGGGCGAAGATACGTTCCGCCCATTCCTTGATTTCCTCTTCGGTCTTTTCGGGGGCCTTTTCACGGCACCAGTCAAGCAGACCGGGCATCTTGGATTCCTTGAACGCGTTGTATTTTATCTGCTTCTCGTCCAAGATGTCATTGGTGTTCACCTTGGTGAAGGGGTACACACTGGTCAGTGCCTCGGTATCTTCAGGGTTGGTCTCGAGGATCGCAGTGAGTTGACACGAGATAGCCTTCATGGCCTCGTCCGTATCAAGGTACGCGGGGTTGATGAAGTGAATCACGTTGTCCTCACCGAGTACCTTGGCAACGATGTGGTAACCTCTGTTACGGTACACCCACGGGCCATCCTGCTCCTTGACCAGTTCAAGGAGGGTACCGGCACCACGGTACTTACGACCACGGTTAACCATGACAGGGAGGTTCAGTTCACGGCCGATCATATTGACGACCGGAAAATCCGGAATGTAGTGGGGGAGGTTCGTGAGGTCATGAACCACGGAGTCGAGGTATGAGTTCCAACGGTCGTTGACGAACTTGTTATACACCTCATCGGAGATATATCCGGCTTCATGGGCATCCGGAACCATCATACGAAGGTATGAGCCGAAGTAGGGACATGCACCGGCGGTTGTCCAGCTATCACTCGTCTGCTCGCCGGTTTCCGCATTAAGGTACCAAAACGTGCAATAGTCATCCTCATAGAGGCCGCGATAATTGAGCCCTATAAGATACAGGTTATCCTCGGATTTGACCTTGGGGCACTCGCTTGAGCAACTGCAACCGTATAACTTGAAGATTTCGTGAGCGATGTAATTGGACTTGTTCATCTTGATAGGATTTAGGGGTTAATGATTCAATTTTCACCTATATATAACTGGGTGTGCCGGTATGTTAACAAATTATTTTGAAAATTTGTAATTACATGGTTTCCGGCTTGCCATTAATAAGCCGGTATCCGGCCTTGGCCATCAACTTGTTGAATTTTTCGATATCGGTATCGGAGGCCTTTTTAACATCGCGATCCTCCGGATGGAACCAATTTGCACCCAAGGGGCTGAACATCCATTCCCACGAGTTTCCGCCTTTATGGCAGTCACATGAACTCGTGATTCTATCCTCGAGGATTTCATCGATGATCAATATGGCATCGTATTCCAGGCAAGTGATCCTGACATAATCTCTGCTCTTGAATCCGGAAAGTTTGGTAGTGGGGTTAGTGTTACTCATCTTGATATGGTTTTAAGGGTTATTTATTCATTTTCCACCTATATATAAAGGGGATCGTTAGCATCTTAACAATCCCCTTTGAATTTTTTGAAAATGTTGGATTTACAATTCACGAATCATAAATTAAAATGGTAAATCCATAAATAATTGTTCCACCGGCTCCGTGTGCGAGGCGAGAACTTTATAATTATTACGAAGGTAATCAAGATCGGCCACCGTATACTCGTCCTTATGTCCATTCATCGCCAACTGGTATTTACGGGGGATTTGCTCCTTGCTAAGCCTCACGAGGGACATATTGTAATCAAACATTTCTATTAAGTTATCCATATTATAAGGACAATCATGTAGGCGAGGAATTGAACGTAATGCGTTAAGGATCAAAACCTTATTCTTTTTGAAATCATCTATGGTTTTGATATGGAGCTCCTCCTTGATCTTATTCCATTCCTTTTGGGATACCGTATTGGTTATGGTTTTACCGGTTTTTGTTTGATGCTCCACCCGGATCAATGCCTTGATATTATCCCCGTGGTCACCACATACGACTTTTGACATGATGATATCATCCGGATTGATATAGGTGCATTTACCAACACGTTTACATATTTCTTCGATGAATGGATCAACCGTATCGAAGTTCATGAGAATATCCATATCTGTGTTCTGCATGGATTCCGGGAGGAATATGCCGGATTTATCATTAAACCATATAGTCCACGCATTCGTTGCCGGGTCTTTTTGAATCAACTGCTTGAGGTCGGCATCGGTAGTCCATATAATACAATTCGTACCTACATGATTCAGGTATTTACTCCAATACCAACACCAATCATCACCCTCGATGAGTTTTTCCGTAACACATGTGATATTATTGGCTTTAAAGTTTTGACAGATGGTTTTAAGTGCATCCCACACATAATTCCATGCAACCTCCTCGTTTACAACCCTATTACCTTTGTATTCTTCGTGGATTACTGATGGTTTTGGAAGTGTACGGCGCCATGAGCCACCATCCTGAACCATCATGATATTATCGATATGAGGCCCCCAATAACTTATGATTTTGTTAATTGATTGTGCAATAAAGTCGATCATATCATTTTTAGCCTGTTCAAGATATTCCGGTGCAAGAGATTTTGAGAAGTCACCCATTTTGACGCCAAGCCGGCTCATTAAAAGCCAGTTGCCATCAATTATAAGTGTACAATTATTCATATCTGATTGATTTATTTTGCTTAAACGTAAATAAATATATAAAACAAGCCATAGCGTTTAACCATGGCTTGTGTTATATGCTACCTTAACCAATTGGGAAAGATTATGTTATGGTCATTGTAACCATACGAAATACGGGTTGTCAATAACTGACATTACCGAACACATATATGCATGGTACGGTGTATTGTAATTTCCACGGGCGTTATCACATATATACTTGTTCGAGCACCATCCCCAATATTTGGTGAATTTATTTTGGAAATCACAAAGTTTCTTATATTGTTCGAATGGCATAATCATCGTATTGTTGATCAATGCCATACCCGGTACCGCAAGATTATTGTTTTGGAGAAATTCGGTCACCTCTTTCCTATATCCCATGCAATTTTCGGGGTTCTCGATCACACCTATTTTTGGAATAACAGTCATGTTGAGATCAAGCGCATATCGTAGGTATTGTTTGATATTTTCCTCCGAAAAAAGCACGGATAATGTGGCCGCATATTGTTTTTGTTCCTCGACAGATACCTTGGTTACTGCATATTCAAGGGGAACACCAATATTGATAACTATAGGATCCTGAATGTTTTTCCTTACTACATGGGGCTCACCACCCATTGCGATATTAAAATAGTTGTAATTATATGCGTGGTGTACGAGGAATGAAAAATCATATTGGGGTTCCGGGGTTATGGATTCATCATGCTCCAGTTCATTTTTATCTATACCACATATATGTGTTTCCGTGAGGAAACAATTTGAATTATTAAGAATATTTAGACATATCTTGGCGATAACGCTGTTGATATAATCATTACCATCAAGCATAAACCAATTGAGAAACACGTCGGGATGGAAGGAATAATTCATCTTCATGCCATGTTTTTCGAGGAATATTTGTTCTTTTTCGGTCAGCGAAGGTAGGGTATCAGTGAAATAATTCAAATTTTGATTCCAAAACCAAAAAGCCCATCCATCACTACCGGGTTGGGCGTCCCCACCGGCATGGCCTCGGAGGTATTTATGGAAATAAAAATCACTGATGTTTCTTAAAAGGAAATGTTTAACATATACGCCTTGGGACATAAAATCCTCCTCGGAAATGTATAAAAGACTTTCCTTCGTAATAGGATTATTATTGTAATCATTCTCACGGACTTCATAATTAGGGGAATCTAATTGCGAATCCAATTCCCATGCAAAGTGCTCATTCATTTGAAGCCTATATCCCGGCTTGTATATGCTTTTACACCAGTTATGAATATATTCACAACGGCAATTTTTCCTTGTATTAAATGGGAGTAATTTATCATTTACCTCCCATATAGGTTTGTCGGATGGTTTATCATCACCGGAGGTTGCATAACAATGCCATTGTAACAATACACCAAAGCGATCCGGGTCGGTACATTTATCTTGCAAGAACTTCTTGATATTGTTGTATTTATATGTTTCATTAAACCAAATAAATTCATCAATGTCAATAACTGCGAGCCATTTGAACGGTACCGTATAATAAAACTCATTGTACATCGCATTTTGTAAACCGGATTTATCCCTGAAGTTAACCAAACAAACCTTACCTTCATTGATATACTCCGAAAGGATTTCATCGTAGGTCTCGTTGGGATCATCGTTATTGTCAAACAAATAAACCTTATCGAATCCTATATGGAGGTGGTAGGCCACCCAATCCTTTATGTAGTGTTTTTCTTGTTTGGCGATACCCAATACCACATACTCCTTTGATAATTTATCGTATTCCTCCAACGTATAGTTATTGGTTATGAAAAGGGGATATCCTTCGGCATGTGAAATGATGTATCCAACATTGATTATATGTTGAACTGCCAAACTACCATGATTTTTTTCGGTCAAGGTAGTATTCTCCTTGAATTTTTGTTCAAGTAGTTTGAGGAAATCATCCGGAAATTCATCCATATACACAGATACACCCTGCTGTGTCCTTGAAAAGATATCCATTATAATATCAGCTCGTTTAACCGGATCTTGAGGTGACTCCGTAAATATGATATTTTGGTATTGAATTATGGTATCGATATTTAGCTCGTCATTATAGGCGATTTCAATATTACGTCCCGGGATACCATTATCCCTATACGTATTGAAAAACTCGCATATCGTCATATTGTATTAATTTAATTTTTTTGGTATGATCATGTTTTCATCGGAACCCCAAAGCGCGGGAGAAAGTTGATCCCAATATTTCTCCCAATTATCCCGTTGTGAATCCGTGGAATTATGATAACAATATTCAAAATAATCACTGAATAGTATTTTGGATTCATAAATACATGCCTTATGGGTGTTCCACATATATTTGGATATCATCATACCACGTTGCGGCATATATAATATTGCTATATCTTTTCCTTCACCAGGGTTTCTCATCATCACATCCCACGTCCGGTTATTTACCATATTTACAAGGCGGGTATTTTTTCCTCCGTATATGGTTGTTTGAACCTGTGATTCATCAACCCATGGTTCATCCTTGAAAATACCATCAATCACATCACGTTGGTGCTGTGTAAATCCATGGAAGTTATTTACAACCCACCGACCGGCTTCCCAACGACCTATATTGGTCACCATATTGGTCAATTCAATTACTTCGTAATTTGAATTAATAAACGGTTCCATCAAGGCGTCCGTGAAATCTTTTTTAATTTGTATACTACCATCAACCCACAAGAATACATCGGATTCTATGAATTCGAATGGATGGTATTTGACGTAAAAGGATTTCGCATAACCACTCATCCCGTCAAAAAACGAATCAACCAATTTAACTTTCCATGTTGATGATGTGAGGTTGGGGTTATCCGTGACCACAACATACTCAACATCACTCCTTGGATTTTGGACTTCACGAATTAACTCATAATTCCCAAATATGGCGGTAAGCACTGCGTATTTGTATTTGGTTGATTTACATTCATGTACATTGAGAAATGTTTTGGTTTCAACCGGATTCATACATATACCAAGAAACCATTCAAATTCCTCATATTTCATATCAAGTGCATCCTTCACATTATAGCAGGCACTTTGGTCATCTCCTTTCCTTATAACACCCAAACCATACGAGCAATCCCAAAGCAGGTTAAATTGGTATCCTTCACAGCATTGCCTATATTTAATGAATGACCGGATCTCCGGATTGTCAAATTCCTTATAATATGGGAACATCCAATCAACCAATATAAAACCGGACTCACTTAATATACCAATACTTGCGTTGATGATATCGAATAGATTTTCATTTGTACCATGGATATCTATGTATATGATATCCGGTTTCCCATCCCTTACCATCATAACGTATCGTTCAATATCATTCATGGTATGAACCTCAAGATATGATGTTAAGTCAAATTTTCTCATTAACTCATGGATTACGTCTTGGACAGGGATGCCGGGTATCCATAATTTATTAGGATCTTGGTCTCTTTTTGTGTTGAAACACACCCTGATGTAATTCATAACAATACGTTTATTTGATGTATAAAAAATATGCCAGTCCTAAACGTATTTTAGTCGTTATCCCATTATTTTTATATAAAATAAATTTATATTGTGGCAAGTATATTTACACATAATGAGTCATTTGATAACATTGGAAGTAAAATGATGATATCAAATCCTGAATGGGATCAATCAGCCAATCAGGAACTCAATACATATCGTTCATACAATCCGATTGCCCTCGTGGTGGAACCTATTTTTCACAGTCCGGATGAGGATGATGTTGATTATATGCCGTTTTCCTCAAAAACTCCGGGTAAACAATTTGAAGGTCGCCATTCGTTGTTTAATGCCGTTAATGCAGTTGGTAACGACCTAAAATATCAGGTTGCATTGAATGTACCCCTCTTGGATTGTCCGGAAGTTCGTGATGAGATCAGACGTAAATCCGATTGTTCCGTTAAGGCTCTTGTGGATGCATCCGCTCGTGGTGAAATGGGTAGGGCTGTGTATACGTATGCAGACTTTATGTTCTGTAAGCATTTAGGACGCATCTCCAACAACTATCTCATCACCCTACGTAGGTTTCCGCAACCACCGGGTGACCACATTAATTTCACCCTTGAAAACGAATATAATGAACACCTCCCTGATATTGGTAGGTTGGTCACTTGGATGGGTACCCCGGGTAATGATATGGCGAATATATTGAAGTATTCGGTTAAATTACCATATAAGGAGATGAAAGCCAATGTTCAAACGGCACAAGCCAATGCAGATAATAGTGGTGGATTCCTCGGTGGTATCATGAATCTTGGATCCAACGCATATAGGCAAGGTATGTTAAATGGATCCGCCGGTACAAGGGCGATAGATTCGATCAAAGCAGCATTGTCTCCATTTGGTGGTGCATTTGCAAACAATCTTCAAGGCCCACCGGATACGTCATGGGCATACCATAAAGACGACAATAAGGTTTGGGGCCCCGTGGATACTATCACAAAAACATACTATCGTCAAGGAGCAGAAGATGGTGGTATTGAATTTGAACAAAATATTCAGCTTGTTTTTGATTACGAACTTCGTAGTTTTAATGGCATCAATCCACGAGCTGCTTTCCTTGATCTTCTTGGTAATATTCTTGCAGTGACGTATACGAATGCATCGTATTGGGGTGGTGCCGTACGTGGAACCGGTGCAGCCCAATCCAACGTATTTGCCAACCTTCCGATATTCCATATGAAGGAGCCGTTGACATTCGCAGGTGTTCAGGATTCAATTTTCGATACTGTGGGGCAGATTGGTGCCCACTTTAACAACGGTAACCCGATTAATAACCTTAAAGATGCCATGAATGCCATGGGTAACCTTTTGAAAGGTGCACTTACTGGTGTTACAGCCGGCTTGTTAAACTCGCTTGGCCGTCCTCAAAAGAACGCCCTTAACTCCATGTTGAATTTTGCCCCAACCGGTATGTGGCATCTTATGGTTGGTAATCCAAAACACCCGATTATGTCAATGGGTAATATGTTCCTCGATGGATGTACAATCGAGCATTACGGCCCGCTGGGATTTGATGATTTCCCAACAGGTATTCGTGTGAATATCACACTGAAACATGGTATGCCACGAGACAACCTTAAAATCGAGCAAATGTATATGAACGGTGACTACCGCATATATCAACCACTTGGAGACCGGGTATATGAGGCTTGGGAAAATGCGGAGGAGATAAATTCAAGTAATTCAGGTGAAACAAATGATGTTTCAAGGGTTACTGATCAGGTGGATAACCAAGAAAATGATCTTGAAACCACGGAGGTCGCGAATGCCAAGCAAACAAGTACCAGCAAACGTTTGATGAAATACTTTGGTACTGATAACAAGACCTCCATTATAATTGCCGGTGAGGAGGGATACCTTGGTTCGAATAAACCAAAAGATGTTACGGGTAAACTTTAAGAAAAAACACCGCAAAAAATCATATTATAAAATATAAAGAAAACTTATTTGAACATGGGAGGTAACACTAATAGCATATCCGAATGCCTTGCACAGATGGTGAATTTAACAAAGAAAAATCTCGCCATTCTTAAAGCAGTCAACGAGGCATTTTATACGAAAAGGGATCATCTCGCAGTGGTTGTTAATGATGAAACCTTCGTAATACCTTCGTTTATATCATTGGAATCCCGAATAGAATCCCTTGAACATAATCTCGAAAACATAGTTAATGCTCCTCTTACCGGAGAAGCATTCACATATTTCGATGGTACAACCCAACGTCTCGAATTATCAGGATACCATACCGCTCCGGCGCATGTTGATATTCAACCAGTTACAAGATATGGTGTGGAGACAAACAATATCTTCAAAGATTTTATGAGTCCAAACCCATTCGTTAAGATTGATATGCAGTCGATTCCTAACAATATCAAACATGCAGTGGTTCGTAAGATATCAATCCACGAACTTGCCACCGGTTTACGCGATGCCATTGAGGGATTATCGGATGATGGAATGGTTGATTTCGCCGATGTCGAAAAGATACTCTATGCATATAGAGAAGGAGAGGATTACACCGTATATGATACTGTCCGCCGCTTACCAATCCGTAAAGGGGTTGCCCAAGGTGAGTATGAAATCGTTGATATCATCGATAACTACCAAGACGCCAATTTTGATGAGTTCTATGAACTTGAATTGAATACCGATTTGGTATATTTCATCAATAACGGTACTATCCAAAAGGA
>Ga0310786_10010621_pt1 | contig 11562 bp, 8 predicted proteins | sample AusTroGonzalo_MG_FD_203881 | JGI IMG/M metagenome (GOLD analysis project Ga0310786, IMG submission 203881) | Bovine rumen microbial communities from tropical cattle in Woodstock, Queensland, Australia - Gonzalo_03 (v2) (version 2) | ecosystem: Host-associated > Mammals > Digestive system >... | reverse complement strand
TGAGATAAAAATGGATAAAAAAATAAAAAAACATATTGTTGTTTGCGTACTTATTATTTCGATAGTTATCATACTTTTAATTGGTGCTTTTTTATTGCCCATTCTTATCAGAATTGACGATAGCATTGATTTAGGGCACCAGTACAGATATATTCAGGATTACCCGTATTCCATCATCTATCACAATACAAAAGAATATAAAGGAGGGGGTACCGAGGTAATACCCCATGTGTTAACATATAATTTTGATGAAAATTTCATCATAGCAAAATCTGTTGATGAGGTCGGATACGGAAGAACAACTGACACCTCTTTTTGGATTATTGATAAAAATAAACATCAAACATACCAATATGATTCTGATTCCATTTTTAAAGTAAATTTGCATCAAATGAATATCTCAATTACTTTTGACTAAAACACGAATTTGCCCCATGAACCCAACCCTCACATACCGTCCAAAATCACCTGATACCAATATCGGGGAATATCGGTACTTTTTTAATGGGCAAGAGGCTGATGACTAAATAGATAAATTTTGTCTATTTGCACATCGGTTTGCCAAGCCGTTGGCAAGGGGCAGGAAAGGAGATGGAAAGGAGCAAAGAACTATCAAAGAGGAAGCAAAGCAGGCATTTCTCCGTCAGTTGTCCGTTAGTTCTTCGATAGTTGTTTGATTTTTTATCGAAGAACTATCGAAGATGTAAAGGAGAAATATCGAACAACGATTGAGCCAAGTACCTTGCAGCTACGACGCAAAATTTTACTTTTCTCTGTTCATTTCAAGAATTATATGTAACTTTGCATTTTTAAAATACATAGCAATGAAAATCGAAGGACAGATTGTGGACATTATCGGGCGGGAGATTTTCCCTGGATCCGTGGAATTTGAAGGCGACACCATCATAGCCATCAACCGTCACGAGACCGTTTCGCAGCAATATATCATGCCGGGCTTTGTGGATGCGCACAACCACATCGAAAGCTCGATGCTACCACCCTACGAGTATGCCCGCACGGCCCTGCGCCATGGCACCATTGCCACCATCTCCGACCCGCACGAGATTGCCAATGTATGCGGCAAAGAAGGAATGCGCTTTATGCTGGACGAAGCGGACATAAGCCCTATCAAGGAATGTTTTGCCGTCCCCTCCTGCGTACCCGCCGCTTCGTTGTGCTCGTCCGGTGCCACTTTTGATGCCTCTACCGTAGCGGAACTATTGGAAGATCCGCGCACCTACGCACTGGCCGAGATGATGAACTTCCCCGGAGTGGTGAACCAAGATGCCGAATGTATAGCCAAGATTGAAGCCGCTCACCGCATAGGCAAGCCCGTGGATGGCCATGCGCCGTCTCTCACAGGCGAACCTCTGAAAAAATACGTTGCCGCCGGCATCACCACCGACCATGAAGTCAACAACCTGGAAGAAGCGGAAGAGAAAATAGCCTTGGGTATGAAAATCCTCATCCGCGAAGGTAGCACCGCGCGCAATTTCAACGCCCTGCACCCGCTCATCAACCGACACAAGGACATGTTGATGTTCTGCACCGACGACCTCAAAGCTGCAGATATGCTTGATGGACATATCAACAAGCTGCTGCGCAAATGTATGTATATTGGCTATGACCTCTTCGATGTGCTGCAAATCGCCACCCTGAACCCGGTGAGACATTACCATATTCCCATGGGACTGTTACGTCCCGGTGACCCCGCCGATTTCATCATCTGCAACGACCTTAAAAACTTCTCACCCACAGCCACTTATGTGGAGGGTGTACGGGTTGACAACCTTCCCTTCCGCCCTGTTCCGCAACTGCTCAACAATTTCCATGCCGAACCTATCAGCGTCAGCGACATCGCCGACGACAAAAAAGGCAAAGAGGTTTTCGACGTTATCCAGGTAATTGACGGGGATTTATACACACCCCATATCAAACTCACCAAAGAAAACATGGAACAGGCCCAGAAAATTGTGGTCGTCAACCGCTATGAACCCCATGCCCCTATCGGCATCGGCTATATCAAAGGTTTCGACATACACAACGGGGCGCTGGCCCAGAGCATTGCCCACGACAGCCATCACATCATCGCCACCGGCAGCAGCGACGAGCTGATTGTGAAGGCCGTCAACGAGTTGATCCGTATGAAAGGCGGCATTGTGGTCGTCAGTCCCGACAGGACTAGCTCTCTGGCCTTGCCCATCGCGGGTCTTATGTCCAACAGTCCCATCGAGGAGGTAGCCACCGCCCAGCTGCAACTCAACACACATCTCCACATGCAGCACTGTCCACTGCAATCACCCGTCATATCCCTCAGCTTCATGCAGCTCATCGTCATTCCCGAGCTGAAAATCACAGACCAAGGTCTGTTTGACGTGGCGAAATTCGAATATATTTAATCTCTAGGGGCCACCTGTCTGTATGCCAACATCCTTTACAGTGACTGAAGTACCCTGATGATAAGCTATTGCAAGATGAGAAAAAAAGGGCTGCCGCAATGCGACAGCCCTACATGGTATAAAAGCATTAAACAATCTCTGTTTTCTACTTCAAATGCGTGTCAAACCAATCGATGAAGTTGCGGTGCCAAAGCAGGCTGTTCTGCGGTTTCAGCACCCAGTGGGTTTCATCGGGGAAGTAAAGGTAACGGCTCGGAATGTGACGCATTTGGGCGGCATTGTAAGCGGCCATACCTTCAGATGCCACAATACGGAAGTCAAACTCACTGTGGATTACACAGATAGGCGCATTCCACTTGTCTACAAACAAATGCGGGGAGTTGGCATAGCTCTTCTTTACCTGAGGATTGTTCCAATCCCAGTAAGGACCGCCTATATCCCAATTGTCAAACCACATTTCCTCGGTTTCGAGGTATTGCTGCTCGAAATTGAACATGCCGTTGTGAGCCAGCAAGGCTTTGAAACGGCGACCTTCGTTATATCCCTTCACATCATAATTGTGACCTGCCAGCCAATAAACGCTGTAACCGCCGAAGCTGGCACCACAAGCGCCCAATCTTTCTTTGTCAATCTGTTTCACATTATCCGTAAAATAATCGGCAGCGGTCATGTAGTCCTGCATACACAGTCCGCCATAGTCGCCGCTGATTTCCTCTGTCCAAGCCTGGCCAAAGCCCACGGTACCACGACGGTTGGGAGCGATGATGAAATATTCAGCACCACTCATCACCATGAAATTCCAACGGGTGCTCCAGAACTGTCCCACCTCTGATTGTGGACCGCCTTCGCAGTACAGCAATGCGGGATAGGTCTTTGTGCTGTCATAATTGTACGGATAAATCAGCCAAGTGAGCATATCCTGGCCGTCCACTGTCTTAATCCAGTGCTCTTCCACCTTGCCCATGCGCACTTGAGAGAGGACTTCATCATTAATAGCAGAAAGTTTCTTACCCTCGCCCTTATCATCGGTCAGATTGTAAACATAAATCTCGGAAGGATACTGCATGGACACCTGGTCGGCATAGAGTTTGCCATCCACCAACTCAAAGCTATGAACATCGTGATAACCGTAAGAAATCTGGCGGAACTCCTTGGTTTCGCGGTTGCAAGCGAAAATCTGGTCGGTACCACGATAATAGACAACTCCCAGAATTTCCTTGTCATCGTCGGTCCAGCTGATGCCTGTGAAATAGTAGTCGAAATTCTCCGACATGTTGGTACGTTCACCCGTGGCAAGGTCCATCACCATCAGACGAATCAGGTCGCTTTCGTAACCGTCACGTTCCATACTTTCCCAAGCAATGTATTTTCCATCGTGGCTGAACACAGGATTCTGGTCATAGCCCATAATACCCTCACTGATATTCTTAGTGGTCTTACTGTCAATATCATACAGATAAATATCGCTGTTGGTAGAGTGTGCATAATCGTAGCCGGTTTTCTTGCGGCAAGTGTAAGCGATGGTTTTGCTGTCTGGGCTGTAGTTGTACTGCTCCACCCCGCCCCAAGGACGCATCGGACATTCGAAAGTACTGTCGATCAAAGCAGTGGAATGCTCAATATCGATTTTCGAACCATCAAAAGAAGCCAGGAAAATCTGCGGAATCTCATCCACCCAGTTGTCCCAATGGCGGTACATCAAGTCCTCGTTGATACGGCCGGTGGTTTTATCCAGTCCTTCATACAATTTTTGCAGATGTTCCGGACGTTTCACCGGAATCGTGGCAATATACACGATGGATTTGCCGTCGGGAGCCAGCTTGAAGCCTTCCAGACCATTTTCGAAAGTACCGATTACCTTCTCGTTCTTGCTTTTCACATCCATCGAACGGACTTCATTGCCACGGCAGAACAGCAATGTGTTCTCATCCTGCCAAACGGGGTTGAACTCACTTTGGGCGGTAGTCGTCAAACGCACAGCATCACCTCCCTCGGTGGGAAGCAGGTAAATTTCAGCATTCCCCTTGTTCTCCTCCATACTGTAGTAAGTCATGGTGTAAGCGATTTGCTTTCCATCGGGTGAAACAGCATATTCGCCCATTTTGCCCAGCGACCACATCACCTCGGGCGTGAAACGGCCGTCCTGGACCTGGATTTCCGGTTTTCCGATGACATTTTCATCGGAAGTTTCTTGTTTCTTTGAGCAGCTGGCCAACAACGCCAACGCCGCGAATGCAATAAATATTTTCTTCATAGGTATAAAATTTGATTTCTTTTAATGAAGATGCAAAATTACGTGAAATTTCCGAATCTATTGCAAAACGTGCACAAATTAAGCACGGATAACACAGATTTTTTGCATCACATCAAGGTTGCTCACAACTTATCATATAACAAGTTCCTGTCTATTTCACCAATATGTTGTTGGATTACACCACATTCAGCAGCAACAGATTTCCATTGGGATACATTTTCGATAATTTCCTCCACAACAGAACGATAGTGATAAATTCCCATCCTTTCCCCTACCAACAACAGATCATTCTTCGTAAAACCATCTTGTTTTCCATTTAGCGACAACTGGTGATGCGAGGTCCATCTACCCGTGGGATTGTATGAATAGCACAAGTCATACGCCGGTGCAAGACACCACTGTCCATCCTTATTCATCAAAAACGAAAAGTTTTTGGTGTGATCATCGTGATTTCTGGCCACCACATTAAAAACCATCCTGCGGTATAACTGTTCCGAGGCCTCCATTGGCAGTCCCATTTTGCGAATAATACCAAATATCTCTTCGTATGAATGTCTTTGGTCTCTGTCCAGATGTGCCAATCCAGCCACAGTCTGACAATGGATTTTCCCTCCCGATCCTGTACGGTCAAAACGGCGTGTCATGAAGTGAAAATGTCCGTCCTCCTCCAACAATCTGCTCTCCGACATGTCAATACCACAATCCTCAGCCATTTTATAATACGCATACTCTATATTTCCAATACCTCTGGGATTTTCCACAATCGCATCATGCTCCGAAAAAGTGACACCATCAAACTTCAAAAGCCAATAACCGAAACCTTCGGGGGCTTGCACTTGACCCGATCTCACTTCATGAGTTTTATCATTATAGGCTATGATAGCCTTTGGCTTTGCCCCTCCCGCTGACGTTCCCACACGCAAAATATCCAATATCGTTTTATCTTGCTGATACATACGTTCTTGAAAAGAAGCTCTTTTCGTGTAAATTTCTTCTGCCAATCGGGTCAACTCCGCAATATAAATCTCCGTTGACACGTTCAACTGCTCCGAAGCCTTACTGGGTTCAAATTCCAAGGCTCCCATCGCCCGCTGTCCGATATAACACAATCTTTCCAATGGTGTAATTTGTTCCGCAGGAAGCCCCTGCCTGGCAAACCATTCCGTAATTATTTGATTACCAAACTTATCTGGCAAAGCATCTGCTATCATCCCTGGTAAACCTTTGAAGCATAATGTCTTATTACCCGGAAATGAAAACGGGCGGAATCCCTTAGACTTGGGCATGGCCAGAGGGGCAGGCTCAATTCCGTTACGTCTGAAAGCACTATCATACTCAAACACAGCCATTTCATTCCCATAATCCCACACAAGGGAACCCACCAGCTGTCCCCATAACTTCACATCAACAATCAAATCTTTCATTTCCCATCCTCCTTTTTATGTCTCACTCGCATCACCTTTCTGCCTTGCATTTTTCTCATTTGCATCGGGCTAACACGAATTTCCGGCATCAAGACCTCGATATTCTCCAAAAGTCCCATGGTGCGTAACAGACTAATCATCAACAACAAAGAAATAGTCTTACCACTTTCCACGCGTACCACAGTACCCATGCTGACCCCCGATTTTTCAGCAAGTTCTTGCTGTGTCATCTCCATTCGAATCCGATAATCACGTATTCTTCTACCTATTTCCCGCATGATTGCAGGATCACTTAATTCTGTCCACATAGTTTTTATTTTTTTACGCTGCAAAGATAATATAATTTTCAATATATTGAATATAAAACACAAATAATAACTTTAATTTACAAAATAATATAAATTACAAAAATTCATTTTATAAATAAAACTATCGAAACTTGTGCTATCCATATTTTCCGTACATTTGCAGAAAGAAAAACTGAAAGCCAACTCATTCTTTTTCAGATGAAAAACAAGGAACGGACTTACATCGCCATCGACTTGAAGTCGTTTTACGCCTCGGTGGAGTGCGTGGAGCGGGGCTTGGACCCGCTCACCACCAACCTGGTGGTGGCCGATGCCAGCCGTACCGAAAAGACCATCTGCCTGGCAGTATCTCCCTCGCTGAAAGCCTACGGCATCGGCGGGCGCGCACGACTGTTTGAGGTGGTGCAACGTGTCCGGGAAGTCAACAACGAGCGACGACAGCAGAGCCCACAAAAACGTCTGACCGGCAAGTCCAGCTCCGACATTGAACTCAAAGCCCATCCCGACTGGGCAGTGGACTACATTGCCGCTCCACCCCGCATGGCGCACTATATTGCCTGCAGCGCAAAAATTTATGAGATTTACCTGAAATACATCTCCCCTGATGACATACACGTGTATTCCATCGACGAGGTATTCATGGATGTGACCGACTACCTGAAAAGCTACAAGAAAACCGCCCATGAGCTGGCCATGACCATCATCAAAGATGTGCTGAAGCAGACGGGCATCACCGCCACGGCGGGCATCGGCACCAACATGTACCTGAGCAAAATCGCCATGGACATCATGGCCAAGAAAAGTCCCGCCGACCAAGACGGAGTGCGCATTGCCGAGCTGGACGAGATGTCGTACCGCCGACAATTGTGGAACCACCGACCCCTCACCTCTTTCTGGCGGGTGGGACGAGGCATTGCCCAGCGCCTGGCCGCCCACGGCATCGACACTATGGGCAAAATCGCCCGCTGCTCCATAGAGAATGAAGAGTTACTCTACAAACTCTTCGGCATCAATGCCGAGCTACTGATAGACCATGCCTGGGGCTGGGAACCCTGCACCATCGACTATGTGAAAGCTTACCGTCCCGAGAACAACTCCTTCAGCAACGGACAGGTACTGACTTGTGCCTATACTGTCAAGAAAGCTCGTGTGGTAATTCAGGAGATGGCAGAAGCGATGGCCCTGCGATTGGTTGCGCACCAACTGGTCACCGACCAGCTGGTCATTTACGTTGGCTACGACGTGGAGAGTCTTACAAAACCCTCTGTCAAAAGCAAATACAAAGGAGAGGTGTCCATGGACTATTACGGCCGTCCCGTGCCCAAACCCGCCCATGGTTCCGTCAACCTCAAAACACCCAGCTCCTCCACCAAGCTCATCATTGAGGCGGTCACCGAGCTCTTCGACCGCATCATCAACCCCGACCTGCTCATCCGCCGGATGAACATCAGCGCCAACCATGTCATCAGCGAGGAGGAGCTCAAAAACAAAGTCACAGCAGAGCAACTTGACCTTTTTGCCGACTATGAGGCCATTGAGAAAGAAAAACAGGAAGAGGCTGCCGCCCGCCAGAAAGAGCGAAAGATTCAGGAAGTACAATTAGCCATCAAGAAACGCTTCGGCAAGAACGCCATCCTGCGGGGCCTCAACTTTGAGGAAGGCGCCACCGCCAAGCAGCGTAACGAACAGATAGGAGGACACAAAGCATGAAACCAACAGATTTAAACGACAATTACGACGACATCATCAACCTGCCTCACTATGTGTCAAAACACCACCCTCCCATGTCTATGATGAACCGTGCGGCGCAGTTCGCCCCCTTCGCTGCCGTCAGCGGCCACCACGCCGCCCTTGACGAAACCGCCAGACAGGTGGAGGAGAAGATGGAGAGAACTGAAAACTGAAAACTGAAAGTTGAAAGTTAAGAATTCAAAATTCAGAATTCAAAATTCAATCGGAGGCATACAGTGCGTCCCTACTGACACCTGTAACCTGTATCCTGTAACCTAAAAAAAAAGGAGTCTTGCGACTCCTTTTTTTAATGTCTGTATGAATCAACCTTAGCTTTCAGTTCATCGGGAACCGGCAACAAAAGTTTCAGTTTAATCTGCTGCAACATCACATTGTTGTTCATATCATTGGGGTTGATATTGTATGCTTTCTCTGACCAAGTATGAGCATTCTCCAAAATAGTTTTTTGTGCGGCTTTCAACTCATTCACTTTCTCTGCACGTTCAGCATAACTTCCTTCTTTTGACTTCATCAGCTGATCCTGCTTCTCCTGATTGGCAATTGCTTCAAAGAAATAGCGGGATGCCATCTGGAAGTTCAGGTCCGCATTATTAGGATCAATAGCCAAGCCCTTGTTAATCACAGCCTCCGCTTTCTCGTACTGAGCATTGTTTACCAGATGGTTAGCAATCAGAGCCAGAACCGGTGCCGATTTCTCATATTTGGCAGCCATTTCATCGCAAGTGGCGTTCAACTTGTCAATCTGCCCAGTCATAGCGAAATAATCCAATTCAGCAGCTTCAATGTCGGCTCTTTTGTCTTCCGGAACATTCTTCAAAGCGGTTTTCAGAATTTTGCCGCAGCTCACCGTATCCTTTTCTTCTTTGTACATATCATACAAATCCAAATAAACCACTGGATCCGGGAATTTCAGTTTCACCACTTCATTCAGCATATTTTTGTAGTTAGCCTTATCACCTGTTTGTTTGTATAACAGAGCCACATCATAATATGCGATACCGGCATTCACATTAGACTTCGCGGCCTTGAAATCTCTGGCAGCCAAATTATAATATTTGATAGCATTTTCCACATCTCCCTTTTCCGCTGCTTTCTGTGCCATCGTATATACTGGGTCAGCGCAAAGTGCCTGTCCTTCGATGGGACCGAGCATACCTGTCTTCGGCACCACATTACCATCCAATGAGATAGCCTGATAGAAAGCTTCATTAGCAATAATGATAGCATCAGGAGTTCTGCTCACGTAGGAGGGATCCTTTGCTATTCTTTCCTGATCCTGCTGATAAACACGCAGATAAGTATTGCCCTTCATCAGCCATGTCTGGGCGTCCTGTTCATTGCCCACCATGACAGCATCCATCACCTTACGGGCTTTGCCAATCTGATTGTTACGTAAGTTCATCCACACATCCTCCAAACTCTGTGAGTATGCGCTTCCGATTGCCATTATAGCCATCAAGGCTAACACAAATAACTTTTTCATCGCTTTTTGTTTTTAAGGGTTATTATTTTTCTAATTCATTTATTTTCTTGACTATCTCGTCATATTTAGGAGATTTTTTCCTGGCATAAATCTGCTTCATCGCCGTCAGCACATTCAGGTCGTTAGCATCGTAACTCATTGCCTCCTCGAAAAAGCGCTCCGCCTCATCCAGATAGTTGTTGGCCTTGGCCTGATGTACCGCCGCCTCGCTGTTGGCTCCCGCCACCTTCAACTCATTCGCTTTCATATCATTCTCATTAAAGAGGTAATAGGTGCAAACGCCTAAATTATAGACTACCACATAGCTGTTGGGGTTTAAGCGATAGGCTTTTCGCAACAGTTTTTCCGCCTCGTCATAGTTTTTTTCTCTGATATAGAAATTGGCGATATTGACCGTTGCGTCGGCATTGTTATAGACTGATGCCGGCAGGTTCTGCAGCAGCTGACGAGCCTTTACTGAATCATTAATCCAATAGTAATAATCCACCTGTGCCACCAACACATTGGCATCATCAGGATTTTTTGCCAGAGCCTGATCCAGCATGGATTTCACCTTGGCCTTGTCATCTTTCTGTTTGTACTGCTCTATCAATCTGACCAATACATTCGGATTGGTGGAACCGTCCTTCACTGCTTTTTCATAATAGACAACTGCCTGATCAGGCTGATTCAGATTCTCCAAAGCGACGGCATAATAGTAGTACAACTCCCCATTCAAAGGATATTCTGGCGGAGTCTTCATCTCATAGCTGGCAATACCCTTCTCCAAAGTGGCCTTTCCTGCCGCAAAATCATTGGCTATCAGCTGGTCAACACCACGCACAAGCAGTAATGAGTACAGCTTTGGCAAAGCATCATCGGGTGACAGCATTTCAAAGCCCTCAATGTTCTTATTCAGTTCTTTTGCCTTCACGAAAGCGTCGTAAGCTTCAACGGGAGCATCCGGGAACTTGATTACAGCATTGTTGTCGTTCTGCTTGGCCATGTACTCCTGATTCGCTAAATAGAAATAGATATTGCCTTTGTACAACCAGGTCTGAGCCTTGGCAGCTAACTTTTCATTCTGCACACACAAATCGATGGCCTCTTTCGCTTTCGCATATTCTTTTTCATAGAAATGATTATAGGCGTTGGTCAACGAAGCCTTCTGCGCGTTGAGCAGAAGCACTGAACAAAGCAGCAGCAGGGTTAAAAAAGAGTTTGTCTTCATAATTATTCGTTAGTGTTGGTTTCTTCAGTTTCTTCGACTGGATTTTCAGTCTCGGGATTAATCACTTCACCCTCGGCACCCTCAACAGGAGTTCCCTCGGTGGGAGTACCCTCTGCAGTTTCTTCCTCTTCGTCATCGGCACGAGGCACACGGGAAACAGCAGCAATGGCATCCTTGGAACCCAGATTGATCAGGCGCACACCCTGAGTGGCACGACCCAGCACTCGGATGGTGTCAACGTGCAGACGGATGGCGATACCCGATTTATTGATAATCATCAAGTCGTCCTCGTCGGTCACCTTCTTAATGGCAATCAGGCCACCGGTCTTTTCCGTGATATTGATGGTCTTCACACCCTTACCACCACGGTTGGTGATACGGTAATCATCTACCACAGAACGTTTTCCATAACCGTTCTCGGAAACCACCATCACATTGCACTCAGGCTCATCCAAGCAGATGATACCGACCACGCGGTCGTCTTCGTTAGCCAGAGTAGCACCCTTCACACCTGAAGCGTTACGACCCATCGGACGTACGGTCTGCTCATTGAAACGAACAGCCTTGCCAGATTTCAGTGCCAGCATCACCTCGTTGCTACCATTGGTCAAGCAGGCATCCAACAGGTGGTCACCCTCGCGCACCGAAATAGCGATGATACCATTGGCTCTCGGACGGGAATAAGCCTCCAGAGACGTTTTCTTGATAATACCTTTTTCAGAGTAAAGGATG
>Ga0310786_10010620_pt1 | contig 11562 bp, 10 predicted proteins | sample AusTroGonzalo_MG_FD_203881 | JGI IMG/M metagenome (GOLD analysis project Ga0310786, IMG submission 203881) | Bovine rumen microbial communities from tropical cattle in Woodstock, Queensland, Australia - Gonzalo_03 (v2) (version 2) | ecosystem: Host-associated > Mammals > Digestive system >... | reverse complement strand
TTATGATGCATATGGATAAGATGAGCATGTTCATGGATCAGAACATAGAAAAGCTGATCATCGTTAAGATATGCGCAATAAGCCGATATCGAGATCACTTTATCGGCCGAACATCTTCCCCAATATGACTTGCTGTAGGATACTTTATATTGTTCTGCACGAGGTCCCTCATAGTTTTCAAGGAGCTTTTCGCATCTGTTTAAAAGCCTGTTCTTAAAAGACGCGCTCCTTGAATCCGAAGGAAGCGTAACGGAGATCTTCTCTTCGACCTTATTAAGCCATTTCGCAAAGAGCGGAGATTTGAGCTTCATGAATCTCTCGACTTCCGAAGGCGGTATCTTCGAATCAGCCTTGACGTTAAACTTCCTCTCAACAGGAGAAAAAGTAACCCTTATCCCTGCCTTATACCGCTCGTAATACTCAAGATCATACGAAAGACCGACCTCCGGAATAACATAAGTCATTACGGGGATCGGTGCTCTTTTTGATCTTTGCTGTTTATGCCCTCGCTTAAACATTGGCAAAACCCTTGGATACTGCAAGCTCGGCTCTTTCCTTTGCCTTGCCTCCCAATGCTATCTGTTCTTTTATGAAATCAGGGTGATCCTTAAGGAAGGATGCCATGTAATCAGAAGGATTATCAAGGAATTTCATTATAAGATCATATTGCTGCTTATTGATCGCTCCAAGCTCTATGGCCTCATCGAAAAGGCTCTTGTCGATACCTGCGAATGTCTCCATGGAAACTCCGAGTTCTTTAAGATTTGCTTCACCGTTCTGATGTCTGTTTATTACCGCGACCGTATTCGTGATCTCGCTTCCGAGACCTCTTATCGCAGGGATCCAGGCTCGGACATATGAAGAAGCTTCGGTAATAAGGTCTGCTATATGTATAGCCTTCTTTCCCTTAAGATCGACTTCGTTTGTACTCTTCGTGATCTCGAAGTTCTCGGTCGAATAAACTGTAGTTCCGTCCTTAAATATCGACAGATGAGGCTTGGCAAGGAAATATGAAGGAAGGATCGAGAAGAAGAAATCCCTTCTCTCACCGCCCGAGATATAATCAAAATCATATTCGGAAAGCTTAGCCGTAATAAGATCCGTGATCATCTTAAATGTCTCGGATTCCTCGTATATCTTAAGAAGATCAAGAAAGATCTTTTTCGGGAATGTGGTCTTATCTTCAGCAATATATGTCTCGATCTTTTTAAGGATCTCATTTGCTGTTTCCTCATCTCTGATAATGAAATGGGTATTGATATAGAAAGGTCCCAAAGTTCCTGATGTATACCAGAACGGTGTCTCCTCAGGAGCCACACGGACTGCATTTGTCTTAAAAAGTGCTTCGATTACTTGATTTGCCATATATATTCACCTCACAAAAATATTTACCAAAGTTCTAATGTTCCCGTAAGATCCTTCAGATCGATATCTTTTTCATCAACATATCTGTTCAGATCCTCTGTTATCTTGACAGGCAATGTCGGATGGATAAGAGAACCCGTACCGATCTCGACAGCCGAAGCACCTGCGATCATGAATTCGATGACATCCTCATAACTCATTATTCCGCCGCAGCCTATTATCGGTATATCAAGTACCTTGGAGCACTCGGCGACCATCCTTATCGCGACCGGCTTGATCGCCGGACCCGAATAACCGCCGGTGTTGTTACGAAGTACAGGCCTTCTTGTCTTGATATCGATGACCATTCCGAGAAGAGTATTTATAAGGACTACAGCATCGGCTCCACCCTCTTGAGCTGCCAGGGCGACGGCCTTGATATCGGTAACATTCGGAGTAAGCTTGATCCACAAAGGAAGATCTGTCTCCTTACGCATCAGACTTACGATCTGTTTTACCTGAACAGGATCGGCACCTAAAGTCATGCAGCCTGCCTTTACGTTCGGACAGGAAAGATTGATCTCAAGAGCATCGATCTTATCCTTATGAAGATCAAGTTTTCGAACCATTGCTATATAGTCCTCAAACGAGTGGCCTGCCGCATTAACGATAACGCCGGTATTAAGGGATCTCATATAATCGAGATCGTTTTCGATAAAATAATCAACTCCCGGATTTTGAAGTCCGACAGAATTTAACATTCCCGATGAAGTCTCTGCTACCCTGCATCCTTCGTTTCCCTGCCTGGGCTTTATGGTAAGGCCTTTGGAAGAAAGTCCTCCCAATATGGACAGATCATAATATTCGGACAGTTCATGACCGAAGTTACATGTTCCCGATGCAAGGATCAGAGGGCTCTTAAGTTCGACATTACCTACTTTTACATTAATGGAACTCATTACCAGACCACCTCCTCGAACGGGAATACAGGACCTTCCTTACAGCAGCGGACATGCCTGAACTCTTCTCCGTTTGCTTCAGCCTTGAGCTTACATACACAGACAAGACAGATGCCTATTCCGCATCCCATCCTCTGCTCCATCGATACATAAGAAGAAATGCCTTTTTCAGAAGCCCAGTTGCCGCATGCTCTCATCATCGGAAGAGGACCTACACAGCAAAGGACTGATTTACTCAGATAATCCTTATCTATCGTCTCAAGTCCCGCAATACAAGTTCCCTTTATGCCTTTATCACCCGAATCGGTACAGAGAACATAATCAGGCCTGCTGAGAACTACCTGGGAACCGTCTCTGAAGCCTTCGACCACCTTATGATCGATTCCCATGGAACGGAGATACTCGGAAGCGAAATTGATCGGAAAAACACCGGTTCCGCCTGCTACAAGGATATAATTCCTGTCCTTATCAAAAGTAAAACCATTACCGAGCGGTCCTAAGACAGAAACTTCCTTCCCCTCTTCAAAAGAAGCGATCTCTTTTGTACCTTTCCCGACTACCTTGACGCCGATGTCAAAAGTACCGTTTTCGATATCGACCGAAGCGATACCGAACGGTCTTTTCAGAAAATATGAACATGAGATGTTCACGAATTGACCGGGAACAGCAGAAGATGCGATCTCGGGACACTTTATCGTAAGATAAGCGGTATCCGGATTTAACATCTTTTTCGAACATACTATGCAGGAGTATTCTTTATTCATACGTACTTACGGTCCTTTAAAGCAGCATTAAGCTTGTCTCTCATGTCTATAGCTTCGTCTCTTGTTGCCTTGGCAAAATCCTTAGGGTCAAGATCTTCCCTCTTTTTCCATGCGCACATGAGACTTCTTGAAGCATTTACTATAGAACCCTTGCCGTCAGAAGTAAAAGACGCGACTGCTGCATCTGCACCGGCACCCTGAGCACCGTAGCCCGGAACAAGGATCAGAGCCTTAGGCATTCTCTTTCTGACATCAACGGCCTGCTCAGGCCAAGTTGCACCGACAACGGCACCGACGGATGAGAATCCGCATTCGCCGACGAGATCTTTTCCCCATTCATTGACCATGTCAGCCATTGCTTCGTAAACTTTTCTGCCGTCCTTAAGTTCAAGATCCTGAAGATCGCCTGCTGAAGGATTTGATGTTCTTACGAGAGTAAATATTCCCTTGCCGCCTTCCTTACAGACATCAGTAAAAGGCTTGATGCCGTCTGTACCGAGATAACCGTTAACAGTAACGGCATCTGCATCAACTACGGGCTTAGTAGAATCAAGGAACTTAGTCTCACCTATCAAAGCATTGGCGTAAGCAGTTGCCGTAGTTCCGATGTCGTTACGCTTTGCATCAGTGATAACAACCATTCCCTTAGACTTGGCGTAATCTACTGTCTCAAGAAAAGCTTCAAGTCCGCATATGCCGTACATCTCGTAGTAAGCGATCTGTGGTTTTATCGCAGGAATGATGTCACAGACAGCATCGATCAGGGCCTTATTGAATTCAAAGATAGCTTCACAGGAAGCCATTTCCTCATCGTCGGGGAAATTCTCTTTTGCCTCATCGATGATGAACTGAGGGATATATTCGAGCTTAGGGTCAAGACCCATAACAGTAGGGTTATTGAGCTCGGCAATCTTGCCGCACAAAAGATCAGCAAAGTTTTTCATAAGTTACTTTTCCTCCCATGATCGTAAGATATGTCTCGCCGTAGAGCCTAAATCCGTCATACGGGGTATTTCTGCCCTTTGTAAGCATCTTATCCTTATCGAAAACAAACTCGTTCTCAAGATCGAAAACAGCTAAGTCCGCATCATCACCTATAGAAAGTCCTCCTCTTCCAAGCTTAAGTATCCCGGAAGGATTGAAGCACATCAGCTCGGCTAGTCTCACTGAAGTTATGAGTCCCGGTTTTACAAGATATGTATATCCGAGTGCAAATGCCGTCTCAAAACCGACTATTCCGTTATTTGCTATCTGAAATTCCACGCACTTCTCGTCTTCATGATGAGGAGCATGATCTGTTGCGATCGCATCTATAGTTCCGTCAACGATTCCTTCGATTATCGCATCGACATGTTCCTTTGTCCTAAGAGGCGGATGCATCTTGAAATTGCTGTCATAAGTCTCGCAGCATTCATCCGTAAGAGTAAAGTAATGAGGACATGTCTCACATGTTACTTTAACTCCTCTTTCTTTTGCTTCTCTGATCATCCTGACTCCGCCTTTTGTCGATACATGGCAGATATGGATCGGTATACCCAGATATTCCGCCATTATGATATCTCTGGCGATCATGATGTCCTCAGCTGCGGTAGGTATTCCTCTTAATCCGAGGCATGTTGATACGACTCCTTCGTTCATGCAGCCGTCCGACAAGGTCTTCTCCTCACAGTGATTAAGAACAGGTATGTCAAAGTCGGAGGAATATTCCATTACCTTTCTTAAAAGTTCGGCTGTTGCTATCGGCTTTCCGTCGTCGGATATAGCTACGATACCGGCTTCTTTCATAAGACCGATCTCTGCAAGGAGCTTACCTTCGAGGTCTTTGCTGCAGGCCCCGATCGGATATACCCTCGCATATCCCGCGTCCTTTGCCTTTTTGAGGATACCGTTTACTACTGCGGCATTATCGCAGACGGGGTTGGTATTAGGCATCGGGCATACTGATGTGAATCCGCCTTTTGCAGCACTCATCGTACCCGTAAGTATCGTTTCCCTGTATTCATAACCCGGTTCCCTTAAATGACAGTGCATATCGACAAGTCCCGGAAATACGGTCTTACCGGAGATATCAAAGATCTTATCCGCATCTTTCTTGTCAAATACGTCGGTAAAGACACCGTTATCTATATAGAGATCTTTTTTCTCACCGTTATAGAGCTTAGCGTTTTCCAGTATTATTCTCATATCTGATTCCTCCTGGCCGTAAGTAAGTAGAGAACTGCCATTCGAACGGCAACTCCGTTCGTAACCTGCTCGTTTATGACTGACTGATCACAGTCATATACGGCCGTGGGAAGCTCAACACCGTGGTTACAAGGACCCGGATGCATCAATAGAGCGCCGGGCTTGGCAAGTTCTAACATCTCAGGAGTGATCGCATAGAATCTTGAATATTCGGCTACTGACGGGAACAGCGATTTATGCTGTCTTTCAAGCTGGACTCGAAGACCCATTACCGCATCGCAGTCCTTTACGCAGTCAGCAACGTTTTCCGCAACTCTGCATCCGAGATTCTCGATACCGACCGGCATCATCGTCTTAGGTCCGTAAATACTTACTTCCGCACCGAGCTTTTTCATGCCGATCGCATTGCTCCTTACTACGCGGCTGTGGTAGATATCGCCGCATATCGCGATCTTCTTTCCTTCAAGCGTACCGAGCTTCTCATAGATAGTGAACATATCCAATAGAGCCTGTGTAGGATGCTCGTTCATTCCGTCACCTGCGTTTACGACGGAAGCATTAAGGTGAGGAGCTATAAAGTGAGGGGCTCCGGAATGGCTGTGCCTCATTATGATAATGTCAGTAGCCATCATATCTATCGTTCTTGCAGTATCAAGAAGCGATTCGCCCTTGGCGACCGAACTTCCCGTAGCGGACATATTTGCGCTTGCTGATCCCATATATTTGGAAGCAAGCTCAAATGACAGTCTCGTTCTCGTGCTGTTCTCATAGAAAAGCGTTATTACAGATTTTCCCTGAAGGTGGCTCGTCTTTTTGTTGCCTGACGTCAAGACCATCTTCATTGTCTTGGCAGTATCAAGGATCTCCATGATCTCCTCTGCCGTAAGCTGCTTAAGACCCAAAAGGTCTTTGTTCTTAAGTCCCATTCAGATTTCCTCCTCGCAAAGCAGTACCTGATTTGTTCCGTCAACTTCATCAAACTGAACCGATATCAATTCATGCTTTGATGTCGGAACGTTCTTGCCTATGAAGTCTGCTCTGATCGGCAGTTCCCTGTGACCTCTGTCGATCAGTATCGCAAGCTCGATCGCTGCAGGTCTGCCCATATCAAAAATCGCATCGATCGCGGACCTTACGGTTCTACCCGTATATAAAACGTCATCGACCAATACGATTCTTTTGTTGTTGATGTCAAATGGAATGTGTGTTCCGTTAACCACCGGATGAGCATTGAGCTTAGAGAGGTCATCTCTGTAAAATGTGATATCGAGTATTCCTATCGGCACGTCCAGCCCTTCGACAGCTTTAAGGTTATCCCTTATCTGCTTTGCCATAGGAACTCCTCTTCTCTGGATACCGATCAGGCAAACGTCACTTAGTCCGTCGTTCTTCTCGATGATCTCATGAGAGATACGCATTATCGCTCGTCTCATATTGGCTTCGTCCATCAGAGTTGCTTTTGTAATGATGTTCTTCATGATAAAAACTCCTTCCCGAAGATATAAAAAAAGCCGAATCCCTATGATCCGACCATAATAAGCACTAATATTCCCTATGAATAATCTTGCTAACCTCACCGGATCAACTTAAAGATTAAACATAGAATATACTTTTATATCATGAAATGCAACCAAAAAATCAGGTCTTAAGATCACATATCCTTGTACTTTTCGATAAGATCGTTATATGCGATCTTACCTACCAGTGTCCTCGGAAGATGATCAACGATGATATATTCTCTGGGCTGGGCATATCTTGCGACATTCTTGGATACTTCGGCCTTAATAGCTTCAAGTTCCCTGTCTTTATCGATATCCTGATCCTTAAACTCGATAAATGCCTTGCATAACTCACCCATTACCTGATCAGGCATGCCTATGACGGCACACATAAGAACGTTTGGATTTGAATCGATTACGTTTTCGATGACCTGAGGGTAGATATTGTAACCTCCGGATATGATCATTCTCTTAAGCCTTTGCTTAAAGTACACATATCCTTCTTCATCGATATAACCCATATCGCCGGTATGAAGCCACGTATATCCGTCATCGCGCTTTTCAAGGGTCTTATTAGTCTCTTCGGGATCATTAAGATAGCCTATCATGACGGACGGGCCTCTGAGGATTATCTCACCCGTCTCTCCTGACGGAAGTTCAGCACCCGTATTAATATCGATTATCTTATAGAAAGTATCAGCATACGGAAGGCCGCAGCTTCCGGGTCTTGAAACTCCTTCAGGGAGAAGGCATGATCCGGTTACGCATTCTGTCTGTCCGTATCCCTCACGGACCTCGGTATTACAGTTACAGGATCTTAAGAGTTCATCCATCTTCTTTTTGGTATTGACGGACAAAGAATCACCGCCTGAGATGATGCATTGAAGAAATGACAGGTCCTTACCTTCAAAAACGTTACTCTTAAGGAAACTCTCATATACGGCAGGCACTGCGGCGATGACGTTCGGCTTGTACTTAAAGAGCAGCTTATGAAATTCGGATGCCTTGAAAGAAGGAAGTATGATAGCTTCGCCTCCGGCATATAATGCCGTATGGATACATACGCCTAGTCCGAATCCGTGAAAGATCGGCATAACCGATAAGATCTTCGTTCCTTCGAAGAAGTTTCCGCATGCATCGATGCTTTGGATCGCCAGGACATTGAAATTATAGTTGCTCAGCATTATTCCCTTGGGCTTACCGGTCGTACCGCCGCTATAAAGGATCGCAGCGCAGTCTTCTTTATCTATTGTGATCTCTTCATCATCAGTAATATTATCGGCGAGTTTGATAAATTCCTTCCAGGAAATTGAATCAGACGGCATCTCGATCTTCTTGACCTTAATAGAATAAGCGGTCCTTATCATGAGAGGCATGGATTCTTTTACTGATACGACTACGAATCTTTCAACATTCGATCTGTTTATTGCCTTGACTAATCTCGGGATCGAAAGATCCAGACCTATCACGAACCTGCTCCCGGAAACAGTCAGATAATGGACGATTTCATTTTCGGCAGACATAGGATGGATCATGTTTGCTACCGCGCCGATCCTGTTGATCGCATAAAATGTATAGATCGCTTCAGGAATATTCGGAAGACATATAGAGACTTTATCTCCCTTTTTTACACCCAAGGCCTTAAGTGCCTTTGAGGTCCTGATAATGTTTTCGATAAGTGTCTTATAAGTGAATTTCTTCCCGAAATAATTAAGTGCGGTAAGATTATATCTCTTCTCGGAATTCGATCTTAAAAAACCATATATGGATAGATCCGGGTATTCCAAATGTCTGTTCATGTGTATGCTCCAAAGCTGAAAATTCTTTAAACATTATACATTTTCAGGAGGATCTATCAAACATTTCTTTGGACCTTATATTGAAGACATACTGGGTACCGAAGAGCCAACCGTATTTGAATCTGGTACTGGCGGACTCAAAAAGGATATAGACATCATTCTTATATGAAGTAACACCTTCCGCATTAGGCGGAACCTTGATCTTGGCGATCATTGCCTTATCTTCGAAAATGTAGACCGGGATCGTATCGCCGTGATAGCTGAATGTGGAATTTACGGTCTGTACCACTTCGCGGAAATCATAAACGTATAAAATCGAATCCTTCCATTTGGCAGAAGAAGCCGACAGATACATACGGCCCGACTTATCCATGCACATTCCCTGAACCGTACTTCCGATAGAAAGAGCAAAGATGGCCTTATCCTTAACACCGAACTTGGCATCATCCGAGAAGGGATATGCAAATACCATAGCCGTATTGAAATTACCATTAGGAGAAACCATATGATGCTTCTTGTTAGTCGCAAACTTCTTAAGATACTGGTACTCGCCAATAAAGAGGTTATTGTTATAGACAAAGCAGAAAGACGAGTTGCTGTCAGTCTTGATCTGTCCTATTGTCTTTACGACTTCCTTATCCGGATCCAAAAGATCGTTCTTATCAAGAACATAGCATTTCTTGTTTCCGCCCGTAACATAGACATAGTCATTATGAGCAGCGATTCCTCCCGAATGCCATTTAAAGGAATTGCCGTTCTCGTCGACTATCTTCTTTTGGTACTGGTTCCTGTCCGAATCAACGACGATGATATTGGAATAACCCTTGGGATAAGTATATCCGCTTATCAGAAAAACATCCTCATCTTCGAGATAATCTATACCCTGGGGTATGATATTCGAAAAAGGCCTGACGGCCATAAATTCCGGGGTCGCATAGTAGTAAAAATACAGATAAGGATATAAAAAAGTCCCGTAAAACAGAAGGACACTTAACGCAAATAGAAGTGCCAACAATCTTATGAGTTTGCCGTAGTCATTAGTGATGATCTTCATATGAACCCTCTATAATGATTATAATCACTAAAAATCGTATTTTGTAATATTTTTTCTAAAACTTGATTAAAGTATCCGGTTTGACAAAATAAGGCGTGATGACTATAATCATTCAGTACAACTTTAAGGGGTTGTGGCGGAATGGCAGACGCAGCAGACTCAAAATCTGCCGACCTCAAAATCGTGTGGGTTCAAGTCCCACCAGCCCCACCAAAACTTATGTTGTTACCCCCGTAGATCGGACATTGATGTCATGGTTTACGGGGCGATTTTTTACGAAGAAAACAATGTCTTAAGACAACCGGTAATTTTGCATATTTATAATTCAAAATGCAAGAATTTTCACATCGGAAAAACCCTGAAATGCACGAAACATCGTCATTACCGCAATTTTATCTAGATTTGACATTTAGAGATTTGGTATAATAGATAAAATAATTATGTGAGGGTATATTATGGGAGCACTTAACAACTATTCCAAGATCACACCTGAAATAGCTAAACTCGCCGAGCTTTGCAGTGAGCAGACAATCAATCCCGAACTTTACAAAAAGCATGATGTTAAGAGAGGTCTTCGCGACCTTAACGGTAGAGGTGTCTTAACGGGTCTTACGGAGATCTCGGAGATCATCTCTTCAAAGGTTATAAACGGAGTTTCCACGCCTTGTGAAGGTGAACTCTACTATAGAGGCTATGATGTCAAAAAGATCGTTCAGAGTTTCATCGATGACAACAGATTCGGTTTTGAGGAGACAACATATCTTCTCTTATTCAGTAAGCTTCCGACCATGGAAGAACTTGAGCAGTTCAACAGGATACTGATCAACTACAGGAATATAATGCCTAAGAACTTCGTCCGTGATGTCATTATGAAAAAGCCGAGCGAAGATCTTATGAACAACATTGCAAGATCAGTCCTCAGCATGTATGCATATGACGGAAACCCGGATGATCTGTCGATCGCTAATGTTCTTCGTCAGTCTCTGGAACTCATATCCATCTTCCCTATGCTTACTGTCTACAGCTACCATGCGAAGAACTATTATCTTGATAAGGGAAGTCTTATCATCCACAGACCTCAGCCTAATCTCTCAACAGCTGAGAATATCCTTTACATGCTTAGACCTGATCACAAATATACGGCTCTTGAGGCTATGATACTTGATCTGTCATTGATCCTTCATGCCGAGCATGGCGGAGGTAATAACTCTACATTTACGACACATGTCGTTACCTCGACAGGAACCGATACATATTCCGCTATTTCAGCTGCTTTAAGTTCCCTCAAAGGACCAAAACACGGCGGTGCAAATATCAAGGTCGTAAAGATGTTAAATGACATAAAGCGTAATGTAAACGACTGGAGCGATGAAGAAGAGATCAGAGAATATCTTAAGAAGATACTTCATAAGGAAGCATTCGACGGAGCCGGAGTTATCTACGGAATGGGACATGCAGTATATTCCGTTTCCGATCCGAGAGCGCAGATATTCAAAGGTTATGTTGAAAAGCTCTCTATCGAGAAAGGAAAGATCCGAGAATTTAATCTCTACTCCAAGATAGAAAAGATCGCTGCGGAACTTATCGCCCAGGAGAGAAAGATCTATAAAGGTGTATCCGCAAATATCGATTTCTATAGTGGTTTTGTCTACGGAATGCTTAATCTTCCTACCGAGCTTTATACTCCATTATTTGCTACGGCAAGGATCTCAGGATGGTCTGCTCACAGGATAGAGGAACTCACCAATGCCGGAAAGATCATAAGACCTGCCTATATGTGCGTACAAAAGCAAAGGAAGTTTGTTCCGATAACAAAGAGATAAGTTCAAATGGTTATAAAAAAGGATGAGGCAAATATTTTGTCTCATCCTTATTTTATTGTCAAAAGATCAGAAAGCCGATTAGTTATCACTTAAGAACAAATCTGAATATTACGATAACGATTATTCCGAGAACGAT
>Ga0310786_10010619_pt1 | contig 11562 bp, 5 predicted proteins | sample AusTroGonzalo_MG_FD_203881 | JGI IMG/M metagenome (GOLD analysis project Ga0310786, IMG submission 203881) | Bovine rumen microbial communities from tropical cattle in Woodstock, Queensland, Australia - Gonzalo_03 (v2) (version 2) | ecosystem: Host-associated > Mammals > Digestive system >... | reverse complement strand
GACATTTTCACAGATTCCAATTTTTCATCTTGGGCCTGGGCAATTTCGATTAAAGCGCTACGCTTGAATTCAGTCCAAACTGTATCTGCTTTGTCACGACATGTTTCCAATGCACGTGTCGCGTATACACGATACCCATCAAGGAATTTATCAAATTGGGTATTGGCGCCCTTTAATACATCTGCACTGTTGTCCGGCAACTGTATCAAAGTTGTTAAGTTATGTAAATTGATGCTATAAATCGGATCACCAGTTGTCGCGTTTATATATTTGCCGGTGTAATCAAGACAACGTTTATAACCATCGCCACATGCAGTGTCAGCCAAAATTGCATCTTTAACCTTTGCAATACACTCGTTGACATCCGCACTGTTGTGGGAACGGTATTCGTCTAACCGTGCTTCGCGCAGATACTTTTCAGCCGTCCGAACAGTTTGTTTGACCGCTTCGCGCTGTTTATCAATTTTCTTTTCGTATGCATTGCAATCCTGGGTAATCATAATACTGTACGAAGAACGCGCCATTTGTAACACAGCATCGCTTTGGCAATTATCAGCAATCATACCAACGCATTGATTGTTTGATGCGTTGTATAATGCTTCACCCTCCATCTCGGATAAACTTTGTGCGGAACCAGATGTCGCGAACACAGAAGAGCCACCATTGTCGCCCCAAATGTCGTCAATTTCGCCAGTTAATGTATCAATTGTAATCAAACCCAATGATGCATTATTATTCTTGGCCTTTTTCCCGGACAACAAATCGCCAATTTCGTCCAAGATTTTAGCCGCACCACTGGTGTCGCTTTTGATTGCCGCTTCGCCCACAGTGGCGCTGTACATGGCGTCAACCTCAGCCGCGGATTTGTCCACCGCGTTTAAATTATTATCTTCGAACTGCATCAACAGGGTTTTGGCACGGTCCAGTGCATCCTCTGTATCACGGAATTCGGTAAAACGCGAACTGCAGAAGCAGCGGCGATATGTGTCGTTTGCATTGGCACAGAATTGATCCATACATGTTGCATAGGCGTCACGACAGGCGGCATATCCGCCACCAATCTTAGAAACATCGTTAAACACCGCGGTTGCACGCGACAACGCCGAACGCGATGCGCCATTTGTTACCGCCGAGCGATTCGTATTTACAGAATTGCTGGCAGTACGTGCGACACCAGCACTGCGTGATACATTTGCCGCCGGCGTTCCATTGCGCGCCACATTTGCCACACCGCGCACAGTATTATTCGTTGTTGTTCCACGCACCGCAACACGTGCCGGCATATCACCACGAACAGTAACATTACGCAAAACAATACGACCACCAGAACGTTGCGTTGCACCACCATCAGCGCCCGTCCGTGCCCGTGCAGTTGTATCAACCGATGTACCGCGTGGATTTGACGGTGTCGCCGCAAAGCCAGGCGTTGCACCAAACAATAATGTTGTGATTGTTAATAAACCGACAAAATTACAAATGTTGTGTTTCAAAATACATCTCTCTTGATAAGCTATTTTATCATTTTTCGGGTATATGAATCAACACAAAAATTGCGTTAATACAAAACGACCCCCATCTTGGGCAACCATTCGATTATTGCCCAGAAAACCAAAGTTGTAATTGCCAGTGCGCCCAATGGCCATACAACCTTTTGAAACGGAAACCATGCATGGCCGCCATTGCGCGCCTTGATTTTTTCATACCATTTACCAGCAAACAAAAATACCAAAGAGCCAACAATCGCCCCCAGCAAGAACTGATCAACACCCCACATTGTTGTTGCACCAAAGCGCAATGTCGGATGATTCACTGGCACAAAATAAATCAACGCAAGCAACCCATAATAAACAACATAATTTAACAAATATAACAAGCGGTTACGCACACCATGGCGACGCATATAGTCCGCGGTCCATGCCGCCAACGATAACATTAAGCCACCCGCCCAAAGACCCGTTATAACATCGGATACGCCCAACACACGCGCGCCCTCAAGTCCGGCACCAACGGCGACTGTACAAACGGGACAAAACGCGTCTGCGGCACCCGTAAATATCAATACGCCAGACAATATAAACAAGATTTTTTTCATTTCCTTCCTTTTCCTTGATTTGTTTATATTACATAAATTCGCGCGTGTCGGTCAACACTTTTATTACGCCTTTATTACCCCGCGCATGTGCGCACTGTGTGCACGCGGATTGTTTTTAATCTCATCATCAGTTGGTGTTACCGCTTTTATTAACTTAAATGGGGCAGGTTGTACCACAGGCAATCGCACATCACCCGCTGGTGTTGTCCAACCACGAAATGTATCCTTTACAATTCTGTCTTCAATCGAATGAAATGTGACACAAATACATTTACCCCCAGGAGCCAGTTTACCAGGAACCGCTGACAATGCGCGCCTTAATTCACCAAATTCATCGTTTACCGCGATACGCAACGCCTGAAACACCGGGGCAACATCGTTTGGGTTATAAATCAAATCACGCAATCCAAATGTTGTTTTGGGTAACTTTTCTTTTAAAGCGTGCGCAATAACATTTGCTTTCTTAACATCGCCGTAATCACGCAAAATTTGTGACAATTCGTCCATCGATGATTTTTCTATCAATGCAGCCGCCGTCATGCCACAGACCGACATCCGCATATCAAGTGGTGCATCAGAACGAAAAGAAAATCCACGTTCTGCAACATCAATCTGCATTGATGAAATGCCCAAATCAAAGACGATCGCATCAAACAGACCGTCAATTTCACCAATATGTGAAAATGTTTCTGGAACAAACCTAAATGTACAACCATACTTTTCTTGAAAAGCCATCGCATCATCTGCAACATTTGGGTCACGATCAAACGCAACAACATTTGCGCCGGCATCCAAAAACGCACGCGAATAACCACCAGCACCAAATGTACAATCGGCAATACGCAAGCCACGCATATCACCAATGGCTTGTTTTACCGCGTCTAAAAGTACAGGTATGTGTTTCATTATTCTATTGCAACCTTTATGCCCAACGCTGCCATGTCTGTTGCAGTTGTGGCACCCAATTCAACACCATTACGCAAACGAACCTTGGTTATCGTATCGCCCGAATGCAAATTCAATTCCACTAAGGTTGAACCATGCGGCAAACTGGCCAGCGCCTTTTTAACATTTGGTAAAATCTTGCTGTTTGAAATATCAAGTGTCATTTTTTGTGCAATTTGTGCAACCCATTTACTTAACGGCATAATAGAATCTACAAATATAGATATACGGTCATCACGATTAGACAGTTTTCCAGAAATCAAAACAACGCTTTCATTATTTAACATATTTGCAAATTCTACAACGGCATCACCAAACGCAACTGCTTCAACATTACCAAAACTGTCGGACGCATTTATGGTTATCATTTCTTTGCCGGTTTTTGTACGACGACGCGAAAAAGAACTGACATTAACAGCAATTTGAACAGGTTTCCTGTCGCCCATGCCTTCCAAAGCGGCACTGGTTGCCAAATGCGTGCGAGCAATAAGATGCTTGTACTGATCCAGCGGATGCGCCGATATATAAAAACCTAATGCCGACAATTCGTTTTCAAGACGCTGTGAAAATGTCCACGGTGTTGTTTTTGTTAAATTCTTGTGCAATCTGTCTTCGGACACATCATCTTCGACTGTGTTTGCAAATAGCGATAATGAATTTGCACCATCTTTTGATTTTGATGCATATGACAAAATTGCATCAGCGTTCATAAATACAAGTGCACGATTTGGTTCAAGTGAGTCAAGAACACCGACACGGGCAAATGCCTCTAATACACGCTTGTTAATAAATGGCGCACACCGCTTTGCAAAATCGGTCAGGTTTTTGAATTTACCATGTTCATTGCGTTCCCGTACAATCACATCTGTGGCGGCAACACCAACCCCCTTAATCGCGGCAAGGCCATAAATTATTTTTCCGTCTTTGACAGTAAACAAAGAATCACTGGTGTTTATATCTGGTGGAACAATTTGAATACCAAAGTTTGTTTTTGCATCGTCCAACAACAATAATAATTTTTCAGTCGAATTTAATTCGCTGGACATTGCCGCTGCTAAAAATTCTGGTGTATAGTTTGCCTTTAAATATGCGCATTGATTTGCAACAATAGAATATGCAATTGCGTGTGATTTATTAAATGCGTATTCTGCAAATTTTTTGAACTTTTCCCACAGGTCTTTTGCCTGTTCGTTGTTTAGTGTTCCTTTCTTTTCGCATCCCTCTAAGAATTTGACTTCCAATTCTGCCAACAAATCTAGTTTCTTTTTACCCATAGCTTTACGCACAGTATCAGATTGACCACGGGTAAAGTCCGCCAAAGCACGCGTCAACAACATAACCTGTTCTTGATAAACAATAATACCATATGTTTCTTTCAATATTGGTTCTGCCAACGGATGAACATATTCGATTTCTTCTTCGCCATGCATACGCGCAATAAATTGTGGAATATATTGAATTGGTCCCGGGCGGTTTAATGCGTTTAATGCAGAAATTTCCAAGAAATTAGTTGGACGCATTTTGCGCAAGGTTTGTTTTACAAACGGGGCATCGAATTGGAATATGCCTTCAGTAAAACCATTTTGCCACAACTGAATAGTTTTCTTATCATCGGTTGGAATTGTATCAAGATTGATATTTATGCCGCGTGTTTTTTGAATCAGTTTAACCGCATTCTTTAATATAATCAGCGTTTCCAAACCCAAAAAGTCAAACTTAATCAAACCGGTTGCTTCCAAATAATGTCCGTCATATTGACTTGATGGCAACTGGTTAGCAGGATCGCGATATACCGGTGCGATTTTAGTTGTTGGTCTGTCGCCAATAACAACACCACACGCATGTTGACCAAGGTTACGATATGAACCTTCTAACTCTTCGGCTATTTCAACAACCTTTTTCATGTCAGCATCGTTGTCTAAAATACCCTGGATTTCACTTGATGAATCAACAGCACTCTTTAATGTTTTTGCATCGTCTGGTATAAGTTTTGTAAAACGATCGGTCTTAGAATAGGGTAATCCATACACACGACCAACATCACGAATTGCGCCCTTGGCCTTTAGTCCGCCAAATGTGATAATACGACAAACTGATTCTGCACCGTATTTATCACACACATGTTTCAATACGGATTCAATACCTTCGGGTTCAAAGTCGACATCGAAATCGGGCATTGAAATACGATCTGGGTTCAAGAAACGTTCAAAAAGCAAACCATACTTTAACGGGTTAACATGGGTGATACCCAACGCCCATGCAATAATTGAACCCGCACCAGAACCACGACCCGGGCCAGTTAAAATATCGTTGTTGCGGCACCAGTTTATATATTCTGCAACAATTAAGAAATAGCCCGGAAAACCCATACCAATAATAACACCCAATTCAAATTCCGCCTGGTCATAGTATGGTTTTGTGTCTTTGATTTTGTGTTCTTTTAATCGCCGCGCCAGACCCGTCATTGTATCATCGCGCAACATTTGACATTCTGCTTCAAAGTTTTCACCAAATCGTGGCAACAATGGTTTTTCATGCACATTAACCATAAACCCACAACGACTTGCAATCACAGCAGTATTCTCTATCGCCTCTGGTAAATCGGAAAACAGTTCTGTCATTTCTTCAGCGGACTTAAAATATTGTTCCGAAGATTTGCGCGGACGTTTTGGATCAATAACTTTTGTTTGTCCCAAAATACAAGATAATGCATCGGCTGCTTCATAATCGTCGGGCGTGGCAAAACATACATCGTTTGTTGCAACAATTGGAATATTTAAATCGCGTGCAATTTGTAAAAAATCTGGTTCTGTTGAAATTTCATCTTTTAAACCATGACGTTGAATTTCAATATAAAACCTGTCGCCAAAAATCGATAAAAACTTTTTTGCAAAAGTGCGTGCCAATTCATTTTGCTTATTCAAAATCGCCATACCCAACGGACCAGTATGCGCACCGGACAAACAAATAACACCCGCGCTATGCGATTCCAGTTCATCAAAAGTTATATATGGCCCAAGATGATAATTTTCCTGACGCATATACATGACGCGCGACAATTCGCACAAGTTCAAATAACCATCATGATTTTGCGCCAGCAACACAATTTTGCTTAAACTAGATTGGCGCAATATTTTTGGGTCGGCATTATGATGATTAAAAGAAATCTCAACACCAATAATTGGCTGCAGGTGTTTTGACGGCAACACATCAGAAAATTCTGCACATGCCGACATCAAATTAGTATCTGTTATCGCGCATGCATTCATACCATACGCAGCGCACATTGCCGGTATAGTTTTTGCAACAATTTCAGCAGGTGCTTTTTTTGGCGGTGCAACCAACAGTGTCGATGCACCAATCGACAAACGTGTATGCGTGCGAAGATGAACAAACTGACCCGCCATTGCTTTCCGCCAGAATTTAAACAATTAACTTAATTTTCCGTGACAGTGTTTATATTTCAATCCTGAACCACATGGACATGGGGCATTACGACGCGCCTCAGTCGATTGATTCATATCTGCATCATGCTTTGCGTGTTCGGCCGCAGCCGCATCAACATTTTCGCGTGTTAATTCCATGCGACAAATATACGCAACAGACATCGCCTTGAAATTATTGATTGTATTCTTGAACAACCCCAATGCTTCGCGTTTATATTCATAAAGCGGATTTTTCTGGGCATAACCACGCAAACCGATTGCCGTCTGCAAATAATCCATCTGTTGCAAGTGGCGTTTCCAAACCGCATCTAATGCGCCCAACATCATTTGCCGTGATGCCATTTGCATTAATTCGGCACCATACTTTTCAGTTTGCTGTTCATAGCGGCGCAACGCAAGATTATTCAAAGTTTCAAATGCTTTGCGTTCGGTAATTTCTTCATCCGTTTTCCATTTTTCAATATCGGTAATGTCCAACGCAAATGTTTGCAACATCGCATTATGAATGCCCGAAATATTCCAATCTGCTGGCATTGCTTTTTCTGGGATATTGTTTTCGCAAATTATTTCAACAACATCGCCAATCATTTCGCGGCTAAGCCCACTTAAATCATTTGAAGTCATTAAATCATCGCGCTGTTTATAAACAACATTGCGCTGTTCATTCATAACATCGTCATATTTAAGTAATTCTTTACGCATTTCGAAATAGCGCGCTTCAACACGTTTCTGTGCTTTTTCCAACGCCTTGGTTATCCATGGGTGCGTGATTGCTTCGCCGGGCTTAAGTCCCAAAGTCGTCAACATACCGTTCAATCGTGCGGCACCAAATATACGCATCAAATCGTCATCCAGTGCCAAAAAGAATTTAGAATCACCCGGGTCACCCTGGCGTCCAGAACGACCACGCAACTGATTATCAATACGGCGCGATTCATGCCGTTCTGTTCCAATTACATACAATCCACCCGCGTCCAGAACAAGTTTCTTGTTTGCTTCAATTTGTTCATATATCTCTTTCTTTTTAGCTTCATATTTTTTGTCGTCTTTATCCAATGCAGCAATCAATTCTTCGGCATTTCCACCCAATTTAATATCGGTTCCACGGCCCGCCATATTGGTCGCAATTGTGACCGCACCTGGCGCGCCAGCCTGGGCAACAATCTTTGCTTCGGATTCATGATGCTTTGCATTTAACACCGCTGGGTTAATGCCCAATTCTTTACGCACCAATGCCGCCAGCTCTTCGGACTTTTCAATAGATACAGTTCCAACCAACACGGGTTGTTTACGTTCCATACAATCTTTTATCTGTGCCAAAATTGCAGCATACTTTTCGTCTTTGTTGCGATAGATTTCGTCATGATGATCAACACGCGCCACCGGACGATTTGTTGGAATAGATACCACGCGCAACTTATAGATTTCTTCAAATTCCGCAGCTTCGGTCATTGCGGTCCCGGTCATACCAGCCAATTTTTCATACAAACGGAAAAGGTTCTGATACGAAATACTGGACACGGTTTGGTTTTCCGGTTGCACCGTTACATGTTCTTTGGCTTCAATCGCCTGGTGCAGGCCTTTACCAAATCTGCGTCCCGTCATAACGCGCCCAGTAAATTCATCAACAATTAAAATTTCACCATTACGCACAACATAGTTCACGTTTTTTTGATACAGATGATGCGCTAACAACGATTGCTGAATATGCATAACCAATGCAGCATTTTCAGACGCATACAAATTATCACCAACCAACAGGCCTGCATCTTTCAACAAACGTGTGACATTATCAACACCCGCTTCGGTCAATGTCACATGGCGATCTTTTTCGTCTTTCTTAAAATCGTTTTCAGTTAATTGCACAACGACATCATCAACCCGCGCATATAATTCACTGATATCTTCAGCTGGGCCGGAAATAATAAGCGGTGTGCGCGCTTCATCAATCAAAATACTGTCGACTTCGTCAACAATACCAAAGAACAACGGGCGCAAAACCTGTTGATCTTTGGAAAACTTCATATTGTCGCGCAGATAATCAAAACCCAATTCGGAATTAGTGACATAGGTAATATCGCAATTATACGCGGCACGGCGTTCTTCGTCTGTCATATCGTGCTGAATCACGCCAACGGTCAACCCCAGGAATTTATATATTTCGCCCATCCAGTTTGCGTCACGTGATGCCAAATAATCGTTAACCGTGACAAGGTGCGCGCCGCGTCCATACAATGCTTTCAGATACAGCGCCAATGTCGCGACCAACGTTTTACCTTCACCAGTTTTCATTTCGGCAATCTGACCATCGTTCAGCACCATACCACCGATTAACTGCACATTAAAATCGCGCATACCAACGGTTCGAATTGAAGCCTCACGCACCAGGGCGAACGCATCTGGCAACACCGACGATTCTTTTTCGCCCGATTTCAACCGTTCACGCAGAACATGAGTTTGTGCGCGCAGTTCATCATCACTCATTGCGTGATATTTCGGTTCCAAATCGTTAATAATAGATACAGTTTTATCGTAAGATTTAATAAGTCTGTCGTTGGCGGAGCCCAATAATTTGGTTAATAATTTGAACATTTCGATTTCCTTGTCTTTTAACACAAAATATATAGCAATTTTACCCCTATGGGTCAAGTCACTTTGTGATAATTTTTTAAGGTTTTGGGAATTTTTAGTTTGGCGGAAAAAATTTGGAAAAAGATTAAAAATGTGATATATTAGTGGCGTATGAAAAAGGATAGGGGGAAAATCATGCGTACACCAGTCACCGAATTAAAAACCAGCGATATTACCAGCACCGTTTACACCATTTCCCCGACCCAGGTGGAATATATCGCACGCCTTTTTGGTGACAGTGTGGCGAATGCCATGAACATGCGCGCGTTTGCCGGTAAATTCCGTGATGTTGCATTACAATCATTAAAAAGCGCCCTGGACCACGCAAGACATATGGGGGAATAAAAAAAACCGCACAAGCGGTTTTTTTTACAAATATATCACTTATTAATTCACGGAATCATCATAGACAGAATATGTTGTGCCGTTGTCCTTGACTTTCAGTTTTTCGGTTTGACCGTCACTCATAACCTTGTCAGATGTAGACATATTACCATAGTATGTCGTATTGCCAATCTTGACATTAAGTGATGGTTCGGTCTTTTTGTCACTGCGCAGATACAATTCACCCGTTCCAGTGTGCAATACGCGTCCACAGTCGCCCGCTTCGTCCGCACCGGCACCATAACCGATTGTGGTTAACCCGGTTGCGCATTGGCCGCGTGTACTGGTCTGGGTTTGTGCAACGGTATGTGCTGCCTTGTAATAACCCGCAGTCACATCAACGCACGCACCGCCCGATGTTGCGACATATGAACCACCCGGACAGCTAACCGTGCAAGATGTTACACCCGCATGGTCATTGGCGGTTGCACCACTGTTGCCGTACCCATTTGTTGTAGCACATGCCGTGCAACTGCTTGAGCCCGCATCACTGTATTTATTGCTGTCGCAGACACTGCATGAACTGCTGCTGCCGTAATTCACTTGGTGTGTGCCCTTATATGAACCGGCGGCACAGTTTGTTGCAACCGTTGCGTTTGCGGCGACATATTTACCGCTTATTTCATCGGTATAGCATGCCGATGCACCACCAGTGTTACCGGCATTACTGTTTGGATATAATCCGCCACCGACACCCGTACAAATCGGGCAGGTTAACCCGTCAACATAGTATCCAGCATTTGCAGACACTGTCTTGACCGTCTTGATACATGTTTCGTTTGTGGTTGTCCCAGATGTCGTACTGTCGGCATATGACTTGTATGTATCGCCAGTGCAAGAACAATCATTATACGCCGTCACAGAACAGTTGCTTGGTGTACTGCCATTGTTCTTGGTGCAGCCACGTGTCACATTAGTATAGCATTTGCCATAGCCAATATCGCCACCGTCTGATTTTGGATAACTGCTGTTCTTGGACGTACATGTCGGGCAAGATGTCGTGCCATTGACATAGTAATTCGCCTTTGCAGTCAACGATGCAACTGGTTTTTGACATGCGGCATTGTTGGTTGGACAACCCGTCTTGACCGTGCCGTCACCTGTTCCCGCCGCATTTGCGTACGCAACATAGTCGCATGCTGGATTACTGCAAGTACCACAAGTGAACCCACTGCACCCAGTTGTATCTGGGTTGGTGCATTCGGTTTGTGACCCGGTCCATGCACGTGATTTGCTGTTGCTGTAACATTGCGTCACACCACCAGTGCCACCAGCACTGTTTGGATAACCGCTTGGGCATCCAGTACATGTTGTGCCATTGACATAGTAATTTGCACTTGATGACAGTGTGTTTTCAACACTTTCGTTGCCGTATGTGATTGTGCCACTGCTGATGCTGCTGGCGGTTCGTTTGGTATTACCGCTGGCGCAGTTCGCCGGTGTCCGTGTTTGATAGCATGCTTCATAAGTACCCGCGGTGTTGCTGGTCGTGTGTGTTGCCCAGCCACTTGTCGTGGTGCATGCGTCGCAAGTACCATCATTACTGTTCGCACTGTAATATCCATCACCACAAGCACTGCAGGTTGCACTGTCTCCGGAACCACTGGTCTTGTATCCCGCCTTAGCCGTCAATGTTGATACCGCCGTATCCCATGTTCCGCCACTGTTTGCGGTCTTGGTTAACGCACCGCTGTAACAGTTCGTGCTGACACTGCTGTATGGTTTGGTTTCTTTACACTGTGTGATCGCGGTCCAGCCGGTTCCACTGACATAGCTGTATCCACTTGTCACACTTGGGCAGGCCGAGCAAGATGTTGCACTGCTGCTTGCATAATAACCGTTGCTTGCCGTCAATGTCGATACCAATGACACAGCTGTGTTCCATTCGCTTGCGTTTTTCGCGGTGTGTTTCACGCTTCCGCTTTCGCAGTGCGCTGGTTTTTGTGTTTCATAGCAACTGCTGTAACTTGACCAGCCGGTGCCGGTGCCGCGTGTCCATCCACTTGTCTGTGTTGGGCAAGCCGTGCAAGATGCCGCCGAACCACCCGCCGAATAATTCGCGCC
>Ga0310786_10010618_pt1 | contig 11563 bp, 11 predicted proteins | sample AusTroGonzalo_MG_FD_203881 | JGI IMG/M metagenome (GOLD analysis project Ga0310786, IMG submission 203881) | Bovine rumen microbial communities from tropical cattle in Woodstock, Queensland, Australia - Gonzalo_03 (v2) (version 2) | ecosystem: Host-associated > Mammals > Digestive system >... | reverse complement strand
ATTCCTTGCAGAACGAAGCCTGGACGCCTTCGTAACGGTTCGCGGCCTGGCGCTGGCGGCGTTTCATTTTCGAGACTTTGCGTTTCGGGACTGCCATGATAAGACTCCTTGGTTAGCAGTTATGATATGGTATGAATCAACATTCTTGAAATGATTAATATATCACAAAATCGGCAGAATGCAAATCCAAACCGTGTTTTTGTGGCGGAAATCCGTCATTTTTTCCGTGAATCGCAGTCTGGCGACTGTCATTTCTCCGGATGTCTTCCTTGTGCCGGAGCGACAGCCCGGCACTGCTTCAGTGGAGGACTTGTCCTCCTGCAGCCGCTGCGCGCATGACGTCTACCGGGGCTTCGCGGCCAGTCCAGATGCGGAACGACTCCGCGCCCTGATGCACGAGCATCGGAAGCCCGCCGGAAACACGGAGCCCGCGTTCGCGGCAGCGGACCAGGATTTCCGTTTCACGGTAGATGGTGTCGAAGAGGCAGGCGGAGGGCGGGATCAGCGCCGGGTCGATGGGGGAGCCGTCGCCGTCGCGGAGTCCGAGGCTGGTGCACTGGATGACCAGATCCGTGCCATCGAGCGCATTTTTGACGGACGGGAGGTCGTCGAGCGCGGCGAATCCGCAGTCGAACGAGGGGGCGTGTTTCAGGATTTCGGAGGTGAGAAGCGCGGCCTTTTCCGCCGTGCGGTTCAGGATGCGGATGCGGGCGCACCCGGCGTCCGCCAGGTGGAACACCAGCGCGCGGACCACGCCGCCGCAGCCGAGGATGCAGACGTTCGCGCCTTTCAGCGGAAGCCCGAAGACTTCCTGCACGGCGCGTTCCAGACCGGTCGCGTCGGTCGTGTCGCCGAAGAGCTTGCCGTCGCGGACGGAGACCGTGTTGACGCTGGCTGCGAGCGCGGCGCGCGGCGTGATGCCGTCGAGGAACGGGATCACGGCGTTTTTGTGGGGGACGGTGATGTTGAACCCGCTCAGAGTGTTTCTGGCGGATTCGAGGAAGGCGGGCAGACCCTCGCGCGTGACGTGGATGGCGGAATAGTCGGCGTCGATCCCGAGCGCGCGGAATGCGGCGTTGTGCATGAGCGGGGATTTGGAATGCCCGATGGGGTCGCCGATGACGGCGAAATGAAGCGTGGTGGCGGAGGACATGACGGGACCTCGCGGAAGCAGTCGGTTTGGTGCGGGATCAGTTGCGGAACGCGTCGCCGTAGGGATTGGTCTCCCAGGAGGCGGGGGAGTTGAACGGCCGGGGATTGCGGCCGGAACGTTCCTGCGGAGTAGAACAAGCGGCGGCGCTCAGGAAAAGCGCCGCCGCGAGGAAACTGAGGATAAGATAACGGAATGACATGATCGGCATCAGAACATCATGAACTCGCGCATTTCCATGACCTGCATGACGACCGTGGCGATGAGGGTGAGGAGAGTAATCACCGCAACGGCAAGAAAGAACTTGGATCTGAACATGTGAGTGCCTTTCCTGTTTGAGTACGGAGATTATTCTTCTTCCTCGCCGAAATCGTCGTCGCCGAAGTCATCGGAGGAAGCATCGTCTTCCCCGCCGAAATCGTCGTCCTCGTCTTCGCTGAGGAAGTCGTCGTCGCCGGAGTCGATGCCAGCGTCGTCGATCTCGTCTTCGCCGGTCATGATGTCGTTGAAGTCCTGCATGGACTGCGCCTGTTCGGCAGCTGCGCGTTCTTCGGCTTTCTTGCGCATGGCTTCTTCATGTGCGGTCTTCATGGAGATGATATCGGACTGCGAGAAGTAGACCACGTCGCCGACTTTCGGATAGTTGAAGGTGCCGCCCGGGGAGGCGAGGATGGTCGCGACGGAGGCGTTGGCGCGGATGCGGATGACCTGCGCTTTGCAGACATACTTGGCCGTATCGGGTTCGAGGCTGGTCGCAACGGTCAGAAGCGCGCCTTCCGGGACAGCTGCGCGGAGGCGTTCGCCGGAGGAACGGATGACACTGCTTTCGGAACCGATATCGATGGTGATGTAGCCATACTGTTCGTTCACATAAACGACCTTGCCGACGAGGTCCTTCAGGACAGAGAAGTTGATGTTGCGCATTTCGTCGTCTTCGCCGGATCCGGTCGGGTCGATGATGATCCTGAGTCGACGGATCTCTTTTTCCGCTTCGGCGAGTTTCTGGGAAGCGTCTTCCGCGACCTTCTTGTAGGCGGAGGTGTCTTCTTCCGCGGAACTGAGACCGGCTTCCGCGCGGACCACACGTTCGCGGAGGGCTTCGTTGTCCTTGATGAGCTCATTGTGGCGGTTGACGAATTCCTCGACAGTGGTGACGTTTTCCTTGAGGAGCCGGTTGTATTCCTGGGAGTTCAGATCAAGTTCCTTGGCATCGGGAGTGATCTGGCTGGAGACGGTGACGATGTGGCCGCGGAAAGCTTTCATGCGTTCGACGGTGTCGTTCGTCTTCGTGAGGAGTTCGTTGAGGGAGTTCGCGAGCTTGGAGTTGTCAGCGGAGAAAGCGTAGTTCCTGGCGGGCATGCCGAGGTTGGCGCCGTCCTTGGACATGAACTCGGAGAGGTGTTTGTCGCGGACGTAGAAATACTCCATGCGTTCGCCGACGTGCGTCTTGATGTCGGCGAGGGTCTTGTCGTAGGACCTGTAGTCGGCTGCGATGCTGCCCTCTTCGACGATGTAGGGCTCGTCGCCTTCCCCGTAGAACGCCTTTTCAAGCACGGTATTGGTGACTTCGGTGAGGTTGTCGGCGATGGCATTGCGCTGCTTGATGATTTTGCTGACAGCGGATTCCAGCTTGACCATGGCTTCCCTGACTTCGGCCGGAGTCTTGCTGATCTTAAGGTCGTCGGCAGGGATGACCGCGGAAGAATCGATCAGACGGGAGACCTTTTCCACCGTGGCGGAGATGTCCGTGCGCGCCTGGGTGATCTGCTCCCTCTTCTGGAAGAGAAGCACACCGAAGACGACCACGACGATCGCAAAGACGAAAATAAAAATGTTGATGATCTTGCTGGCCTTGCTCATTACCGGGACTCCTGTAATTGCGTGAAAATGATTTGATACTATGTACACTACATCCTGTTTGTCCGATTTTCAAATCCGAACCGGTAAAAAATCAGGTCTTTTTTTAGAAAAAAACGCGATTTTCTAAAGAAAACATCAAAAACCGGCCGGAATCGTGAAAAAAGGCCTGAAAAACGGGACGGCGTCGTTGCGGCGCCGCCCATGCAGTGTGTCGTCGCGCGAAGCGGGATTATTCCATTCCGTAGGCCGCTGCGGCGTCGTAATTGTATTGCGCGTTGAGAGAGAGAAGAGTCTTCGTATGGGTAATGCCGGGGATCTGGTTGCACATCTTGTCAGCGATGATCGCGGAGAGCTGCTGCTGGTCCTTCACGCGGGCGATGGCGGCGAGGTCGTATTCCCCGACGACGGCGTGGACTTCGACGATGCCGTCGACCGCGAGGATCTCTTTCGTTACGGCTGCGAGGCTCTGACGTTCGACGTTGACAAGGATGATGGCGGTGATCATGGTTCAGGATTCCTTTCCTGTTTCGGTTTATTGATGAACATTTGATGTCTGTTGAAGAAACGGCGCGGGTGCGCCGGAAACTCTGTCACCCGCTAAAATAGCCCATTGTTTGCGAAATGCAAGCCCGAAAGCACGAAAAATGCGGTTTTTTTCGTGGAAAGATTGCATTTTCCGTCAAAACGGGGCATATTAAGTATACCGGAACGGGTGAAAAACCCCGCCCCGGAAAGATCGTCCGACAGATGAGAATCGCGGCCCGGGCTTTTTGTCCCGCCGCCGTATCGCAATACAGGAGTAGAACCATGGAAATCACCGCGGGGACCGCGCTGGGGCTGAAACTGGGCGAACTGCCCGAAGGACACGGAGTGCGTCCGACCTCGGTCCGCGCCCGCAGGGCGTTCTTCGATAGTATCGGCACAATAGATGGGAAGACGTTCGCCGATCTTTTCGCCGGATCCGGCTGCATGGGGCTTGAGGCCGCCAGCCGGGGCGCCGCCACCGTGATCTTCGCCGAGGAATCGCCGGACGCCCTCGCGCTCATCCGGCACAACATCGCCCGGTTCGAACACACGAAATCGCCCGCGCGGCTTCAAGTCGTGCCGGGGACGCTTCCCGCTTCGCTGAAAGTGCGTATCCTGCCGCCGCGCCCGGACATCGTGTTTGCCGATCCGCCTTACGCCAAATCCATGGAGATGCTGGCGGCGCTGACCGCCGACGAGACGTTCAACGACTGGTCGCGCGGCGCTGTCTTCTATTGGGAGCTGCCCGATTTCCAGTGCGCCCTGCGTCCGCCGTCCGGCCCGTGGAAACTCACCGGGATCCGCCAGCTCGGCGCGGCGAGTTTCCTTCAGATCGAGCGCACGGACAAGACCGCCCGCTGAAGCTGCCGGGAAACATCCTGTGACCGAGCGTAGCCGGGCACTACAGGACACACTATGTGTGTGCCGTAGCGGAGCAGGGCACTATTCGGCACACTATGTGTGTCAGAGCGAAGCCAGACACTACCGCAGTTGAGGGTCTGCCTCAGTCCTCTCTATAAGCTCGCCCATCCCGCGGCGACATGACGAGGTAACATTCTTTTCCGATCAGGAGCGAGGCGGGGATGCGCCATGGGAATCCGCAGTCGTACTGGTCCGCCACGAGTTTGCCGTCTGCATAAATCTGCGCGACGTCGTACACTTCAGAAAACTCGACGAAGCCGTTCGGGTCGCCGTGAGCCTCCAGTTTCCACCATGTCAGCGGCAATGCTTGACTCGCACCGCTCAATTTGAGCTCGGCGGCGAACATCTCCGGGATCTCGAACGGCGCCTGGTTCAAGCGCCAGGCCGTGAGCACGGGCCGGTTCGGGGACGGGGGCGAACCGAGTCGGAGGGCCGTGAATTTCTCGCCGTTCCATTTGCGGGCGTCGTACGTCCCGATCTGAACCGGGTGCACGGTCGGCTTGTCGCCCTCCACGCGGATCAGGTCGCAGTCCCGCGAGAAATACAGCTCACCGCCGAGCCTGCGGAGACCCAGCGCGTCTTTCCAGGGGAGCGTGTAAATCCGTATCTTTCCGTGTTTGAAGATCGGGCTGGCTTCCCGCGTGCCGTCCGCGAACTTGTATTCGGTCATGACGCCCGGAATGGCCGCGAAGAAGAACGTGTCGCCCATGCGGCAGACCGGCTGTGCCGTGGCATACTCCAGCAATTCGCCGTCCAGGTCCATGTTGAACGGCAGGAAGAACGCGATGTCGCCGGTGACGTCGATGGCGGGGAACACGACCGAACCGGTGTCGAACACGACGTTCTCCAGGTCGGCCAGCTTTGCGCGGCGCTGGTAGTGGTTCACGAAGACGAACCCGGATTTTCCGTCGGTGCGGAGTCCCGCGCGGACGGTCGTCGTGTCGTCTCGCTTCACGGGGATCGTGGAGTCGAACGCGGGCATCGGGGCGAGCTTGTCGCCGAAGTCCTCCAGGAAGAGGTGCATCAGGTTCAGGAGCCGGTAGGAGGGACGGATTTCGCCGTATTCCGAGACGGGCGCCTGAAAGTCGTAGGACAGCATCGGGACGTCGTTCGGGTAACCGGACGCCTTCGATTCCTGGAACGTGGAGAGTTTGCCGACCGGATTCGTGCCGCCGTGGAACATGTAGTAGCCGGGCAGGTTGCAGCCGCTGCCGACTTTGATGAGCGCGGGCGCGTAGACGTCGAACGGCTGAATGATGTAGCGGCGGTGGTGGGTGCTTTCGAGGCCGCCGCCGATCTCGCAGGTCGCGAAGGGATAGCGTTCATAGGGCAGCCGCCAGCCGTCGCGTCCGGTCCGGTTGGTTGGCATCAGGTCCGCGCCGATGGCGGTGTCGTTCCGCATCCGGTTGAAGAAGAAGTGTGGCGAGGGCGGGAGCGGACGCGTGCCGCCGTTCCACGGGGCGTCGCAGTAGCAGCCGAAGACCGGCAGGATGCCCGTGAGGGGGATGCGCGCGCCCTCCGCGGCGTTCCAGCCTGTGGCGGTGAAGAGCGGCGGGTTCATGCCGCATTCGATGGCGATCGTGCGGAGCGTTTCGAGATGGGCGGCGTTGCCGGTGAGTTCGTTTTCGAGCTGGAGCCCGATGATTGGCCCGCCGTCGGTGTAGAAGAGCCCGTGCAGTTCCTTCCCGATCGCGCCGAACCAGCGGCGTACCTCGGCCAGATATCCGTCGTTGTTCGTGCGGAGCCGGAATGGCTTTTTCATGAGCCAGTCGGGGAACCCGCCGTTGCGGCACTCGCCGTGCGCCCAGGGGCCGGGGCGCACGACGACCTCAAGGCCCTGTTTCTGCGCCTCCAGCACGAAATCGCGGATGGAGAGGTTGCCGGAGAAGCTGAGCTCTCCTTCGACCTCCTCATGATGAATCCAGAAAAGATAGGTCGAGACGACCGTGACGCCGCCCGCCTTCAATTTCGCGAGCTCGGCGGGCCATTGTTCGCGCGGGACGCGTGAGAAATGCAGTTCGCCCATGACCGGGATCCACGGCTTGCCGTCGCGGATGAGGTACAGGCTGTTGATGCCGATGGAGCCGCCGGACGGGTTCGTTCCTCCGAGATTCAGGTGGTCCGTGAGGATTTCCGGCTTGGCGTAGGGCTGGAACGTGCAGCGGATCGTCGCGGGGGCGTCCGCGGGGGCGGCGGACTGGGCATAGAGCCCGGAATCAGCGGCGGAGAAGACTGCAGATGTCATGAGGAGGGCTCCTGTCAGGTTCGGTTTCAGGAGGACAAGTCCTCCACTGCAGCAGTGCTTGGCTGCGCTCAAGCACGAATACAACAGCTTTTTTGTTTTCATGGGGCGGCTCTTGTCTTTCCTGAGAGTGGATAAATGCGTTCTTGCGGCATAATATAACGCGCGAAACGGCGCATGGCAAATGAATCCGCCGGTTTCTCAATCGAAAAAACAGAAAAACAGGAGAAAAGAATGGACTCTGCCGGGTATATGCGCGAGCGGATGCCGCGCACACCGCAAGCGGTGACGATACAGTGCTCTGCTACGCGAGAGCACAGAGGGCACACTCACATCCCGTGCTTGAGCGTAGCCAAGCACTGCTGCAGTGGAGGACTCGTCCTCCCGTTCGCCTGCTCAGAAATGTTCGATCGGGCACTCCGGGATGGATTCGAGGAAGGATTTGCCGTAGCTCTTCGTCATAATGCGCGGGTCGAGTACCACGATGATGCCGGTGTCGGTCTTGCTGCGGATGAGGCGGCCGATGCCCTGTCGGAACTTCAGCACGGCGTCCGGGATCGAGTAGTCGCCGAACGGGTTCCCGCCGAGCCGTTTGATGCGTTCGCAGCGCGCCTGGATGAGCGGGTGCGTGGGGACGGCGAACGGGAGCTTGGTGATGATGACGTTGCTGAGTGCGTCTCCGGGGACGTCGACTCCGGTCCAGAAGCTGGTCGCGCCGAAAATGACGGAGGATTTGACTTTTTTGAACTCGGAGATCATGGCGGACCGGGAGAGGGATTCGCCGTGGACCAGCAGGTTGATGCCTTTCGAGAGGAACCCGCGGGAAAGCCTGTCCGAGCAGTATTTTAGCATGTTGTAGCTCGTGAACAGCACGAACGCGCTGCCATTGGTCTTCTCCACGAACATCCTGATCTTTTCCGCCGCTGCGTCGTTGAACTCGCGTTCGCCGGGCTGCGGCATGTCCTTCGTAAGGTACATTCGGACCTGTTTGCCGTAGTCGAACGGCGTGTCGAGGATGAGCCCGTCTCCGCCGCGGAACCCGACCCGTTGAGCGTAGTACGTGAGGGAACCGTGTACGGCGAGCGTGGCGCTGGTGAGGATGACGGGCTTGCCGGAATCGAAGAGCAGGTCGCGAAGGAGCTCGGAGACGTTGAGGGGGGCTGAGGCGAGCTCGGTCTGGCGCGTATGGGAGAATCCGGATTTGTGTCCCTCGACCCAGTAGACCTGATCGGGCAGGGACATGTTCAGGAACTGGTCCAGCTCCTCGCGGTAGCTGGTGCAATGTTCGAGCTGCGCCTCCAGCTCGAGGCGGAATCCGGCGTCGTCCTGGCTGTCCGCGTAGGTCCTGGCGATGGTCTCGACGTCCAGGATGTTGTCGGAAACGAGGTCCTGGAACCGGCCGGGCTGGGAGAGGCGGAAGGTCTGCTCCGGCGACTTGTCGAGCGTTTCGTCGAACTGCGCGAAGAAGTCGGTCAGCGCCTCATGGGCGTTCGCGATGCTGCTGCGGACCTGCATGGAGTCCTCGCCGGGCTTCATCAGCAACCCGCGCCCGCTGACTGGGTTGAACAGGCGGTTCAGGGTGCCGCGTACGGCGGAGGAATAGATGTGGAGACCGAGGTGGTTCGCGGCGTTGTCCTCCAGCGTGTGCGCCTCGTCGAACACGACGGCGCAGTGTTCGGGCAGGGGGCAGTTCTCCTGCTCCTCGATGCGGCTGATCTTCAGATTGGTGAAGAAGAGCGCGTGGTTGGTGATGAGCAGGTCGGCCTTGTCCCACGAATGCCTCGCGCGCCAGTAGAAGCAGGAATGGAAGTTCTGGCACTTCGGGCCGAGGCAGGTGCTGGTCTCGCAGCAGACGCTGGTCCAGAGGTGGGGGTTCACGCGGAACGGGACATCGGAAAGTGTGCCGTCGTGCGTCGTGCGGCTCCAGTCCATGAGGTTCTGGAGCTCGTTGACCGGGGCGTCCGCAGGGAGGATCTCGTCGCGGTGGCTGCCCGCGGCGAGCGCGAGGCGGCGTTTGCAGAGGTAGTTGCCGCGTCCTTTGGCGATGGCGAACGTGAACTCGACGTCCAGGAGGTCCTGCAGCAGCGGCAGGTCCTTCTTCGCGAGCTGTTCCTGGAGGTTGATGGTCTCGGTGGTGATCAGTACGCACTGGTGCATGGCCTTGGCATGGTAGATCGCCGGGACGAGGTACGCGAAACTTTTGCCGACTCCGGTCGGCGCCTCGACCAGCAGGTTCCGCCCGTTCTGGAACGCCTCGGCGACGGCGCACGCCATCTCCGTCTGCTGTTCGCGGCGTTCGTAGGGGCGTCCGCCGTACTCCTCCGCCCGCTTCAGAGGGGTATCCTCGGAGAAGAAGGCGGCGGTGCGCGGGAGAGCGTCCGAAAGAGTCACCTCTTTCAGTTCATGGTCGACGACGGGTAAAATCACGATGGATTATTTCGTTTTTGCAGGTTCTTCTGTGCTGAGCTTGCAGATGGAGCAGTGGCGGCAGTCGAACTCGGCGGGCGGCTCGTACCTGACGCCAGCCTTCTTCGCCTTGTGCATGTTCAGGAGGTTCATGCCGGCGAGGATGAGGCCGAGGAGGATGAATCCGCCGGGCGCCTGTCCCATGATCGCGAAGCCGTTGTCCCAGCACTGCATGCTGATGCCGAAAAGGGTTCCGGCGGCGAGGAATTCGCGGATGCAGCCGAGGCAGACGAGCACGAACGTGAAGCCGAGTCCCATGCCGAGGCCGTCGGCGGCGGACTCCAGCAGGCCGTTCTTCGAGGCGAACGCCTCGGCGCGGCCGAGCACGATGCAGTTCACGACGATCAGCGGCAGGAAGATGCCGAGTGTCTGGTACGCGTCGGGCGCGAACGCCTGCATGAGGAGCTTCACGACGGTCACGAACGTGGCGATGACCACGATGTAGCACGGGATGCGGATCTTGCCGGGGACGAGCTTGCGGATGACCGAGATCACCAGATTGCTGCCCATCAGCACGAACGTGGTGGCGAGTCCCATGGCGAGTCCCTTCACCGCGTCGGAGGACGTGGCGAGCGTGGGGCACATGCCCAGGACGAGCACGAGGACCGGGTTCTCTTTCCAGAAACCTTTGGTAAATTCTTTGAAGATGCTCATATCAGTTGGCCTCCTTCTTTTCCGCGGGGGCCGCGAGGTAATCGCGGACGGCGGTCGCGGCGTACCAGACGAGATCGCAGACGGCGTTCGAGGAATAGGTCGCGCCGGAAACGAAGTGGACTTTATCCTTTTCCTTGGTCCATTTGGTCTCGCCGGGCTTCACGCCGGAGTAGGAATCCAGCGCGGCGTTCGGCGGGAGCTTCGAGGTGTCGGGCTTCACGCCCTTCACGACGTCGGAGATGGTGCGCTTGATGGACCGGTCGGTCACCTTCGTGCCGATGCCGGGCGTCTCGCTGTGCCCGGACTTCACGATCACGGTGTCGATGGTCCCGTCCGGCTTGAAGCTGACGATGCCGGCGACCTTGCCGCCGAATCCGGAGGCGGAGGCTTCAGCCGCGTAGCCGACCACGGCTCCGTCCTTCTTCGCCGTGTAGAGCTTGACGGGTGCTCCGTCGGGCGACGTGATGTCGACCGCCTCGGACGCCGGATCGTTGTCGAACGCCGGGAGGATCATTTTCAGGCTGTCGGCGGTTTCCTTCGCCTGGGCCGCCTTGATCGGGGCGTCGGTCTTGACGGCGGTGACCGCCATGACGAGCGTGGAGATGCCGCAGACGACGAGCAGGAAGAACGCCAGATAGAACGGATTGGATGCTTTTGTCATGTCTTTCATTTGATCTCACCCCTTCTGATATTGAGCGCGGAAACGCTGTGGGAGTGCCAGCCGAAGGGACGGATGTAGCACATGCGGTCGATCAGCGGGACCAGGGCGTTCGCGATCACGATGGAGAAGCTGACGCCCTCCGGATACGCGCCCCAGATGCGGATGATGCAGGTCAGAATGCCGATGACGGCGCCGAAGACGAGCGCTCCGAGCGGAGTCATGGGCGAGGTCACCATGTCGGTGGCCATGAAGAACGCGCCGATCATGACGCCGCCGCTGAGAATGTGGTAGAGCGGGCTCGGAGTCAGGCCGGGGGCCGCCAGGTGCACGATGCCGCTGAAGGCGAAGATCGTGGCGAGCATGGCGAGCGGGATCTGCCATTTGATGAGGCGGAAGCACATGAGGCCGACGCCGCCGATCAGGATGGCGAGCGCGGAGGTCTCGCCGATGGAGCCGCCGACGTTGCCGAGGAACAGCTTCATCAGGTTGTCGTTCGAGCCGAGCTGCGCGATGGCTTCCGCGGAGCCTTTCGCCGCCTGGATCGCTCCGAGCGGGGTCGCGCCGGAGATCAGGGAGCCGGTCGCCGGGGCCGCCCACTGGGTCATCGGGCCGGCGAAACCGACCAGCAGGGCCACGCGTGCCGCCGCGGCGGGGTTGAACGGATTCTGTCCGAGGCCGCCGAAGAGCTCTTTCACGACGATGATCGCGAAGACGCTGCCGACGAGGCAGAGCCACCACGGGGCTCCGGGCGGGAGGTTCAGCGCCAGGATCACGCCCGTGACGAGCGCGCTGCAGTCGCCGACCGTGGCGGTCTGGCGCGTAGCGAGCGTCCAGCCGTATTCTGCGAAGATGCAGAACGAGGCGCAGTAGACGAGGATGCGGACGGCGTCAAAACGGAAGAACCAGATGGATGCCGCGACGGCGGGGAGGAGGCAGAGCAGCACCTTAGCCATAATTTTGGTGATGCTGTCGCCGTCCTGAACGTGAGGCGAAGTGCTCAGCACGAGCGAACCGGGCTCGGGGAGAGCGACGTTGTTTTTTTCGATTTCTTCACTCATAGTAGGGGAACAGCTCCGTGATTAGG
>Ga0310786_10010616_pt1 | contig 11564 bp, 21 predicted proteins | sample AusTroGonzalo_MG_FD_203881 | JGI IMG/M metagenome (GOLD analysis project Ga0310786, IMG submission 203881) | Bovine rumen microbial communities from tropical cattle in Woodstock, Queensland, Australia - Gonzalo_03 (v2) (version 2) | ecosystem: Host-associated > Mammals > Digestive system >... | reverse complement strand
GGGAGTTCAAAAACGCCAGACGCGACCCCAAAGGCAGGGCGAGGAGGGACGAGGACGACCACGCCCTCACCGCCTTGGAGTACGCCTACACCCCGCTTCTGGGCGACGTCCACAGATGGAAGCAGTTCAAGGAAAGGGGGTGACGACGTGGAAGGGAAGGAAACGATCCCGACCGTCCCCGAGGCCAACGCCCCCGAGGACGACGTCGGGGACTGCAGGAAAAGGAGGGGCGTGCCCAAGTGCGAGAGGTGCCTGAGGTACGGCTCCCCGGATCCCACCAAGAGGTGCCCATACGGCAGGGGCGACTGAAGCGGCCAATTCGGAAACCGGGGTACCGAACAAGCGCCGGAGTGCCAAGCGAACGGGGGATGGATCGAACCATTCCCCTTTCCATTTCCGCCCATCCAAACCCATTTCGGAAGGCCGAATCCCCGAAAACCGACTTTTTTCCAAGAGGATGGGGATACCATAATATCATTATTATATTATGGTAAGCGGAAGTGGGCGTAAAACTTGAAAAGTAGGTCAAAAAAAGTTGACTTAGTTTAATTTCGGAAATTTCAAAAATTTGAAAAAATCCGACGATTCGGCCGGAAAAGGACAACGATGTTCGATACCGTCGACAAAAACCCTTGGAAACTTTAGATAGGCTGTAAGTGTTCTCGGATGATATATACGTATATAAATATATGACTCAATATATTTATATACTATATCCGGAAGCACCTCCACAATTCTTGAAAATTTTATAATAAAGTCACTAAAAGTTGACTAAGTTTAATTTTCATACCGGATTGGGAAATTTTCAAATCTTGCAGGAATCCGGAAGCATACCTATAATAGGTATAGATAGGAGGTTTGGGTAAAAAATGGCAAAAACGGACGAATTCCACAAGATCTACAAAGTTGGTATCTATAGAGATACCAATCCGATTAGGGGACTCAAGGAAACGCAACCCTTGACGATGGTGATCAGGGACGCCGACGGAACGACGTATTTCTTCTTCGACGGGTTCGAGTTCTCCAATGGGTGGAGGGAGCCCAGCGGAAGGGAACCGATGCATCGATACGCCCAGCGGCATCACTCCGGAATCAGGATGCTCGAAGGGGCGATGGAATACGTGTGGAGGGCCAACGGGAGGCACGATTGGCTGGCCGAGGCGGCGTTCCGGCAGTTCTCGATAACGCCGTCTTTCCTAGAAAGGTGTGGAAATACGGGCCCGCATAGGATAAAATGGGCGACGAGGAAGAAAGGATTCTGGGGCGGAGCCCGACCCGGGGCGGGAAGGCGTCCGAACGATTGGTACGAAGACTATCACTAGAACATGAAGATCGACATCGAGAAAAACGCGAAGGAAATAGCGACCAAGGACAGCAGGGGCCCGGTGAACTACGTGACCGAGTACCTTCGCTTTCCGTCGATGTGGAAGATAGACGAAAGGTACGATTGGCTCAACGAATACGACAAAAGGGAATTGGCCAAGTACGAGTTCGACTACGGCGACATACTGAACGCCGCCAAGAACTTCAACGACCGTCAGGAGACCGCCGATCTGCTGATGACGGACCAGAAGACGCTGGATTCGTATTGCCTGACGCTTTGGCGCAAACCTTGGACGGTGATACACAAGGCATTGATAAACGCGGCCCGCAACGAACTGAAGTCCGAGGTGTTCGACCCTTGGGCGAGGAAGGGGAACGGCGTGGCCATGAAGGTCATGGACAGCGTAGGCAAACTGAGCGAGGGCGGAGAAGGCGAGGAGAAAAGGATCGCCATAAGGTTGGTTAACGATGTTGAAGAGGGAGAGTAGCAAGGGGTACGAGGTTGATTTGGCCGCGTTCTCACGTTTTGGAAAGCACAATGGGCGTGAATACCTCTCTATAGACTTTCAGCCTATAGAGTGGGAAGAGGACCTAACCCTCAGGACCGACGTTTTTTTAACTTCCGGGGCAGCCTACCTCCGTTACGTCGCCAGAAAACGCGGCAACGGATTCCGCATCGTTTGCTTCGACAAGCCCTTCGTGCGCATGTCCAATATATTCATGTTCGACTACGACGACTTCCTGCACCTCTGCTCCAAATACAAGGAATTCGAATTCATCCGCAAACTGACCCAAGTCGACGAGAGGTGGTTCGATTTCGCCAGAAGGAACTACGGGATCTACATCCCCCTCGCTTTCGACTTCATGAGGTACGAGCAACTCTGCGGCGGGAAAACCCGGTTCTCCACCGAGCAGATCATGAAGATAGCGGCCGACGAAAGGCTGGCCATCCGCATGACCAAAGAGCAAACCATAAGATACGCAACCGGAAAGAAGGCGTCCAAGAAGGACGCATCCACGGAGAAAGGAGCCGATCATGACAATTAGCCAATACGTCAACGCGCTGACCATGGAGATGCTGGGGATCCTCCCGGCCATGGCCCCCATCGAGGCGGACAAGATGATCTTCGTCAACGACCTCGAGGACGTGGTCCAGCAAAAACTCATAGAGGCCAAGACTTGGTACAGCGGGGACTCCGACGAACTCCTCAACCTCTACAAGGTCGATTCCATGATAACGTTCCGTACGGAACCCTTCTTCTGGAAGAACCGCAGGTGCTTCTTCTGGGCGACGGCGGCCAACGAACTGGAATACAAGATGTCGCACTCGGGGTTCGCCCGGGACATGGTCGACACCTTGGTATCGGTGTGCGGGACGCCCATCGTCAAGTGCGCCGAGCCGAAGGACCAAGCCGTGCTCGAGGGGATCATAAGGGCCAACGACTTCTGGTCCACCTACCGGAAGCGCCAGATGCCCATGACGCTCGTGTGCGGGTGGGGCGCGCTCAAGATAGATTGGAACGCGCGCATGCATAAGGCCATCCCCGTCATCTCGTTCCACGACGGGATCAGGGTGAGGTTCCACAAGTACGGTCCGATGGTGGTCGGCATGACATTCTTCCATTGGTATACGGACGGCAAACTCCACAGATACCTTCTGGCGGAGACCCGTGCCAAGGCGGACAGGGACGGATCCTACAGGATCTGCTACCGGACGTTCGAGGAATGCGCGGGGAACCTTACCCCCTGCGAAGGCATCCCCGGGGTGAAGACCCCCAAGGGATGGAAGAACATGCCGGTCCCCTTCGCCGTGCCGTGCTCGTTCTACGCCGACAACCTCCACGACTACGAGGGGCGTGGGATCTTCGAGGGCAAGATCGATCTATTGGACGACTTGGACCAGACGCTCAGTCAGGAATCCAACACCGTGAGGAGGTCCACCCCGCAGGAGGTGTTCGACCTAGACTACTGCGAGAGGGACCCCAAGACGAAGATACCGAAACTCCCCAAGTCCTTCGAGAGGAAGTACGTGGGCGTCAGGGGCAAGAGGAACGCCTCCGGAGAGAGCAGCGGGGACTTCCCCGTGCAGGTCACGCAGCCCGAACTAAACGTCGACATGTACTCGCAGCACGCGGAGGATCTGAAGAGGATGATCATCAGCGGCCATCTGTCGCCGTCCACCATCGGCATCGACGTGGACAAGAGGTCGTCCTCCGACACCCTCCATGAGAGGAACAAGGAGACGGTATTCACCCGGAACCACCTCTGCAACGAGGAAGGCACCGTGCTCATCGACATCTTCACGCAGGCCCTGATCGCCCACGAATACCTGTCCACCGGCAAGATCACCAAGTTGGACTACGGCGTGAGCGTCGAGTTCGACGAGTTCTCCGACGTTTCCTTCGAGGCGAAGGTGGATTCGCTCAGCACGGCGTATTCCTCCGGAGGCATGTCCCCGGAGATGTACGTCGACAAACTCTACGGCAAGGGCATCTCCGCCGAGATGAGGGAAAGGGAAATAGCCTTCCTCAGGGAGGAAAAGGCGGCCAAGTCCCAAATGGCGGGGGGAATGGACGAGGATCCGAACGCCATGTACGCGCTGAACGAGGATGTACAGAACGACTAGGGCGGGGGTCGAGAAGACCCTATACGCCATCGGGAAATCGCTTATGTCGGGGCGGGGGCTGTCCTCCGCCTCTTTGGCCGTTCGGGAAGCCATCTCCAAGTTCGGATGGATGGACCAGAGGGGAAGGGCGGACGTGTACGGTGAGTGCATGGCGCTCGCCAAGTCCTGCCTGAAGGCGGATGGGAAGAGACTCCCCAGAATGCTGGCCTTCGGGTTCGACGGCGTCATGATGGCGTTCAACAGGGCGTACAAAAGGACGTGGGTCGGGACCAAGAGAAGGTCGGTCGTGACCGGCATGAGGCTGCATAGGCAGATGGCGGACCCCGTCGTATTCTATCTTGTGTCGTCCCATCAGAAGCCCCAGCCGGCGCATAAGGACCTTCAGGGAAGGCTATTGGTCGACTACTTCTGGAGATCGGCGTTGGAAAACGCGGGCATCGATCCCACCACCGTCGCCAGATTCGTCCGGAACCGCAAGATCCGCACCGTGCAATGGGCGATGGGGGATCCGCACTATCTGATCACTAGGGTCAACTGCCGGCACTATCTGATACCGGTGAGGACGTCCTACGCCCTGTCCCACACCCTGACCGAGGTCAGGAGGCTGGAGCAGCCTAGGGAGACCAAGGTGAGGAGGCCCCTGACGGACGCGCAGCGATGGGCCGAATACAAGGATCTCAGGGTCGCCGTGCTCAGGAAATTGGAGGATCTGCTGGGGAAGCGGATGGAAATGGGCAAATGAAAAAAGAGGCAACTGCCTCTTTTCCTTTCGTTTGTGTGCAATCAGAAGGCGGGGTCCTTGTAGTTCCTCTTGCCGAGGCATACCAAGTAGATGCCATGGCACCACCAGCCCTTCTTCTTCGACCAAGTCAGGGTGATGGTTTTGCCGTTCGGGTCTGGCTCGCTCAGGAGTTCCCCGTCCTGCGCGTCCACCTTGAACTTCGTCTGCCGATCGGCCCTCGCCGTCAGCATGAACTTGGTTCTGGAGACGATGGTGTAGGAGTGCCAATCGCTGTATGGGCATAGGGACACGTGGTCGCCCGGCTGCAGGCAGTAAGCCTTGATGGACAGGAGTTCGGCGTCGATCTCCTCCCTCCGCCTGATGAGTGGTCTGGTGAGGGGGAACGTCTTTTCGTGGTCCCAGTTGTGCTTTAGGTAGATGGCTGTCAGTTTGCGCTCGATACGGCGCCTCTCGTTGATCAGCCTCCTCCTGCATTCGTCGATTCGTTCGGGTTCGTAGGATTCCATCACATCTCCTCCAACAGTTTTTCGGCGAAGGCATGCACCTTGCCCCGCAACCCCGTATTCTCCCAGAATAGGTGGTTGGTGTTTTTGTACAGTTCGGTTCCTTTGACCAAGATGGCGTCTTTGAAGAGGTACACGCGACGCATCACCTCAAGGGCGGCGTCGTCCTCCAGATGGAGTCCATTGGTGTCGAATTCGATTCCGGACAGTGAGAAGTACGCCCTGTATTCGTCTTCCACCTTCATGATGGAAATGCCGATATGGCGTTCCTTCATGACGGCGTATGGGTTTCCGAATTGGATCTTGACGGCGTCCACCATATACCTCTCCACCGTAGTCTTTACGGGGCATGCCCCGAGTTTAAGGAAGTCGTACAGCCAACGGCAGAACGCATCGTATTCGGCATCGATCTTGTCTAGATTGGCGTTCATCTTGGCCATGGTTTCGTTTAGGTCGTTTTGGTCTTTGATTTCCATGTTACATGGTCTCCTTTCCTATGTGCCCATTATAAACAACGTTGTTATTTTTTGTCAACAAGTTATTTTCGGGAAGGTTCGGATCCTAGGGGCACCGTGCTAAGGGATTAGGGAAAAAAGGAAAGGGGAGGCTACCCTCCCCTGCAGATGTGGATCCTGATCGATTTGACGACCTCCTTCGGATCCACCCCATGTCCCTTCAGTTCGAAGGGTTCGCCCTTGGCATACGCCGTCACCGCCGCCTCCATGACGTCCAGCAGTTCGCCTTTCGTCGGGAGGGTCAGCGGCATGTCGTAGGGCGTGGCGAGGTTCAGAAGGAAATCGATGAGGGCCCCTTCCACGTCCTTTTGCGTGGATGGTTCCCCACTGCCTATCCTGATCGCCTTCTTCGCTGCCTCGCCTACGGAGCAGCCTTCCTTCGCTATGAGGATGGAATAGGCCACCCCGTTGACGTCTACCGGGTTCATAGGTTCTCCTTGGCCGCCGCTAGGACGTCCGGCCTTGCGCCGGTGTCCAACAGCCACTTCTCGAAGTCGGCGTACATCTTGGCCTTGTCCTCGGGGGTGGTGAAGTTGTATTCGCCCTCCCACAGGGAATCGTAGGCGATCAGCATTTCGCCCTCGTTGAAGAAGTTGCTGTCGACCGCCAAGGTCTTCGCTTCCCCGTTGTACTTGACGAATACCCAGAAATAGAAATCGTCGACGTAGCGGACGTCGCATATGGCGTCTTTGTAGTGTTGGCAATCGACCTCGTTTTTCTTTTCTTCCATTTTCCTAGGTCTCCTTTCCTATGCCCTTATTATACACATTATTGTAGAAGTTGCAAACAAATTTTCCATGGGTTCCCGATCTTGGGGGCACCGTGCTAAAAGGGGCCAAAACAAAACCGGACATCGCTGCCCGGTTAGTGTTCCTCGAAGTAGACCGTCTGCCCCTTTTGGAGTTGCCAGCAGGCGATGCACTCGTAGCACTTGCCCCCGCAGGGGATGGCGTCCTCGGGGATGTGGCCATTGTCCTCGTTTTTGAGTCTTACGTAGGTTACGGGAAAGTTGTGGGGGTTGTCCACCTCGAAGGCTTTGTCCCAGCCGCTGAAGACTATATGCAGGTTCTCGGGGATGGCGTTGCCGCCGTCGATATAGGCGTTCACCAAATCGAATTTCTTTGTGAAGCATAGGTAGTTCACTTCGGGATTCTCCCTCGCCACGTCGCACATTCCGACCAGATAGCGGGCGTCGACGATGTCGCCGGATGAATGCCAGCGCACATAACGGCTGAACTTGGTCGTTACGGCGATGAAGTGGAAGTAGAAGGCGGGATCCCTTAGGTATTCCTCCAAATTGTCGCTTAGGGACTTTTGGACGTTTCTGAAGCGCCAATTGCCCTTCTTGGCGTAGCACTTCTTGAAACATGGGGCGTCTGGCCTGCAGGTTCTGCCGGCCGGCAGGTTGATCGATGGGATGGCGGCGGATAGTTTGCTGTTGGTTGTGGATACATGGATCTTGTTAATCATGTCCTTTTCTCCTTTGTTGCCTTTATTATAAGCGCCCCAAGAAGTAAAAGCAATAGGGAAAATGAAGAAAGTTTTGGGGCCAGATCGATCCGAACCCCCGCCGTGCTAATGGATCCCAAAGGAAAACCGGGGATTTTCCCCGGTCATCTATCCAAATAGATATCCTCGACGCTGGCCCAGATGTCCACGTTCGGCACTTCGTTTTCCGCATACCCGTTCTCCATGTACGCCTCCTTGTGGTGCCGTTGGTACTCCTCCTCGATTTCGGAGGCGAGGGCTTCCGCCTTGGCTTCGGCTTCCTTTTTGTTCTCGGCCTCGATCGTCCGGCTCTCGGTATTGGATATGCAGCAGTTCTCGTAAATGCCGTATTCGACGATGTACTTCCTCATGCTATTCTCCTTCGTAGAAAGTTCCCCTAGGGTCGAAATCTATGGTGACGGACTGGACGCTTCCGTCCATTGGGGCCCTTACGGCCTCAAGGAGGGTTTCCCAGTCCTCGTCGGTCGCGAACGATTCGCGGGTGAATTTGATGGTTTCCATATTACGCCACCACCTTATAGTATTCTTTCGAAATGGCATGCAGGAAGTATACCGCTATGTGGGATGGATGGCATTTGCCTTGGTAGACGTCGAAGTCCAACGTCTCCAAGGAGATCCCGTCCCGCTGCCTGTTCTCGTATCGTTCGATCAGTTTTCGCATTTCTGCGTAGCACTCCTCCCTCGTCCCTTCGAAGTGGGTTTTGGGCGGCGTCGGTATGTCGAGCCCCTCGGGATCGTACCATTTGTCGTCTTTGATGATCTTAGCCATATGTTCGGCCTCCTTTTGTTGTCTTCATTATAAGCGGTATAAAAAGCAAAAGCAAGAGGGAAAATAAACAAAAAGATCATGCCGGCGTTGCGATGTATATAGCCGTGCTATATAATTTTCATGCCGCCTCTTCGTTTGTTCTGGCGGCACTCCTTTCATGGATGTGCCTTTTCAGGGAAGCACGTCCGGGGCTTGGGTCTATCGTTCACCCCAAGCCTTTTTTCGCATCAAAAAACCCGCATCGCTGCGGGTGTGCCACCTTTTGCGCCCGATCCTTTTTAACAAAGGAGACCAGCGGATCGTACTGGATGGTGGCCCAATTTGGGGCGCTGTCGATTCCATGGGGACTCCAGAAGGTCGCAATGAGGGCAGTCGATTGCCCAATGAGCAACGTAATGGAGTCGGGAAGCAAGGGACGGGGAAGGCTTCATACGTTTGGGATCGATCTGGAGGATCTACAGCCATGTGCCTTCTCCGGCTTCCTGAGTATATTATACACAATCCCATATCCAATGCAAGCACTTTTTGTAAACAATTTTTCACAAGGTTGTATTGATCGGGGGCCCGATCGGATCAGGGGTCGCCGTGCTAAGTGGGGCCAAATGAAAACCGGGGTTTTCCCCCGGCTTTGGGCCTAAGCCTTTTTTGGTTTGCCGACGTATTCGGGAACCGGCAACCCTCCCTGTTCCAAGAACGAGTTGCATTCGTCCTCGCCCTCATGGGCCAAGAAGTAGTCGTTCCCCTCCCCGTATCCGACGTGGAACGATACGACCATCGCATTCGTCGAATGGGGTTCCAAGTGGAACCAATATGCGTCTTTGGCCAACGCGCTGGCGATCTGCCAAGAGACGAGGACGTCGGATGGCTTCGGATGGCCTTCCTCGAATTCGGGGATGTGGGCCACGACCAGTTCGGCTTTGTCGCCCGCATAGCGGATGTGTACCATCCCGTCCTTCGGTTCGGCTACGACGGCCTTGCGTTTGAGCAACATCAGTTCGACCTTCGCCCTAGACTGGATTTCGGCTTCCTCCCAATTCCTTCCGATGGGCTGGAGGATGGCGTCGATTTGCCCCAATTCGGGCGCCCCTTCGTCCTTTCTGATTACGAAGAGGGCAAGTTGGCTGAACGGGCTGTTGGCCAGCGCGTCGGGGTAGGCGTCCTTGTCGATGAGGGTGATTGCCTTGCCTTCGTTCACCAAGGCTTGCGCCTTCTCAATCGAACGCTGGGCGGGCTGTTTGCCTCCCTTAATCATTTTGATGGCGGTTGTGGGGTTTCCCTCGGCCTCCAATACGCAGGCTACGAGGATTGTCTTTGAATCTAGCATTTTTCATATCTCCTTTGCTATGTCTTAACTATAAACAATATTGTTACTATTGTCAACAAGTTAATCGAACGGATCCATCGACGCCCCGATCGGGAACCACCCACCGTGCTCGATGTCCGGGGCAAAATGAAAAGGTGAGATCTTCCGATCCCACCTAATCGCTATGCTTGGGGTAGGGTGGAGAACCTGTCCCCGTTGTATGGCCTGAACGTGTACAACGCCTTCCCGGAATGCTCGCTGTATACGAACATCCTTATGTAGTAGGGCTTGATGGTTTTGTACTTCGGGCAAAGCCTGTCGAGAAGCCATCTCTTGGCGTCGTAGACGTCGTTGCGGACTAGGCCGCATTCATGCTGGCCCGTCACCTCGATGACGACCTCGGTCGGCTTGTCCTCGACCTTGACGGCGTTTACGGAGCCGTAGCCCTGCCAATGCTTGAGTTTCATCGGGACGCCTCCGCAAGTTGCTTGTCGAGAAGGTGCTGCATGCCCAGCAGGAAGTCCCTGCGGAGTTTCATTTCGACTTTATGGGTCTTGGTCTCGACCTTGTCGTAGAAGGCGTATTTCTTGGCCTTTGTGCGCCGTTTGGCCATACTCTTTCCGAATAGGGCTTGGGCGACTTGGAGCCGGTTTTCCTTCTCCTTTTGCCAATACTGGTCTGATGGGGTCTGATCGAATGCCTTGGTCAGCATTCCATCGGCTTTTTTGATTTTGCGGACAATGCTCATATCATTGCTCCTCCTTTGTTGTCTTTACTATAAGCGCCTGCGATTAAAAAGTCAATAGGTTTTTGAAAGGATTTTTGGGATGCTGCGCGATCTGATCGGGGGCCATGGGGCACCGTGCTATCCCCAGAAGGAAAAAAGAAAACCGGGGATGTACCCCGGTCATCTCATCGCGTATGCCTTCCCCAAATCCACCTCCTTTGCGTGGTACGCTATCAGTTCCATCATCTCCCTGAGCGGATGGTCGGGCTTCTCCCTGAGCGCCTCCTCGACGCTTCCATAGGAGCCCCATTCCTCGTCGTCCAGCATATAGTCGTTGATGTAGGTGCCCATCCTTTGGAATACGCCTTCGGCCGAATCGAACCTATCCGATTCGATGTTGCCCAAGTTGGCCCCTTGCCAATCGTAGAGGCCGTATCCGTCGTCGTACTTCTCCAAGGAGAACTCCATGAAGTTTATCGTCTCGTTGAACAATTGCTCGTACATGCTAGAACCTCCTCATCATCCCTCCCATGGCGGGGGAGATACCGATTGAGCCGAACTCCTCGGCATAGGGGGATACGCAATAGGACATGGCGATTCCGTCGTTCAGGTCTTTCCGTTCCGACGGCCAATCCCGTTTGTATTTCCCCACTATCAGGAAGTCCACCATCTCCCCATCCGCAAGGTGCGTCAGTATGGCATGATATACCATACAATCGTAATGGGCTTCGATTTCCCTTACGCGCTCCATCAGGTCGCCCCTTCCGTTCAGCCAGAACAGGGCGGCGGGCATTGCGGCGTTCAGCCTTTCGGAGTAGTTGAGCGTCCCATCCTTCTCGAACTCGTCGACGATTCTCTTGGACACCCCGATCTTTTTGAGCCTATCGATGGCTTCGGCCTTCATCTCGGCCTTCTTCTTTTCGTTCAGCATTGATATGCCTCCTTTGTTGTAATTACTATAAACAATGTTTATTACATTGTCAATAGGTTTCTACGAAGTCGTTGACGACCGGTGGAGGATCGATGGGGCACCGTGCTAAAGGGGGGGCAAAAGAAAAGGATCGCAAGTAGCGATCCTATTCGATTGTCTCTTCGTACAGGCCGTTCGTTATCCTGCATTTGCAATTGCGTTGCCTGCATATGAGTCTGGCCACCTCCCTAGCCCGTTCCAGCGAGCAGGAGGAGAATGCCATACCCCCATCGTACATTACGGAATAGAATTTAAGCATATCGGCCACCCCCTTAGTTGATGGCCGTTACGCCCGATAGTTTGAGCGTAATGCAGTCGGGTCTATCCCCGCTGCGGCTTTCGTAGTAGGACTTCGGAAGTTCGGTCTTGCGGAGTTCTTCCAAAGTGGTCACCTCCCCGTTTAGGATGTATACTTTCGACCTTGCCTTGCTGGCGATGGGAAGCAGTCTAAGAACGGGTTCTTCCTTGCCCTCATAGAGGATACCCTCGATGATGGCATACAGCCCGCTGGGCTTGCTGGGCTGGCCGTTGGCCTTCTTCTCGATGACGGACTTGCGGTTGGAGTAGCGCCCGAACA
>Ga0310786_10010614_pt1 | contig 11566 bp, 10 predicted proteins | sample AusTroGonzalo_MG_FD_203881 | JGI IMG/M metagenome (GOLD analysis project Ga0310786, IMG submission 203881) | Bovine rumen microbial communities from tropical cattle in Woodstock, Queensland, Australia - Gonzalo_03 (v2) (version 2) | ecosystem: Host-associated > Mammals > Digestive system >... | reverse complement strand
CTTTTACATACAGGATGCCGCTCACGTTGTCCATGGTTTCCTCATAGACGGGAATCCTTGAAAATCCGCTCTTTATGACGGTGGCAAGCATTTCCGTGAAATCCATTTCCTTTTCCACGCCGATGATGTCGATGCGCGGAATCATCACGCCGCTCACTTCCTTTTCGCTGAAAGAAGCGATGCCTTTCAGCATTTGTTTTTCCTCCAATGGGGTCGATTCCTCAGTGGCAATGTCGACGGCGGTCGAGAGGTCTTCCATCGAGATTTCGCCTTTTTTCTTCTCCAAGTGCTTGTCCATGAACGAAGTGGAGTTGACGAGCAGTTTGCTCAGCGGCTTGAAGAGTCCGATGAGGAACCGCAGCGGTCGGGCCATGAAACGTGCCACCTTGATAGGGCGTTTGCTGGCATAGATTTTCGGCGTGATTTCGCCTACAATGAGGATTAATGAGGTGACAATCACCACTTCGAGCAGGAAAGCCCTCACGGGATAATTCGCCATGTCGAACAGTTGTGCCATGATGTAGGTCGACAGCAAAGTGATGGTCACATTGACGAAGTTGTTGCCAATCAGGATGGTAGCCAACAGGGTTTTGGGAATTTCGCGCAGTTTCAGCACCAATTGGCTTTTCGCATCAGTGCGCGATTCAAGGTCATCGATGTCGGCGGGCTGGAGCGAGAAAAATGCCGTCTCACTGCTCGAAATCAAGGCTGAGGCGATGAGGAGCAGGCACAATACGGCCAATCCAATGATGGCGTTGACGGTAAATCCAGTGAAAAAGTTGTTTGAAACAACGGTCAGCAGTCCTATGAGAGGGTCAGGGTCAGGTGTTTCCAAAGCGGTGTGTTTTATGATTTAGGCGGCAAAAGTAGAAAATATTTCTGACATACGCCGTATTAATCGTTAAAATGGCAGGTCGTTGCCTTCGTCCTGTGCTGAAACGGGTGTGTAGCCGGGCGCGGGTTCGGCGGCAGGCGTATAGGGTTGGCCGTAGGACGATTGCTGGACGGGTCTTGCGGGTGCCATCTGCATCATCTTGTCGGCGTTCACTTCGGTGATGTAGCGCGGATTGCCCTGTTGGTCAGTGTATTGGCGGGTGCGCAACTTGCCTTCCACATACATGAGGTCGCCCTTCGAGTAGTTGCGGCGGCCTTCGGCGATGTCGTTGGCGAGGTTGCCCCAAACCACGATGTTGTGCCAGTCGGTCTGTTCCACCCAATTGTTGTCGCGGTCGCGGTAGCGTTCCGAAGTGGCCAAAGTTGCCGTGACTTTCCTGTTCCCGTTTTCAAAAGTGGTGATTTCGGGGTCTTTTCCAAGGCGACCGATGAGGATGACTTTGTTCAAACTTGCCATAATGTTTTCGTTTTAAGTGGTTAAATATAAATCAATTAAGCGTGGGATGGGATAGTTTTCCAAGTCCCTTTCGGGGGTCAAAAATAAGTCTTTTGTTTCAATGTGCAACAATTCTTTTTCAAGTTTTATTTCGATGAACTGGGCGAGGATGGTGCGGTGGGTGAGTTTGTGGGTGAAAGTTGGGGAGGATTTGACAAGGGTAAAAGGTTTATTCTCAATGAGTTGAACAAATTCTTCTGAATTAATGACTTCTTCCACAGTCATGGGATTTTCGCTTTCAATGCAAGGAAAGTCGTAAAGGTTTTTCCAGATGTCGTTGTCGCTGCGTTTGTGGAGATAGGTTTTGTCTTCTATCCTGATAACCAGATAGTTGAAATAGCGTGTCGTGACTTTCAGTTTCGCCAGTTTCACGGGACGCAGCATGATGGTTTGTCGCTCAAAGGCGAGGCATTGGGCTTGCAGCGGACAATGCAGGCAGTTTGGATTCTTCGGGGTGCAGTGCAAGGCCCCGAATTCCATCATGGCTTGGTTGTGAAGGCCGGGTTGCTCACGGTTGAGCAAGTCGTCAGCCAATTGGGCGAAAACGGTTTGGCCTTCATTAATATTAATAGGTGTGTCGATGTCGAACAGGCGCGAAAGCACCCGATACACATTCCCATCGACCACGGCATGGGGCAGGTTGAACGCTATGGAAGCGATGGCGGCGGCGGTATAGTTGCCGATGCCTTTCAGTTTTCTAAGTTGCTCGAAATCAGCGGGGAATTGACCTCCAAATTGCTCCACGACTTGCTTCGCGCAATGGTGCAGATTTCTTGCCCTCGAATAATAGCCCAGGCCCTGCCACATCTTCATAACCTCTTCTTCAGAGGCTTCGGCAAGGTCGGCGACGGTGGGCCATTTCTCAATGAAACGCAAATAATAATCCCAGCCTTGATTGACGCGGGTCTGTTGCAGGATGACTTCCGAAAGCCACACCTGATAAGGCGTGGGATTGTGCCGCCAAGGCAGGTCGCGGCGGTTTTCCTCGTACCAATTAATTAAGGTGTATTGCAGGGTGTTCATCGTTTTTTGTTGGCGAAATTCTTTATTTATAACTCATTAGATGAAAAAATTTGAACAAAATTCGTCTTCGTATGAAAAATGTTCGTACCTTTGCCGCAAATTTACAACAAACATAATAATTAACCATAAAATAAGAGAAAAAATGACTAAAGCAGAAATCGTTGCTGAAATCGCAAGCAAGACCGGCATTGAAAAAGGTGCTGTCCAGAATGTTGTTGAGAATTTCATGGAAGTTGTGAAGAACTCCATGGCCAAGGGTGAAAACGTGTATCTGAGAGGCTTCGGCAGCTTCATCATCAAGACCAGAGCCGAAAAGACTGGCCGTAACATTGGCAAGAATATCGCCATCACCATCCCGGCCCATAAGATTCCGGCCTTCAAGCCTGCCAAGACCTTCATGAACGCTGTCAAGTAAGAAACAACACCTAAAATCCAATATTATGCCTAACGGTAAAAAACACAAAAGACACAAGATGTCGACCCACAAGCGCAAAAAACGCTTGAGAAAGGACAGACACAAGAAGAAATAAGCGCTTCTTGCGCCTAAGGAAAACAATAACACAGCATTGGCCTCTCCATTGTTGTGTTATTGTTTTGTTATTCAATTTCAAATCGTTAACCCCAAAAGCAAAACACTATGTCTGAAGAACAGAAACAGGTTGCCGAGGAAACTCAGGCAGCCCAAGAGGAAAAGACGGTGGAGCGCGACTTGGTCATCAATTCGCACGCTTCGGAGGTTGACATTGCTCTATTGGAGGACAACATACTTGTCGAACTTCACAGAGAGAAGACCAACAACCAGTTTGCGGTCGGAGACGTTTATTTGGGTAGGGTCAAGAAACTGCTGCCGGGCCTCAACGCGGCTTTCGTCGACGTGGGCTATCCCAAAGAGGCCTTCCTGCATTACCTCGACCTCGGCTTGCAGGCGCATTCCCTGCTCAACTTCAAGAAAAAGGTCGTGGCGGGCGAGGATGTTACATTGGACAAGATCAAACTTGAGCCCGATTTGCCGAAAAACGGCAAAATTGCCGATTTGCTCAACGTGGGCGACCTGATTCCCGTGCAAATCGCCAAAGAACCCATCCACACCAAAGGCCCGAGAATCACGGCAGAAATCTCATTTGCAGGACGTTACATCGTTCTTGTACCCTTCTCCAACCGCATTTCGGTATCGCAAAAAATCCGCAGCAGCGAAGAACGCAACCGCCTCAGAAGGCTCATCCAAAGCATTCGCCCCAACAATTATGGCGTCATCATCCGCACCGTCGCCGAAGGCAAGAAGGTGGCCGAACTCGACGCCGACCTCAAGGCGCTCATCGCCAAATGGGAGCAATGCACCATCGCCATGAAGAAGATGAACACTTTCGGCAAGATGGTCAGCGAGATGGACCAAACTAGTGTCATGCTGCGCGATTTGTTGAACGAATCGTTCTCCAACATCCGTGTGAACGATGAGAAACTCTATGAGGAAATTTACGGTTACATCCGTACTATCGCACCGCAAAAGGCTGAAATTGTGCAACTTTATGCAGGCAAGGAACCCATCTTTGACTATTACAACGTTGCCAAGCAAATCAAAGGCTTTTTCGGAAAGATTGTGACCATCAAGAACGGTGTTTACCTTGTCATTGAGCACACTGAGGCCATGCACGTCATCGACGTGAACAGCGGCCACAGGCTCAACAAGGACAACTCACCGGAAGAAAACGCCCTCCAAGTCAACCTCGAAGCCGCCAAGGAAATCGCGCGCCAATTGCGCCTGCGCGACATGGGCGGCATCATCATCGTGGACTTCATCGACTTGCACGAAGCCAAGCATCGCAAGCAACTCTATGATGCCTTGGTGGAGGCCATGAAGCCTGACCGTGCCAAGCACACCGTATTGCCCGCCACCAAATTCGGCCTCATCCAAATCACCCGCCACCGAGTGCGCCCCGAAATAGAGGTGCAGGTGCAGGAGAAATGCCCCGTTTGCGACGGCGAAGGCAAAATCCGTCCCGCCATCCTTTTCATCGACGAAATCGAAAACCACCTCAAGTACCTCCTCGTCGACCAGAACGAGAACCACCTCAACTTGCAGGTGCATCCTTTCATTTATTCCTATCTCTGCATAAATGGCCTGTTTTCGATTCGCCGCAAGTGGATGAAGAAATACGGAAAGAAATTCACGGTGCAGTCGATGCCCGAATTCCACACGTTGCAGTACAACTTCCAGAACGCCAACGGCGAAGACATCAAACTTTGAGAGGTTTCTGAGCCTGTCGAAGGAAGTGCTGCCACAAAAAACCTCAAGAACCCGCTTCGACGAAGCGGGTTTTTTTATTACTTTTGCGCCAAATTATTGAACTATGGCAAAAGACATCGTTTTGAGCGGCATCCGCCCCACCGGAAACCTCCATCTTGGCAATTATTATGGCGCCGTGCGCAGTTTCGTGAAGATGCAGGAAGACTACAACTGCTACTTTTTCATCGCCGACTGGCATTCGCTGACCACGCACCCCACGCCCGAAAACATACAGAAATCAGCTCGCACCATCTTGGCCGAATATTTCGCCTGCGGCATCGACCCCGAAAAGGCCACCATCTACATCCAAAGTGATGTGCCTGAGACGATTGAGTTGTATCTCTACCTCAACATGAACGCCTACATCGGCGAATTGGGTCGCGTGACGACCTTCAAGGAAAAGGCTCGCCAGCAGCCCGACAACGTGAACGCAGGACTGTTCACCTACCCGACCCTGATGGCCGCCGACATCCTGCAACACCGCGCCAAATGGGTGCCCGTGGGCAAAGACCAAGAGCAAAACATGGAGATGGCCCGCAAGTGCGCCCGTCGCTTCAACAATATTTATAAGGTTGAGTTCTTCCCTGAACCGCAGAATTACTACTTCGGTGGTGATGCTATCAAGGTGCCGGGATTGGACGGTAGTGGCAAGATGGGCAAAAGCGATGGCAACTGCATCTACCTCTTTGAGGACGAAAAGACCATGCGCAAGAAGGTGATGCGTGCCGTCACCGACAGCGGCCCGACCGAGCCTAACAGCCCTAAGCCTGAAGTGATTCAGAACCTCTTCACGATGATGAATATCGTCAGCGAGCCTGAGACGGTGAAGTATTTCGACGAGAAGTGGAACGACTGCTCCATCCGCTACGGCGACATGAAGAAGCAGTTGGCCGATGACCTTGTGCGCACCATCGCCCCGATTCGCGAAAGAATCGAGGAATTCAAGAGCGACGAAGCCCGTTTAGACCGTATCGCCCGCATGGGTGCCGAAAAGGCTCGCGAAAGCGCGGCGAAGACCTTGAATGAAGTGAGGAAGATTATTGGATTTAGACAATACTAATGGGCGATTTCATAACATACGAAAAAATACCCGAAAGGGCAGTCCTCATCGCCGTGGCCTCGAAGAAGCAAGGCCGCGAGCGTACTGAGGAATATTTGGACGAATTGGCGTTTCTGCTCGAAACGGCTGGCGGTGTGCCCGTGGCGCGCTTCGTGCAGGCTATGGATCATCCGAGCAGCGTAACTTACTTGGGCTCAGGCAAGTTGGAGGAAATCCATCAATACATCAAGGCGGAGGACATCAAATTGGCCGTCATTGATGACGAACTGAGTGCCACCCAAGCCCGCAACATGGAGCAGGCCTTGGAATGCCGTGTCCTCGACCGCACGAGTTTGATTTTGGATATTTTCGCTTCCAATGCCCACACGGCTCATGCCAAGGCACAGGTGGAACTGGCACAGTACCAATACCTTCTGCCCCGCCTCACCAGAATGTGGACTCACTTGGAAAGACAACGAGGCGGTATCGGTATGCGCGGTCCGGGTGAAACCCAAATCGAAACCGACCGCCGACTGATTTTGGACCGTATCGCGCTCCTGAAAGAAAAACTGAAGGAAATCGATATGCAGAAGACCGTGCAGCGCAAGAATCGCGGCAAGTTGGTGCGCGTGGCTTTGGTGGGTTATACCAATGTGGGCAAGTCCACGATTATGAACCTACTGAGCAAGTCGGAGGTCTATACGGAGAACAAACTTTTCGCCACATTGGACACGACCGTGCGCAAGGTGGTGGTGGAGAATTTGCCTTTCCTGTTGTCTGATACTGTGGGATTTATCCGCAAGTTGCCACATCATCTTGTGGAGTCGTTCAAGTCGACTTTGGACGAAGTGCGCGAGTCGGATATTCTGCTTCATGTGGTCGATATTTCCCATCCTGATTTCGAATCGCAAATCGAGGTGGTGAACCAAACTTTGGCCGAGTTGGGCTGCGCTGACAAGAAGACCATCATTGTCTTCAACAAAATTGATGCCTACACATGGGAAGAAAAGGCTCCCGACGACCTCACACCGCCCACCAAACGCAATGTTTCCTACGAGGAACTGAAACAAACATGGATGGCCAAGATGAATGACAACTGCATTTTCATCTCTGCCAAAAACCGCGACAACTATCAGGAATTCAGGGATTTGCTTTACAAGGAAATCCGCGACATGCACGCGATTCGCTATCCTTACGACAATTTCCTGTACTAGTAAACCCAAAAAAGCCAAGGCGTTTCCACCTTGGCTTTTTTGATGGCATTACGAAATGCCTTATTCTTGTCCGGCAGGAGCCTCAGTCGTTGCGGCAGGGGCTTCCGTTGTGGGAATGTTGGGCATCATGTTCTCGATTTGCGTGCTGACTTCGCTCTTCAGGGTGCCTTCCTTTGATGATTTGGGAAGTGTGGCACTCGAAATCAGGCAGAGGACGACCAGCACACCGGCCAATGTCCAAGTGGCTTTTTCGAGGAAATCGGTCGTCTGACGAACGCCCATCATCTGGTTCGCGCCTCCGAAATTGGAAACCAAACCGCCGCCTTTTGAGTTCTGAACCAGAACAATCAATCCCAGTAACACACTGACAATCAGGATTAAAATTACTACTAATGTGTACATGTTTAATTATTTAATGTTTGACTTTCTTGACTTTCTTGGAGCCTTTCAATTTGGGCTGCAAAATAACGACTTTTTTCTGGATATTTCAAGCGTAATTTTTCATAAATTGAAATTGCTTTTTCAATGTAGTTTTGTTGCTCGTAGATTTTGGCCAAAGTTTCGCTCACGATGTTCTCTTGGTCGATGATGCTGTTTTGCGCCACGGTGAGTGGATTGTAGAACTCGGCCTTGGGTCGCGAGATGCTTGGATTCTCGGTTATAAACTTGTCTATCAACTCTTTGCGTGAGAGTCTTTTCGGCGCGGGTTCGCCCATTTCCTTGCGCTGTTTCTCTTCCTCGATTTCCCTCAGACGGTTGGCAATGATGGCTTTGAGTTCGTCAATCGACTTGCGTTTTTCTTCCAAAAGGGCCATTTCGGCGGAAAGTTCCTCGTGGCTGCCGCTGAGGTCGATTTCGGGGATGATGAACACTTTTTCGCGGATGATGCTACCGTTTTGTTCCTCTTTCGCGTCGATGGATTCGATGGACGAAAAGACATTGTCCTTAGGTTCAAACTCATCGGGAAGGGCGGGGCTTTCAGGTTCGATTTCAAGGCGGTGCTTGGCTAACACACTGAGTAAGCGCAACTTGTCGCGGTTGGGCATGAGGGCCGCTGTGCGTTTCAGTTGTTGGTCGTAGCGGCTGTCGTTGGTGTTTTGGTAGGCGATGGTCAAAAGAGCCTGAGCGATGGAGAAATAAGGGAAGGTCTTCACCAGCAGTTCCATCTCATCCACATCCTTGCCCTTCATGCGCTCAGGCATTTTCATATATTCTATGAGTTGCTTGCTGTCCATAATCACCAGTTTACCAATGCTTTATTGAAAATGTCCTCCACCAGTTGCTCGACGATGGCTGAGGTGAGCGATTCTTGCACCGAACTCAAATCTTGGTCGCTGGGGTAGTCCTCATAGCGGGAGAAACTGCTTTCAAAATCTTTCGTTTCGTCGATGCTGTTGCTGAATCGCACGTTGACCGTGATGGTGAGGCGGTTCATGGCGGCGGTCTGCCCCGAAGTGATGGCCACGGGCATGGTTCTGTAGTCGGTGATTTCGCCTTCAAAGGCAAGGTCACCGCCCGTTTCAACCACGTCGAGGGTGGTTTGGTTGGTCATCGCGTCGCGCAAGGCATTGGTTAAGTTGTTGCTCAACAATGGGTTAACGAGTTGAGCATGATTGGGAAAATAGGCCACGGAAACGGTCTTGGCCTCTGCGGGAATCGACGCGCCCGAGAAGGAATAAACGCCGCAACCGTGGCAAATGACGGCCAAAGCCAATGCAAAAACCGCTATTTTCGCCCTGCTTTTCATAGGTTGATGCCGTATTCGTTGATTTTTCTGTACAAGGTGCGCTCGCTGATGCCCAAAGCCTTGGCCGCGTCCTTGCGCTTGCCTCTATGGGCTTCCAACGCCTTGATAATCATTTCTTTCTCATGGTGTTCAAGAGAGAGCGTTTCGGGCGTTGAGCCGTTGGCCATTGAGCCTGTCGAAATGACCCCATAATGCGAGGTTTCCTCGGCGGGAACAAACTCCGCAAACTCCTGTTCGCTGACTTCTGGCTCGTTTTGGCTCACGCGAGTCACGACGGTGTCACCGATTTGGGTGACGGGCGTGGCTTGCACGTAATTCGTTTCCATCGGGCGACCGCTACTCATATTGTTGACTTGCGCGCGCAACTCGGCGATGTCTTTCTTCATGTCGAACAGCACGCGATAGAGCAGGTCGCGCTCGCTGACGCTGTCCATCGAATCATCGTGGGGCAGCAGCATGGGCAGCGAACTCTGCACGCGGTTGGGCAGGTATTTGGCCAAGGTTTCCGCCGTGATGTTGCGGTCGGTTTCCATGATGGAAATCTGCTCCGTGACGTTCTTCAGTTGGCGCACATTGCCGTCCCAGCGGTAGTTCTCAATCATCTTGACGGCTTCAGGGGTCAAGGTGATGGGCGGAATGTGGCTGCGCTCGGCGAAGTCGGCGGCAAACTTCCTGAACAGCAAGGGAATGTCAGCCTTCCGTTCGCGCAAGGCGGGGATGTGAATCGGGATGGTATTCAACCTATAATAAAGGTCTTCGCGGAAACGCCCTTTTTCGATGGCCAAAGGCAAATCGACATTGGTGGCAGCCACAATTCTGACATCGGTTTTCATCAGTTTGGAGCCGCCCACGCGGATGAACTCGCCGTTTTCGAGCACACGCAATAGGCGCGCTTGTGTGGAAAGCGGCAACTCGCCGACTTCATCCAAAAACAAAGTGCCTTTGTCGGCAATCTCGAAATAGCCCTTGCGCTCGTTGACGGCACCCGTAAAGGAGCCTTTCTCGTGGCCAAACAGTTCAGAATCAATGGTTCCCTCAGGAATGGCACCGCAGTTTACGGCGAAGTATTGGCCGTGCTTGCGGGTGCTGTTTTGGTGGATGATCTTCGGAAACACGTCCTTGCCCGTGCCGCTCTCGCCCGTGATGAGCACGGTGAGGTCGGTGGCGGCCACCTGTGCCGCAATGCCGATGGCGCGGTCGAGTTCGGGGTCGGTGCCGATGATGCCGAAGGTTCGTTTTATTGCTTGTACGTCCATGATTTCATTAGGTCGGGCCCTTCGACAGGCTCAGGGACCCTTGACGGTCGTTGAGCCTGTCGAAACGCCGTATTTCAATTACCTTAATACTGCATTAAGTTGTTGTTCCATAGCACTTTGAATCTTGCCCATTGTCTTCTCAATCACCTTGTCGGTGAGGGTGGTGGTGGGCGACATCAGCACGAAACTCATGGCGTATTGTTTCTTGCCTGCCGGAATCTTTTCGCCTTCGTACACATCGAAGAGGCTCATGGATTGCAAAATCTTGTTCTCCGCGCTCATGGCGACTTTCTTCACCGCCTCGAAGGTGACATTTTTGTCGAAAATCATGGCGAGGTCGCGGCGCACGGCGGGGAACTTCGACAGTGGCTCGAAGTGCACTTCCTTGGCTTTGGCCAAGCATTGCATCATCAGCGTCCAGTTGAAGGTGGCGTAGAATACGTCTTTCTTCAAGTCGAAGTGTTTCAAGGTCTTCTTGCTGAGTTTACCAAGGGTGACAATCTCTTGTCCGCCAACGCAATAGGTGGTCGCATAGTCGAAATGCGGCAGGTCGGCTTCCTTGGCTTCGAGGGTGTTGAAATCAAATTTGAAGTGGTTGAGCACGCCCATCACATATTCCTTCAAATCGAAGTAATCGACAAGCTTGTTTTGGTTGCTCCACAATTCAGTTTGCTTGTTGCCGGTGAGGAAAAGGTCGAGGCAGGTGTGCTCGTTATAGGGTTTCAGCGGTTGCTTTTCGTCGCCAACTTTCGATGCATCAAAGAAATAGACATTGCCGAACTCGAAGAACTTCATGTCGGCCACCTTGCGGTTTTGGTTGAAGGCGATGCTCTCCAATCCGCCCCACATCAGGGTTTGGCGCATCACGTTGAGGTCGCTGCTGAGCGGGTTCAGAATCTTCACGTTCTGGGCAGGCACGAAGGCGGGGAAGGCCTCGCTGTAGGCAGCCTTGGTGAGCGAGTTGTTCATGATTTCGTAGAAACCGTTGGCGACGAGCATGTCGCTGATTTTCTGCTGCATCTTGTCAGCATCGGGCTTCGAGGCGCGACTGATGGAAGCATGGATGCGGCTCGGGATTTCGATGTTGTCGTAGCCGTAAATGCGCAAGATTTCTTCGACCACATCGGCGGGACGGGTCACATCGACTTTGCTGGTGTGCACATCGACCACAACGTGTTTGTCGTCTTGTTCAACAACTTGGCATTCAAGGCTTTTCAATATATTGACGGCTTGGGTCGGGTCGATGACCTTGCCAGCCACTTTGTTCAGGTAGTCGAACTTCAAATCCACGCGGGCAGGGGCAAAGTCGCCGTTTTTTACGTCTTTGATTTCGGAGGAAATCGTGCCGCCAGCCAACTCCTTTATTAATAGGGCGGCGCGTTTCAGGGCGTAGAGGGTGATGTTCGGGTCGGCGCCGCGCTCGTAACGGAACGAGGCGTCAGTTTGCAAGCCGTGGAATTTGGAGGTCTTGCGGATGCTGGTGGGGTTGAAGTAGGCGCTTTCGAGGAAAATGTTGGTGGTTTCCATCGTCACACCGGATTTTTGTCCGCCAAACACACCGCCGATGCACATGGGTTCTTCGGCGTTGCAAATCATCAGGTTACGGCTGTTGA
>Ga0310786_10010613_pt1 | contig 11566 bp, 5 predicted proteins | sample AusTroGonzalo_MG_FD_203881 | JGI IMG/M metagenome (GOLD analysis project Ga0310786, IMG submission 203881) | Bovine rumen microbial communities from tropical cattle in Woodstock, Queensland, Australia - Gonzalo_03 (v2) (version 2) | ecosystem: Host-associated > Mammals > Digestive system >... | reverse complement strand
ATCACTTTCTGACGCTCGCCGTCACTCAGGGTCTGGACCATGCGGTCTTTAAGGGCGGTTATACCCACCATCTCAATAGCTTCTGAAACGGTCTGACGGTCATGTTCTTGCAGTGTGCCCCAGAATCCGGTGTATGGACTGCGGCCCAAGCCTACCAGGTCTTCAACGGTCATGTTTCTGAGGTCAGTCTTCTCAGTGAGCACCACACCTATTAACTTGGCCAGTTCCTTGTCTGAATAGTCATTCAGATTGCGTCCCATTATGATGATATCACCGCTTACAGGAGGCAGAAATGCGGATAGAGTACGGAGTAGGGTGGATTTGCCTGCACCGTTGGGGCCGAGCAGACAGGTCAGTTCACCGCCATAAATGGTTGCGTTGATGTCACGGGCAACCACGGTTACATTGTTCTTGCCGCGGTATCCGGTGCTCAGCGCCTTTATCTCAATAGTGGGATGCTTCATATAAATGCAAAGGTAACTATTTTTTACAAAAATAATAAAAGGAGGGTAGCGCCCTCCTTTTATTGTTTAGTACGATTGTAAGAAACTTACTTGAATACTATCTTTCCGTTCACGATATTGAAACCGGGCTGCAACTCCTGCAGAGGCTGGCCGGCAAGGTTATGTATTTCCGGAATCGTATCCTGAATATCCTTTATGTCTGTGACGTCTGTGGTGATGTCAACATTCTTCTCAGGCAGAACCTCCTGACCCTCTGCACCGAAGTTGTCGAAGCAGAAGTAGGCAGGAGTGTTCATGCCATATGTTCCATTGTCAGTGCTGGACAACTCAAAACCAATCTTGGCAACTTTACCAAGGCCAGAGAGATCAACATAGCGCCAATCATTGATGATATAAGCAGTTGCCTCATCACGCAGGTCGGCCAGGTAGTATTCCTTGGTGCCTGTTACTTCGTTATCTTCATCATATCCTGTAATTGTGAGCTTGAACCAGTCACCCTTCTCGAACTTCTTGGCAAAGCTGTCACCACCGGTCATGGAGTTGTAGGCATAGCTGCTGTTGGTGATGTAGAAGCCGGGAACTACATCTGCACCGTTAGGCAAAGTTATCTCACAAGGACCATTGAATGCAGCGGCATAGGCTACGCCATAGTTGTCAGATCCGTCATAACCGCCGCCAACAACGTTGTTCCACTGGTCATCAAGTGACTCATATTTTGTCTCTGTGCGGTTTGCATATCCAAACCAGTACCAGTAGTCATAGTCGCTCATGCAGCCCGTAGCGAACTCAAAGTCACCGCTTACAAATTCGGAGCGCTCATCATCCTCTTCTGTGGAAATACTCATGTGTCCTTCCGCACCAATCTTAATATCCTCAAAAGTGGCAACATCGAGAGGCAATACTACATTCTTCTCAGGCAGAACCTCTTGACCCTTTGCGCCGAAGTTGTCAAAGCAGAAGTAGGCAGGAGTGTTCATGCCATATGTTCCATTGTCACTGCTGGACAACTCAAAACCAATCTTGGAAACTTCACCAAGGCCAGAGAGGTCAACATAGCGCCAATCATTTATGATGTAAGCTTTCTTGGGATCGCGCAGGTCAGCCAGATAGAAATCCTTGGTGCCTGTTACTTCGTTATCTTCATCATAGCCTGTAATGGTGAGTTTGAACCAGTCGCCCTTCTCGAACTTCTTGGCAAAGCTGTCACCACAGGTCATGGAGCTATATGCATAGCTGCTGTTGGTGATGTAGAATCCGGGAACAACTACAGGATCGGAAAGCAAAGTTATCTCACAAGGACCATAGAATGATGCAGCATAGGCTACACCATAGTTGTCAGAGTTGTTATATCCGCCGCCTACTATATTCTTAAACTGGTCGTCAAGTGATTCATATATGCTGTCTTTGTGGTTGGCATAGCCAAAGAACCACCATGATTTCCAGTCGCTGTAGCAGCCTGTAGCAAACTCAAAGTCACCGCTTACAAACTCGGTGCGCTCATCATCATCCTCTGTGGTGTAACTCATGTGCCCCTCCTCACCAATTTCAATCTCCTCAAAAGTGGCGATAGCGGCAGGTTGCTTAAGTTTCAGTTCCATAGCAGGAACACGACCGAATACGGCACTCTGTGAGATAGCAGTGAAGTTAGGAGCGCGACCGGTTGTCTTGGACGTAGCACGGTGGTTACCTACAGGGTCGCCAAAGCCGCTGATACCCATAACGCCGTCAGAAAGTTCTATTGTAGCCTCCGTCCAGTCCTCGGGAACGGTGAAGGTAACAGCCTGAGCGGCGGGGGTAGCAGCCATTGCGTACTGGTTGCCCTTTCCGTTCTTTACGGTAATTCCATCAGAAGCTTTCTTATATGAGAGGAATGCGCTGAAGTTGTGTATGCCAGCCATCTTGTTGGCGGGATGATAGAGGCCGCTGTACTGTACGGTAACAGCATCGCCGGGCATAACACCTGAAACGACATTACCGCCTACAATGATGTCACGATGGCAGGGCTTGGCTGTGATGACCTGATAGATACTCTTGCCATCAGCATCAGTCAGGCAAACGATGTTGCGGCCTTCTGTTAGGCGGATGGTATAGCTGCCGTCGTTATTGGCTGTAACACCCTCTGAGGAGAAACCTGTGTAAGATGCTATGTTGGTTCCGATAACGGGACGGGCCAGTGTAACAGATGCAACACCCTCGGGAGTGAAGGTATAGTCAAAACCTTCTTCGGTATCGAGATAATAGAGTACATCGAATTCAGCATCGAGAGCCTCCATAGCCATCTTGGTGTCAACATTACCAGCTTTGGTGAGATACTCCTTGTTGATGATCATGTTAGACTTGATGTCTGTTGCTGCTTCACCTACGGTAACTACAAAGGCTCCTGTATTCTCGGGCCAGATAGCACCCCAGTCAGAGCCACCCAAAAAGCTGCTCTTGGTGGCGCCGTTGTAATTATCAAGGTGTATGGCATCGTAGGTGACAAGTACAATTGCTGTACCTGTGCTGACAGCTGTCAGCAGTTCATTCTCAACCTTTACTACGGAATTGTCCTCCTGACCGTTCAGATTCACAACGGTGAAGTGATAGTCTGGTTCGATGAAATAGTTACCAGTGACTGAGTTCGTGAGTTGCCAGTTGCGCATGGGCAGAATGTCGTAGGTATCACCCACATTGGCTAACTGAAGGTGTCCGGCTGCATTGATGTTAAGGAACAGGTCGCCTACGTTGTACTTGCTGTTGGAGTTTACATCATGATCAATGAACTTGGGGTCCTTAGCTGTCATGTCATCATCGGTAAATGTCAGAACAGGACGCTTTGTCTCATCGATACTCATGGTGAAGATTCCGGCCTGTGTGTACTTACCCTCCTGAGTGACGCGATAGTTATACACCAGCTTGTCGCCCAGTTTGAAGTTGTAAACCGTACCATCGTTCGAAATGCTGGTAGGAGTAACTTCCTTGAACTTCGCAAAGTGTAGGGTCTTGGTACCCACAAACAGGCTTGCTCCGGCTGGAACGGTGATAGAGTAGAGATCACTCATGGGAGCCTCTGCATTAACGCTGGGATTGTTGGTAACGGTATTCATTATGAATCCCGGGAGATAGCCTTCTTCCAAACGGGCGTCTGAGATATTCATCTCCAAACTATAGGTGTTACCGTTGAACATCAGGAACATTTTCTTGCCTGTAGTATATTCACCCATAGTGGTGTTGATCTCTGTACCATCTTTATTTATAACCTTCAGGTTAAAAGTGTAATCGGTGCCATAGACCCAACCGCTGTTCTTTACCGTAATCTCTGCTGAGAAGATAGTAAATGAGGTGTGGGCGGCATCAATGTCAAGCTGAATGGTGCCGTTTTCAGTCAAAGTATCCTTATCTGTAGCCGTAAGCAGATAAGAGCCGTCTGCTGCATCGAATGTGTACTTGTTGCTGGTGGGGTTACCTACAGCCACAGTGTCATTGGTAGCCTTGTTGACCAGCGACTTGATCAGTTTACTTTTGTTGTTCATCGTCACCTCAACCTGGGTGGCAAAAGCATTGCCTGCTGCGAGCAATGTCAACGTCATGAAGCTTAGTAAAAACTTTTTCATTTTGTTGATTATAGATTAAATGGTTATTGATTGAATATCATTTTCTTACCGTCCTTTATATAGAGCCTCAGAGGCATTATTCCATTTGATGCTTCCGGATTTGTGATTGGTCTGCCGCTGAAGTCATATACTGAATGTCCGTTGTCAATTATTGATTGTCTGATAATCTCAACATTGTCAAAGTGGCCGTCCGGTGGCAAGGCCAGAAAGTGTCCCGGGTTGATATAGACCTTGTGTTTGCCTATCAACTGACCATCCGGTGTCCATTGATAGAGGTAGCCAGCGCCTTCAAAAGAACCGGCATCGGTACCATAGATATATCCGGTATAGGGGTTTACGTAGATGCCGTACGGTTGCATCATTTCTGAGAAATCTGAGATTAATGTGCCTGGCAGCGTCTGTGACAGTCCGCTTTCTCCTCTAGTTTCAATCATAGTCTGGGGGTCAATGGTAAGGCATGAAAACTCATATTCACTCGTGATATAGGAGAAACATGAGCCCACGGCAAGGAACTTACCGTCCAGGGTTGTGGTGTTATATGTTACGGGATAGTTAAATACAACAAAGCATTCCTGATCGTTGAGTGCCTTCTCGCAATCCAGTATAAGACCGCAGGCTGGTATCTCATAGTAGTCACCGGGCGAGTTGATACAGAGATAGCGTCCGCTCTGCGACATCTCTCCGTAGAGATTGGGAATACCGGTATTGACGTTTTTCTCCAGTTCCATCGTTGCGGCATTGACTATGCTCACAGTTGTCTCAAGATCATGGTCATATTCCTGTGCCGCATATCCGCCGGTGTTGGCCACAAAGAGGTGCCCGTCATAGAGGGCAATGCCTTCAGGCTCGTAACCTACCTCGCAGGCTGCAACGGTCTTGAAGCTGGCTAAATCAATCTTTGCCACGAAACCTTTGTCAAAATACTTGTATCCGCTTGTGGTCAGGCACTCATGTCCGTAGCTGGTCACATATACATACTTGCCGTCAGTGCACAGCCTGCGGTTGTTGGGGATGTCCTCAGTGGCAGCTACAGCTTTTCCTTCAGGGGTTATGAACTGAATTATGTTTGACCAGTTAATGGTTATTGCTATTAGGCTGTCATTGATTTGGATGATGTCGTTTGGCGTGTCGCCAAGCTTATAACCGTTTTTGTCGCGGAACCACTGGTTACTCACCACTTGTCCGTCCTCAAAGTAGGTCATACGGCCGTTGTCTGCCTGCCACATTCCCTCGTTCAGCAGAATGATGCGTTCCTGAGCGTGTAAGCTGACCGTGATGGCGCAAATGAGTATAAGAATGAGTTTTTTCATATTCCAAAAGAGAGTGTCAGTTTATAGTTACGGCCGGGCATAGGGTAGCGCGGCAGATGTTCGTATTGTTCATCCAGAACATCGCACACTTCAAGACAGATGCCCAGTGAAGTCTTTTTGATGTTGCGGGTATAGGTGAGCTTCATGTCAATGTTATGATAAGGCTCCAGGATGTCCTCGGGGTCAGCTTTGCTCCACATACGCTCACCTACGTACAGGTATGAGGTGGTGAACTGCAGCGTACGCCAGCCACAGATGGCGGTAATGCCTGTTGAAAGTGCAGGTGAGTAGCAGATAGGCTTGTCATACATATCCTCATCCTCAGGGTCGGTCCTGTCCACGTCACGCTGCAAGGTGATGGAATTGAGCAGTGAGAAATGCCAGTCATCAGTGTGATAACGTCCTTGTATCGTGGCGTTGAGGCCTCGGCAGAAGGTATAGCCGTAGTTCATCATGGACCATGTGTAGGTTCCTTTCAGGGGCAGGCACACTATGCGGTTCTCTATCTTGTTCTGATAGATGTCCGCTTGCAGGGATGCGTTCCAATGACGGGTGTCTAAGTGGTACTCCAATCCCAGATTCAGCTGTTTCGTATATTCAGGCTTCAGGTTGCGGTTGCCCACCTGAGTGTAGTACAGGTCATTAAGCGTGGGAGCACGGAAGATGGTCTTGTACCATGCTCTGAATGTCAGTCCTTTTATTGTATAGGCTGTTGAGACTGCAGGCGTCCAGCGGTCCAACGGATCGGCTGCACCCACATTCGCAAAGGTTTGATCTTTATAATGCTGGTGCAGCAAGGAGCCCGCCACCTGCAGGCCATGCCAATCGGCCCGTACCGCCATCACCTGCTTCTGGTCTATACGCACTACATCATCAAATCTCTTAAGATCAGCCTCCAACTGGCTGTAACGGATATCGTAGCTGGCAGAGAATGATATCCAGGGCCAGGGCATGAATGCATAGCTTATTGCCCCGTAGCCATCCTGTTGACGATAGTGATTGTCAACACGTGCGGTGTTCTGGTTCTCGGGGTAGTCAGTGCAGTAACGCAGATACTCGTTGGCGTATTTGGCATTAAGCTTTACGTGGTGGTATTCCAGGAACTGCTTCTGATACGAGGCTTGTATGAAGAAGTCACGGTCCCATTCGCGCCCTACGTTGACATATTTGTTACTCAGACGCCGCACGATACCGCCCGGACATCCACGCTCGCTGTCATAATAATAGATGTGTGATGAGAATCCATCCTTGAACAAGGCTCCCTCAATGCGTCCGTAACGGATATCACTGTTGGTGCGGCGTCCAACGGTGTCTTCAAACTCTGAGTGGTAGCGGAATGGATAGTCGCCACGTGAGTCCGTCCATTCTCCATCGATGAATCCGCTCCATCCGTTTCTCTCAAACTGCGCATTGGCCTTTGCCATCCAGGTGGAGAATGACGCACGGCGTAACTGCACGTCCAATGAGTCTTTTGTGGGACGGCGGGTACGCAAATAGACGGTTGCTCCTGAGGCATATTCTGATGCTGACTGGCAGTTGTCAAGCTTATTTGCGTTGTAGAGCGATACGCTCTCCATCGTTGACAATGAAAACTTACCCAGGTCTACAGTTCCGTTTTGGGCGTTGGTGATGCGGATACCGTCAACATAGACGCCCACATGCTGCGCTCCGAGTGAGCGGACGTTTATGGTCTTCAGACCTCCAAGTCCACCATAATCCTTAATCTGTACGCCCGCAAAATACTTAAGTGCATCGGCCACCGTAGTGGTACTGAGAGCCTGAAGCTCGTTCCCATGCAGTGTCTGGGATGTGGCTATAGTATGGGATGGCTGCTCTGAGGTAATGATAACTTCCTGCAATTGCTGAATGCTGTCGAGACTTGCCGGTTTATGCCTGGTCCCAACATCCTGCGCCATGACATGCCACACTGGCATGCATAACAGCATCATCAACCACAATTTGCTGTGTTTTTGATTACAAGCTTGCATTCCGAATCATCAGCCCATCCCCGGGGTGCTATATGTTGACTCTTGCAAGAGGCAGGTCTTCTGACTTTGTCGTCCGGTCGCAAACGCCTTCCCAAGTATCTCAGTGGCATGTTGTTTGCCGGTAAAATACGACTTACAGCTGCGGGACAGTCCGGGATTTTCACCCGATTCCCTTTTAATCTCTCTGGGCTTGAAGGTCAGGCTGTTAGCTGGCCATGCAAGGGAGAGAACCAATTGCAGTTACAAAGGTATACTTTTTTAAAAAACAATGGATTCTATATCAGTGACTTTCTTTTAGTCAAGTTTGAGGTCACCGTCCTTGATCCAGCCTGCCTTGCGCATCAGCGTGCCGATGATAATGGTGAGGATGGCGGGAATTATGATGCTGATAGCTATAAGGTCTATCCAGTCTGTTCCGGTGATGGCGGCGCGGGTACCGGCGGTAACCTCCTGCATCCAACCCGTGTAAACGCCTATCGGACCTACAAGACCGCATGTGCCCATGCCCGATGCAATGGCGGGGCCGTTCATCTCAAGCTTGAACAGGCAGGTTGCTATAGGGCCTGTTATGGCCGATACAAGGGTGGGGGCAATCCAGATTCTGGGATTCTTGACTATGTTACCCATCTGGAGCATGCTGGTGCCAAGGCCCTGTGATATGATGCCGTTCCAGCGGTTCTCACGGAAACTGAGAACTGCGAATCCCACCATCTGGGCGCAGCATCCTGCAAGTGCGGCACCTCCGGCCAGGCCGGTCAGGCTCAGTGCGGCACAGATAGCGGCCGAACTGATAGGCAATGTGAGTGCCATACCAACTATTACTGAAACCAGGATGCCCATCAGGAACGGCTGCTTGGTGGTGGCCCACATGATTACCTCTCCTAAACTGCTGGCGGCAGAACCGATTCCGGGTGCCCACCAATATGAGAGTCCTATGCCGACTGCAATGGTTACCAGCGGTGTTACAAGAATATCAATCTTGGTCTCTTTTGATACGGCCTTACCGAACTCTGATGCAAAAATGGTCACAACATAAACTGCAAGCGGGCCTCCTGCACCGCCCAGTTTGTTTGCTGCAGCACCTACGGCCAGCATTGAGAACAGCACCAGATTAGGTGTACCCAGCGCGAATGCGATTGATGCAGCCATTGCCGGTCCGGCCATACTCTTGGCAAATCCGCCTATATCGACAAGCCACTGCAAACTGGCCTGTTCACCTATAGTAGCAATGATTGTACCTATCAGAAGTGACGCAAAAAGACCTTGCGCCATAGCGCCAAGCGCATCAACACCGTAGCGTTTTCCGGACACTACAATGTTCTTTCTCTCTAAGAATGATTTGAACTTTCCCATAACGGCCGCAAAGATACACAAAAAGTACACAAAAGGGACGGTTCCTTCTGTGTAGTGATGCCCCAGGCGATTTCAGCCGGCTTTTCTACTACACAGAAGGAACCGTCCCTTTTGTGTACTTGCTTTAAGGTATTGGCCAGATGGCTGTTTGGGCGCATTTGACAGGTACGGACAGGCGGCCTATCTTGAGCAGGAAATCACCCTCCTCAAGCATCCACTGGCTGCCGTCGGCGCTTACGAATGCCAGGTCAGTGGCTTTGAGGCTGAATGTGACAGTGCGGCTCTCACCCGGTTTAAGCTCTATCTTGGTGAAATCGCGCAGACGCTTGTTGTCCGGTATGACTGATGCAACCAGGTCGCTGGTATAGAGCAGTACGGCCTCCTTGCCGGCTACGGAACCGGTGTTACGGACATCGACAGATACGGTGATTACATCATCACGTGTGAACTCATTGCGGTCCACTTTAAGGTTGGAGTAATCAAATGTGGTATAACTCAGACCATAGCCGAACGGCCATAACAGCGATACCTTGGCATCATAGTTGTATGCGCCCTGCATGGTCTCGACCTCCTCACTCATCTTGTAGTCGTAGTTGGCCAGAGAGTTGATCTCACGCGGATAGGTGTAAGGCATCCTGGCTGAGAAATTGGCATCGCCGGCAATAAGGTCAACCAGTGCATCGGCACCATAGTTACCTGGCAGGAATATGTCAATGATTGCCTTGGCGAGTGGTTCTATGTCAGTGATCAGGCGGGGACGGCCTTCATTGAGTACCAGGATTACCGGCTTGCCGGTGGAGGCGAGTGCCTTGACCAGATTCCGCTGGTTCTCAGACAGCCACAGGTCTGTCAGGTTGCCGGGAGTCTCGCAGTAGCTGTTTTCACCGATGCAGGCTACAATGACATCGGCCTTACTGGCAGCGGCAACGGCTTTGTCAATCTCGGGGCGGTTTTCCATATAGTATTCACCGCGTTCGTTATAGCTGACACCCTTTTCAAGTATGATGTTCTCAGCTCCGAACTTATTGCAGAATGCCTCATAGATGGTGTTGTACTGAGCTGTGATATCCTCGTTGCCGGACCCCTGCCAGCTGTAGCTCCATCCTCCGTCCAGGCAGCGCATTTGATTGGCGTTGGGGCCGGTAATGAGAATCTTGGTATTCTTGGCAAGCGGCAGTATCCCGTTCTCGTTCTTAAGGAGGACCTCACTCTCAAGCGCTGTGGTATATGCCTTTTGCTCAAACTCCTTTGATGCGAACTTTTCATATCCCTGGGCACCGGTATTGGGGGTCTCAAACAGTCCTAGACGGTACTTGAGACGCAGGATGCGGCTTACGGCATCGTCAATACGCTCCATGCTTACCTTTCCTTCTTCAACCAGTTCCTTGAGATATATGCAGAAATCCACACTGTATGGATCCATGCTCATGTCGATACCTGCGTTTATGGCTATGCGGATGGCGTCTTTCTTATCGACAGCAACTTTCTCACGGGTGTAGAGGTTGTTGATATCAGACCAGTCAGTGACAATCATTCCGTCCCAGTTCAGATCTTCCTTGAGCCACTTGGTAAGGTACTCGTAACTGGCGTGTACAGGCACTCCGTTTATGCTGCTGGAGTTGACCATAACGCTCAGAGCACCGGCCTCAATGGCGGCTTTGAATGGTGCAAAATACTTCTCGCGGAGCATGGCGGGAGATATGTACGCAGGAGTGCGGTCCTTACCGGTGAAGGGAGCTCCGTATGCAAAGTAGTGCTTTACACATGCTGCTACATTATAGGGTCCCAGATGGTTGGGATCAGCGCCCTGATAACCCAGGATCTCTTTCTCAACCATGCGTGAGTTTACTATTGCGTCCTCACCGAAACTCTCATATATACGTGGCCAGCGCGGATCGCGGCCCAGGTCCAGAACAGGATTGAATACCCATGGACAGTTGGCGGTGCGGCTCTCATATGCGGTCACCTGGCCCATCTCAAATGCCAGGTCCGTATTGAAGGTGGCAGCCAGGTTGATGGGCTGGGGGAATATGACTGAACCGCTCACGTATGAGGCGCCGTGATTCTGGTCAAGTCCGTATATGCATGGAATGCCTATGGTTTCAAGTGATTTCTTCTGTATGTCACTGATAATCCTGTACCAGTGCTCTGCCTTGACGGCGCGGCCCGGGGTGTTGAGTACGGAACCGGTACGGTATTTGCCTATGAGTGAATCCATGATGGTTTCATTGACGGCAAATGAGGCTTCGCCGAATCGGGCCGATCCCATGGTGCTGAGTTCCAGCTGGAGCATCTGTCCGATCTTGTCATCCAATGTCATGTTGGAGAGCTGTGACTTGATTTTCTTCTCAATGGCGGCATCGCGGGGGATGGAGGGTTCATGTTTGCTGACTGACTTGCCGCAACCGGCCATGATACCCAATGCCAAAAGTATTAAGGTAAGTTTTCTCATAAACAATAAGGTTTTTTGCAAAGATAAAAAAATGGCACAAAAGGGACAGTCCCTAATGTGCCATTTTTGGTTTGTAGATAGAGAATTAAGCCTCAGCGGGTGCTTCCTCAGCGGCGGGAGCCTCCTCAGCGGGAGCTTCTGTAGCTTCAGCTGCTGCCTCCTGGGCTGCTGCCTCAGCGGCTGCTGCTTCAGCTGCGGCTTTAGCCTCAGCCTTCTTGGTAGCCACCTTCTCAGCAATAGCTTCGTTAACCTTCTTCTCTGCTTCAAGCTTAGCCTTGTTCTGATCGCGCTTAGCCTGCTCATCCTTAACGGTGATAGCCTTGAGTGCGCTCTCCTTAGCCTGCTTCCAGGCATCAAACTTAGCCTGAGCTGCTGCCTCATCAAAAGCGCCCTTCTTGACGCCACC
>Ga0310786_10010612_pt1 | contig 11566 bp, 10 predicted proteins | sample AusTroGonzalo_MG_FD_203881 | JGI IMG/M metagenome (GOLD analysis project Ga0310786, IMG submission 203881) | Bovine rumen microbial communities from tropical cattle in Woodstock, Queensland, Australia - Gonzalo_03 (v2) (version 2) | ecosystem: Host-associated > Mammals > Digestive system >... | reverse complement strand
TTACGCAAAAAATAAGACTTCGGCAAATGATGTTTGACTAGCTTATCTTTCATAACCTGCTCCTTTCTATTGCCCTAAGTTTTGCGGACTTACTTCTTGGGTTATTTTCTAGTTCAGTCTCGCTTGCAATAATAACTCTGTTATTAACCAATCTATATTTTGGTTGTTCTTCTTCTTTTGGTAAAGCGAAGACAAAGTGTCTATTACCTTCAATTTTTGCAACGTTATTGAAGGCATTTTTAACGATTCTATCTTCCAAAGAATGGAAGGTGATGACTACCAATCGGCCACCTTCGTTAAGCATTTCAAGACCATCTTTTAAAGCGATCTCTAACGCACCTAATTCATCGTTAACTTCGATACGAATTGCTTGGAAAACCTGTTTAGCAGGATGTCCTTTTTTGAGCAATTCCTTCATTGGCTTACTTGCCTTAACGATGTCCACTAATTGGGTTGTGGTCTCAATTGGATGAGACTCTCTTTCTTTGACAATCCTTTTAGCGATTACATAAGCAAACTTTTCTTCTCCATAATTACGGAAAATATCGGTTAATTGCTTGACGGAATAAGTGTTAACAACCTGGTAAGCATCCAAAGATTGTCTCTTATCCATTCTCATATCTAGACGAGCTTCCTCTTTATAAGAGAAACCACGATCAGATTCATCAAATTGAGGTGAAGACACTCCTAAATCCATTAAGATGCCATCAACTTTTGTGACTCCTGAGGAAATAAGTGCTTCTTTGAAATTACGGAAATCCTCGCGAATTATGGTTTTATTTTCAAAATCACGGAGATTTTCACTCGATTCTTTAATCGCATCTTCATCCTTATCGAAGGCATAAAGTCTTCCACAAGGAATGCGACGTAAGATTTCTTTAGAATGTCCACCACGACCAAGTGTTAAATCAACATAAACACCATTTGCTTTGATATTTAGCAAATCGACTGCTTCGTTAAGTAAAACGGAAATGTGTTTAGACATTTTTAAGTAGTTCTTCTGATTTCGCTTCGAATTCTGATTCATTAGCCCTGAGATATTCATCCCATTTAGCCTTGGACCAAATTTCGATGTGATTGATAACACCAACCACCACAACATCTTTGGAGATATTGTATTTATTGATTAAAGCGGTTGGAATTTGAACACGATTGACTTTGTCAACGTCAATCTCAAAAACACTGCTAAGCGAAATTCTTTCAATATCACGTGAGAGTTTGGATTCATATGGTAAATTCTGGAGTTTTTCGACATATTTAGAGAATTGATCCTCTGGATAGATGGATAAAGATCCTTCATAACCCTTCATGATAAAAACTTTGGAACCCAATTCTCCTCGTAAACGAGATGGAATTAAAAGACGGTTCTTGTCATCTAAAGTATGTTCGAATGATCCGAAAAACATCTTTACCACTTTCTCCCACTTTATATTTCAATTATAGTGAACTCCCCTCTTTGTTGTAAATAGGTAATTTATAAAAATTAATCGTAAGCAAAAGAAAAACGCCGCAAGTCGCGACGTTTACTTTGTAAAACTTAATCTAAATCGAGATCTTTTAGAGCGTCGAATCTCGGATCGCTTTTTTCTTCTTTTTCTTTTGCGAATTCATCGATGCTAAGCACTCGGTAATCCTTGCCACCACTTGGAAGCTTTGCTCCAGGGGCTTTAGGAGAAAGTGGAATGCTCGCCGAAATTAGATCAAAAACATATTTATCAAGTTCGATTGAACTACCTTTGTAAATGATCAAATCGTCATCGCCTTCTTCAACGTAGGAAGCGAAATGTAATTCTTCATCACCTTTAACAGACGAATCGAAGGGTTTTAAGGAATAAGAACATTGTAAGATTACATCTGCTTTAACTAATAAGTTAACATAGATGAAATCTTCATAGCGTCTTACCTTAGCTTCAGCCTCTACTTTTTTAACTTCGATAAGAGGCAAATAACAAGGATATTTTTCCGCATCAAAAACCAAGTTTTCCTTAAGAACAACTTCTTTGGAATATGGCAATTTTGATACGTCGATTTTTATCATTTGCGAAGCTCTGCTCCAAACTTGAGTTCAATAGCCTTAATGACCGCTTCTTCAACTGCGGTAATATCTTTGTCAACGAGAGTCTTTTCGTTGCTGTTAAGATAGATGGAGAAGGCTAAAGAATAATGACCTTCTTTAACGTGTTCACCTTTATAAACATCGAACACTTCGACGTCTTTAATAAGTTCGCGGTTAACACGATAAACTTCTTGAACTACTTCTTTAGAAGTAACTTTGTCTTCAAAGATGAAAGCGAAGTCACGTTTCACGCTTTGGAAACGAGAGATTTCAGACATCTTTTTGAGTGATGTTTTGGTGTCGAAAAGCACACCTAAATCGAATTCAAGAACGCAGACATTTTCTTTCTCAAGATGGTATTTCTTAAGGGTGGCTGGATGAAGCTCACCAAACACCGCTGCAGCCTTACCATCGATCTTAAGAAGAGCAGATTTTCCTGGGTGGAATTCTTTCTCTTCAAGTCGAGAAATAACTGCGCGTTTTTCATCGATTCCAAATAAGGAGAGTAAAGAATCAACAACACCTTTAAGGTGATAGTAGGAATATGGTTCACCTTTTAAGGCATATCTTCTTAAATCATTACCCACCAAAACGATACCTAAGTGAATTGTTTTATGTTCTGGAACTGAATAGATATCGCTAACTTCAAAGATTGCGACATTATCATTTGAGTGATTCTTGTTATAAACAAGAGTGTTCATCAAAGATGGGAGTAAATTAGTTCTAACATATTCGTGTTCATCGGTAAGAGGATTCAAGACTTTATAAGCTTCGTCTTTGTTAAGAATTCTAAATTCATCAACTTCATCTTTATCGATGAGGGAATAGGATAAGACTTCGTCTAAACCAATTCCGCGGAGATAAGAACGCACTTGACGTTTCTTTTCAAGATTTGGTTCTAATTTGCCAACGAATAATTCTGTAACTGGTAATTTTGATTCAATGTGTTCAAATCCTAAGATACGAATCACTTCTTCACTTAAATCAGCTTCGCCAGTGATATCGATACGATGATCAGGGACAACAACATCTAATTCATCGCCTTTTTCATTAACTTCGATATGAGCGGCTTTTAAGGCTCCAACCACTTCTTCTTTTGAGAAGTTTGTGCCTAATCTACCATTGATATATTTAACGGATGATTTAATCTTGGTTGGCTCAAATTTATCTTTTAGATAAGTATTAACTTCTGCGACTTCTTTGGCGTCTGCTAAAGAGAGCAATAAGTCAGCGGTTAAATCCATAACGTAGTTGTATTGATTTGGATTGATACCTTTGACGAATCTTTGAGAAGAATCGCTGCTTAAATTGAGTCTAATTGAGGTTCTTCTAATTGAAGCGTAATCAAAGTTCGCTGCTTCAATAACAACATTCTTGGTCTTTTCATCAACCGCACAAGCAAGTGAACCCATAACGCCACCAAGACACATGACTTTGCCATTACTTGTAATACAAATATCGCCTTTTTGAAGTTTGTAGGTCTTTTCGTCTAATGCAACAAAATCGCCTTCAATATCATCACGAACAATAAGTTCTTGTTTTTCAAGTTTATCGAGGTCATACATATGAAGTGGTTGACCGGTCACAAGCATGATGTAGTTACCAATATCAACGATATTGTTGATGGATCTAATACCAGAGGAACGTAAAGCTTCTTTTAAACAACTTGGTGATTCCTTTGTGACAATGTCCTTCACCACTCTTGCGGAGAATTGTGGACATTTTTCTGTTTCAGAGCCAACCTTGAAGTTTGCTTTGAAGCTTTCTTTAACACTTACCTTTGGTAAATTAACTTCTTTTCCGAATAAAGTTTTAATTTCTTTCGCGACATTTAAAACTGAATATAAGTCAGAACGGTTCGCTAAAAGTTTAAGATCTAAAACGGTATCATCTAAACCTAAAAGTTCTAAAACATTTTCAGAACCAACTTCAAATGAAGCTGGTAATTCTTCAATACCTTTGGTTTGTTCTTCGCTTAAATACTTGGAATCAACACCAAGCTCTAACAAAGAGCAAAGCATACCATTTGATTCATGGCCTCTAATTTGGCCTTTTTTTATAGTGCCGCCTGGAAGGACGCAGCCATCTAAAGCAACGATAACTTTTAAACCTTTACGGCAGTTAGGGGCACCACAAACAATATCAAGCGTTCCATATTTAGGACCACAGTTTACTTTAGTAACGTGGAGGTGGTCGCTATTTTCCATGTTTTCACAGTGGATGACTTCACCCACAACGACTTTGGAAGCGGAAGCAATCTTTTCAATCGATTCAACTTCCACGCCAGCGAAAGTTAATCTTTTCGCTATTTCTTCAGGAGTTAAACCTTCTAAATCAACGAATTTCTTTAATAAATTAAGTGAGACTTTCATGATTGTTTACCTCCTTATTTTCTAGTGAATTGTTCGATAAATCGAACATCACCTTGATATATCTTGCGGATATCGTCGATTCCATATCTAAGCATTGCGACACGTTCCACACCGACACCGAAAGCAAATCCACTATAAACTTCTGGATCATAGCCAGACATCTTTAAGACGTTTGGATGAACCATACCAGCGCCTAAGATTTCGATGTAGCCAGTACCCTTACAGGTTGAGCAGCCTTTACCACCGCAGTTCATACAAGTGACATCGACTTCAACCGAAGGTTCGGTGAATGGGAAATAAGAACCGCGGAAACGCACTTGACGTTTCTCGCCAAACATTTTGCGGATAAATAATTCTAAGGTTCCCTTTAAGTTTGCTAAGGTAATACCTTTACCGACGACTAAGCCTTCAACTTGTCCAAATTGATGGGAGTGAGTGACATCATCATCATCTCTTCTAAAGCATTTGCCCGGGCAAATCATCATTAATGGTTTACCTTCTTTTTCATCCATCGCTCTAGCTTGTTCTGGAGAAGTATGTGTGCGAAGCAAAGTGGTTGGATTGATATAGAAAGAATCTTGCATTTCTCTAGCAGGATGATTTGCAGGAATATTCATTCTTTCGAAGTTATAGTAATCAGATTCAACATCTGGTCCTTCTTTAACTTCATAACCCATTGATACAAATGTATCAATAATTTCATCTTGGATTAAATAGAATGGATTAATTCCACCCATTTTGTAGTTGTAACCAGGAAGAGTAATATCAATGGTTTCTCTCGCTAACTTTTTGGCGATTAAAGCATCATTGATTTCTTGTGATTTCTTTTGGAAAGCTTCCATTACTTTGTTTCTAGCGTCATTGACAGCTTGACCAAATTTAGCCTTTTGTTCATTCGCAACATTTCTAATTTCTGACATCAACTGAGATAATTCAGACTTTTTTGAAAGATGTTGTTCTTGGAATTCTTTTAAAGAAACTTCGTCATTAACTTTCGAAATTTCATTAAGAACCTTTTCTTCAACTTCTTTAACTTTTGAGAATTCTTCTGCCATACATTTTCTCCTTTTTTATAAAATAAAATGACACACTAGGAACGAGTTTCCCCGTGGTGCCATCCTTCTTCAACATTTTTGTAGTTGCTCTAAGTCTTAACGCGACTAACGGTTGTTCATCAACATGCTCAGAGGTGAATTCGCTCCCATCTATAACTTGTGGGTTCCACTATTCCACATTCCCTATTTACAGATGTGTCTGGAGTTACTACTTCTCGTCAACGCAGTAATATTATATCGTATTTGTTTGTTAAGATAAATATAAATTTATCCATATAAACAATGGGATTTTGCTTATATTAATAAATTATATTTATTATTTGAGATGATACATGCTAATCGCTCCAGCGATAGCAACATTGAGTGATTCGATATCTGAAATATCAATTCGTATTCTTTGATCGGCAATTTTTAAAACATCTTCACTAACGCCGTGTGCTTCATTACCTAAAACTAAAATGAATTTTTCTGGTTTTTTAACGCTTTCTAAATCAATTGATCCTTTAATTTCGGTTGCTAAAATCTTGTAGCCTTTTTTCTTTAATTCCACTAAATCAACTACGTTTGATATATTTAGATTAAATATAGAGCCTTGCGATGCTTGCAAAACTTTGTCGTTATAAATAGAACAGCATTCTTTGGATAAAACAACATCTTTAAAACCAAAAGCCAGAGCGGTTCTTAAAATCGTTCCAAGGTTTCCCGGATCGCTAACTCCATCTAGATACAAAACCTTATTATTTTTTGGAGTTTTGTTAGGAAGCAAATTACAAATTGCCACCACACCTTGAGGAGATTTGGTTTCTGTAATTTTTTCCATCACTTCTTTGCTCACAATGTATTGAGGGATTTTTTCATCAATTTCATCAATTTTTTCTAAAGAAAATACTTTGGTAACAACCTTTGTTTTCAAAGCCATTTCGAGCATGTGAAAACCTTCAACTTTAAATATGCCAGCTTTTTTACGATAACTAGAAGAATTTAGTTTTGTAACTTCTTTAATCAATTCGTTTTGACGAGATTTAATTTCTTTAATCATTGATGAATTCCCTTTCTTAATTTTTTGTGAAGCTCCTTATAGTTTGGACAGTAACTATAAACAATCTCATAGAACTCCTTTTGGTGGTTTCTTTCGAATTCGTGGGATAACTCGTGTACCACTACCGAATCAATTATCTCTAACGAATAGTGTATCAGAGATATTTGAAAAGATAATGTATGGGTTTTTCTTGAATTAGATCCATATTGTCTACAAGTGTTCTTCACTCTAATTTTATACGGTATATCTATTCCCATTATTGCTTCGAATTTTCTAACTTCTTCGGTCAACACTTTGAGAGCAATATTTTTTAAATATTTCTGCAATTCCCCATTATCTTTAACATCTATTGAGTCTATTCCTACTTTATTCCCAAGAAGATAAACATAATTATTTTCGAAGGAAAAATGTTCAATTTCTCTGCGTGGTTTATTCACTAATCTTTCAAAAAATTTATCAATACCAGAAGCAATAAATTTATTAGATGTTCGATAAGGAGCGGAAATATAAAAACTTCCATCTTTAAATCTAAAGTAAACATTTTTCTGTCTTTTATATGTAATAAAAACAGGATAAGTTATTCCGTTTTTAACAAATTCAAATCGTTTTTGATCCATGTATATGATTTTACTATATTTCATTGTGAAATATTACTTATTTGATAGAATGATTATATGCAAAAAATCCTGATCAGTGCTTGTCTAGCTGGTGAAAAGACAAATTACAAAGGTCAAAGTAACTATCGACCAGATATCGAAAAGCTCAAAGAGAAATATGAATTGGTGCTTTTTTGCCCTGAAGTTGAAGGAGGATTGCCTACTCCTCGAATTCCTAATGAAATTAGAGGTTCACAAGTATTTAATAAAGAAGGCAAAAATGTTACTCGTGAATTTGAAAAAGGGGCTAACAAAGCTTTAGCTTTGTGCAAATATCTTGGAATCAAAAAAGCGGTTTTAAAAGAAAAATCTCCATCTTGCGGAACCCACCAAATCTATGACGGATACTTCGCTGATTTATTAATCTCCGGAATGGGCGTTACCGCTAGAGTGCTAAAAGAACACGGAATTGAAGTATATTCCGAAAACGAAATAGATAAATTATTGTAAAAGAAAAGAGGCATAGCCTCTTTTTTAATAGTTAGTTTCTTGCCTAATATGATTAACTTTTAGTTTGGCTTTGTAAGAAGAGATAATTTCGTCTTCACTCATACCGATTGACGCGGATAAGTTGAGATATTTTTGAAATGCATCAGTATAATGTTCTAAATCATAATGATCAAGTAAAGCCACTGCAGCTTTATAAACTTCGTGAATTTGTCTAGTTAAATCCAAGTCACTTTTTTTAATCTCATAATCAAACTTAGTAGTTTTGAGTGGAATTCCTAAAGAAAGAAGGAAATGAATGCCGTCGGCAAATTCGTCCATCACAACTTCTTTTGGAGACGGGCCTTTGTTAGACCAATATTTAAAGCATCTTGTTTCATTAGCGAGTTCGCCAATCTCAACGATTAAAGCAAGCAATCGTCTTTCAAAAGTTGTTTCGTATGAAACATGATGATTTTGCGCAATTTCTTCATCTAACGAAGCTTGCAAAGAATACAATTCTTTTAAGTTAATCATTTTTCGTTGACTTTTTGTAAATGCCAAATGTCTTTGACATAGTCTTTGATTGTGCGGTCAGAGGAGAAGAATCCACTACCAGCGATATTGATTAAGCACATTTCAGCCCATTTATCGCGATCAAGATAAAGCTTCTCAATCTTTTGTTGAGCTTTAATGTATTCTGGTAAATCTTTGAGAATGAAATAACAGTCGTTGTTATTCATAATTTCATCAAAGATGAGATTGAATTTATCTGGTTTAGTAACCCATGGTCCATTACGAAGTGAATCCATAATCTCATGAGCAATCGGGTTATTTTGATATTCTTCCCAAGCCGAATATCCACCATTTGCATAGTAATTCAAGACTTCTTCAGAAGTTAAACCGAAGATGACACAGTTTTCATCACCAACGAAATCTTTAATTTCAACGTTAGCGCCATCTAAGGTACCTAAGGTAATCGCGCCATTCATCATAAACTTCATATTAGAGGTTCCACTAGCTTCTTTAGAAGCGGTTGAAATTTGTTCACTAACATCGGCAGCAGGAATGATTTTCTCTGCCAAAGAGACACCATAGTTTTCCATGAAGATAACTTTCATGTATTTGCTAACTTCTGGATCGTTATTAACGATATCTGCAACCGAGATGATTAATTGAATAATCTTTTTCGCGTAGACATAGCTTGGCGCAGCTTTTGCCCCAAAGATAAACGTCCTTGGATAGATCTTAAAGTTTGGATCATATTTGAGTCTATTATATAAGTATATAATGTGGAACACGTTCATTAATTGACGCTTGTAAGCGTGAAGTCTTTTAACTTGCACGTCAAAGATGGAATTAACATCGACATCGATATTCATCTTTTCTTTGATGTATTTGGCTAATTTGACTTTGTTCTCGTGTTTGATATCTAAGAACAAATCTTTGGTCTTTTTGTCAGTCGCGTATGGTTTGAGTTTAATAATCTCATCTTCCATATCGGTCTTCCATGCTTTACCAATTCGATCATCGATTAACTTAGTTAGACGTGGGTTGCAATACATTAACCATCTACGTTGAGTGACACCATTTGTCTTATTATTGAACTTCTCTGGGAATAATTCATAGAAGTCTTTGAAAGTTTCTTTCTTCAAAATCTCAGTGTGTAATTTCGCAACGCCATTAATGGAGAACGAAGCATAAATAGCGAGGTTTGTCATATGAATCAAACCATCTTTGATGATTTGGGTCGCGTATCTAGTTCCTTGAGAAACGCCTTTAGAATCTAAGAATTGATTGAATCTACGGTTGATTTCTTCAATGATCATGTAGCAACGTGGGCAAACTTGTTGGACATATTCGATTGGCCACTTTTCAAGTGCTTCCGCCATAATGGTGTGGTTTGTATAAGCAATTGCTTTAGTGACTACTTCCCAAGATTCATTCCAACCATAGCCGTATACGTCCATCATTAATCTCATTAATTCAGGAATCGCTAATATTGGGTGAGTATCGTTGAGTTGGAATACATAGTATTCGTGTAAGTTAAGCAATGTATTATATTGACGATAATGTTGTCTTAAAATGGATTGAAGACCACTGCTAACAAGGAAATATTGCTGTCTAAGTCTAAGAATACGACCTTTTTGAGTGGAATCATCTGGATACAAACCATGTGATAATTCTTTCAAAGTGTTGAGATATTCTTCGAATGGAACGCCTTTTGGAAGGTTTTCTTCACTTGGTTCAGCGCTCCAAAGCCTTAAAGTATTGCAAACTCCGTTGTTATAACCAACGATAGAAACATCGTATGGAACAGCCTTAACGTGAGTGGCACCAACAGTTCTTAAACCGAAACTACCATCCTCTTTGATATAGGATTCAGAAGATCCGCCGAACTCAATTTCAACCGCGTGTTTTGATTTTCTTGTCTCGAAGACAAAACCATTGGTTAACCATTGATCTGGGACTTCAAATTGACGTCCTTTTTGAATGAGTTGACGGAAGAATCCGTATTCATAACGGATAGTATTTCCTAAGACTGGATAGCCTAAGGAAGAGATTGAATCTAAGAAACAGGCAGCAAGTCGACCTAAACCACCATTCCCAAGACCAGCATCGCTTTCTTGTTCTTCGAGCATATTGATATCGATGCCTAATTCTTCTAGACCTTCTTTAGCAACATCATAGATGCCTAAATTTTGTAAGTTATTGGTAAGTAAACGACCAATTAAGAACTCCATGGAGAAATACACTAATTGTTTCTTTCCCTTTTTTAAGACGACATCGCGAGTATCTCGCCAGTATTTACCAGCGTAGTCTCTAACCATTTCGCCTAAAATATCATAAAGTTCGGTTGGGTGAGCGTCGCTAACAGAATTACCATATCTTTCTGCTAAGCGAAGCTGATATTCTTTGATAAATTCTTTTTTCGAGGAAAACATAAGTTATTTCTTTCCCTTTCCTTTATATTTAAAGATCATCGCTCCGAAAGAGGCGATTTTAATTCTAATTTTGTATGGACGATTTTCTGGACCAAAATCATCAGTTTGGCATGGAAGGCCGTTATATTGATTCCAACCTCCATAAACATCTTTGTCGGAGTTAAAGATTTCTTCGTATGTACCAGGTTGAGTAACACCAATTTCATAGCAATCGTAGAAGTTTGGAGTCATATTGAAAACGAAAACCAAACGAGAATTGCCGTCGAATCTTTCAAAGGCAAAGATGGAATCGTTCTTATTATCTACCATCAACCAATTAAAATTGGCAGGATTATATTCATTCATATATAAACACTTTTCATATCTATAGATAAGGTTCAAATCACGAACTAATCTGGAGATAGAATCGTGTGATGGGAATGTTTTTAAAACCCATGGAAGTGATTTGGTTTCATTCCATTCATCAAATGAAGCAAGTTCGTTGCCCATGAAAGACAATTTCTTTCCTGGATGTCCCATTTGATAGGTATATAAGTTTCTAAGTAAAGCGAACTTATTCTCATAACTTCCCCACATCTTATTTATCAGTGTGCCCTTTCCATGAACGACTTCGTCGTGAGAGAAAGGAAGCATAAAGTTTTCATTGAAGAAATAAGCCATGGAGAAAGTTAACTTGTTGTGGTCGTATTTCTTGTAAATTGGATCGACTCCATAATACTTCAAAGTATCATTCATCCAACCGAGATCCCATTTATAGTCAAAACCAACACCACCATAACCAGTTGGCTTGGTGACACCATAGAAATCGCTGCTATCTTCCGCAATCATCATTAAGGAACAATGACGGTCGTGAAGTAAGCCATTGGTTCTTTTTAAGAATTCAACAGCGCCTTCATTGACGCCTTTTGCCTTGTTTCCATCATAGAAAAGCATGTTGCTGACCGCATCGATTCTTAAGCCATCAATGTGAAACATTGTAGCGTAATAATTCATCGCAGACATTAGGAAAGAACGAAC
>Ga0310786_10010611_pt1 | contig 11567 bp, 11 predicted proteins | sample AusTroGonzalo_MG_FD_203881 | JGI IMG/M metagenome (GOLD analysis project Ga0310786, IMG submission 203881) | Bovine rumen microbial communities from tropical cattle in Woodstock, Queensland, Australia - Gonzalo_03 (v2) (version 2) | ecosystem: Host-associated > Mammals > Digestive system >... | reverse complement strand
TCCTTCGCCACGCCCAGGCTGGAACTCATGTAATTCGCTCCCTGCTGGAAGACGGATACAACCGCGGCCGCAAAAATGGAGCCGATGGGAGAGCCGCTGCCCAGCAGTGCCACGGAAATCGAATCATATCCCATGCTCGGAAGCGACTTCGGAATGATGGTATTGGTATATCCGAGGTAATATGCCACACCCGCCAGCCCGGCAATCGCTCCGGAGAAGCCCATGGAGAGCAGAATCGTCCGGCTGACACGGATTCCCGAATATTCCGAGCATCGTCTGTTCTGTCCCACCGCCTTGATTTCAAAGCCCAGCACCGTCTTCCGGAAAAGGAAGGAAACCAGCAGTGCCAGCACGATTGCAGAAATCAGCCCCAGGGGAATTTTGGCTTTCATATCCCCGATCATCACGTTGGTCAGCGTCAGCCTTGCTTCTGTCAGGCAGACTTTGCTGTTCCGGGTCATCATATCCACATAGTGGTTGTTGATGAAGAAACCGGTCAGATAGCTGATGATATAGTTGAGCATGATCGTCGAAACAACTTCATGAATATTGAACCGGTATTTCAGATATCCGACCAGGACGCCGGTCAGGCCGCCGACAATAAGGCCGATCAGAAGCACCAGAGGTTTTGAGATGAAAGGCGAAAGCGCCTTGTTGTATCCTACCAGCACCGTGGCTGTGAACCCTGCCAGCAGCATCTGTCCGGAAATACCGATGTTGAACAGCCCTGCCTTGAAAGCCGTGATAAAGGCAAGGGAGGCCAGGATCAGCGGTGCCAGATAATTCAGAAAATCCAGCAGGTCCGTCAGCTGGCCGCTGCCGCCGCCGTAATTCTCCTTGGCAAGAAAACCGCATCCCTGCAGAAAGCTTTGGAAGGCCTCCAGCGGGTTCTTTCCCAGGAAAAGCAGCAGAATACTTGCCGTCGCAATCATCAGCAGGATTGCGATCACGGAAACCCACAGGGAGGCATACCGCCCGGTCAGGCGCCGGGCGAGAAACAGATGCTTCTTTTTCACGCCTCTCTCACCCCCATCATGTAACGGCCGACTTCCTGCATATTCATGTTGTTCGCTGAGTCAATCCGCAGCATCTCACCCCGGTACAGAACGCCGATTGTGTCAGCCAGCATCATCACCTCATCAAGTTCCAGGGAAATCAGCAGAATGGCTGCGCCCCTTTCCCTTTCCTGAAGGATCTGCCGGTGAACGTTTTCAATCGCCCCGATATCCAGTCCCCGCGTGGGCTGCACAAAAATGATCAGGCTTGTCTGCTCCTCAATTTCCCGTCCGACGATCGCCTTCTGCTGGTTTCCGCCGGACATGGACCTCAACATGGTATCCGGTCCCTGAGCGCACCGGATATCATAGGTTTTGATCAGTTGATCAGCATAGCTGCGGAAAGCGTCCTGCTGAAGAATCCCCTTTTTCGCGAAAGGTTCTTTGTAATACTCCCGCAGTGCCAGGTTCTCCTGCAGCGTCATATCCGGGATGGTCCCTGTCGCCTGCCGGTCTTCCGGTATATAGGACAGGCCGGTAAGGCAGCGTTCCCGTACCGGAGCTCCGGTGATATCCTTTCCGTTCAGGATGATCTTTCCGGATGCTGCTTTCACCAGTCCGGCAATCGCGTCGGCAATCTCCCCCTGTCCGTTGCCGGAAACGCCGGCAATCGCGAAGATCTCACCGCCGCGTACAGTAAATGAAACGTCTTTTACGACTTCAAATTTGTTTTCGTCCTTCACCGTCAGGTGCTGTACTTCCAGCACAGGGGTCCGGAAATTGGCCTCTGTCTTGTTCAGTGTAAACTGGACCTGCCTGCCGACCATCAGGTCGGCCAGTTCCTGCGCCGATGCATCCGCAACTTCCCGCACATCAATCAGCTTCCCCTGGCGAAGGATCGCGCATCGGTCGGCAATCCTTTTGATCTCAGCAATCTTGTGCGTAATCAGGATGATTGTCTTGCCATCTTTCCGGAGATTGTCAATGATCTGCAGCAGAAAATCGATTTCCTGCGGTGTCAGCACGGCCGTCGGTTCGTCAAAGATCATGATCTCCGCGCCGCGGTAAAGCATCTTCAGGATTTCCACCCGCTGGCGTACGGAAACCGGCACATCCGCGATCCGGTCCGTCGGATTGACCTCCAGGCCGTATGCTTTGGATAACTCGCTGATCTGTTCATTGGCCTTCCGGATATTGACCCATGGGAGTATGCCCAGTTTTCTTTCCTCCGGTTCAACGCCCAGCACAATGTTTTCAGCAATCGTGAAGGGTTCCACAAGCTTGAAATGCTGGTGAACCATCCCGATGCTGCAGGCCGCCGCGTCTGTGGATGAATGAAAGGTCACCGGTTTCCCATCGATCAGGATTTCGCCATCGTCCGGCTCGTACATACCGAACAGCATGCTCATCAGCGTGGATTTTCCGGCGCCGTTCTCGCCCAGCAGCGCATACACTTCCCCTTTCCGGATCCCGATGGAAACATCATTGTTCGCAACAATCCCCGGGAACCGCTTGGTAATGTGCCGCATTTCAACAATGTACTCGCTCATGCCTTCACCGCCTGATCAGGATTGACAGGAAAAACGCTCTCTTTTCCCCTCGAGGCCGAAGGAGCGCGAGGGCGATCGGAAAGCCCTCGCATATTCTCGATCGGAAAGCCCCCACAATTAAAATGCTCCCTCCTCCTGGAGGAGAGAGCGTAAAAACCCAATGATTTATTTGAGTCCCGGGAAGTCATTTACCCCGTCCGCAGTGGTCGGAGGAACAATCTCGCCCTTCTTCATCAGCTCATAGCACTCCGCCAGCTTGGCCAGCGCGTCTTCGCCCAGCTGCTGTCTTCCTGCTTCGGAAACATAGCCCGTAGAATCGGAATCCGCGCCCAGCAGAGCATCCTGCCCGGCAAAGGTGCCGTTGTAGATGTTCTCCAGCTCGCGCTGCACGTCAAGGTGCATCACCTTCAGGGCGGAGGTCAGGACAACGTTCCCGTCTCCCTTTACGCCGTCGTCATACTGGTCCACATCGCAGCCGATAAACCAAACGCCGTCGGCTTCCTTGACAGCGGTCAGGGCGCCGTTTCCGGACTCGCCGGCCGCGGCAAAGATCACATCGCAGCCTTCGCCGATCAGGGTCTCCGCAACCACCTTGCCCGTTGCCGGATCCGCGAAATTGCCGACATAGTTTCCTCCTACGCCGTCTCCGCCGGAGAAGGACGGAATCTCTACGCATTCCACAGAAGTGCCGAACTTTTCGTTAGCATACTTCACGCCGCCCATGAAACCGAACTGATAGTTGGTGTTGGAGGGGAAGGGCATGCCGTTGATCTCGGCCACCTTGTTGCTCTTTGAAGTCAGAGCAGCCGCAAGACCGACCATGAATCCGCCTTCCTGCTCCTTGTAGGTCATGGTGTAGACGTTGTTTGCCGTTACCGGGTTCCCTTCGCTGTCCTGGATGGTGGAATCAACAACCAGGAAGTATTTGTCGGGATTCGCCAGCACGATATCGCCGATTCCGCCGAAATTGAAGCCGGGAAGCACAAACACGTCGTAGTCTCCGACGAGCCGTTCCACCGTTGGAATCAGTTCCGCCAGATCAGGTTCCTTGACATCTTTCACGCTGCAGTCCGCATGATCGGCCAGGAAAGCCTGAATGCCGTTGTAGCAGTCCTGATTGAAGTTTCCGTCATCAACACCGCTGGAGGTAACGATCAGGATTTTCAGCGGTTTTCCGCTTTCCGCCATTGCCGTTGCGGAAAGCAGGCCCATCACCAGTGCCATCGCGCAGATCAATGCGATCAGCTTTTTCATATTGGATTTCCCCCTCATGCTCATTTTTTCGGGCGGCTCTCAGCCGCCCTGAAATTGAGATGATTATACAACAGCTCCCTGATAAAAGCAATCATGAATGGTTCCTTTTGCCGCAAATATCCTCCATGTCCCTGAACTTCCCCGCTCTCCGCTCTTCCCTCTTCTCTGACCTTTAATACAGCAGCAGCACCTCATCCGGCGAAACCCCGAGAGCGCCGGGCAGTTCCGACAATCTGAAAGCCTTGGAATACCGCCACCATACCGCAGGTTTCTCTGGAACCTGTCCTTCATAGACAAACTCGCTGACCCACTCGAAAGGTTCCTCCATCTCCCGCACGATTGTGACCGGATAACGGTTTCCCTCTTCTCCGGGGCGAAAGCTGTGTGCCCGGATTCCGACAGCTTTCAGGTCATCCCGGACCTCTTTTCCCGTTTTCAGATAAATATTCCACTCCGGCACGAACACTTCATATTTGCCTGTTTTCCGGGCATCGGCAATGTTTTTGCATCCCGTAATCGCTGCCACAGCCCGGCTCCCCGGATCCGCGAACAGTTCCCTGGTCTCTTTCATGGCCAGCATCTGCCCCGCATCAATCACGCCGATCCGGTCGCACATCCGAAAGGCCTCATCCCGGTCGTGGGTGACCATAATGATTCCCCGGTCATATCCTGATAGAAGGCTCTTCAGTTCCATCTGCAGCTTCAGCCGCAGATGGGTGTCCAGGGCAGCGAAAGGTTCATCCAGCATCAGCAGTTCCGGTTCGTTCACCAGAATCCGGCCCAGCGCCACCCGTTGCGCCTGGCCGCCGGAAAGCTGATAAGGCCGCAGATTGGCAGCATCCCGGATCTGCAGCAGTTCCATCATTGCGTCCGCCCGCTGTTCCCTTTTCTGTTTGTCCTTTTCGGCATGCAGTCCGCACAGGATATTCTGCCGCGCCGTCATATCCGGAAACAGCGCGTAACTCTGGAAAAGGTATCCCACACGCCTCTGCCGGGGCGGCAGATTGATCTTCTGTTCAGAATCGAAAAGCACCCGGCCGTCCAGTACAATTCGGCCGCTGTCCGGACGTTCAATCCCGGCGATGCATTTCAATGTCATGCTCTTCCCGCTGCCCGAAGCGCCCAGCAACCCGAGAAACTCTTTTTCGCAGGTAAAGGCTGTCCGGAGATGAAAACTGCCTGCCCGCTTTTCGATATTGACTTCAAGCGCCATTTTTACGTCTCCTCTCAAGCAGGTTCACCGCCAGCAGGACCACTGCGGAGATCGCCAGGTTGACCATCACCCAAAAGAAGGCGCCCTGTTCGTCGTTAGTCCGCCAGAGCTGGTATACCGTTGTGGAGACCGTTGCCGTTCTGCCGGGCGTATAGCCGATCAGCATGCTGGTCGCCCCGTATTCACCAAGCGCCCGTGCAAAGGCAAGTACCGTTCCCGCCAGGATCCCCTGCCGGCAGGAGCGCATTCGCACATGCCAGAAAATCCAGGTGTTGGACAAGCCCAGCGTCTGCCCGGACCAGGCCAGATTCTCATCAAAGCTTTCAAAGGCCCCCCTGGCTGTCCGATACATCAGCGGAAAAGCCACCACCACGGCGGCGGCAACACCGCCGGGCCAGTTCATGACCAGTTTGATCCCCAGGTCTGCCAGAAACATACCCACCGGCCGCCGGGCGCCGAAAATAAGCAGCAGAAAATAACCGCACACGGTGGGCGGCAGAACCATCGGCAGCGTTAGGATCACGTCCAGGATTCCCTTCAGAACACGGGGAAGCCTCGCCGCGTAATACGCGGCAAAGATCCCTGTAAAAAATACAATCACACTGCTGATGGCGGCAATGCGCAGGGAATTATACAGTGGGTATAAATCTGTTACCATTTCCCGATAACCTCAATGGATGCGGCTGCCCCGGGGGACAGCCGCATGATTTCTTTTTTAGGAGTCAATCTGCATTTATTGAACCGGCGAGAAACCGATCCCTTCAAAAACCTTCATGGCCTCATCGCCCCGGAGATAGTCCAGGAAAGCCTGTGCCGCTTCCGGAACAGAACTGTTCTTCATGACCGCCGCGGGATAAATCACCTGTCCGCACATCTCAGCTGTCGCTGTGTCGATCACATCCAGCTTTGCGCTGAAAGCATCCGTCGCATATACCACGCCGCAATCCACGCTGCCTTCCACAACCTGCGTGGTCACTTCCTTCACGTTGGAGCCGTAGGTGATCTTTCCGGCCTTCGCCAGTTCTTCCTCATTCAGCCCGTAATAAACCAGGATTTTCTGCGTATACTGTCCCACAGGCACGTCGGAATTTCCCATGGCCATCAGGATCTCTCCGTCCTTCAGCACCTCTGCCAGCTGGTCAAAGGTTTTGATCCCCTTCGGATTGTCTGCCGGTGCCACCAGGGCCACCTTGTTCTCCAGCAAATCGATTCGGCTCCCATCTTTTACAAAGTCCAGCCTTTCCGGATTCTTCTCTTCATCTTTCGTGATGTCCAGCTGGTTCATCTGCTTCTGTCCGGCGGAGATGAACACGTCACATACTGCACCTTCCTGGATCTGCGTCTTCAGTGTTCCGGAAGAATCAAAGTTAAAAACGAGCGCAATATCAGGATTCGCTTCCTCGTATTTTGCCTTGATCTCTGTCAGCGATTCCGTCAGCGAAGCCGCCGCGAATACCGTCAGTTCCGTCTTTTGTGTCTCTGCCGCTGCGCCCCCAAAAACGCTCACAGCCAGGACCATTGCCAGTACCATCATCCATGTTCTTCTCATTTTCTCTTCCCACCTTTTCTTTATTATGAATTCAAAATCCTGAATTGAAATCCGGGTTTTCCTTTTGTCATACGGTCTGAAGAAACACTTCTATCTTTCCCCCGCAATACATCATTCCTTTTTTCATACTCACCTGAACCAGCATATTCTGCGGGCTCTTTTCTTTGATCAGTTTCCGGGCCGTCTCCAGAATCACAGCTTCGGCATATCCTCCGCCGACCGTTCCCAGAAAACTCCCGTCTTCCCTTACCAGCATTTTCGTCCCGGGTTTTCTGGGTGCCTCTCCGCTTTTCGCCACAATCATGGCAAGCACACCGCGGCTGTCTCCTGTGCTTTCAATCGCCGCCAGCTCTTCCGGCATCCCGGCAGGGAAATCCTCCCCCGGTTCAGTCCTGTTTAACACGGATATCAGTTCGCCTGCCACCGAAACCGCGATCTCTTCCGGAGTCCGCGAACCGATCCGCAATCCGATGGGCATGTGCACCTGCTCCACCTTCCCGGCATCAAAACCTTCCTGCAGCATCTGCCGCCGGATTTGATCCGTCCGGCTGTGACTGCCCATCATCCCCGCATAGGCATAGGTTTTCGGGAGAATCCTGCGCAGGCATTCCACATCGTGAACATGTTCCCGGGTCATAATGACAAAAGCAGTCGCCCGATCTCCTTCGATTTCCTCCAGCGCCTCCGCAAAAGGCCTGCAGATCACCTGATATGCCCCTGCTTCCCGCGCTTTGTCCGCAAACTCCTCCCGGTCCTCGATCACCGTCACCTTGTAGCCGAGCATGACCCCGAGACGGATCACACATAAAGCTACATGGCCGGCGCCGCAAATCACAAGCCGTCTTCCATCCGAAATCCGCTCCAGAAACACGCGCGTTCCGTCTCTTTCCAGTATTCCTTCTTTTCCGGCACCCGATGCCCGGATCTCCTCTGCAACTTTTCCGGGAAAGCTTTCATCGCAAAAGACACATTCATCCCGGAAAAAAAGCGCTCTGGCCCCTACTTCCCTTCCTTCGATTACCCAGGCCGCCAGCAGTTGTCCGCTCCCTTTCCTTTGCCGGATTGTCTCAAAGAAACCCGCCATGGACTGTTCTCCTCTCCGCATGCTATAATCAAAAGGGTTAATTCATTATTCACTATTCACTATTCATTGTTCATTATTCATTACTTTTTTCCCCTGTTTATTCCGGAGGTTTCCACTATGTACCGATCCTTCGAAGAATTCCGCCCGACCGGCAGGCTCATCTCCGTCATCGGCAGCGGAGGAAAGACCACCTTCCTGCGTGTTCTGGCCGATCGCTTCCCCGGAACCGTAATCCTGACCACATCAACACATATATGGCCTTTTCCGGAAATCCCGCTCGTGGATGCCGCCGATGCAGACCGGGAGCAGACGCTGCGTAAGCTTCGTTCTGCCCTCGAAAGCAGCAGAGTCGTCTGTTTGGGCAAGTCCGAAACCTCCGGCAAGCTGGCCGATCCGTCTTCTGTGCTCCCCTTTGAATCCCTGCTGTCCGAAGCAGACCATGTGCTTGTGGAAGCGGACGGTGCTGCGGGCCGCCCGCTCAAAGCCCACCGTCCGTGGGAACCGGTAATCCCGTCCTGCTCTGATCTGACCGTCTGTCTGGTCGGCGCCTCCGGGATCGGAAAGCCGGTCTCGGAAGCCTGCCATTGTCCGGAGCTGTTTGCTGATCTTGCCGGGATTTCTGTGAATTATCCCGCCCACATCGAAAACATTGCCGCGGTCCTGAACCGGGAAAACCTGGCTGACTGTTATCTGCTTAACCAGATTGACACCCTGTCCGATCCGCAAACCGCCCGCTGTCTCTGTGACCTGATCAGCGGGGACGCTTTTCCCTGCTCACTTCAAAGTATTCTGAATTCTTAATTTCTACTCGCACACACGACCTCCAGCACACTCCCGGCGATGCACCTGGCTTTATCGGAGATCGTGAAGCAGTTCTTCCGCTGGTCCAGCCGAGGATCCACGTCTGCCAGCTTAAACCCTTTGGGAACGGGATACCCGTCCCGGATGATTCCCCGCAGGATCCCGGAAATCACCGTATCCACCGGAATCTCTCCTGCCGGGGTTTCCACTGTCCCGATCGTTTCTCCCGCCAGTACCTCATCCGCGATCTCCCTGTGCTGCCGGAAGATCCCGGCCGCCGGTGAATGGATCACCCGTTCCGCCCCGTATCCGCCGATGATCCCGGGAACGCCGGTATTCGCGGCAGCAAATCCGGAGGAAATAATTCGTCCCAGGTCATGTCCTCGCATGGTCTCGATCACAAAATGAACATCCCTTCCCGCCTCAAATCCCGGTCCCAGGGCAATGGTCAGCGGTGCCATATCCATGGTTGTGCCGAGATTTTTCTTTGCCAGAATGGCGTCAATCACAACGTCCGGTTTCATTTGCCGGATGCTCGCCCCTGTCGGATCGATCAGCAGCGGAAGTTTCCCCTGCGCAATTTTTTCCCCGATCTGCCCGGCATCCCCGATCCGGACCGCCGTGACATTTTCCACTGTTGCCGTCCCGTCATAAACCGCCTCGGAGAAAGCCACCTTCCGACGGATGGCGGAAGGGTGATCCGTCTCCAGCGCCAGTACCGGAAATCCTGCGCGGAAAAGCCGGTGAATGGTGCCGGTGCTGATATCCCCCGCCCCGCGAACAATAATCATATACCTCATCCCTCAATAATGATTGCTTTGTCTTCCTTTTCCGCCGCGTATCCGATCATCGCCGCGTCCGGAATCACGGACTGCAGTTCCCGCAGCAGTGCTTCCCCGTCCCGTTCATCCACGGCAATCAGCAGTCCGCCACTGGTCTGGGGATCATACAGAACATCCTGCATCGCCCGGGATACTTCGCCCCGCACTTCCGCCGCATTCTCTGCGAAATCCCGGTTCCGATAGGCCCCTGCGGGAACCAGGCCCATATCCGCCATTTCCAATGCTTCCGGATGAAACGGAACCTTCTTCGCCTGCAGGTGCAGCGTACAGCCGCTCCCCTGGGCCATCTCACAGCTGTGCCCCATCAGACCGAAGCCCGTCACGTCCGTACAGCTGTGCACCCGGTAATGCTGCATTACTTCGCAGGCTGTTTTGTTCAGCTGCGTCATCTGCCGGTACAGCCTGTCCATCACAATCGGATCCGTCATCATCCCGGCTTTTGCTGCCGTAGTCAGAATCCCGACTCCCAGTTTCTTCGTCAGGATCAGTCTGTCTCCCGGCCCGGCTGCGTCGTTCTTCCGGATCGCCTCCGGCTTTGCGAATCCCGTAACCGCCAGCCCGTACAGCGGCTCACTTCCGTGAATCGTATGCCCGCCCGAGATGATCACTCCGGCCTCATATGCCTTGTCGTATCCGCCCCGAAGGATCTCCCGGATCCATTCCTCCTCCATTGTTTCCGTCACGCACAGCACGTTCAGCGCCAGCTTCGGTTCTCCGCCCATGGCGTAAATATCCGAAATTGCGTTGGTCGCGGCGATCTGCCCGAACAGATAGGGGTCATCCACGATCGGAGGGAAAAAGTCCACTGTCTGGATCAGTGCTGTCTCATCGTTAACCACATAGACGCTGGCATCGTCGCTCTTGTCAAAGCCTACGATCAGCCGCGGGTCTGTCCGTGTTTTGAAATCCTGCAGCAGCTGTGACAGCGTTCCGGCTCCTACCTTGGCGCCGCACCCGGCACAGGATGCCAGTCTGGTCAGTTTTGCTTCCGCTTCCATATGGTTTTTCCTCCTATTTCTCTCCCCACTTGCATGCTTTCAGCAATTCTCCTGCATAATCCGTGACCTTTGTCTCAATTTCCCGGAAAACCCGTACCGCCTCTTCTCCGGCTTCGGTCAGAGTTGAACTTCCGCCGTTTTTACCCCCGCTGACCCGGTTGATCAGGGCCGTACCCATCGCTTCTTCAGCCCGTTTCAGAATTTTCCAGGCTTTCGTATAGGACATTTCCATCTGGGCCGCTGCCGCCTGGATCGAACCGGTCTCCCGGATTCCCTCCAACAGCTCGCAAACGCCCGGACCGAAGAACTTATCCTTTGCGCACAATGTCAGTTTAACCCTGACCGTTACGGGCGTCTGCTGTTTCTGCATCTTTTCCACAGATTTCTCCTTCTTACCGGATATCCGGGTTTGCGTTATATTTTCAAAAAAATAACCCTGGCCATTATACACGATGACCGGGGTTCATTGTCAAGAACAGAAACGGAAATTACGATATACCTCAGTCTGTTATCCTTTCAGCCTGCTGCCGTATACTTCCCGGATCTGTTCCATCTTTTCCGGTGTATCCGCATCCCACAGTTCCCATTCATAATCCGCCTGAACAATATCGCAGGGGATCTGTTCCTTTTTCAGCACTTCAATACCGCCGCGTTCCCCCTCATAAGTCAGCAGCTTCTCCCTGCAATAAGCCGGGAACAGTACGGGACTTCCCGGCGTATCGTCATATCCAAGGCGAATTGCCCGTTCCGGGTGGTTCGAAAAAGAAGCCGTCATTCTTCGCAGGGAATCCGGCCGGACAAGCGGCTGATCCCCGGGCATGAATAAAAAACCAATCGCATCCGGATCCGTATTTTCGATCCCGATGTGGATGGTATCGCTTTTTCGGGGCTTGTCATGGAGAACGCATGGAATACCTTCCCGGTCCAGCAGAGTTTTTACCTCTGCGCTCCGCGTCACCGTCAGCGGAGTAAATCCCGCTTCAATCAGACTCGCGGCCGTGTGCAGAATCACTTCCCTGCCGTCCAGCTTTTCCAGCAGCTTATTTCTTCCATACCGCACAGACAATCCGGACGCCATAAGAATACAACCAATCATACCAACACACTTTTCCCGCGTTTCAGATACTGCCCGTCGCCGCGTGCGCCGGTGAACGCTCCATCCTTCACAATGGTCTTCCCACGAAGCAGCACCCGCTCCACGGCGCCTTTGATCTTCATTCCTTCGTAGCAGGTATAGTCCGCGTTCCCGTGCATTTTTCCGGTGGTCATCGTCCATTCCTT
>Ga0310786_10010609_pt1 | contig 11567 bp, 11 predicted proteins | sample AusTroGonzalo_MG_FD_203881 | JGI IMG/M metagenome (GOLD analysis project Ga0310786, IMG submission 203881) | Bovine rumen microbial communities from tropical cattle in Woodstock, Queensland, Australia - Gonzalo_03 (v2) (version 2) | ecosystem: Host-associated > Mammals > Digestive system >... | reverse complement strand
TGCATGTACATATGGATGATTATATCCCGATTATTGCATTCGGATGTAAAGAATTTAGTCGCCCTGTATATTTATTTAATCATGCAGATCACAGGTTCTGGTTAGGGGTTTCTGTTGCTGACAAGGTATTAAACTTTCGTGAATTCGGAAAAAATATTTCTGAAAAATATCGTGGTGTAAAAAAATCGTTCTTTTTGCCACTTTTGAATAATAATAAAAATAAATCAGGGAAGTCTGATAACAAAAAATTGAAAGAAAAATTAGGAATATCAAAAGACAGACCTGTTTTGTTTACTGCTGGTTCAGGTTTTAAGTATCGTCCATTGCTAAATTTGGATTTCAATAAATTTCTAGATGCTGTTATTGAACGTGTTCCAGATATAACAATTGTTGCAATTGGTCCAAAACTAAACGTAACCAAAGCAGATAATCTTGTTAATTTATCGAGCATGCCTTATGCTAAATTTAACGAATATCTTTCTTGTGCTGATATAGTTATAGACAGTTTTCCTTTCAGTGGAGGTACAGCTATTTTAGATGCGGTATCAGCAAATAAACCTGTGTTATGTTTGGAATGTCCAACTGGTCATTCTAATTACACGGTAAAATCTGTCGCATATTGTCATACCATGTCTGAACTTATAGAAAAAACATGCATATTGATAAATTCAGAACAAGAACGCACAAAAAACATAACAAATATAAAACATTGCTTAGAACAAGAAAATATATCTGTATGGAAATCGAAATGTGATGATTTATATAAACAAAAAATAAAACATCATGTTACCAATTTTCACAGTGTAAAATCGCCAATAAATATACTGGATTTCTTTATGTTTCAGAACACATGCGAAGTAAAACGGAAATTGCATATACCACATATTTTTGATGTTTACAGGGTGAAAACTGGTAGTAAAAAAAGATATATTTTTATCTAGTTGGCAGACATACCGTTAACCAGCCAAGAAAATCCGTCTGATGTATCTGCCGCTACCTCAAAACCAGTTGTACTGATTGTGGATTTTTTAATACGAACGCCAAAATATCCGGTTCCGCCAGTGTCACAGGTTCTTTTTGTTGCAGTTATCGTATAGAAAGTGTCAGCCATTTCTATTGGTAATGTTATACTGTGGAAAGAAGCATTTGTCGTTGCGGCAGTACTGATTCCGCCCATTTCAACCCAGCCACTTAGATATTTTCTGTACCATGTATAATTATTGTTTGCCGTTGGCATTTGTGATGCAACAACGTAATCGATAACACCTTCTTTGAATGAATTAAGTGTTCCTATGCTGGTTGTGTGTCCGCTGACTGTGGTTGAAAGAGTGTTTACAGATTCAGATATGTTTGATACAGATGTTCCAAGATTTGTTATATTTGTTTTTATAGTAGAAATATCACCCATATCTTCGATTTGTTGTTCGACAGCTTCTATTTCTTCCATGGCCGCGTCAATTTTTGCAGCCAAAGTTTGTGCAGATTCTGTTTCTGTGAACTCTGCATATGTTTCTTGGAAACCTATCAAAGAACTTTTTATATCTTTCAACAACTCAAAGAAATAATTCATATCTTGGTTAAGCGCTGTTGGTGTCAATGCAACTGTTGGTTGATAGTCGATTATGCGGTTTAATTGTAATTGACGTTCTATTGTGACGATGTCTGTTGATTTTGGTGCTGTGGCAAAATGAATATGACCACCGGTAAATGGAAAGTCATTATTGCCTGTGCCGGGGATGCAGAAAACACCATATCCTGTCGCAGATGTGCCATTTATTTTAACGACTATGTCGCCCTTAGAGAAAAAGCGAAAAGTAAAATAAAAGTCTTTGTTTTTGCCGTTTCCCATAAATGTATATTTGTTCATAGTTTATCCTTTTGTTATAACAAAAAAGCCGTTGCAAAAATTGCAGTGGCAATAAAAAAACGACAGGCAAAAGACCTGTCGAATTGAGCGTATTATATCATATTTTGGCATAAAAATCAATAAAATGCGTTTTTTGTTTGACTCTGGGAATTTAAGCTATATAATAATCTTGCTCATCGCGGGATAGAGCAGCCCGGTAGCTCGTCAGGCTCATAACCTGAAGGTCGGTGGTTCAAATCCATCTCCCGCAACCAGTTTAATAATAAAAATACCCCAAAATGGGGTATTTTTATTATTAAAATTGTTCTGGGAATTTGAATTACCGAAGAAAGGTGGTTCACAACAAGCGAAAGCCAGACGGAAGTATGGCGGTCAACCGCAGGTTGATGAGCGCAGTTGCCGCGAAAATAAAATTTTCGCGAATTCCATCTCCCGCAACCAAGATTTACAACCGCTCATTTTAGAGCGGTTTTTTGTTAGATTTACAATACCTACAAAAAGTTCGAAAGTCAGAGTTTAAAAATTGCTATCTTTCACTACTTTTGAACCGTAATTTACATTATTTTTGAATTTCTGCTCTGATTTGCATCAAAACATTACCTATACGATTCATACCAGAACCAATTCCAAATCCACATTTATAACATACAGGACACGATTTTATCAGTATCGCGTCACCGGTTGATTTTAATAATTCGACGGCATCTGGATTTTGTTTAAATTTAGCGCGTAAAGCCTTTTCCATAATATCAAATTTAATTTTATCAAAATCTTTTCTGCGATTTATTTTATATTCTGGTGTTTTAGTAATAAGTCGTGCATCATCTGCATTTTCCAGATTCAAAATATTATTAAAACGTTCGTCATTTGCATAAAATTTCATTGCCTGATAATAATGTTCAACACTTGGGAAAACATAAATAACACCATCAACAGACATTTTTATTGGAATTTTAGCCAACGGACTTAAAAACCAATATTTTCCAGTTGGTGTACAAAATCTAATCTCTTTTGGCATAGAATACGTACCCTTTTTATCGATTGTATCCCAACATATCATATTTGCAATAACATTTTATTTTTATTAATCTCTCGCCCTATTTCCAATAACTCGGCTCGAGAACTGCACACCGAGCACAACCAAGATTTAATAAAAAGACACCCTTGCGGTGTCTTTTTATGTATGCTTGCATTGTTATTTTTTTGCTGCTAGAATCTCTGTCGAAGGTTTTTTAGATGAAAAAGGCACTTAAAAAGAATTTAAGACATTTTTTCAGATTTCTCTATGGTTGGGGCGTAATTCAGTGGGTTTTGGCCCTTGTTTATTATGTGCTGATTTGGTTTGTATATTTTACTTCCAAAAAAGATATCAAAGGTTTGGATGTTTTACGCCAATATGCCCGCAAACCTGCGATTTTTGTCTTTTGGCATGGGCGGACAATGATGTTGTCGCCAGTAATCGCACTTAATCGTGTGCGTGGTTATGCTATTGCGGACAGTAAAAAAGATGGGCGCGCGATTGCTAAAATGGAAAAATTGTTCGGTCTGCGTACTATTTATGGTTCTTCTGCTGGTGGTGGGGTTAACGTTCTTAAACGTGGTATAAGTGCTCTTAACAAGGGGCGTTTTTGTTTGGCTTTGTCGCCTGATGGTCCGCGTGGCCCATCTATGCGGTTTCATGATGGGGCACTTTATTTTGCCAAGATGACTGGTGCGCCGATTATCCCAGTTTGTTATTCTTGTTCGCGTCCTTGGTTCTTGAATCGTTGGGACAGATATTTGCTGACCAAGCCTTTTTCTATAATTGTGGGCAGTGTTGAAAAACCTATATTTATCGATAGAAAAACCAAGACAGAAGATTTCGAAAAAATTCGTAAAAACTTAGAAGATATCATGGTTAAACAGGCGTATAATCTGGATAAAAAATTTACTGATTTTCGTGTTGAACAAGATTTAACACCTGAAAATTTCAAGCAATAAGGTCGATTTATGAAAACACCAAAATGGTTTATGAAAAAAGGTTTAACAGCGTATATGTTGGCGCCGCTTTCTTTGTTCTATTTGGTGGGCAGTCGGACTGTTTTCAATATGCGCAAAAAGCGTGAATATGTTTCACGTCGCCCTGTTATTTGTTTTGGTAATATATTGTCTGGTGGCGTGGGAAAAACACCAATCGTTCGTAATGTTGCAAAGTTTTTTGATTCACCTGTGATTATGCGCGGATACAAAAAATCTGCAGAAACAGGCGGTATTGGGGACGAAGCGAAAATGTTGTCGTCTGACAATATTTTGGTGCATGTCGGAAATCGTAAAAGCAATCTGATTTTGTTGAACAAACAAGATTCTGGTACGCCAATTATAATGGATGATGGGTATCAAAATGCTTCTATTAAAAAAGATGTTTCTGTGTTGGTATTTGATGAATCTATTGGTTTCGGAAATGGCTTTTTATTGCCTGCTGGCCCGTTGCGTGAAACTAAATCTGCAATAAATCGCGCCGATGCAATTATTCTTATAAAAAGGAAAGAAGTGCAACCTGATTTTGCATTGCCAACAAATATTCCTGTGTTCTATGCCAAAAACAGTGAAGTTTGTCCTTATGACACAAAAACACCTGTGATTGCATTTGCTGGTATTGGATATCCAGAAAAGTTTTTCAAGAATGTTCCATGTAAAATTGTTAAGAAAATATCTTTCCCTGATCATTATCAATATACAGATGAAGATATTAAAAAGCTGATAGATTTAGCATCTGAAAAAAAAGCACAATTGTTAACGACGGAAAAAGATTGGGTGCGTTTACCTGATTGGGCACAAAAACAAATAAAGTTTTCTGCATTACAAACAGATATTGATAATAAGTTCTATGATTGGTTAAAAGGAAAGGTACATGATATCAAAAAGCAAAAAAATTAAAATATCTGGGGTTGGGATTCATTCTGGTTTGCCAGTAAGTATGGTTATAAAACCATCGGCAAAAGCTGGTATTTTTTTCCAAAGAACTGATATCGCGGGTTCTGGTTTGATTCCTGCGAAGTATGATAATGTTTCTGATGCTTTAATGCGTAATACAACAATAGGCGATAAAAACGGCGCACATGTACAAACAATAGAGCATTTGATGGCTGCGCTTTTTATCTCTGGCATTGATGGGGCTGTTATTGAAATTGATGGTCCAGAAACACCTATCTTGGATGGCAGTGCTTATGAGTTTATAAATGCTTTCAAGGATGTTGCGAAACCACAATCAAGTATAAAGAAAATTATCGTTAAAAAATCAATAATTGCATATAGAAACGAATTGGTTAAAACAATGCCGTTCTGGAAAAGATTAAAGACAATTATTTTGAATCATACTATTTGGCGTCATGGTAATGGTTATGTTAAATTATCGCCAAATGAAAAAGGTTTGTTGATAGATGCGACATTGGTCTATAAAGATAAAATTATTGGGACGCAATCTTATTCTTGTTTGTTAGACGGTACAAAAAAATCTGCAGATAAGTTTATCAAAGATATTTCTAAATCGCGGACTTTTGGGAAATATTCAGAATGGGAATATCTGAAGGCACATGGCATGGGGCGTGGTGCAAACGAAAACAATGTTATCGCGCTGAATGATACTGAGGACGGAACACTTAATAAATTGCATTATCCTGATGAATTTGTTCGTCATAAAATCATAGATGCTGTTGGTGATATGTTTACAAGTTCTGGTTTTATATATGGACATCTTGAATCATATAAAGGTTCACATGCATTGAATAACTTGGTTTTGCGAAAATTGTTCGGTGATAAATCAAATTACGAAATTGTTGAAAAATAGGAGAAAATGTATGAAAAAATATATAACAATAATATCCTTGGTTGCTTTATCTGCGTGTGCAACGACAACAGATGCAGGTACTGGTTTGGTAAGATTGGAATCAGAACCTAAGAATTGTGAATATTTATATACTCTGGATTCAAGTATTACAAATTATAAAATATCAGATGCGTATGAATATCTGGAAAAAACTATATTGGAACAAGAAAAAATCGGTGATTCTTATTATATAACAAAGCAGGACATTTCAGAAATTCCAGATACGTTTTTTGGTCCAGATAAAACCTTTAAGTTCAAAGTAAAAGTTTACAATTGTCAAAAATAGTAAAAAAGTCGTATTTTTACGACTTTTTATTATAAATTTCGGCTTTATTTTTTTGGGTCGTTTGTGTTATAATGCACATAAAGAGAGAGAATTGATAAAGCAAATAATAACTGTTCGCCATAAAAAATTTGCAACAGGGCTTTTTTGGCAGCCGCTGGGTGTCGGTGGTAATGCACGAAATTGGGCAAATCAGTTGGCAAAAACTGCTGACAAGAAATACAATTTTTTCACAGAATACAAGTCTATGATTGGGTTGGCGTCTTCGCGTGATGGTGCGCGCGCAGGTATGGCCAGTGCCGCCGCACAAATTGTAGATTCTTTGTCTGAACTTATATCTTTTTTGGCAGTATTTAGTGTTGATAAATATTTTTATTTGGTTGCGGTAAGAAATGGCATAATTATTCGTGATGTTTTGATTGAAAATCAAGATGCCGCCCGTAAGTTATATACTGAATTAGCTTCAATACCGGATTGGGGGGCTTTAATTGCTCCGGCCAGTTGGGGAATGCCAAAGTCTCAAGAAAAAAATATATCAGAATTAATCGAAAATAATAGTGTTGCACGTTTGCATCAAATTGGACTGGTAAAAAGTGTTTTACCATCTGTGCTGTTTGCTATTTTGTTTGTTTTATTTGGTGCATATATTTTAACAAAACCATTAAAGACACCTTCTGATAATGGTGCTAAATTAAATCCGGAATTAGCAAACGAATACAGACGACAAATCGAATTGAAAAAGCAGGAAGTATTGGATAAAAGACTGGCACAAGAAGCTGCAGCACAATCGTTTAAGTATCCTTATGATAATTTGCCAAATGTCAATGAACGTGCAAATTTGTGCTATAAAGCAATTGCTTTTGTTATGCAACCAATAGCTGGATGGAATCAGACTTTTGCAAAATGTGATGGTGAATATGTGTCTGCAACATTTATGCGTGATTTTGGAACGTTGAATGATTTTTATGAAATAGGCGGGGAATTAATGCCGGGGGCAATCGTTCAACAAACATCAGAAGACGAAATAATTGTTCGTGTTAAATTACCGGTTTTACAAACGCGATCTTCTTTGGATGAACGTGATGCAATAACGGCGGCACGTGATGTGGCAAGTGTTTTTCAGCAAATAAATATGCGTGCAAATATAAATACTGTCACGGATACTGTTTTGAATAATGGGGTTGCAGAAAACATTAATGTGATTGAAGTTGCTGCTTCTTCTAAATTAATTCCTTCTGAATTCATGTATGCATTCAAGGATTTTCAGGGTGTTTATATGACATCTGTTTCTTGGCGCGCAAATACAAAACTTTGGAATTATGAAGTGATAATTTATACAAAATAAAAAGGGCAAAAAATGTTGAAAAAATTAAATACAATAATGATTGTTTCTTTGTTCGCGGTCGGGGTGAACTTTGGCGCATATGCGTATGATGATTTTTTTGAAGAAGAAGTTGTTCAAGAAAATGTATCGGATGTTGATTTGGCTGATCAGATGTCTGCGGATGCTTTGCTTAATTATAATGAAAGTGGTTCTTTGTTCGAAAAAATAACCGTGTTAGAACAAGAAAAGGTTGTGGCACAACTTGAAAAAGAACGTGCACAACTCGATTTAGATTTGGAAAGATTAAATGCAGAAAAAATTAAACTGCAAATGGAATTAGATACTCTTTCTGGACGTGCAGAACAACAACAGCATGAATTGGAAGCAGCAAAGACACAGCTTGACATTCAAACAGAAAAATTAAAACGTCAAATGGATAGTTTGGATGCAGAACCAGCGACGTCCGTTGTTTCTAAAGAACCAGAAAAACGTGTAGAAACAAATGTCAGTAAAAAATACAAATTGGTAAACGTTGTTGGGGTTGGTAATCAATTGCAAGCCACAGTGACAGAAATATCGACAGGTCAAAATAAACGTATCGCGGTTGGTAAAGAACTGGACGGTTATATTGTAAAATCTATATCTTTGAACGAAGGTATTTTGTTCGAAAAAGATGGTGAAACTGAAAGTTTGAATATCGGAAAATAATGATGGTAGATACTGACAAGATTTTTTCCAATCAACAATCTGTACCAAGCGGTTTAGAAAACGCAAACAGCAAAGATATACTTAATTATTTGTTTGCGAATAATAATCGTTTGTTGACTGCTTATGCTGGGGAATTGGCTTTACCAAAAGATACTCAGAGCTTGATTGCTTATTTTTCTGGTGGTGAAATTATAATATCACGCACGCATCGATATGATGGGCGAGTGTTGGCTTTTCTTGATTTGTTGCATCAGAAAAATCGTACAGTCAAAGAACCTTTTTATTCTGATTTAGGCTTGATATCAAATATTTATAAAACAAACGATGAAAGATTAGGTGGAACGATTCATTCACGTGTTGATTATGATAATCAGATGCAGAAAGATTTTGTGGATATAATTGCACGTGCTGCAGCACAAAAAGTTTCTGATATACATATTGAAGTTGCTGACCAAACAACAATCTATTTCCGTATAGACGGCAGTATGCAACCTGTGTTTGAATACAATTCTCAATGGGGTGAATCTTTTGTAAGGGCCGCATTTGCATCGGCGGATATTTCTAATTCAAGTTATGCACAAAATGAATATCAGACGGCACAGAAAGATGGCCGCACGCCACTGCGTGGAACGAAAGATTTGTATCTGCCTGCGGGGATTTTGGGTATAAGAATGCAATTTAACCCGATTGCTTTCGGTTCGCAGTACGTTGTTATGCGTTTGCTTTATGATAACCCAAGTGAAGGTATCAAAACAGAACAAGAGTTTAATGAATACGAACAGAAATTATTATTAAGATTGCGTTCTGCACCAACAGGATTGGTTATTGTTGCTGGTCCTACTTCATCTGGTAAATCAACGACATTGGTTCGCAATATGGCGTTGATGTTGAAAGAAAGAAGATATGAAATAAATCTTATTACTGTGGAAGATCCAGCGGAACAAAAGATTTTTGGTGCACACCAAATGCCAGTGGTCAACGCTGTTAATGAAGAACAAAGAGAAGAAAAGTTTACAGAAGCTTTGGCTGCAGCTTTGCGAAGCGATCCTGATACATTGATGGTTGGGGAAATAAGAACTCTTTCTGCTGCGCAGTTGACTGTAAAGGGTGCGTTGTCTGGTCATAATGTTTGGACCACACTGCATGCTAATTCTGCGATGGGTGCTTTAACGCGTTTGTTGGATATGGGTGTAGAATCATTCAAATTAAAAGATGAAACAATGATGCGTGGTTTGGTGTCTATGCGTTTATTCAAGAAACTTTGTCCGTATTGTTGTGAAAGATTAAGCGACCACCATAATCATAGTGCTTACAATCGTGTAAAAGATGCTTTTGGTAATTTAGGATTAAATCAGGTGTTTATACGTGGGGCAGGGTGTGAACACTGTAATGGTTCTGGAACAATAGGACGTATCAAGGCCGGCGAAATCATTATGACAAATAGTGAGTTTTTAAGTTTGGCTCTTTCTGGGGATACCGAAGGTGCAATGAAATATTGGCTGGAAAAAATGAACGGACGTACGTTGAAAGAAGCTGCCACGGAATTAATGTTGCGTGGAATAATCGGTGTTGATGAACTGGAACGTTGGGTTGGTTTACTGGACAGACCATGGGTGTATTAAGATTATGAATAAACTGGAATTGCTTTATGCAAAGTTAGTTTTCAAGACAGATACAGAAAAACGCATGGCGATTTCTCGTAAAATCGCGTCTCTTTTGCGGAATAATTTCACATTGATGGATGCTTTACATCGTATCGAAATGATAGAATCACACAACGGGCGCAAACCTGATGAACCTTTTGCTATAGCGATGCGTGAAATACAGCAAAATCTTGAACGAGGTATGACTTTTGCAGAAGCAACTGCTGGTTGGGTGCCAAGTGAAGAAACTCTTTTGTTAACATCTGGGAATGTGAGTAGTTTGTTGATATCTTTGGAAAATATAGGACGCGTTGTGACGGGTATCAATCGTATAAAACGTGCAATGTGGTCTGCTGTGGCATATCCTTTGTTTTTGCTGGTTTTAACAATTGCTATTATTGTTATGGTTGGAATATATTTGGTTCCGCCATTGGCCGAAGCTGCGGGCAGTGAAGTTGTATGGCGAGGAACAGCAGCATCGTTGGTTTGGGTGTCAGATTTTGCGAATAAATATTGGTATGGATTGGCAATAGCATTTATTGGGCTGGTCGCATTTGTTTGGGTATCTTTGCCTATATGGACTGGAAAACTTAGAACATTTTTTGATAGGTTTCCACCATATAATACATATAAATTACAAGTATCGGTCAGTTGGTTAATGTCTTTGGCTGCCATGGTATCTGCGGGAGTATCCGTGCCTGATGCGATGCGATTGTTGGCTGATTCAGGGAATAAGTATTTATCTGATACACTAGAAGAGGCATTACATTATATTGCCAATGGTGAAAATCTTGGAAGTGCGCTGGCGATGACTGGAAAGAATTTTCCAAACGAGGAAATTATCGGCGATTTAATGATTTATTCTGATATGAACGATTTTGACAAGAATCTTGATCAAATTGCGCGTGATTATATGGAAGAATCTGTACGTAAAATGGAAAATATATCAAGCGTCCTTAACAGCATTGGAATTATCGTTGTGTCCATAATAATCGGTTGGGTTGTTTTGGGAACTTTCCAGATGCAAGAGCAAATTACATCTGTATTTATGTAAAAATTAAATATAATTATTCATCTGCTTGTTGTTGGCGCGTTTATGTAACATTTTGTACACTGCACTTTCCAACAACATCGCATCTGAAGATTCTCTTTAATTTAAAAAACGGCGCAGGCGCGCCGTTTTTTAATGCTTTATACCATAAACGGTAAATTTTCTAATGTTCCTTCGGTTACACGAACATTTACGTCAATTAACATAAAGATTGAATCTGGGGAACATTCTTTTTTACATGGGAATATATTTGGTGATAACAAGTGACTGGTATTAACCGTCAATTTTGTTACCAAATGGTCGTCGTCCAAAAGTGTATAAATTGGTCCTATATCATGAGGGGTGTTTTGACCGATTTCATGTTCGTTTTGTGGGCAACGTAACCCATCAAGGATAGTTTTAACACGATTATCAATATCAGAACGTGGAACGCCAACAATTTCAGGGTGCATTAACAAAATGTCCAGTTCTGCAATCATTTTCAGGTTAGGGGTTATAATTGGATTCCAATCTATGCCACCAACATGACGTGTTATAATAGGGCTTTTCGTGGCAGAAGGCATCATAAACTTGGTAAGGTTATTCCATGGCTGAAAAGTCACCAGTTTTTTCAATTGTGGGTGGAATTGCATACGAATATCGGCAATATGCTGGGCCCGTTTTTTAGGGTTTGTCAATATATCTCCATAGTATAATAATTTGAATTTCATTTGTTGCCTCTTTTGTGTTAAAAATCTTAGTTTTCTCTTGATAATTATATCATAAATTGCTATGTTTTACATAGCAAAAAGAAAGGATTTTTAGATGGCTGTAAATAATGAATATA
>Ga0310786_10010607_pt1 | contig 11569 bp, 7 predicted proteins | sample AusTroGonzalo_MG_FD_203881 | JGI IMG/M metagenome (GOLD analysis project Ga0310786, IMG submission 203881) | Bovine rumen microbial communities from tropical cattle in Woodstock, Queensland, Australia - Gonzalo_03 (v2) (version 2) | ecosystem: Host-associated > Mammals > Digestive system >... | reverse complement strand
CGCTTCGCTTAGATCCGCGCTCATGCCGTCATGTCCATACGTTGGTTCCTATTCGCCCGTGTGCCACGTTATCAAATGCCAGAAGAGCGCATGGCGCGTACGGCCGTCCGGGCGGTCCTTGCACTCCCAGAATGTCCAGAACGGCGACCAGTTTCTGTCGAAGCCCTCCGAATGACGGATCGGGTTGAGTTCCAATACCCGTTGCCGAGACTTGCCCTTCTCCGTGGTCGAGCTCCAGAACGGCCACACGCGCATGTATGAGGCCACCTCGGTACGGACTCCATCCTTTCCCTTTGAAAAACGGCGTTCGGACGTCCAGAACGGGAATACCGTAAAACGTGTCTCCTGCGTGCGGGAGGTCTCAAGTTCGGTATCCTCCACGAGATACCACCCAAAGCGGCGCGTACGTTCCTCCACCTTTTCCTTGCGGCCTCTGTCCGCATAGGAATATCCGTTTACGGATTCGTAGAACGGCCATACCGAGATGCGGTCGCGTACCGTCGAATGGAGCACCTCCACCAGAGGCCACGGCGTCCGCCACCTAGTAGCGCCATCCGTCCTCACGTAGGAGAAGAACGGCGGAAGCACGAGCGTCTGTTCCTCTCGGGCACGCCTGATCTGGCCGTAGAAAGGCAGAAACGCCCATGACGATCCAGCACCGGACGTGTCGCGATCCTCCCTGTAGCTCGCCCAGGTAGAGCGGCCACAGCAGATAGGAATGTTCTGACTCGCGCCGCGTGGCGTTCCCGTAGAAGGGCCACACCCCGGTGCCCGACCGCGGGTCGTCGCGCCACGTCACCAGCGGCCATAGCACTGCACGGCTACGCACACCCTTCACCTCGTACGTCTGCCAAACGGGCCAAAGGATGAACTCCCAATCGTCCATGAACAGGAAATGCGGATGATTTCCGTAGATCGGGAAAAGCCCCCAGTAACCGTCATCCTTTCTGTCGCATCCGCTGAACCACAGCGGAAAGATGTTGAAGCTCCACGTTGGATCGTCTTCCCGCGAATCACCGTACGCCACGAGCGCACGCCACCAGTCGGCGTTCCTGTGGGAATGGTACGTGCAGAGAGGCCAGAGGAAATCGAACACCGAAGTGTCCGTGGCGGGATCTTTCACCTGCGAGAACAGCGGACGCACAGCCCACCACGACGCAGGGCCAGGCTCGGAACGCCGGTATTCGAAGAACGGACCAAGGTGCCAGTGCGAACGGCCACGGCCACCGGTCCTCACCCGCTGCGCCTCGACGTCCGCCGCCAGGACGGACAGAGATGCGCAGCACAGAATGATCGCCGCCCGAATCATTTCTTCTGCGTCGCCTTCTGGAGCTTCTCAAGCTCTCCCTGATCGTACTTTGAAAGTTCGCTCTGCCGATTGCGCAACGTCCTCAGCGTTCCGCGCGCCCTGCCGAGATCGCCCTTTGCTATCTGGACGCGCGCAAGCGTTATGAGCATGCGCAGGTCGTCGATATTGTTCTTTTCCTTGGAAAGCGTTATCGCCTTCCGCACGCACTTCTCGGCTTCGGCCAGATCCTTGTTCTGGTCAAGCAACGCCGATCCGAGCGTTTCCCACGCCACGTACAGTTCCGGTGCCGTCTCTATCGCGGCGCGCGCGAACTTCTCGGCCTCGTCGTAGCGCTGAAGGCGGCGAAGAACCTCTGCCAGGTCGTTCTGCGCGGCGGCGATCGGCCTTTCCGCGCTCACCGAAAGACGCAGGAACGTCTCCGCGATCATGTAGTCGCCCTCCTTCAGACGCAACGATCCCATCACGTAATTCGCCAGTTTGCTGTTGCGGTCCTGGCGCAGTATCTGGCGGGCGTGCTTCTCCGCGCTCTCCCCGTCGTCCATGGAGATGTCGAGGTTGAGTATCATGTCGCCGACCACGTTGACGTCGGGACGTGCGGCCGACGCCGCCACGAGCGCGTCGCGGGCCTGCTTCTGGAAAGCCCGCCCCTTGCGCATCCACACGAGCGCCCTGGTCATCTGCACAAAGTAGTCGCGCGGGGTATCGGCGATGGATTCCATCTTCGGGATGATCACGTCTTCCAGTTCCTGGAATATATTCTTCTTCGCGCTCTCGTCCTTCGACTCGTCTATCTGCTGCAGCAGGACGCCCGCGAGAAGCGACCATGCCTGAAGGCTCTTCGGCTGTATGTCCGTAACCTTCTGCAGAGCGAGGCGCGCCGCTGAGAGATCGTTGTTCATGAGGTGCAGCAGCGCCCAGTCGAACCCAGACGTCTCCTTGCTGGACGCGGCCTTCACCGCCTTGGAAAGATAGCTCTTGGCTTCTTCGAGAGCACCCTTCTGGAGCGACAGGCGCGTAAGTCCCATCAGCGCGTCGTGGTTGTCGGCGTCCTTGGACAGCACCTGCTTGTACATCTCGCTGGACTTCTGCGTCAGGTTCCCGCTCGCATAGATCGCCGCCATCATGTTGAGCAGACCCGCCTGCCTGTCCGCAGGGACGAAGTTGATGGCTCGCTGCACCTGCGCTATGGCGTTACCCGTCTGGCCAGATCTGGCCCAGGCATACCCCATGCGCGCGAATATCTCGGGGGAGCGAATGTATCCGTAGTAGCGGGAAAGCGACCACAGCAGGTACCGACGCTGAGGATCGTCGACCACCGCCTTCAGCTGGCGTTCGATCTCTCCCTTGTGGGCAACGGCCACCTTCACTCCCGCGCGAGCCATCTCGAATTCGTTGAACAGCGCGCAGATGTTGTCGCAGTCGATCGACTTCAGCACCAGCTCGTACATCTCGAACGCATCCGAGTCCATGCCAAGGTCCTGCAGCAGCACACCTAGGTTGTTCGCGATGAAGCCCACATGTCTGCGTAGCTGTAGGCGCATCGCGTCCACGGGGTTGTCCTCGTCACGAATCGCATGGGAACCCTTGTTCTTGTCGGAGTGCAGCACCATGTCCATCTTCTTCCAGAATTCAAGGAATTCGGCCTTGGCTTTGGCGCCGTCCACGGCCTTTGCGTTCTTTGCGCCGCCGAAGAACAGGCATTCCGGCACCGGTACGCGTTCGGCCATGTACCAGAAGTCTGGCACGCCGAAGATGGCCGTCTTGGACTCTACCGTACGGTCACCTGCGAACCAGTCCTGGAGGAACGGCAGCACGCCCAGCTGTATGGAAAGCGCGAGGTTTGCATTACCGGCCTTCAAGCCCTTCCTCTTGACGAGCTCGGCGAACTCCTTGAGGTACGAGTCGTCCATATCGCGGTGAAGGCAGATGAAGTTCAGTTCCTTCCCCCTGCTTGCGGCGACGGTGCGCAGATGGTCGTCCAGCATGCCGTCGGTGACTATCCAATCGCGGTCGCCGAGCCTGTCTATTATCTCGCCGGCGCAGAGGTCGGCGAACTCGCCCCTGTCGCGCGAGCAGGCAAAGGCGTTAACGAGCGCAGACAGTACGACAAGGCAGGCGAACGTGCCAGCCACGAAAGGCGCAACCTTGCGGCCAAGAACGATGACCGGCGCGACCTTGTCGAACTCCATCGTCGGCAACGGCGTACGCGCCAGAAGATACCAGTATGCGGTAAGATAGCCGCAGACCGCCGCCACGAGCGCGGTCGTGGCCACGGGCGACACGCCAAACGGACGCATCACGCTCTCGGGAGAAAGCGGCGTTGCGACGGCTAGGACCGTACAGACCGTCATCGCCGCATGGAACGCGTACTGGCTCCAGGTCCTCTCGTTGTTGAGGCCACGTACCGCAGCGAAGCCGCACGCCACGAACGGAATTACGGCAAGGACAAAGATGTACAACCAGCCGGGACGTGTGAACCACAGGCGCATCTCGTGCGCGAAATCCGTCCAGCACTTCTGCCAGACCGCGCTCGCGCCATCGTAGCCACCAGCCGCCGCCTCCGGCATGAGCAGATAGCCGCCGGCCGTCTTGTTCATGAACACCACGTAGAATGTGGCGCCCGCCGCGAGAAAGAGCCCCACCGGAATGTAGAACTTGCGTCCTGTCTTAACGGACACCACCACCAGAAGGAACATGTACATCGGAATCAGCGGCATGAAGATGGCGCTTTCTACCAGTCCCGCCGCTGCGCCGGCCGCTATCGCCACCGCGAAGAGCGGCAGCATCTTCGGCCAACGGAGCGCCGGCACGTAGAGCACGGCCACCAGCAGAGCGAAAAACACGTCGAACAGACGATACTCCAGATGAGTCGAAGACTGCCAGACCGCCGTCGAGAATATGAACGTGAATGCCGCTACAGTTCCGGCCAGAAGCGATGCGCCCCGAGCTAACTTGAGGGAATCCTCCTGCCCGATCGTCTTGTAGACGAAGAATCCTATAAGCCCGCACAGAAGTCCAGCTGACAGAACGCCGCACGCAAGCGAAACCAGATTCACGCGTACCGCCATCGACATGGACCACGAGGCACTACCCACAGCCTTCACGATTCCGCCCCATATCGGGTGCGACGGTGCGTCTAGGGCGTCAAGCCCCATCCACTGCGTCAAAAGATGCGCCGATTCGCCGGGGAACAGGTAGCCCGCCAACGTCAATGAATAGATGACCAAAGCCAAAACAGATGCGCCTATGGAACACAGCCACAGTCGCATGCCAAATCCGGCTGCGGTTTCCTGCCTGTCAGACATGTACGATTCCTTTCTTTATGGATTGCCAATTCGCGTGGCCCTTCCATTATACATAAAAGCGGCTCTCCGCGGTAGTGGTAAATGTGGTATAATGATTGCGCACCCCGGCGTGGCGCCGGGAGCAACGAAATAAACAGGAAGTGAAAGGTCAAGAAAATGAAGAAGATTCTCGCAGTGGCGCTCGTCGCCGCATCCGTCATGGTCATGACAGGCTGCCAGAAGGAAGAGGAAAAGCCCGGAGCCGCGGCATTTAACGCGCTCAAGAGCGACGCGGCCAGTGCCGCCAAGGAGGCCCAGAAGGCCGCCGATGCCGCCGCCAAGGATGCCAAGAAGGCTGCCGATGCCGCCGCAAAGGATCTCAAGAACGCCGCGAAGTAAGCGACATTCTCAGACAAAGAACGACCGCCATCCCCTAGACAGGGGCTGGCGGTCATTCTTTCTGGCGGCAAAAGTCTGGATTAGGCTTCGGGCTTGGTCTTCTTCAAGCCAAGTCCACGGTCGCCTTCCTTCCAGTCTCCGCGCTTCTGCAACAGATTGACGCGCTCGAAACGCTTGAGGACGTTACGCTTGGACGTGATCTTGCTGGACCCTCTAAGACTGCGATGCTGACTCATTTCTTCTTCTCCTGTTCGAAAACTGAGCGGACATTATATCATAATATCCGGCCAAACGGAATACCGTTTCCAATTTTCCCCAATTTTTCCGAATAGCCGCCTAGGTTTCGCCTCTTCACTTGGGCTCTAGACCCACTTGTGGCCACAGGCGGCGAGGGTACCGCCTTCTGCATGGGAACACCTTGATAATCGCATGGAATCGGGACGAGGCCCTGGTGGAAGACGGGGATGCCGGGATTCCCCGAAAACTTCCATCCAACGCCCGTCAACTCGCGTGGGCGGACGTGATAAGGCCCCGGGGTTGACAGGAAAAAATCAATCGTGTAACATGCGGGAAACAACTGGAGGAAGGAACAAAACCGTGACAATAGGAAAAGCACTTGATGAAAAGCCGCTACTCTACATAAAAAGGATGGTCTGCGTGCAAATATGGGCTCTAGCATCATGCGCGATTGCGAGTACCACGCCGCCTGAACCACGTCATGCGACATTGTTCGCCGCCGTGGAAGAGGCGCACAGCAACATCGTCTCGCGCTTCATCGGCCCCGAGGGGCTGATGCGCGACTACGAGGGGGAGATCCCCACGCCCGACGACTGCCGTGACGGCCGCCCGAATGCGATAGGCTGGTTTAGCCCGATCGAGAATGGGCCGATGTTCACGGGTACCTATCTGGAGGCGGTATGCGCGCGCGCACGCAGGACGGGTGCGGCGAAAGACCGCGCGCTCGCCAAGAAGCTGGCAGGCGGTCTCGTGCGGGCGGCGTCAGTGTCCGACGTCAAGGGCATGATCGTCCGCGGGTTCGGCACGGACGGAGTCTGCCACTACCCGCTGGGGTCTGAGGACCAGACCATCCCCTGGTTCTACGGTCTGTACGCCTACTGGCGGAGCGGAATCCCGTCGGCGGAGGAGAAAGCGTCGGTGGCCGCCAAGATCCGCGAAGTGGCCGAAGCTCTGGAGGCTAACGACTGGAAGTGCCCATGCGACGGCGCGTTCAAGGGCCAGACGCGAGGCAGGGTCATGGGCAACTGGCTCGCCTTCCGCGGTGCAGCGCACACCTTGTTCCTTCTCCGTTCAGTATGGGAGGTGACGGGCGACGCCAAATGGAAGCGGTACTACGACGAGGCGCTCGGACATCGTCAGAAGATGACAACGCTCACCATGCTGGAGGTCTGCCGCGAAGGATGGGTGACCGACCTCAAGCAGTTCAATGCCGAATGCTACTATGGCATGTGGATATACGTGTGTGCCCAGGGTTGCCTGGCGCGCCTCGCCGAGATGGATCCTGCACATGCCGACTACTTCCGTACGGGTCTCGCGCGAAACGCCGCCCGCGCAAGGCCGGCGATGGCCAATTTCACCTTCTCGAACGTGATCGAACGTCCATTCAAGTACGCGAACTGGCGTACCGGATACCGTTGGCGGCCGCAGAAGACTCAGAAGGAGGCAGAGGAGGTGAGTAAAACCTCCGAGCGGGCGATCCTCGGCTACCGGAAGGATCATGAGCGGAAGACCATGACCCTGCCCCTTTCCGCAGCGGCGGTCTGCGCCTTCGCGGGCGTCGCTCGCGAGGATGTGGACCGTATCGTCCGAAGCTACGACTATTCGCAGATCGACATCTGCGAGTTCTTCTTTGCCGAGGTTGCCGCCGAGAAGATGCTGTAGCCAGTTCGTGACTTGGGGTCACGCACCCTCATGGTGGCCGCTACATTCTCGGCGGCACCTTCTGCATCAGCACGCCCTGGTAGCCGCAGGGGATCAGGACACGTCCCTTGTGGAAGACGGGGATATCCGGGTTCCCGGAGAACTTCCAGCTCTTGAGCTGCCGGGGATGGGAGAGGTCGGAGAAGTCGTAGAGTGCGGCGGAACGGTAGATGCGGTTGCACATGACTATACGCGTTCCGTCGGCACGCGGTATGCCTCTCGCCCGCGAGGCGAACGGCGTCCATTTCCACTTCCCGTTGCCGTTGTCGGGGCCGATGTCGCCGCCGTCGGTAATAAGCCAGCTGCCACTGTTGGAGAGGAAAGCCTTGTCGCCGAAGGCGCAGATGCCCGAGTAGAGGCAAATGCGGTTCTTCCCCGGTTGCGTGTGGACGACGACGGGCTTGGGCTTTGCGGCCAGGTCGATCCAGTCCACACGCGTGTTGGCGGCGTTGTGCGCCAACCAGCGTCCACCGCCCACGGGACGATCGGCCATGTATTTGTCCCAGCCGGGACAGTTAGCCACCTTGAGGATGGGCTTGAGATGGGAGAGGTCGCGCATGTCCACGAGCCAGTCGCCACCGCGGCGCGCTGAGAACACGGCGTAGTCGTCGTTGACGCTCCACACCCAGAATCCGAAGTCGTTGCCATAGCTGGTCTCCTTGAGGCGCGCGATCTCCTTGAATTGCGTCGGTCCTTCAAGCGTGTATACGCCCCAGCCCTTGAAGCCCTCAGCCGCAAAAAGTCGATCTTTCCACACTGCCACGTCGAACACCTGCTCCACGCCCTCTAGACGACCCACCTGTTCCAGTCCGCCCTCGGGCTTCACCCTCAGCACATAGAGTCCGGCGTCGCCACAGGCGGCATACACGTGGTCGCCACGCACCGCGAGCCCACGCGCCTGGCCGCGCACCGGCGGAAGCCATTGCCAGAACTCGGCATCGTCGTTTGGATATGGCTCGCGAAACGAGGCGTTCTTTGGTGGCGTTCCCTGCGCAAACGGCTCACGGTTCGTACCCTTGGCGGGCACGGCCTGCAGGCCAGCACCTTTCACCGCCACGTACAGTACGCCGTCACCCGCCGCCACGGAGCCTACGGCCATGCCGGGCCATTCGGGATGCTTCGGGTCGGGCCAGACGATGCGGTCCAGTATGCGCGGATTCGCCTTGTCCGTTATGTCGAGCGCGAATACGCCATTATGTGTCTGGGCACAGAAGCAGAGATTGCCGCTCGTGCGGACGGTCCAAAAGTCGAGTCCGCGCGCATAGAACGGCGGGAAGTCAGTGCGGCTCACGTGCCTAGGGTGAGCGGGATCTGAGACGTCGAAGATGTCGAGGCCGTGTCCGCATCCTGTTCCCGGACCTCCCTTCCCGAATATGGCCATGTCCTCCGACTTGAATTCGGGCATGCCGTCCGTGGGACGATTTTTCGAGTTGTGTCCGGTGGCGGCGAAAAGGTACTGGCCCTGGAGCCACACTCCATCGCCGTATCCGTATATTGGCTCGTAGGCGGTCTGGCGGATGTTGCCCATGTCGCGGCAATCGAACACGGTGAGTCGTCCGGTGCCCCAGTCGCCAGAGTAGCAGAATCCATCCCTGTACTTCACGCTCTGCGACTCGTCCGTCTTGCGCATTGTGATATGTTTAGGATGCGCTGGATCGGAGACGTCTATGAACTCCACGCCGTTCTGACGTTGGCCGAGGAAGCAGACGTCGCCCGCCACATCTACGCCGGTTGCCAGTTCGCAACAGTCGTAGCGCGTGAGGACCTTGGGTGCCTGCGGATTGCGGCAGTCGATGATCCATAGTCCGCTTTCGCGGGCAGAGAGGTAGGCGATACCGTTCTGAACCGCCACCTGACGAGCAGAGCCGAGCATTGACGGCGTCTGCCCGAGCAGTTGCGGGTGGAGCGCATCCCCCGAGATGTCATATACGTATAGCGTAGGCCCTGCCCCGGCGTAGAGGCGGTCGCCTTCTATCGCAAGGGCCATCCCCCAATTGTTGCATTCGGGAACTCTCACGGGTTTACCGAACACGGCTCCTGTCACGTGTGGTAGGTCTGCTGCGCACACGGCAAGCAACCCGACGCACCCTGAGAATGCGGCAACTATTCTTCCCATCTCCATTCTGCCTTTCTAGGGGAATCCGGGAATCCCCTTGACGTGGCGGAGATTATATCACACATTCGCCGCCTAGACAATGCCAGCGACCTTTAACAGGAAATCCTGCAAGATCGTGCTACTTCAAGATCATGACCGTACCACGCGGGAACGCCAGCCGCAAAGTGCGGCCACCGTCGGACAACGCAAGCCGCCACTGTCCAACTTCGTTTTCCGGATTCGTAAGGCGCGGCATGTTCGCGAACGACCCTTCGCCTGTAATCTGCAAGAGAGTATACGAATAATCGTTCTTGTCCAACACCTCCGTATTCAGAACCGTCAGCGTGGCGTTCTCCGGGAACGAGAATGAACCTGACTGGAAAGTCATGCAGTTGCCGGCCTTCGCCTCCGCGAGATCCACCGTGAGCGAGGACGGCAACGTTAGTGTGCCGTTCACCACCGAACCGCCATGCTGCCCTATCGAACCGCAGGCATACGACTTGCCGTTGAGGTCGAACGTGCCGCCAACGGCAATAGAGAGCTCCGAACCGTTTTGGATGGACCCGGCATCGCCGATCTTCAGCGTGCCCTGCTCCACCGTCACCGGGCCGGTGAAAGTATTCGTCGCATTGAGCGTCAGGGTGCCCTCGCCCTTCTTCGTGAGACCGCCGGACGCAGATGCCGCCAGCATCACCGCGTTCGTGATCCACGGCTTGCCGTACTTGATGACGGCCTGCGCCGACGTGTAGTTGCAGCCCGGGCTGGTGATGTGGATGCCCGTAACCTTCCGCGTGGCGGAGTCAAAATCGGCGTAGGCCGTTGCGCCATAGCCTTCGCTGTCGTTCGTGTTTTCGATTACGATGACGGGGGAACCGACGAACGTCTCGCCCACCACGCCCGTGCCGTCCACCGCCGTCACGCCCATGCCCTCCGGAGCTTGGATCGGGAGGTCGAGCGTCTTGTTCCCGCCGGCCGTGTCGATCACCGCGCCGCCCGCGAACGCCGTGATGCGGTCCACCGCTCTCACGTTCGTGTTGCTGGTCAAGAACAACTTGGTGTCTTCTGGACGCGCCTTGAGCGTACCACCGCACAGGTTGAAGTAGGCGCGCGTGCCGGGCCACGGATCTCCCGTAGACGGCTGGCTCTTGCCGATGGAACGCGTTTCGAACACGCCCGCGTTAAGGTTGAAGATCGCGGTTGAGTAGGCCGACACCCCCAGACGAGCACAATAAGCCGGATGTACCAGTTTCGCGTCTGGACCATCTAGCGTCACGATGCCGATGCCGTCATGGTGCGAGTTGTTCCATTCGCAGATGCTAATCTGTGTGTTCCCCATGTTCAGGGTTCCGCCCTTCATGTACAGTACACCCACCGAATTGTCGGAGCCGAGGATGAAGGACGTAGTGTTCCCGGCGGGAGAATCGACAAGTTCCGCCCTTCCGCCCAGGATGGCAAACACGCCCGTCGCCTTCATGTTGAAACCGACGCGCTGCCCGCCCATCATGGAATAGGTGCCGCCGGAAAGCTCGTAGTAGCCGTGACCATAGTTGCCGTTTCCGACAACGCCGTAGTGCGAACCGTCCATGCCGACGTTTCCGACCTGGCCTCCACGCTGGTACAGGGCACCGTGCCCGGATGAACTGCCGAGCCGAATCAGGTTTGTGATGACCGTGTCGTCCCCGGTCACCTCCATGATGTCCGTGCCGTTGAAGCCCAACAAGATGCCATCCGCCGGGACGGTGCAGTCGTCGTAGATGAAGCGCGAGTTCTCCACGTTGATCCTGCCGTACTTGCCGGCCGCGGAGGAAGACGTGTCAAAGTAGAAGCCAGACGTGCCCATCCTCACATCAGAAGCGTTGCGGAGGCTCAGCACGATGGGAAATTCGTCGGAAGTGGACATCAGCTGGCTGGCGGACGAGATCGACACCGCTTCGCTGCCGGTGATCTCCACCGTTCCGGTCCACGCGCTGTTGAAGGCGAGCTTCCCGGGGAAGTCGCCGGGGCCGGAAATGACGAGCTTGCCCGTACCGCCGTTGCGCAGCGTGCCCTTCATCGCGTTCGTCACGGCGCGCTGCGAGTAGTCAAGCCGCGCGTCGCCTTCCGCCGTATCCAGCTCCACGATCGTGTTGCCCGCCATGTTGGCCTCGTTCAGGAAGTCCGCCAGCCTGTCGGCCGGCCACGAGGTTCCGTCGGCGTTCATCCGCAGCTGCGCCACGCCAGACGCGAAGGTGGCGTTGGAATAGACAGGCAGCGAACCGGCATACTCGAACCGCCAGAATCCAGGCCAGTTGTTGGCGAGGAACGTCGATGCGCCCGTCCACGTGTTGGACGGATGCGCGAAGATGAAGCGCCCGGTATAATTTGCCGTTATGCCGCCGGGGCCCGACACGGGACCGTTGAAGCGCATCGTGCGGTTGGTCTGGCTGTACAGCTGCACGGTGATCCTCGATTCCGGAGTCGCGAGGTTGATCGGACCCGCCCACGCGTTGTATTCCGGGTCGTCCGGGGCGTACGCATGCCAGTTGTTGATCCAGAGGTTGGACA
>Ga0310786_10010605_pt1 | contig 11569 bp, 7 predicted proteins | sample AusTroGonzalo_MG_FD_203881 | JGI IMG/M metagenome (GOLD analysis project Ga0310786, IMG submission 203881) | Bovine rumen microbial communities from tropical cattle in Woodstock, Queensland, Australia - Gonzalo_03 (v2) (version 2) | ecosystem: Host-associated > Mammals > Digestive system >... | reverse complement strand
ACTGCCTCACGGAGGACATCGATGAAATAATCACCGATTCCAAGGAGACGTTTAAACTCGCCAACGATTTGCTGGAGCAGTATTGCCCGCAGCATCAGATTAAGGTCAAGTTCCACGAAAGTCCCGTGCCCGTCTTCGTCCGCAACGGGATAGCCAGCCAGATTGAGAGCATCTTCAACCGCAAGGTAAACCTTCCCAGTGGTGGCTACATCTGCATCGATGAGACGGAGGCGCTCATCGCCATCGACGTCAATTCCGGCAAGAACCGTGTGGGCAAGGACCAGCCGGAAACCATCCTGACCACCAACCTGGAAGCAGTAGCGGAAATCGCCCGCCAACTGCGCCTGCGCAACATCGGCGGGCTTGTCGTCCTCGACCTCATCGATATGCGCAGCAAGGAAGACCAGATGAAAGTCTACAGGACGCTCAAGGCCTGCCTGGCCGAGGATCGCGCGAAAATCAGCACCTATCCCATTTCCCAACTGGGTCTGCTGGAGATGACACGCCAGCGCGAGGACCAGAGTCTGGAAAGCACGATATACGACAAATGCCCCTATTGTCAGGGGCGTGGCCTCGTCAAGTCGGCGACCACCATGTCCGTGGAAATCCAGCGTCGCATCAATGAGATTCTGGGTCGCAAGCGCAATATCCAGCATCTCATCGTCACCGTACATCCCAAGACCCACGAGCGCCTGAGCAAGGAAGATCACACTCTCATCCAGTCGCTGGCCTCGGATTTCAACCGCCGGCTGACTTTCCGCGCCGACCCCATGCTCCACATGGAGGAGTTCCACATCATCGACGAGAACGGCAACGAACTCTGACCGTTCCCGAAACGTCCGCCGACCCGGGTACGCCATGGAAATCCGCATCGACAATGTTTCCCGCCATTACGGCACTGTCAAAGCCCTGGATAATGTCTCCCTGACCGTCCGGGACGGGGAAATCTTCTTCCTGCTGGGGCCGTCCGGCTGTGGCAAGACCACCCTGCTCCGTTGCCTCGGCGGCTTCGAGCAGCCCACGGCCGGCAAAATCTATTTCGATGGCCAGGACGTGGCGGGACTGCCTCCCAACGAGCGCAATTCCGCCATGGTTTTCCAAGGCTACGCCCTCTGGCCGAACATGACAGTCGCGGAAAACGTGTCTTTCGGCCTGGAAATGCAGGGCGTTCCCAAGGACGAGCGCAAGCGCCGTGTGCAGGAGGCCTTGCAACAGGTTCAGATTGCCGAACTCGCTGGGCGTCGCATCAACGAACTGTCCGGCGGACAGCAACAGCGCGTAGCCCTGGCCAGGACGCTGATTGTCCATCCCGGCTGTCTGCTACTCGATGAGCCGCTGGCCAATCTGGACGCCAAGTTGCGTCGCGACATGCGCCACGAAATCCGCCAACTCTGCAAGGACAACGGTCTGACTGCCATCTATGTCACGCACGACCGCCAGGAGGCCTTGAGCATGGGCGACCGCCTGGCCGTCCTGCGACAGGGACGAATCTGCCAACTGGGCACGCCGGAGGAGGTCTACCGCCATCCCGCCAGCGAGTTTGTCGCCTCGTTCCTGGGGGAGACGAGCCTTCTGCCCGCGCATCTGCTGTCCTGGGAGGACGGAGAGGCGAAGTTGGAGACGGCGGAGGGAATTTTCCTGGCCCGGGCTCAGGATTGTCCTGTGCCTGTCGATGGCGACTGTCTGCTCTCGCTGCGTCCCGAGGTCTTCCGTCCCGCTACTGGCGGTGAAATCTGCAATACCCTGGAACTGACACTTAAGCACATCGACTATCAGGGCGAAATCGCCGACCATGTGGGCCAGACGCCATCTGGCGTGACAGTCAAATATTATGAACTGAATCCCCGCACAGTGCCCGCACCTGGCACGAAGATTCGGCTGGCCGTCGCTCCCGAAGACGTGGTAATCCTGCCGGCGGAGGCCTAATTGCCATGAAACTGACAAATTCCGCGGAGGGACGTGACAATATGCTGCGCAAAATCCTTATCCGCGTCGTCATCTACACTGTGGCCATCCTGGGCATGACCTGGTATCTCAACCGCATGACACCGAAGCGCCAACGTCCGCAAGGGACGCCTTTGCCAACGGCTCCCGCCAGCGGTCTGGCCGCCAAGCCGGCGGAACTGTCCTCCGCCAAGCGAAAACCCCTGGTCGTAATCCTCTCGCTCGAAGACGACACCTCGCACGACTACGAAGCCTGCCGCCAGTCGCTGGCAGACGAATACGGCGACGGCTATTCCGTCATCCATGCGACCATCGGCTCCGCCGCCGAGGCCAGGCAGTATTTCCAGGTCGAAAAACTGCCTGCCCTGCTGGTCTTCGATGCCGACAACCAGGAAATCAAGCGCCAGGAAGACTATCCCGTACAGTCGCCTCGGTAGACCATGGGGGAGACGAGGAACGTGCATCTAACCTTTTTTTGTTTTGTGAACATTCTCCTATGAAACACATGAGTGTTTCGTGGGGTTTGTTGGCGACGGCGAGGACGCCGTCGGTACCCCAACTGAACAGTTACAATTTCTGATTTTTTAAATCATTTTTATGTAAAAAATTTGCCTTTGTATCATTCTGCTGTACATTATTTGCCGACTTTTTCTTTCTGACATCCAAGTACGGAGAAGCCCATGATGACCTCGCGTCCTCTGCCTTTCTACTTTCTAACCACCTCCAAGCCTGAAGAATACACCGTCGAGAGCATTGATATGCGCATGCGTCGCCTGAAAGACGACGGTTTCGGTGGTCTGGTGCTGATGAACGCCGGCGGCTTCAGTCCCGACGACTATCTGACTCCCTGGTGGTTCGAGGTGACGGAACGTTTCATCCTGGCCTGCCAGAAATACGGTCTGGAGTTCTGGTTTATGGACGGCTGGCGCTGTCCTCCTGGCGATGTCGGCGGCAAGATTGAGAAAATCAATCCCAATCTGAAGCAGCACCGTCTGGCCAAGGACGGCGATGGCGTCAAGGTCGTGGAAGTGCCCTGGGGCTTCCCTGCCTTTGAGGAACCGGAGAGTTCCGTGCTGTTCATCAAACTTGTCTACGAGGAATACAAGAAATATCTCGGCAAGTATTTCGGCAATGGCCTGACCGGCATTTTCTCCGATACCGACTGCCGTCGCATTGATAATTTCATCCTCGCCAAATTCGAGGGTGACTACTATCCGTGGTCCAGCAATTTCGCGGAGGTTTTCCGTCAAGAGTTCGGCTATGACCTGACGCCCTACCTGGTGGATATCGTCAACGGCCGCGCGACACCGCAGGTCTACGACTATTACCGCTGTTGCGAAATGCTCTATCTCCAGTGGTGGCGCAACAACTACCACTGGTGCCAGCAGAACAACCTCAAATACACGTTCCATACCTCCGATACGGGACCGTTGCCACGCTCTTTCTGCCGCCGTTCCTCCGTCTTCAGCGAAGGGAATCCGCTGAATTTCTTCCGATACAGCACTTTCCCCGGCACCGACCATGAGGCGCTCGCCCTGGACGGCGGTACCCATTTCGACAGCCGCATGGTCTATCTCCGCGCCTCCCGCGGGGAGGAACAGGGGCCAGTCCGCACGCCCAGTTACAATTCCACCAAATACGACCTGCGCGCCAAATACGCCGGCAGCGCCGCCTATTTCTACGGCAAGGAAGGCGCAATGTGCGAAATGTTCGCCTTCACCAACTGGGGCGTGACCCCCGGCGAACTCCGCCAGATTGCCGCCTGGCAGCTGTTGCAGGGAATAACCTTCTTCGTCCCCCACGCCATCCACCACAATATGTTCGGCGCCACGAAATACGGAGCCCCCCCGGAACAGCACTACGCTACCGGCGGCTCCATCCGCGACATCAATGACTTTATCGGCAAATACGTCGATATAGTCAAAAAGGGCGACTATGCGCCGCGCGTGAAGGTCGTGGATCCGTCCGAGGCCGTCCGTGGCGGACTGCCAAGCACCGAAAACTTCTTCCAGTTCTGCGACAACCTGCACCATGCGGGCATCAGTTATGTCATCGTCCCCGACGGCACGCCCGGGGCCATCAACGCCAACACCACCCTGCCCCCGCTGCCGGAACGCGATTTCACCTTCACGGGCGGCGACCTCATGGCCATGCGCCGCGTCCTGCCCGACGGCACCCACTATCTCCTGGTCTGCAATCTCTGGTCGGACGACGAACTGACCGGAACCCTCGAGTTTGAGGGACGCAAGTACGAACTGGCTCTGGCTTCCGGCGAAATGGCCGTCATCGGCGGTCCCGACGAAGAATATCGCCGTCCCGACCGTCCCAATCGCCAGCAGCGCTCCCTGCCCTTCCCCGCGCCCATCACCTACGCGGAAGAGAACATGATTCCCTTCCACTACAACACGACCTTTACCATCGCTGAGGACTTGGAGAAGCCGCTACGTCTACAGATACCTCCCCATTTCGCCACAAGTCCCGTGCATTACGACGGTAAACTGCTGACCAACGGACACCCTTGCCGTATCTTCGACGAAGACTACCTCGAATACGAAATTCCCGCCACGGCAGGCGTCCATACCTTCGCCCTGGACATCTGGGAAGACCGACCGACCAATCTCGGAACCCCCCAGTCCACCTGTGGCAACAGCATCCTGAACAAGCCGGTCGAATACCGTTTCTACGACCCCGTTATCATGCGCGGAATCTTCCACGCCGAACTCGACATCGCCAAGCCGTTCGACCATCAGGTATTCTGCTACTATAACATGCAACTCTGGGTGCCGGAAAAATGCGAAATCACCCTGTCCCGTCCGCGCCCGACTTTGCAGGACGCCAGTTGGACGAAGCAGGGGCGCCCCTTCTATTCGGGCGCGGCCACCTACCGCTTCGACCTGGAAGCCCTGGCCAAGGCCAAGCCCTTCCCGGCGGGGCCGGCGACCCTGCGGCTACCCAAACTCGCGGTCAGGGCGGAAGTCGTTCTGGACGGCCAGCCTGTCGGGCATGTCTGCCTGCCGCCGTTCACCCTGCCGCTCGGTGACCTTCAGGGACACAAGACCCTGGAAATCACCGTCACGAACACCCTGGCCAACCTGCTGGAAGAATATTGCGCCCCCTCGGGCCTGGTCGGCGGAGCCGTCCTGGAATGGTAGTTTATTAGGATGTCTTGAACAAAGCGGCCAGCGCCGCCAAAATCCCAATCTCCTATAAGCAAAGTTTGAATTTTTTCTTGAGGCAAAAACAACCATGTCGTCCGAAAACAACAATGCCCAGAGCCGTCCCGCTGTAGTTACAGGCGGCTGGCTTCTGCTGGGTGCCATGACCCTGATATATTTCCTCGCCAATCTCCAGAAGGTGATTGTGCCAGGAGCGACCTTCAACGAACTCCAGCAGGCCTTCAATGTCGATGCCGCGCAGATAACCAGGCTGGGCGGAGCCTTCATGTATGCATACGCCCTTGGACAACTGCTGGTGGGATTTTTGGCTGACCGCTACGGGGGCGTCCGTGTCGTCATCTGGGGCGGGGTTCTTTTCTGCGTCGGGTCATTGCTGTCGGGACTGAATGTCAGCCTTGGCCTGCTACTGTGCAGCCGCATGATGACTGGCCTGGGCGCGGCCTCCTTCTACTTGAGCACCGTCAAGGAAATCAGCAAGCGGCCGGTGAGCCAGTTGTCGATGCTTGTCAGCATCATGCTTTGCGTCGGGTATTCCGGGGGCATCGTGGGCACGGCGCCCTTCATCGCCGGCATCAAGGCCTTCGGCTATCGTCCGATGATGCTGGGCGCGGGCATTGTCACCCTGCTGATTTACGCGCTGTTCCTCGGTGTCGGACACAAATCCATCGACCCCGTAAACAAGGATGTCAAATTCCGCCTGTCCTTCTTCAAGGCCGTGTTTACGCGCTCCAATGTTTTCGTCATCGGGAGCAACGGCCTGTGCTTCGGGACATATTTTGCGATGCAGACGGTCATCGGCAAGAAATTCCTGGAAGACTATTGCGGGATGGGGACAATCAACGCGGGCTATGTCCTCACGGCCATGATGGCCATCGCCGCCATCGACAGCCTGCTCATTGCGAATCTGTCCCGGCTTTGTGGCAACCGCCTGATGCCCTTCATCCGTCTAGGCGGTTTCGGCACCATGGCCTGCACGCTGGCCTTGTTCCTAGTTCCCCTGAGCGACTACCGCGCGCCGTGGCTGGCCGTCGTGACCATGTTGCTGCTGTCCGTCACCGCCAATGGCGGCGCCATCTACTTGGCCATGCTACGGCTAACCAACGAAGACAAGTGCTTCGGCACCATTGCCAGCAGTGCCAATTTCTTCGCCTACATCGTCACCGCCATCTTCGGGGGATTCATCGGACGCTTGATGGACGTCTTCCCCCCAACTCTCGTCGGCGACCTGAAAATCTACGGACGGGAATCGTATCTGCTTGTCCTAGGCGTCATGCTTTTCCTTACAGTCATCGCCGCCGTCTTCACCTGTTTCCTGAAAGAACCGAAAAAATAGACGATTCTTATTTGACATCGCCTTTAGGCATATTATCTTATCAATATTTCCAAAAAGCTGACGGCAGGAAATACCTTTGGCGACCAGCGTTGTTGCGATCAGCGCTGGCCGCAAGGTCACAGGCCAGTTATGACTTGTGACGCCGCGAGCCGCAGCGTCAGCTTGAACGCGGGCATCCGGATTCAGTCTCCGGATGCCCGCACCTTTTTAATGGCGGACGATTGTTATCCGGATGACGATTTTAATCCATGTGAACATAGGCCGTACCTCCTTTTTTCGCAGCCCTCACCAGGGCATACCCAATGAGCATCACCGCAAGCAGAGGGGTTTTGGCCTATGACCTCGGGCAATCTGCCGTCAGCAGGAATAATGTAGCCTCTCATGCCTTGCTGTCAAGCCACACACTGAAAAATTATAGTTTTTATATATAGTTATAATTTTGTATGACTTTTAGCGTGGCTTATACAGTCTTGACGCCTGTCGAGATATCAAGGTTGCCGGATTTCGACTTTTTTGTTGAGATTTATTTGACATCGCCTTTAGGCATATTATCTTATCAATGTTTCCAAAAAGCTGACGGCAGGAAATACCTTTGGCGACCAGCGTTGTTGAGCTCAGCGCGGGCCGCAAGGTCACAGGCCAGTTATGACTTGTGACGCCGCGGACGCAGCGTCAGCTTGAACGCGGGCATCCGGATTCTGTCTCCGGATGCCCGCACCTTTTTAATGGCAGACGATTGTTATCCGGATGACGATTTTAATCCATGCGAACATAGGCCGTACCTCCTTTTTTCGCAGCCCTCACTAGGGCATACCCAATGAGCATAACCGCAAGCAGAGGGGTTTTGGCCTATGACCTCGGGCAACCTGCCGTCAGCAGGAATAATGTAGCCTCTCATACGTCGCTGTCAAGCCGCTCACTGAAAAATTATAGTTTTTATATATAGTTATAATTTTGTATGACTCTTGGTGCGATTTATCGGTTATAATTCCTTGGGCAGACCCAGACCTGACATCATGCTCATGGCCTGGGCGTGAGTGATGGCGAGCCCCATGGCGTCAGTCGAATCGTCGGCCAGGTGCTGGACCTGGATGCCGAGCATCTGCGAGATGACGAGAGCCACCTGCCCTTTGCTAGCATTGCCAAAGCCGCAGATGGACTGCTTGACCTTGCGCGGAGCATATTCGTAGACAGGAAGTTCCGCCTCGCTGAGGACGCCCAGGACCGCGCCCCTGGCGGTGCCGAGAATGATGGCCGTTCGAGCGTTTTCGCAATAGAAGCCGCCTTCGATGACAGCGATATCGGGATTGTATTCGGTCAGCAACGATTTAATGGCCAGAGTCAAACGCCGCAGACATTCCGTCAGGCTGGCCTTCGGAGGGTTTACGATGACGCCGCAATCAACGGCGCGAAACTGGCTGCCATGGGCATCGATGATGCCCCAGCCGGTCTTGCGGAGAGCGGTGTCGATGCCGAGCAAGCGCCACTGCCTGTCTTCCGCGACAGGAATTTCCTGTTCAGGTTTGTTTTTCTTGTCAACGGCTAGCAGTCCCGGAGGAATAACAGTCGGGACAGGCGCCGCCTTGCGCCCTTTTGCCCGTTCCTCCGAGGCCTTCAGCAGGGCTTCGAGTTGTGCCTGGTTCTTAATGCGCATCTATTTTTTGACGAAGAACTGGATTAGGGAAATGACGGTCAGGGCGGCGGCGAGTTGAAGGAAAATCAGGGCGTCGCCGATGGGGGGGAGCCAGAGCAGGGTCAGAGCGGAAGTTCCGGCCATGCAGTTGAGCAGCAGGATGACCAGGACAGCCTGAGGCCGCGTGAGACCCATGGCTGCGAAGCGGTGGGACAGATGGCGGTTGTCGCCGATGTACAGCGGCTGGTGGAGCTTGAGTCGGATGGCGATGACGGCCATCGCGTCAAACAACGGCAGGCCCAAGACCAGCAGGGGAATCAGCACCGGCGCGATGGTAGTGCTTTCGCCATGCACATAGAAGGTAGTCAGGATGCTGATGACAGCCAGCAGGTAGCCGAGCAGATGGCTGCCGCTGTCGCCCATGAAAATGCGGGCGGGCGGACGGTTGTACCAGAGGAAGCCGCAGATGCAACCGCCGGTGACAGCCGCGAGGCCGGAGACGAGGAATTGTCCGCGCAGGCAGGCCACGACAAGGAAGAAGAAGCAGGCAATGGCAGCAGTCCCGCCGGCCAGGGCGTCCATGTTGTCAAAGAAATTGACGGCATTGATGATGGTGACAATCCAGAGGGTTGTCACGGCCCAGGTCAGGAAGGAAATGTGGCAGCCGAAAGTCAAGCGCGGCCCCCAGCAGGCCGTGACGGCGGCAACGAGTATCTGCCAGAGAAATTTGCGGCCTGCCTTCATCGGGCGAATGTCATCGATAAGTCCTACGGCAGTCAGAACCAAAGTTCCGCCCAGCAGCAGGCACATCTGCCGACGCATATTGCCCAGGCCAGCCAGCAGTTCGCTAGTGTCAGGAAGGTCGCCGCTGCCGCGCGTTGTTAGCCACAGCAGTCCAAGGACCCCCAGCAGGAGAGTTGTTGCCCAGGCAAGGAACATGGCCGAACCGCCACCCACGGCCGTGATGCGCCCGTGGTTCTTGTGCGCCTCATGATGTGGCTTGTCAACCAGACCGAGCCGCGGAGCCATACCGATGGCCAGCCGCGTGAAAAGCACGCCCAGCAGGGCGGCGCACATCCAGCCTGCGAGACAAATCAACGCCCAGCCTTGTCCTACTGTCTGCATGCCTCAACCTCCACTTGTTGGGCTATCTGCTCGACGACCTGCTCCGGCGTCATGCCGTCCGTGACGATGGTGACGGAGCCGGGGGCCGGCCGCAAGGGGGCCACTGCGCGGGTGCTGTCGATGCGGTCGCGCTCGGCGATTTCACGCGCCACTTGCTCGAGGGTGGCGCCGGCAGCCGTCTCGCCGCTCTGGGCGAAGCGTCGGCGAGCACGCTCCAGAGGCGTCGCCGTCACGAAAAACTTGAATTTGGCTTCAGGCAGGACGACGGTGCCGATGTCGCGTCCTTCCATGATGATGAGGCCCAGGGAGCGGCAATCGCGCTGGCGCTCCAACATCCAAGCCCTGACGGCGGGAATCTTCGCCACATGGCTGACGATGGCGGCGACTTCTGGACGCCGGATGTCTTCCTGCCGAACATCCTCGCCATTGAGGCGCAGTTGCAGATGCTCGCCGTCATCGGCCACCGCATAGCGCAAATCCAGGCTGTCCAGCGCGTCGGCGACGAGTTGTGGCTGGCTGGCGGCGTCGATCTGGCGTTGCAGGCAGACATGGGCAATCGTCCGATACATGTCGCCGGTGTTGACATAAAAGCCGTGCAGGCGTTTGGCCAGCATCCGGGCAACAGTGCTTTTGCCGGAGGCGGCAGGACCGTCGATGGCAATCTGGAGGAGCGTTGTCATTTGGAATCCCCCCCGCTGGCAGAGTCACCGTCCGGTGCAGTCTGGACGGCAGGCGGCGGCGGGGCATTTTCACTGCCGAACCAGAGCCGCAGGCGTTGCCAGATGCGGTTGCCGTCGAAGAAGGTTATGTAGAGCATCAGGGCAATGAGCAGGACGGAGAAGATGTTCTGCAAGATGTTGATGAGCTTGACCGGGAGGCGCCGCCGGATGATGAGTTCGATGACGGAATACAGGATGTGGCCGCCGTCCAGTACCGGCAGCGGCAGGAGATTCACGAGCGCGAGGCTGAAGGTGATTAGCACGATGAAGGAAAGGCCACCGCGCAGTCCGTCCTGTTGCAGGCGGTACCAGATGGCCATGATGATGCCCAGCGGCCCGCTCATGTGCTTGACGCCGACTTTAGTGCGCGGCAGTTCCTGGTGCCGACCAGAAACGACATTGCGGACGCGGGTGCTTACGGGCAGGAAAAGCAGGGACAGGCTGCGCCCGGTCATCGACAGGACATCCTTGAACTGTCGCCAGGGCGACGGATGTCCCAGGATTCTGACATTGTCGGATTCCAGAATCATGCCAATCTGATAGGTCGGCTTGCCTTGGAAGTCGTTCAGGATGGGGGTCACTTTCAACAGCAGTTCCTGGTCACGGCGCCGGATGGCGACCTGCACTTCCCGCCCCTGGGAATTGCGAATGTTCGAGATGAAATCCTCGCTGTCGGTGACATCGCGGCCATCCAGAGTCAGAATGGTATCTCCTTCGTGGAAACCAGCCTTTTCGGCGGGCGAATCTGGCAGGACTTCCTTTGCGGTCAGGGAAGCGAAAGTCAGGCCAAGCTCGCCAAAAATATTCAGGCTGGGACCGACTTGCGGAGGCAGTCCCGTCAGCTCAAGCTCGTCGCCTTGTCGGTTGATGCGGACGGTGGGCATGATGCCGTCTGGTCCGGGCAGGAGTCGCGCCTTGAGGTCGGCAAGATCCAGGACGGTCTGCCCGCCAATCTCCACAATCTGGTCGCCGGGCTGGAATCCGGCCTTGGCCGCCAGAGAATCGGGCTTGACGTTGTGCACGGACACGGGATTCTTGACGAAGAAGAACGGCGCCCCGAGATTCTCCATGAGCGGATTGGGAGCGGGCGACCAGGACAGTTCCTTGGGCTGGCCTTGGCCGGAAATAACCTCCACAGTGACTTGTGGCGTCTTGACGAAGATGTATTTTTCTGTCAGTTCCTTGATGCCTTCGGAAAATCCCTGCCCGTTGATTTTGGTGATGCGGTCGCCTGGACGCAGGCCGCCCTGCCATTCGGGATTGAGTTCCGGATGGTAGACCAGGGTTTCCTGTTGACCTTTCTTCCAGACGGTCAGCGTCAGGTCGTCTGTCGTTTCCGGCAAGGTGTCGCAGATTTCCTCCCAGGACTTGCCATCCTCGACAGGCTCGCCGTTGACGGCCAGGACCACATCGCCAAGCTCCAGCCCGTCCTTGTACAGCGGCAGCACGGCGGGCACGGTTGAGACGATGCAGGTGTGCGAGGGAGCTGACTGGTAAAGCCCCACGCCCCAAAGGATGGTTGCCAGCAGGAAGCCGAACAAAATATTGAAGAACGGCCCCGCAAACGCCGTCACAGCGCGGTCGATGGGCGCGGCTATGGGCAGCGGCTCTCCCTTGGTGGTCTTGGGTATGTCGGCGG
>Ga0310786_10010604_pt1 | contig 11569 bp, 13 predicted proteins | sample AusTroGonzalo_MG_FD_203881 | JGI IMG/M metagenome (GOLD analysis project Ga0310786, IMG submission 203881) | Bovine rumen microbial communities from tropical cattle in Woodstock, Queensland, Australia - Gonzalo_03 (v2) (version 2) | ecosystem: Host-associated > Mammals > Digestive system >... | reverse complement strand
ATTAAATCACTAGAACACGTACACCGAGAATCCCAAGTTCATCTGGATACGGCCGCCATGCACCTTCTTATCCAAGAACGGGTCGTAATGCGTCAGCACCCAGCGGTAGGCGACTTCGGCAAACAGCATCGTCTTCGAGAAAATAAACAGAATCGAACCAAAACCGGCGCCCCATTCGTTCCAGGCCACATCGCCCAGGTCGCTCAGTTCCTTCACGCGAGAATACGAACCCAGCAAGTAGACTTCGCCAAGCAAGTGCAAGCCCAATTCGAAATCCATTTCCGAATGGTCCACCTGAAAGTCCTTGCCTTCTTCATTATCTTCTTCGTAGCCGTACATGCCGTAACCCACGCGGAACAGCGCAAGTCCCGGGTACCAGATTCCCACCACCGGTTCAATCTGGCGAAGCCCGATTCCTCGGTCAGAGCCCACACCCGTACCAGAGCCAAAGCCCAACGCACCGCCCACAATCAACGGCGTGCGGATTCCGTTAAGCAACGGCCCCGCCGAAGTTCCTGCGGCAGCTCCCGTTGTCGGGTCTATAGCGGCGCTCATCTGCGACCAGGCCGGCACGCAGGCAAACAACGCAAACACGAGCAAGGCGATTATCTTTTTCATAGGCTCCTCACGATACGGAAATCACAGCCACCCCAAGTCCCATCAAGACATTCACCGCGGCATCGACCTTGGTCATCTTGAAAAACTTCGGGCGGATAGAATCTTCCTTAAAAATTTGAGAAATTTCCAAATGGGAAAGATACATTGAAACAGCAAGCTTCAAGAATACGGCGCCCACCACCCAGTAGGCAAAATCCGAAAGGTAAGTCAGCGCAATAAACAAAAGCGAAAGGGTACCCGTCAGCAGAAAATTGGAACGACGAATCGAACTTTCGTCCGAATCGTTTTCCAGCGCCATCGCCTTAAATTCCTTCACTTTTTCGCAAATCGCCTCGTAGCTGGTCACCAGCTGGTGCAGGTTATAACCCACCAGCACAATGGACGCCACCAAGGTAATTTTTATCGCAATATCCATCAAACCTAGTTCCTAGAATTCAAAATTCGCAAATAACTCGCATAGCGTGCACGGGAAAGTTTCCCCAACTCCACCGCCTCGCGCACCGAGCAGCCCGGTTCCTTCAAATGCTTGCAGTTGCTGTACTTGCAGGTAAACAAGTCGCCTTCAAAAAATCCCGGGAAAATCTTCGCCAAGGTTTCGCCGTCCATGTCGTCGTCGCCGTCGGCAAGGCCAATGCTTCGAATCCCCGGCGTATCGATCACGTAGCCGCCACCCGGAAAATCGAACAGGCTCGAAGAAGTCGTCGTATGCCGGCCCTTTCCGTCGCGTTCACGCACGGCGCCCGTTTCAAGTTCGGCACCCGGCACCAGCGCATTCACCAGCGTCGATTTGCCCACACCGCTCTGTCCGCTGAACACCGAAGACTTGCCCAGCAGTTCCTCGCGCAAGCGTTCCAGGCCCACGCCCGACTTCACGCTTACAGGAATCACCTTGTCCACGATACTCATAAAGTCGCGAATATCGTCCGACAAGTCGGCCTCGCCGTTCGGAAGCAAATCCATCTTGGTCAGCACCAGCACAAAAGGCAAATTGTTCAGGTTCGCCGCCAGCAAAAAGCGGTCCATAAATCCGTAATTGAACTCCGGCTGGGTCACGCTCGCGACAATCACCACCTGGTCAATGTTTGCCGCTAGGGTAAGCTTACGCCTAAAACTGTCGCGGGGACCGGGGCGTTTGAGCTCGCTCTTTCGCGGAAGCACGCGCACCACGCAATACTTCTGGGAGCCCACGCCTTCGCCACTATCTTCGTCTTCGTTCACCTGGCCAAGCAACACGCGGTCGCCCACGGCCGGAAATTCGCCCAAAGCCTTCGATGTGGTCGCGCGGTACATCGCCGTCACGGTACCCTCTTCCGGTAACCTCACCTCGCAGGTGCGGCGGTGCACTTCCACCACCAAGCCCTCGACGCAATCCTTCTCGTCGATTTTTTCGAGGGGGTCCTTAATCTTCTTGATACGGGGATTCTTGAATTCGCGGCTGAAGCGTTCCTTTACAGGGCGTTCATCCACAACGCCCGACTCCAATTCGCGCATAACGTCAATACGCCTGCTGCGGTGATCGCGGCGGGTCGGCCTTACACGTCTAGGCTCTCGTTCGTTTTCGAATTCGTCCTCAAACATTGCGCTTTTGGTCTTTAGCGTTCTTTTGGCAATTTAGAAAATCCGGCAAAGTTTCTTCCAGTTCTTCTTCCGAAACGGGCCTGTTCTGACGAATGGACTCCATCAAAAAGTGAATCGCCTTCAGGCGTCCATTGCATTTCTCGATACAGTTGTCGTAGAAGCCCTTCGTTTTGTAATCGCCTTCGACCACGCGCTCGGATGCATACAGAAAATGCTCCACGCAAATCGAAAGCTGCTCGGCTTCCGCCCGCAAGTCAACAAGGTTACTCTTCGTAAAAAACGGCATATGTCAAAGATAGAAAATAAAAGAGTATCTATATTTACACCATGCTCGCTGCTTTAGTCAAAATGTCCCGGCCAGTCAATATCGTCATCGCCATGGTGACGCTCGCTATCGGCTACTACCTGCTTTCGGCTTTGCCCGTCAACCAGGGCGGCATTGGATGGGTTTCCCTTGTTTTGCAGGCGCTCGGTTTTGCATGCGCCATCGCTTTTGCAAACATCCAGAATGACGTTTTAGACTTGGCAAGCGACAAGTTGAACCGACCGGAGCGCCCACTCGTAAGCGGCAAGGTGTCGGTTACGACGGCGCGGAGGGCGTGGATTGTATTACTCGCCCTCACAATCGCATGCGGACTTGCCGACAGCATTATCGCCACAAACGGAACCGCCTGCATCTTCTTTATCCTGCTTTCGGGGCTCTTGATCGCCTACAACAAGTGGCTCAAGCACATTCCGCTACTCAAGAACATGACGGTTGCCTTCCTGTGCGCCACCCCCCTCATCCTTTGTCTTTTCTACCCCGCAGGCTTGAACGCGTCCGACACCCTCGTCTCGGCGCTCTCCCATAAAATCGGACTTCTCTACCCCGCTATGTTGTTCGCATTCCTGCTGACCACGGCCCGCGAAATCTACAAGGACCTGGAAGACGAAACCGGCGACCTCAAGGCGGGCATCATGACATTCCCGCTGATTGCAGGGGCTCCCACCGCAAGGCGCCTCGCAGGCCTGATTTGCCTGTTCACCTGGGCCATTTTACCGCTCCCGGTCGCCCAGGGCTACTACCCCATGCTGTTCTTGATTATTACCGGGATCGCCTTCACCCCCGCAGTGATCGCCATTCTCGTATTTGCAAACAAGCGCAATTACCGAAATTCCCAAAAATTGGTGAAAATCGCCATGTTTGCAGGCCTAATCGCCCTCGTCGTCAGCTGCTAAAAAGCCCTTTTATCCCCAATTTCCTCAAAAAAATTGCTATCAAAAGCCAAAATGGTAAGTTTTTTGTAACTTTTACCTGCTTTCATTTTTTTTAAGGAGGAGATATGAAAATCACAAAAATAATCCCAGCATTATTGTTTTTACCCCTTGGAGCATTCGCTGACGCCCCGATAAAACCGATCGATACGGTTTATGTGTCAAGCGAATCCAATTTTAAATACAGTACATCCGTTGATGGCTGTTTGGCTCTAGATGAAAGTAAAGACTACATATTAAAAGCAAACGTGACATTATCACACTGTTTTTTCGTTTCTTCTGTATCAGCTATTACCATAGACCTTAATGGTTATAATCTATCCCGCGATTCAAAAAATCTTGCAGCAGAAGATAAAGCATTGCATTTTGTTGTCGACGGAGCGCTTATCGTCAAAAACGATAATGACGGTCGTAGAGGCGTCATGACAGAAGTTGACGAAACCAATACGAATGTCCCTGCAATTTTCATCAATGAGCGCGGCGCAGCATTCCTGCAAGGCGGAACAATCAAAAGCAAAAGCAAAAATAATTCAGTCTTTAGCGTACATGGCCAACTTGATATAGGCAGCTCCGTTATAGCATACGGCACCGGCGTCATCGCTTATTCTGGCTCAAAAGTCAACATGAAGGGTGGTTCAATTGATGCAAACAACAGAGGCATCATCGCAAACAAAGGCTCCAAGGTGACCATTTCCGGTGGGTCAATCTATGTAAACTACGCCGTAGAAGCTTTCGAAGACATTGATATTTCCGGCAATCCTCATTTTTACAAGACCGACGCAATCGTCCTGTCCAACGGAAAGAAAATCAATATTGTAGGCGAATTAAAAAGCGATGCCATCATCAACCTGAACATCGCAGAACCTTTGTCTGACAAAAATCCGAAGATCGCCCTTTCCGGACAATCGGAAAACGTTACCAAAGACGCCATCAATAAAATCTTCAGACATGTCACAGGAACAGCGACTGGTTACGAATTATACGCCTACAACAACACGCTCATGATGAAAAAAGATTATCCGGCCATCCGATACATCACCGGAGACGGGAAAACAACCGCATTCATCGACGGCGACTACTACGGTTCCATCGGCGAAGTCGAAGCTAAAACAGTTGACTCCGTCGTCTTCGAAAGAAAGTTCCCCCTTTCTGCAAATGGATACTCCACAATTATGCTTCCCTTTTCAGCCAAGTTGAATCAACTCAGTGGAGTCAAGAACATCTACTATTTCAGAGGCGTCGAAGAAGTCAACGGCAAAATGGAAGTCCAAGTTCAAAACATAAAAGATGGAACCGAAGATATCAGCCAAGTAGAAATCCAAGCTTACAGGCCATATCTCATTCAGATGGAATCCGAGACCCTTAAAATTAAAGGTGCAGTAGAAATAAAGCCAAATAACTCCTATCCTGTAAGCAGTAGTGGTCTTTGGTTTCTTAATGGCAACGACGAATTCTTAGAATTTACATCAGAGCATCTTGCGGCGGGCGATGTTTATGGATTTAACGATCAAGTCACAGAAAACTTTAAAACAGCAGGCCAGTTCGTCAAAATTGGTAGCGGAGCCTCGATCCCTCCCTTCCGCGCATTCATATTTACCAGAGACATTTTCGGTCCCGAATTCAAGGAAACGAAGCGCCCCGCCACCATGGATGTTGTCATCGTCGAAAGCACCAACGGCAACGAACACACGACAGTTATCGGGCGCATCGATACCCGCACCGGCGAATTCAAGATGAACCGTAACTACGACCTCAAGGGCCGCAAGCTGAACGGCACACACCAAGCCCGCGGTGCCTACTACGGCAAGAAAGTTTTAGTGAAATAAGGAGGACTCTATGAGCAACGAACAGAAAAAGAATTACTTCGCCCCCGAATTGAAAGAAATCAAGCTCAAAAAACAGGCCCACCTGCTACAAAGCAGCGAACCCTACACAGGCCTGCTTTCAGCAGTTGATTCCTCATCGGACAAGTCCGACAAGGCATAAGACTCTTTTACATAAAACGTAAGTTTTACAAAAAGATTTTACACAAGTTGTAAAACCTTTTTGTTTTGCAATTTGAATTTTGGCGTTTTTGAGCCAAAATCGCCATAATGGCACATTTTTTGCTTTACAAGGGCGGCCGCTTCCTTGCTTGCACCCGTCTGGGTGGGCTGTGACCTTCGAGGTAGGGGAAGCATACATTTCAAAGAGGCGTTATGCTCGACGAATTGCACGAAGAATGCGGAGTGATCGGCATTTATAATGGCGACACTGTCGTAAGGAATATTACCATGGGGCTTTACGCCCTGCAACACCGCGGGCAGGAAAGTGCCGGATTCGCGGTCACCGACGGAGACAAGATTCGCGTCCGCAAGTCAATGGGACTTGTATCGACCCTTCTCCGGGAACACAACATCGACGAATTTGACGGATTTGCGGGTATCGGGCACGTGCGTTACAGCACCACCGGAGCCTCCACCCTGGCAAACGCCCAACCGATTCTCGTCAGCTGCAAGTGGGGTCAAATCGCAGTCGCCCACAACGGTAATATCACCAACGCCGCAGAACTTCGCGCCGAGATGGAAGCCGACGGCCACATTTTCCAGACCACATCTGACTCCGAAATTCTCCTGCACGAAATCGCCCGCACCGATGCCGCCGACTTAGGCGAAGCCATCAAAAAGGCCGTCACGAAATTTACCGGCAGTTTCTGCCTTGTTTTCATTAGCAAAGACTCCATGTACGTGGCCCGCGACGGATTCGGATTCCGCCCGATGTCACTTGCGCGCATGGGCAAAGCCTGGTGTGTCGCCAGCGAAACTTGCGCCTTTGACTTGCTGGGCGCCCACTACATTCGCGACATTCAGGCCGGCGAATTCTTGACCATCACCAAGAACGGGCTCCATTCCGAACGCTTTACGCAGAAAGACCGACTCGCCCACTGCATTTTCGAATACATCTACTTCAGCCGTCCGGATTCCAAGATTTTCGAACAGAGCTGCGACAAGGTTCGTCGCAAAATGGGCAAGCAGCTCGCCAAGGAATGCCCGGTCGATGCAGACATCGTGATTTCGGTGCCCGACAGCGCCACTACCGCAGCCCTCGGCTACGCCCAGGCCAGCGGCATTCGTTTTGAAATCGGACTTTTGCGTAACCACTACGTGGGTCGCACCTTCATTGACCCCACGCAGAACGTGCGCGAGCAGAAAGTCAAGCTCAAGTTCAACCCCATCGAAGGCGTGCTCAAGAACAAGCGCGTCTGTGTTGTCGAAGATTCCATCGTGCGCGGCACCACGCTCAAGATCCTTTCCAAGATGCTGCGCGATGCCGGCGCCTTAGAAGTCCACATCCGCATTGCATCGCCTCCGGTAGCGCACCCCTGCTTCTTCGGCATGGATTTTCCGAGCCAGGGCGAACTTGCCGCAAGTTCCATGACTCCTCCCGAAATCGCCAAGATGCTCGGCGTTGAAAGCCTGGGTTACCTGAGCGTAGAAGGCATGAAGGAATGCACCGGCGAAGGCGAAAACTATTGTGCCGCCTGCTTCGACAACGACTACCCCGACTACATCGGAACCGATTTAAGCAAGACACGCTGCGGCTAAAAAAGACACATTGCGGTTAAAATCTGCTAAAAGAAAAAGCGAGAGCATTTGCTGCTCTCGCCATCTTGTATATGCGAACAACGAAATATGAAAACTCCAAAAGGACAAACCAGTCGTTGTTCGCCCTTCGCTCTGGCAATAGGCAAACTGCCTATTGTCTTCGCTCGCCTTCTTTTAAAAAATACACAAAATTAAATCTGGTTATAAGTCCACTTGACGTGATCGAGCATGAACTCGTGGGCATCAAAAGCCAGCCCGAACTGTTCCTGGATCTTGCTCACGTCGAACAGCATGGGTTCATCGCCCCAGCCGAGGTCCGTTTCGATAATCTTGGATTTGCAACCCGGCTTCATCGAAACCATCATTTCGGCGATTTCCTTCCAGCTCATCCAAACTTCGCCAAGGCCGAGGAAGATTTCTTCGTTCTTGTCGGATTCCAGCACGCTCAAGTAAAGCTGAGCCTGCTGACTTGCGTGAATGAACTGCGTACCGTCATTCTTGATGATATTGATGTCGCGGTTTTCCTTGACAGCCTGGGCCATCGAGAAGAATCTGCGGTCCGGCTGGGAGCAGCCATCGGGCCATGCGGGGTTTCCGAAGGTGTAACCCGGGCGAATAATGTTACGGGTCATCTTGACTTCGGGGAACTGGGTTCCGTAGCCATGGGTAAAGCCCAATACAAAGGCTTCGCCAGCGGCCTTGGTGGCACCGTAAAGGTCCATGGGCAAGTTACTCGTGACTTCACGCATGGTGGGGCGCATACGGCCCATAGCAGCCGTGCTGCTGGTGTAAATAAACTTCTTGCAACCGGCTTTTGCCGCATTTTCAAGCAGCATCACCGTTGCGCGCGTATCGTTCATCATCATGGTGCTGGGAGTGTCGCCCCAGCCGAGAGCTATATGGATGCAGGCGTCACAGCCATTGAGTCCTTCGGCCATCAGGTCAAAATCTGTCAGGGCGCATTCCACAAAAGAAACATTGGACATGGCCTTGAGAGTCGGGACCTTGTTGGGGTGCCTAGTCGCGATCACTACTTCGTGACCCTTTTCCAGAAGGGCCTTGACCACGTAATGTCCGATAAAACCAGTGCCACCTGTAACGAATACTCGCATAACTACCTCTCTTTACCTATAAAATACAAACCTTTTGCTATGCGGGCAAGTGGACCAGAGAAAAAAGTAGTCCGAGTTCTATCTTCTAACTTTTTACTACATTATTCGCATAAGTTTTTCAAGAGGTTTATAATGGCACGTATGCGCGTATTGGTTTTAATGGGTGGTCCTTCCACCGAACATGATGTTTCCGTTGTCAGTGGCACCGGCGTTGTTCGTGCCATGAACCCGGATCGTTACAACATTCACCCGGTGCTCATCGACAAAGACGGCACTTGGCACTGGTCTTCCCGCGAACTTTCCCCCTACCAGAAGGACAACTTCTCGGTGAACTATTTCCGCGGTCTCGAAGGTACTGCCGCCAACTGCAAAAAGAACCCCGCCCTTTCTGAACTCCCCGACGCCGATATCGCCTTCCTTGCCTTGCACGGCAAATGGGGCGAAGACGGTCACATTCAGGCTTTGCTTGAAAACTGGGGCATACCCTACACCGGTTGCGGTCTCTTGGCATCGGCACTTGCCATGGACAAGGTAAAGACCAAGGAAATTTACAAGGCCAACGGAATTCCGACTCCGCCGTACCGCGTGATTTGGAAGCACGATTTTACGGGCGACACGCTTGTTTCTGTTTCCGACGAACTGGGATTCCCGCTGGTGATTAAGGATCCGCTGGGCGGCTCCTCCATCGGTATCGGTATTGCTAAGGACTTGGACGAAGCCGGCAAGATTGCTCAGGACTTGTTCAAGGATTCTAACCGCCTGCTCTGCGAAAAGTTCATTGCCGGCGAAGAAGCAAGCTGCGGCTACATCGAAGGCGAAAAGCCGCTGCCGCCCACCGAAATGCGCATGACCACCCGCGAATACTTTGACTTTGAAGCCAAGTACAACGGCGAATGCAAGGAAGTCACTCCGGCCGAATTCGAACCCGATCTTACGGCCCGCATTCAGGAACTGGTGAAGAACGCCCACTATGCTCTCGGCGGTGCAGGCTACAGCCGTACCGACGTCCGCATTACCAAGGACAAGCAGCTGTTCGCTATCGAAACGAACACGCTCCCGGGCATGACTCCCACGTCTCTCCTGCCGCAGCAGGCTGCCTGCAACGGCATTACTTACAGCCAGCTCATCGACTTGATTATCGACAAGAGCCTCTACATTAAGCGCTAAGTCACCATGACCTTCGACTTATTTGTAGATACTTCGCGCAAGGGAATCTCGATGGCGCTCCTGGAATCGGGCGCCGCCGACCCCCGTTACTTCGAATCCATTGACGAGGCGGCCCGCGGTGAAACCGCGTCTGCCATGCTCGATGCCCTGCTTGAAAAAGCGGGTGCCGCCCTCGACCAGGTCACCCGCGTCATGGTGACGCTTGGCCCTGGTTCTTTCAGCGGACTGCGCACGGGAGTCGCCTTTTGCGAAGGCTTGAGTTTTAGCGGCAAGCGCAAGCTTTACGGCGTTTCTACGCTGCAAGCCCTCGCCTGCTTTGCCGACGCGCCCGAAAACGCAGCAGTCGTCATCCGCGCCCGCAAAGGCTACTGGTACCTGCGCATTGCCAACAACGAAAGCTTTATCGAGACCGCCCAAGTGGTCGACGCCCTCAAGGCAAATCCGGTAAAGACTGTTGTCGTAGACGAGGCCGCCCTCGCCGACGAAACGTTGCCCGCCGTATTCAAAGAAATCGGAGCCGCAACGATTCTCGACAAAGGCCGTCCCTTAAGCGATTGGGCCAAGCTGTTCGATTCAGTCACCCCGAGCTTGATGCAAGAAGCCAACTACATTCAACCGTCGTACTTCGAAAAATTGCACTGAGTTCGCCGAAAGCCCTTAGGAACTGCGCCATGTCCATTCGCAAAATGAATTCCGCCGACATTCCTGCCGTACTGAGGATTCAGGCCGAACTTGCGTTTCAAGACTGGAACGAGCGACAATACGAACAAGAAATCAAGGCGCCCTACACCTACGCTATCGTTTACGAAACCGATAGCGTAATCGAGGGCTATGCCGTATTTCACTTGCTAGGCGCAGATTCCGAACTGCTTTCGATTGCCGTAAGCAACAGCGCGCAGCGCAAGGGAATCGGCACGCAGCTTTTGCATGCAGGGCTTTCGCAGCTCGATTTAGACAAATCTGACTGTTGCTTTTTAGAAGTCCGCGAAAACAACATCAAGGCCCGCAATTTCTACGAGAAGCACGGGTTTAATTTGTTTGGAATCCGCAAGAAATATTACGCCGATGGCGAAAACGCGGCGCTTTACCGCACCGAAGGAGCTCAAATTGGCTAAGCTACCCACCAAAAAAGAAATTCAGAAAAAGAAAATCATTCTAAGCGCAATCGCAGCCGCTTTCGTTTTCTTGATTATCGTCTTCTACATGGTCATGACGCGCAGCGGTCACTGGCTTGTGGACGACGATGAATTCGACCATGTAAAGTGGGCCGTGGTTTTAGACGGACAATCCGCCGACATGGAACGCATAGACCTTGCCGCCGAACTCATGGCCAGCGGCAAAGTTGACTCCGTGCTCATTCTCGGTCGCCGCATTCTTCGTAACCGCAGCAACGCCGAATTCTACCTCGAAGACTTTATGCGCCTCGGCAACTTTGACAGCAACGCCGTCTTTATCGCAAGGCACGATGACCCCTCCACCATTGGCGAAGCCTACACCATTATCCCTTGGCTCAAGCTGCACAAAGCCGACACCGTCTTGCTGATTACAGGGGCTGCCGCCACGCACCGCGTCAAGCGCATTTTCAACGTGCTCTCGGGCGAATCTCCGGTTTACCTGACCACAGATGTTCACCATTACCAGTACAATGCAGACGCTTGGTATTCCAGCCGCGAATCTCGCAAGGAATGGCTCCGCAACTGGGCATCGCTTGCCGCCTCTTACTTTGACTTGCTCCCAGCAGGCAACCTCACCGAAGCCGATTCCTTCTACTACAAGCCCATTGTTTCGGCCAAGGAATACGAAGCCGAAAAGAATCCCGTAGTCGATTTGCAATCGCTGCTCCCGAAGGTCAAGGAAAAGCTAGATGAACCGGTGGAACTCCCCAAGGATACCGTCGCCAAGGACACTGTCGTGAAGGACTCCACCAAAAAAGAATCCAGCAAAACCGACAAGAAAGAAGCTGACAAAAAGGATTCCGATAAAAAGGAATCTGATAAAAAAGATGCTGACAAGAAAGAATCCGACAAGAAGGATTCTAATAAAAAATAATAGCGATCCGTCTTAACCGACGAAACACTATAAACAGACAAAATGGCGCGGCACAAAAGTGCGGCGCCTTTAATTTTGGCGTCTTTAATTTAATCGGTGCAGAGCAATGCGAGCACGGCTGTAAGCGGTGCGTTCCAGTTGATGGCGGTTTCGTTGCTTGCGAACGAGCAGCGTTCATCCGTATACGAGAACCCAGATTCTTCGCCC
>Ga0310786_10010603_pt1 | contig 11570 bp, 14 predicted proteins | sample AusTroGonzalo_MG_FD_203881 | JGI IMG/M metagenome (GOLD analysis project Ga0310786, IMG submission 203881) | Bovine rumen microbial communities from tropical cattle in Woodstock, Queensland, Australia - Gonzalo_03 (v2) (version 2) | ecosystem: Host-associated > Mammals > Digestive system >... | reverse complement strand
TAAAGCTGTATTATCAGATTCAACCTTGGGTTTGTCAGAAACAGCCTCTTTCAGACCTTTCAGAATATGAGAGATTACATCTACAGTCCAGCCGTTACCAATACATTTATATCTCTGAGAATCGGGAACACCCTCTGTATAATTGTCAGGAAGGGTCTGCAATCTCTCGGCTTCAACCGGAGTCAGCCGTCTTATCAGCCAGTTCTCTTCATTATATTCGGAACTATTTTCCTTATCAAAATAAGGGTCTTCACCCCATAACTTCTTGGCGGTATCCATACTCTTAAAATCTCTGAACACACCCTGATTTATCTTCTTTCCAAGATAACGTCTGCACAGATAAGACTGAGTTCCCTGATACCCTGCATATCTTGAAGTCATACACAAGGACTTATCCCTGTCCACTATACCAGACTCTATTATATCCTTGAGGAGAATGTTTCTGTCTTCAGGCTGAATCACATTAGGAATATTAGTCCAGTAACATCTCTTTCTCAACTGTGCAGAAACCATAGAGGAATTAATCATTACAGGTTCCACACCCAGTTCCTTACTTATGAAGTCTTTTATGTCCTGATGAATTGAATAGTTGTTTTCGTATAAAAAATATTTTGGAGAGGCTTCTTTCAAAGCACGGACATACTGCATAAACAACTGTCCGCCTATTCCATCCGGAGTTGTCTCCCTGTCTTTTCTAGCCACCGACCAGAACGTGCAGGGTGAACCTCCCAGCAGTAAATCGAATCCCTTATACTGTGTGAAATCCCCCTCAAAGACATCCCCATAGTGTTCAATAGAGGGATAATTCTTTTCGGATATTTTTACTGCGTATGGGTCTATCTCATAGGCTACATATCTTTCCACAAGAATACCCCCTGTTACCCTTTCCAGAGCCACACGCCCACAGCTTATTCCATCAAACAAAGACAAAACTTTCATCATTCAAACCTTTTCAAATACATTCCTGAAGATATAGGAAAAATCAGGGAACACACTTTTTCATAGGAACTTTGTATTATTCTACACACTTTTTTCTGCGAATGAATACTCTCTCGCAACTACCTACATACACTATGTCGCTTCCATCAGTGAAATAATGAGTATCAACCTTTTTACCCTTAAACGTAACCATAGGACCTATGGTACTACCAGTCCTGCCATTAAGAGCACCCTCATATGTATACCCTATATATGTAGAATAATTCTTATCTTTCTTTAAAAAACTATTTGCAGAGGGTCTGTCCAGAATTTCAAACTCCTCTGAATTATAAATATCTAAAAAAGTAAGAGGCACCCCCATCACCCCCTCATAATCACAAGGAATGTTCAGAACTCTTGAAACCTCGATAGCGTTATAGTTATCATACTCAGGATACTCTTGAGGATTATATTTCTTTGAAAATTCCATTTTCAAGCATTTCTTCACTATAGGAAAATTGGTATACCACCTAATGTTGCCGAATTTCCTGGTACTTCCGTCAGGCTCGATAAAAACCTTCGGAACCGTGAACCCTGTCTGTATCACACCCTCTTTTATATACGGAAAAATATTGGAATACCCTACAGCGTGGATATTACCGACCACCAGAAATTTCTTATCATATTTCACGACTAAATCCACCCATTCTCTGAACAGACTGAAAGGAGGATTGGTTACTATTATATCAGATTCTTTCAAAATCGAGATACATTCTTCACTTCTGAAATCCCCATCTTCTGATAATAAGTCACTTTCAATAGAGGTGCCGTTGAATGACAAGACATATCTGAACCCTGTATTCATATATGTCGCCACAAGTCTTTTCAGCCCAAGCTTCTTGAAATTCTTATAAAAATACTTCCAGAAGTTAGACTTATATGGATTGTCACAGTTACAATATACGATTTTACCCCTGAAGAAATCCCCATAATGCTTCAATTCCTCGGATATATCCTTATACAGGGTATAAAACTCGTCATTCTTGACTTTCTTTGCTCTTAATAAATTGCTGTTTTTTGACATTATTTTTCCTGCGAATGAATACTCTATAATATATACATCGAGGCATACCATCCTCGTTCAGAAGATAGGAGTTCTGAACCCTCCAGTTGCCGTCATATCGTTTATATATACCCTGTTTCTCCTCCGAAGGAGGAGTAAAGAAATCACATTCATCCTTGACCCAATCTGTATCACCACTACGCCCTAGAATCTCGAACTGCTCAGGATTATACACATCAAGAAATGTGACAGGCACCCCCATCACCCCCTCATAATCCTTCGGTATGTCCGAAACTCTTGAAACTTCTATTGCATTAAAATTCTCATACTTCGGATATTCAGATTCAGAGTACAATTTAGTTAATTTCAGAAAATCCCTTCTTTTAAAAATATATAAATTAGTGAACCACCGACACAGACCTTTCATATCTACATACCCCGAAGGAGAATCAAAACCCTCTGGGGAACCGTAGCCCAACCACAGTCTGTTATCCCTGAACCATCTGAATATCTCCTTACAGTTCAAAGCATTCTTATTTCCCAGAATCAGAAACTTTTTATCATACTCCATAAGCAAGGACACATATGATACAAAAAGACTGAAAGGAGGATTTGTCACCACTATATCAGACCATTTAAGGATATTTATACACTCCCCACTATTAAAATCCCCATCTTCATATAACAGGGAGGTTTCAATAGAGGAGCCTTCAAAGAAGGCTCTGTATCTCAGACCGATATTCTTATATGTCGCTATCAGCCCCTTTAATTCCAGTCTGTGAAAATTCTTCTGAAAATATTTCCAAAAATTAGAAATATGTGGATTATCACAATTACAGTAGACAGTCTTATCTTTGAACTGACTCCTGTAGTGTTTCAATTCCTTACAGATGTCGGAATATCTTGTGTAAAACTCGTCATTCTTGACTTTCTTTGCTTTCAATAAATTACTGTTTTTTGACATTATTCTTATATACTGAAAAAGGGGTGTGAGATTTTAACCTCACACCCCTTTTTATCTTATTCTCTAAAGAAAATTACAATCTTCTGCCTGACAACCGTTCAATGCTTTCAGTGAAATCCCATACCCTGCTCTTGAGAGGTTCAAGGAAGGCTTCCCTGATGTCTCTGGCGATTTCTTCATCGGTAGAACCTTTCTTTATAGGAACTTCGATTTCAAAATCCTTCTTCCAGTCAGAGTATATGTCCATATGGTCTTCAGTTTTTATACTGCATATGGCTACAGGATTAGATTCATCATCACTCAGAATAATTTCATAATATACCATCATATAGTTCAACAGAGAGGGAATTTCAACTCCGTCACTTTCAAACCATTCTTCGGTATCTTGTTCCGGGTCGCTGAATGAATTGTAATGTCCCTCAAAGCTTATTCTGTTACTCCAAGCATTATTAAGGGCTTCAGCCATTTTCTTCTTAGAATGTATTCCGCCAGCAAACTTGAAATTTTCAATGAAGAAATCTTCATAATCCTCATCACTGAGATTCTTATAATCCGCATCATTCAGACTGTCAGCCTTCACTCTGCGTGAAAATCTGTCTGTAGAAAATCTTTTACCCAATCTATCCCTAAATGAACGTCTAATCATTGATATTCCTCCAAATCGAAACCTTTTTCCTTCATATATTTTCGGAAAGCGTCTGCATTTTTACTGTATATGTAATCCTCATAACCTTCGCCATTTCCACTTAAATCATAATATGTACGCTCATTAATATCCCCCTCTGATATACCCTCATTATCCAAAAGGAATTCAAATATCGAGGAAAGTTCATTATAATCCATATCAGTTAAAGCTTTCATCCATTCATCTGGGTCATTGGAATAGAATGGTATGAAACCGTCTCTTGCTCTGAACTTATCACTTATGAAATTATCAAAAGCAGCCTTGTTGGATTCAATATATTCCTTTATTTCTTTAGCCACGGCATCATCAATGACCGTCTTGGCAAAACATCTGTCCGAAGAATAATTATACGACTGAGGACTTTCAATTTCTACAAAAGTAGAACCCTTCCAAGAAGGGAGTATATCATCCATTACATTATCAAACTCTTCAGTATAGCGTTCCCCCACATTATCCATATATTCCTTATCAAGGGAATAATCCATTTTTTTATCTATAAATTCCTGAAAAGCTTCCTGCACTTCTTCAGGAAGATTAGAAAAATCTTCAAAGAAAATGTCTTCCCACATATCTCCTTCTGAATAAAAACTATTATAAAAGCCCCAGAATCCTGGAACTTCGTATTCCATAGTTTCACTCGCCGCTTTCACTCTGCGTAAAAATCTGTTTACATTACTAGTCCTAGCAAACCTGCCAGTAGAGAACCTTTTACCCAATCTATCCTTAAATGAACGTCTAATCATCTTACACCACCTTAAAAAATTTTATATGAAAATATTTCCGAGAAATATTGTTTAATTAACTTTTATATCAACCAAGGGAACAGGATGGGGAGTGACGGGAGTGGGAACCCCTTCAACCGGAGATTCCTCACCCTTAGTCCTTGCTATGAAATCCTTGATGAAAGGATTTTCAACTTCGGACATAGCCTTGGAACTTACACCCCTCAGAGAGCGGTTAATCATCTGCTCCCACCCCTGAAGCCTGTTAGCCATAACATTGAAGGTATTGTTAATAGAGGTTGAATCCATACCAGCTTCCTCCATAGATACCCTCACGGTTTCTATGAACCACTCAAAAGCCTTCTGGAACTTGGGGCTGTCAGGATTGATTTCCTCACTGACCTCAGTTTCCCTCTTCTTGACAATAACATCTGTCATATTCTTGAGAGCCATACACATTCTCGAACCCACCATAGACCTGTCTGCGTTGGGCTTCTGGGCGAACAGCTCCCTGAACATAGAAGGAAGCACCTGAGAGTTGAGTTTGACCACAATCTCAAGTTTTCTGTCATAAGACACATTTGTATCGTTGATTTCTTCCAGACCCTTCAGGAACTCAGATTCCATAGCTTTCTGGACATTACTTATACCTGTATTCTCAGGACAGGTCTTTTCGCTTTCCTCTGACATTATTCTCAATTTCCCTTCAATGTTAAATATTTGACCATACCTATTATTTCAGAAATCCTCGCAGTCTTCATACCCTCTTTCCTCAGACGGTCGAATATCCTCGAAGGTTCTGTCATCCCCTTATCCACCAGATACCCTGCTATGGTCTTGTTGGCAAGGTCTGTGAGAGATATGCTGTCCTCAATACCGTTGTCACTGCTGACAGTGTATAAAGGCATACCCAGACCGTTGGGAAGGAACGGCTTTTCAGTCACAGGCACATTCTCCATCTGATTTTCATTCAGAAGAGGAGTTCCTGACTGGTTAGTGGTTATAGACTGCTGACCCAGAGCGTCACAGTTATCGACATGAACAAACTGAGCCTCGTGGTTTTCCAGAGGAGGAACGAATCCCTCATCATAGGAATGGTTATAATCGGTAGCAGAATCACTCGGATTAAATTCGGGAGCCTTTTCATTTACAGTGTATTCCACTGGAAGTGGCATACCAAAATCATCTCCGTTATCGACTTCCGCAAGTGACACGTCCAAATCGCCACTGTTGGGAGCATTGTCTGTATATTTTACATCGGTTGCTATGTCGGATTCAAGAGATTCCTTCATACCCATCCACTTGTCACATACAGACTGCAACAGACTGACTATCGGACTCACCTTTGCAAGAACGAAATCAACCTTATTCAAGAGAGGTCTGATTATTCCCATCACCTTGCCCATATCAGCATCGAGATTCAGATTGCCGTTATCGGCATTGAACTCGCCGTGAACAAATGCAGAAACAAGTTTAGGATATACTTCCAGAGCACGGTTGTAACCGCACGCTCTTGCATATTTCCTGCATATTTCGGGATTGATGGAGGCAAACCTTCTGTCGGAAGCAGTATAGATGACCATAACTCTATCCTTTGGACTAGAGAGCCACTGTATAAACTGGTCTTCGACTTCTTTTGCAAGTTCTTCCGGCTTTTCAGATTCCACAGGCTTGAACGGCTGTATATCGGACTGGTCGATTTCGAGGAAGTCAGCCTCACCGATTTCACAGTCTGGAAGTTCGGTGATAAAGTCTCCGAGTTCACCCTTAGTGTTACACATACTCTGGTCGAGTTCAAGAACCCTGTTGAGTAGGTCTATGATGGCACTGCCCTCAATAAAGGGGTCTATGTTGACACCATTGACCACACCTTCGAGTCTGGTTCTCGGAACTTCTATACAGAGATTACCATTGTCAGCCCTGAACTCTCTGGCAGAAAAAGCCTTGACCATTCTGGGATACAACTGCAAAGCGGAATTGTAACCACAAGCTTTAACATATTTCTTGACGAAATCCGAACCGTTACGACCAGAGGCAGTTCTGCCCGAAACAAGCTTCAGAATGTTATCCCTTGTTTCAGGGTCTGCAAGAAGAACTATGAAAGTATTTTCGACTTCTTCCGCAGCTTCGGAACCGTCAGTATCCACAGAGTCCTCTTCACCGACAGTCTTTATCTCCGGAATTAGAGGGGCTTCATCTACACCATAGTCGGACTCACCTTTTTCAAGGTCTTCGTCCAGAGTGTCGAAAAACTCCTCAGCTTCGCTCTCAGATTCGAGGAACAGGCTGTCCTCATCGAACGAACCGTCATCGAAGGAGGGAACTCCATCGGATTCCACGTCCTGAATACCCTCCACTATGGAAGAGTAAAGAGCTTCATCACTGTCAGGAGCAGACGCATTGAATCTACTATCTTTTGAAATCATATCTTAGTTGCTCCAGATTCTTGAAATTCTGACACTTCCATTATCCAGCTTTGATACCACCCACAAAGGAGATTCACTTGGCTTGACCAGTTCGCTGTCAGGCACGAAGCTTCCGTATTCCTGCTGGAAAGTAAGGTCAATAGAGGGATTGTCACTCTTTATCAAAGACATGAGTTCCTCTGTTGACATCCTCATCAGATTGTCCAACTGGAACTCGCCCTCTCTGAAGGCGGTGACTCTGATTCCTTTGGACTTCACACTATCGAATTTAAGGATATTCTGAGACACCCTCTCCTCGAAAGTGGGAACACTCCTTTTGAAGGCAGTCCTGCCAGAATTTCTGAAATATCCCGAAGCCTTGTTGAAAAAGCCTCTTTCAAATTCATTATCGAGATTCATTAGGTTTCACCACCTTTTATCAGAATTACAGATGTTTATTATGATACTTACCATATAATAATTTATTAAAAGACATAGACTAACTCTAATCTTTTTTATATAGTAAGCTGGAAAACTCTTCAAGAGAAAATCTATATCTTTGTTTAGACTTTTTTAGAACATTATATAATTCCACCAGACCCCCGAACTGGGAAGTATAATTCAATTCTTCCAACGACTGAACCACCTTGTTCCTTATCAGTTCTAAGTCTGGTAAAATTATATTTTCATTCACTCAAATATTCAAAGAATATCACCTAGCTATCTGACTTAAAAATCAACGTGGTTCGACCATAAACCTCCTCTTCCGAAAAGTATTGAACTTTCTTGCACCTTTCTTCTTGAACAGACAGGAGAATATATTGGAACACTTACGGAGATACTGGAAGTACTCAAGATACACCATAGCCAGATACTGCCTTTCGTCCACGGTATCCTCCTCACCCCTGCTGTTCACTATGTCCTCAAGATACCTGACTATCTGGGCGTGTTTATTGGAAGCCCCGGACTGGGAAGTGAGTATAAAGTTCTTCACCCTGTTCTGGGAATAAAAGAAATAAAATAAATAAGCGAACTCGTGTAGTTCAGGAGGGAATATCTTGGCAAAGTCCTCCCTCACCTGCAGAGGATTGAGAGTGGGCATCTTGATGATGAACTTTATACGACCCATTATACATTTGAGCCTGTAAGACACCGCAGCCTGACACACCCCCAGCATATTGGCTATCTGAGTCTGAGAGAGTCTGTCTATATAATAGAGCCTTGCTGTTTCCTGGTCTATCTTGGGCAGATGTTCAAGGAACTTCAGAAAATACTCATAGCCATCGGAGATTATATCTCTTATCGAGAAAGCCTCACCGTCCGTCACCTCCGACTGTATATATGAAAACCTGTCAGAAAACTCATCGAATGAAACATTATATTTAGCCATCACTCACCAGACTCCCTTGAATATCCTATAGTTACGGTCTACGAACTCAAGTTCCCTGTACATACAGAACTCTTTCATAGTCTTCACGAAAAGTTTCTTGTCCACCTTCTCAGGGTCATATCCCTTATATAAGGTATACCCCTTCAGACACTGGGAGTCAAGCTTCAACAAGGATATATTACGGTCAAAACACCCGGACTCGGCGAACCTCCTGAACCTCTGGTCAGATAACAGTCTGCCCTTGAATCTCTCAACCGTGTCCGAACTGTTCATATACCTCACACATTCAGACCTGTCGCTCAGAGAATTTAAAGGCAGTCTCAAATCCCTGTATAATGACATAACAGAAGTGGGTCTCTCGGAGATGTCACCATACACTGCCTTATACCATACCGTCTTGTCTATCCTGTCCAGACCGTAAAGATTCAGCATCTCACCGTGAGTCACAGAACGGTCTGACTGTTTCAAAGACTGCTTGGGCTGGAGTATCCTCACCCTGCTCGAAAGCAACTGGACAAAATCCTCGTCCTGAGAATAGAGGATTATATCCTCCGCACCGTTTGACAGAAGTTCCCTTGCAAGGTTGGCTATCAGAACATCGGTATCGAACCCCTCCGCCCTGTAGGAGGGGTAGCCGAGAGAGTCACACAGCCTAGAACACCATTGAAGGTTATCCTCGAAAGCCTTTCTTGAATCCTCGTCATCCACCACCCTCAGCTTCCTGTATCCTGGATATTCCGACTGTTTGTTGGTAGTGGAGTAGTCGAAACATATATGCGGTATATACTCTGGGAACAGTGCTTTGAGCTTCAGTATGGCAAAATAGAAACCGTAGCCGGCACCTATGTATCTTTCCTCCATAGAGTATTTGTCAGGATATGCAAATATGGAACGATAGAGTATGTTCCTTCCATCTATGAGGATATGCTTGTGAGGGTCTATCAGACTCTTGAAGTTCTTGGGTTTTTTCAGCTTATGAAGGTCTTTATATTTTTCAAGGGAGGATATGTTGACATCGAGAGTCCTTATCTTTCCGAAGAAAGGGTATCTGACCGTGACCACATTTCCGTTCACGGCTTCTGCCTTGACTATAAGGTTCCTGTATTCCCCCTCCGTTATCTGGTATATACAGCCGGGAACCACCTCGTTATGAGAATCCTTTCTGACTTTTCTCACAAAATCAAGGAGCTTATAATCCTTGACCATACCCAGCCTTTCGACCTCACAGCCCTTGTGTAGCGACAGCACCACCTTGATGATGTCCTCCACATCCTCTCTGTCCGCAAGGACATAATTGGCAAGGGACTGTCTGCTCGCATAGGATATTCCCTTTATGTCGTAATAGGGTATGATTATGTTCTTCGATACCTTCTTGACCTTATCATAGAGTACCTTGTCGTCCGCAAAAGATACCCCCACGTAAACCAGATATGACTTCTCGGTGTCCATTCAATAAACCTCACAAAGAAAAACCTTCGGAAGATATAGGTTCTTCCGAAGTGCTGTGAATGTATTTCCAATAGAAACTAGATTACTTCCAGACTTTCCGTTATATCAGACACTACACTCCATATCAAGTCGGGAAGAGAGTCACCCTCTGGGATAACGTCCTCGAACTGACGGTTGGATTTGTTCCTCAGATACCCCTCAAGAAAATTTATATCATAGTCATACCATAAGGAACCGTCCTTCACCGAGTATGAGAAAACCACATCCAGCCTGAAACTTCCTCCATCCACGGAGGGAATGTCAGCCACAAAATAGAACTGACCCCCTAAAGGATTATGGAATACATATTCAAGTATCGGGAATCTTTCAAGTTTTTCATCATCTGACAGGATAGAAAATGCAATACTTCTCGTTTTTATTTTCTCCTATAATATTATTTTTGGTTTATTTTCAAGTTCAACACAACCATCTTTATGATAATTTTTAACACCACCAGTAAATGTAACCGTTATATAATCATCTTTTTCAAGGATAATACAATTCTTTTCATCGTCATTCAGATAGTCAAAAATTGAGTCTGCATATCTATAATGACCTTTCTCATCTAACATAACAACAACTTCTTCATTTTCAAGATTATTTTCTTGAATGAATTTTATCAAATGTTTACCAAGCATAACACCATTAGCCTTTATTTAAAGAATATCTTAGTATATTCATAAAATACTTATCTTATTTTGTCTAATATTTTGTCAATTTCATCTATATACGCTTTAACTTCATTATATGCCTCCTCTTCTTCAAAATTACCATGAGACATTTGTTTCATGTATGTGCTCAAACTTTGTCTGATTAGACAAAGTTCGCTATAATCACAAATTATATTAAATTTTCTAATCATATTAATTTCCATCATTCATTTCCTTTCTATCCATCGTATAGCGTATCTAATAATCAGATAAGTTACTGGAACGAGTATTATCCTTTACTGACTCCTGAAATTCCTTCACAGTCTGTTCTATGACTTCCAGAAGCCTCTTTCTCTTGCTGAACGTATCAAGATTCGTCTTATAGTCCAGACTCACCAGCTTCAGCATAAAACCGACATCCGCTACAATAAATATATACAAATGTTAAAACATCAATAGATATTTATACTGTGTCAAACCTCTCAATTTGACTTCCTACTTCAACGTGTCCAGTTTTGGCGAACCTACTCCTGTTTGATATAACACTCCATAGGCTTAAATTCCCCAGTAGCGATGGGTACATTCCAACTCTAATCCTGCTTCTGATTATGAGCCAGATTATATTCTGAAAGATTTATACTAGCATTCAAATCCCTGTCTATAACAAGCCCACAAACTTCACATTTATAAACCCTATCCTTGAGTTTGAGATTATGTTTGATATTCCCACAACAGGAGCATTCCTTAGAACTAGGGAACCACCTGTCAGCCTCAACCACAGGAATACCTCTCAATGCAGACTTATAAAGAACCTGCCTTTTGAACTCGTATAATTTCTGTTCAGAAATCACTTTGGATAAATGTCTATTTTTCATCATACCAGTTACATTCAAGTCTTCCATGACAATCCTTGACGGCTTGGTTTTCACTATCTCAGATGTCACCTGATGCAGATAATTAGTTCTGATGCCATTTATCCTTCTATTTACTAATTTAATAGCTTTCTGCTGCTTCTGAAAATTTCTACATTCCCTTAAAGGTTTTTTCCACACAGGATGATTGTATCCTCTGTTATCCTTATAATAGGAAGCTGTGTTTTCAAGTAGCATTCTTGAGGAACTTCTCTGTTCCCTCTTCAATTTCTTTTTTAACCTTTTGACCTCCTTTGATTTATTAATATTCTTATAAACCTTACCATCAGAACAGACAGCAAGACTCTTTACACCCAAATCTATACCCAAACTGACCCCAGAACATTCTTCCTTTTTCTCAGAAACTTCATATC
>Ga0310786_10010601_pt1 | contig 11572 bp, 11 predicted proteins | sample AusTroGonzalo_MG_FD_203881 | JGI IMG/M metagenome (GOLD analysis project Ga0310786, IMG submission 203881) | Bovine rumen microbial communities from tropical cattle in Woodstock, Queensland, Australia - Gonzalo_03 (v2) (version 2) | ecosystem: Host-associated > Mammals > Digestive system >... | reverse complement strand
GCTTCTTGAGGTTCGTTTCGTGGATGCGGGCGAAGCTCTTCACGATCACGGCCTTCACGCCGAGGAAGCGCGGTTCCATGGCGGCGTGTTCGCGGCTGGAGCCTTCACCGTAGTTTTCGTCACCGATCACGATGGAGCCCGTGCCCTTGGCCTTGTAAATCTTAGCCAGTTCCGGAACTTCCTTGTATTCACCGCACTGGCAGAGAACCTTGTTCGTTTCGCCGTTGAATGCGTTTACGGCGCCGATGAGCATGTTGTTGGAAATGTTTTCCAAGTGACCGCGGTAGTTGAGCCACGGGCCGGCCATGGAGATATGGTCGGTGGTGCACTTGCCCTTGGCCTTGATCAGGAGCGGGGCGCCGGCGATGTCGTTACCATCCCATGCTGCAAACGGCGCGAGAGCCTGGAGGCGCTTGCTTTCCGGGTTGATGGTCACGGTAATCTTGGAACCGTCTTCGGCGGGAGCCTGGTAGCCGGCATCCTTCACTTCGAAGCCCTTCGGCGGAAGTTCGCACTGTTCCGGCGGATCGAGCTTTACGGCCTTGCCTTCGTTGTTCACGAGGGTGTCGGTCATCGGGTTGAAGCGGATGTCGCCAGAGAGAGCGGCAATCACGGCCATGAGCGGAGAAGCCACAAAGGCGTGGGTGTTCGGGTTGCCATCGGCGCGCTTCGCGAAGTTGCGGTTGAAGCTATGGACGATGGTGTTGAGTTCCTTCTTGTCGGCACCGGCACGGTCCCAACGGCCAATGCAGGGACCGCAGGCGTTGGTCATGACGGTTGCACCGAACTGCTTGAACAAATCCATGAGGCCGTCGCGTTCGGCGGTGTAGCGCACCTGTTCGGAACCCGGGTTGATGAGGAGCGGGCACTTCGGGGTAAGACCCTTGGCGAGGGCCTGCTTGATCATGTTGGCGGCCATGAACAGGTCTTCGTAGCTGGAGTTCGTGCAGCTGCCGATGAGGGCGGCGCTTACGACCGGCGTGGATTCGGCCTTCGTTTCGGTGGCCTTGATGGATTCAGCCATGTCGGTGACGGCGAATGCGCGGTCCGGGCTGAACGGGCCGTTGTAATGCGGCACGAGTTCGTCGAGGTTGATTTCCACGACGCGGTCAAAGAACTTTTCCGGTTCGGCTTCGACTTCGGGGTCGGCTTTGAGGTGCTCGGCGATCTTGTCGGCGGCGGCGGCGACATCGGCGCGGCCGGTGACCTTGAGGTAGCGGCTCATGGAGTCGTCATAGCTGAAGGTGGAGCAGGTAGCGCCCACTTCGGCACCCATGTTGGCAATCGTTGCCTTGCCGGTAGCGGAGAGGCTGCGTGCGCCTTCGCCAAAGTATTCGATAATGGCGTTGGTGCCGCCCTTCACGGTGAGGATACCGGCGAGCTTCAAGATAATGTCCTTGGCGGTAGCAAAGCCACGGAGCTTGCCCGTGAGCTTCACGCCGATCATCTTCGGGTACTTGAGTTCCCAGGGGAGGCCGACCATGGCGTCCACGGCGTCAGCACCGCCCACGCCGATCGCGAGCATGCCGAGACCGCCGGCGTTCACCGTGTGGGAGTCGGTACCGATCATCATGCCACCGGGGAAGGCGTAGTTTTCGAGCACCACCTGGTGGATGATGCCTGCGCCCGGGAGCCAGCAGTCAATGCCGTACTTGGCAGAAACGGACTGGAGGAAATCGTACACTTCCTTGCTTTCTTCCTTGGCGCGGGGCAAATCCTTTTCGGCGCCTTCGCGTGCGATAATCAAGTGGTCGCAGTGCACAGAGCTCGGTACGGCCACCTTGGACTTGCCGGCGGTGGTGAACTGCAAAAGGGCCATCTGGGCGGTAGCGTCCTGCATGGCGACGCGGTCCGGGTGGAATTCGGCAAAATCCTTGCCGCGTTCATAAGTCCTGTTCTCGGCGCCGTCGATCAGGTGGCTATAGATGATCTTTTCGGCGAGGGTGAGCGGACGGCCGAGCTGCTTGCGGGCGGCTTCAACGCGGGCGGGAATGCGGGCATAGACGCCCTGGATCATGTCGAAATTGAAAAGCATAATAACCTCTTAAATTTTCGCGCTCAAAGATAGAAAAATGGCTCCGATTAGTCGAGCCCTAAAGGACTAAATCTACGCTACCAGGGCAAATTGTACTGGAAGTTGAGCCCCCAGCCGCCGATGATAAAATCGTCGTTGGATGCGTCGTATTTTTCGGTATGGTGGAATCCGTACATATTTGTGCGGTAGTTCGCCGTCAAGCCTACGAAAAAGCTCTCATTAATCTGGTAACCCAGGCGGTATTCGTATCCAAGGTTAATCTGGTACTTTATGCTCGAGTAACCATAGAAAAGCTGATCGTCGTAATCGGTAATCCCGCTGGCGGTAAACATCCAGCCCAGGAAGGGAGCGACTTCGAACATCACGTTATGGAAGGTCACGGACCAGACCATCGGCTTGAAGTAGAGTTCCCAAAGGGATACGCTTTCGTCCCCGTCGGAATGGGAATATCCGGAGCGGTCGATGCCGACGGCGAGCTTGTAGTCGATGAGGTTCTCGGGCTCGTTGAAGAAGCCCGCTTCGAGCGCCCAGTGGATGACTCCGCCCGGCTTATAGATGTTGTTGTCCGTTTGTAGGCGGCTGTCGCCGATAGAAGTGGAAACGTAAATGGCGTTTGCCTGGACAACGCAGAAAAGGAGGAACGCGAGGATTATTCTTTGCATTGCGTCCATCCTTTGCTAGACCAATTGTTGTCGTTTAAATACTTTTCGGAATCGTAGTAAATGTCCCTGAATTTGGTTCCGATGTAGAAATTCTTGGTATAGTAACCGTCAGCTTCGGGGCCGACGATTGTGACAAGAGCCGTGTCGTAATAGGTTGTGTCCAAAACCCATTGGTTTTGGATGCTCGTGTACACGCCTTTTTGATAATAGTAGATGGAATCCCTGATGCAGCGCTGTTCGCACTCAAGAGCGGGATTGCCCGGATACATGGTGTTTAAGTATTCTTTGTACTGGCAACCTTGCAGTTCTTCCAAGGAAATCTGGTCTATGGTATCGTTATCGCCACTGGCGATATAGGGGCATCCCTGCAAGGCCATGGCCAAGGGAAGCGATAAAAGGAGATGTCGTTTTTTCATGAGGAAATTAGCAGCTTACGAGCAACGCCACGAGGCCTGCGAACATCGCAACCTTCACGAGCCTCTGGGAACGGCGGTAGCGGTGCTTGTGCGCGAACACGATGATGAGTACCACGCACGGAGTGATGATGGAGCCTGCGACAATCAGGAACATCGTCGGGTAGAACCCTTGCACCACCGGGAGCGGGAGCAGCGCCCAGCAGAACAGCGTGATGAACCCGGCGAGGCGCCTTGCCACGTCGGAGCCCGCAATCAGCGGGAACGTCATGATGCCTGCCTTGAGGTCGCCCGTTTCGTCTTCCAGGTCCTTGTAGATTTCGCGGGCGGTCGTCAACAGGAAGGCAAACAGCATGGCGGGGTAGAGGTAGCCGATTTTTTCGGAGAGGCCCAGCGAGAACGTCTCGGTTTCGCGGAGGCCGGTGGGGTAGAAAAGGCAGAGGATGAGCGGGGTCGCACACATGAGGGCGACCGTCATGTTCTTTAGAAGCGGGATATGCTTGAGCCACTTGTTGTAGGCGATCAGGAGCACCGTGAGCAGCACGAAAAATATGGCGGAGGTGAATCCCGTCTCGGTGATGAGGCTCTCGGCAATGCCGCAGGCAATTCCGAGGACGAGCAGGACTATCCATGACTTCTGCGCGAGGCCTATCGTTACCTTGCCGCTTACGAGCGGGCGTTCCGGACGGTTCAGGCGGTCGGTTTCTACGTCCCAGATGTCGTTCTGGATGTTCGCGAACCCGATGGCGAACGCAAATCCCAGAGTCTGTAAAACGAGGGTGGTCCAGCTGATTCCCATGTCTTGCGTGGGCATGGCCGAAAGCAGGTAATAGCCGATGGATAGCGTCACCATGGCGATGACGATATTAACGGGCCGAGACATTTTGAACAGGGCGAGTAGCATATCAATAATATAGTTTTATTTACTAAATTTAGAACATGCCGTTTTTTACCAAAAGCAATCTTGTGGACTTGCGGGCCGAAGCCGAACAGCTCTCCATTTGCGTGGAGCATTTCCTGTATGCGTCGGAGCATATCAACGAAGGCGACTACAAGACCAAGGGCTTTTACGACAATTGCATCGAAAAGTGCAACGGGCGCCTCAAGGCCATCCATTTCTTGATGGAGTCGATTCGTCAGAATAGACCCGTCACGGAAGAGGAACTCGAGAAGACGTTGCCCGATTTTCTAAATTGCAAGAAAGATGCTAAATAACGAATTCGATGACGAACCGGAACCGCTCCGTCGCGTAAGGCCGACCCGCCGCGATCACCGCAGCAGGCGCATCGACGTGATGCGCGAGATGGAATCGGGCGTGGTAGACGAACGCCCGGTCAAGGAGCGCTTCAGCCGCGAATTCAGGAATCCCCGCATCAAGAAAATCAAGGACCCGCTCGAAAAAATCGACGAGAAGGATTGCGTCGAGGGAATGGTGGTCGAAGTCCACCGCCGCACCTGCGAGGCTCGACTAGAAAAGGAGATCCCCGATCAAGTCGGGGAAGACAAAACGACCGAAACCGTCACGGCCATGTACCGAGCGACGACGTCGAAGGCGCTGGGCGAATTCCCTGCCGTAGGGGACCGCGTGCTCCTTGGCCAGGTGAACGAAGACGAAGATAGCGGTGAAGGCGTGGGCTCGCAGAAGTACTGCGTGGTGCGCGTGCTCCCGCGTAAAAGCGAACTTAAGCGTCCGGGCCCGCGCGACAGTTTCCGCCGAAAGCTGACGCTTGCCGCCAACATCGACCAGGTGGTGATTGTCGCTAGCGTGACGCAGCCCGAATTCAACTACGGATTTATGGACCGCTTCTTGTTGGCGGCGAACCTCAACAACCTGCCGTTCGTACTGGTGCTCACCAAGATGGACCTGCTCCCGAATGGCGAGGCCGACTTGAATGACGATATCCGCGACTTCATGAGCATCGTGGACAAGGTGATTCCCGTGAGCGTCAAGACGGGCGTGGGCCTCGAGAGGCTGCGCGAAGAACTCGTGGGCAAGTCCTCGGTATTCAGCGGCCAGAGCGGGGTAGGCAAGTCTACGCTGGTGAACGCCCTGGTACCGGGCGCCATGCTCGAGACGGGGGCCGTGCGTGAACGCGACGGCAAGGGCCGCCATACGACGACTTCTTCGAGCCTGTTCGACTTTCCGGGTGGCGGTTACGTGATCGATACGCCGGGTATTAGGAGCATCGGCCTTGCTGACGGCGATGACGAAATGGACGGCGAGACGCTCGCGAAGATTTTTCCGGGATTCTTCGAGGGCGATCTGTTTACGTGCAAGTACAGCAACTGCCTGCACCTGAAGGAACCGGGCTGTGCGGTACGTGCCGCGGTGGATGCGGGCAAGCTTTCGCGAGCCCGTTATGCGAGCTATTTGAGAATTTTGAATTCTAGGAACTAGGGGGGTATACTAGAATGGATATTGCGGTAAAAATGACGCTGGTGGCGGCGCTTGTGATGATGGGGTATAATATTTCCGAGTTCGTCACGAGCTACGAGACGGTATGCGCCAAGACAGAAGAGTTCAAGAAGATGATGGCCGAGACTCAGGAAAGCGTGGTACGGCGCTCCAATTTCCTGCTTTCGCTTTTCTTGTCCACCGTTTTTACTTGCCTCACGTATTGGTCGGGTCTTGCGCTCTGGATAACCGCTGTGGTGGCTTTAAAGCTGCTTTTTACGCTTTGTTGTTCCGATTTGACGCTTGTTCACGTTTTGCGCGTGGGCGACCTGACGAAAAAATTCTATATGCTTACTAAAGTCGATGCGCTGATCAACGCGGCGCTCGGTTTAGGTATTGCCTTGATTGTGGTAATCTGATATGAAAAACGAGAAAAGTCACATAAATTTGGCGAAGGCTCTGCTCCTTGCTTTGGGCCTCTGTTTTGCTCCGTTGTTCGGCCAGGATGCGGGGGCCATGGGCGTCTCCGATGCAAGCACGATTAGGACGCCGTTCTTCCTTGGTGCGTCCCTCGGTTTCGGCTCCGGCACGGGCGTAGGTACGGAACGCGGCCTCGGGCTGCGCCAGATCGAACCGATGTTGGGCGTGTGGCTTCCGGGAATTGCTCTTGCGCGCGTAGGATATGGTTTCTTCGACTATAACGAAGAAACCGACGATGACGAAGATGTCGAGGTGGAACATTCCGAACTCGATATCGAACTGGGCGTCCACCTGTTGGGCCAGCTTTACTTGATTGGTAACTATTCCCGAGTCAAGGAACTGAGTGATTTGGGCGACGTCGCGTGGAACGAATGGGGCGTAGGCTTCGGTTCTTTGCTGCACCTTTTCGGGAAGGCCGTGCTCTTTGCGGATGTCAGTTACCGCTGGGTGCTGGAACACTATGATCCCTTTGCCGACAAGAAGGTTTCCGGCAGCCGCCTGCAGTTCAATATCGGATTCATCACCTATGTCTTCTAGCGGTCGCAAGAATGTGGCCGTGTTGGGCGGAGCGTTCGACCCGGTGCACATGGACCATGTTTCGGTGGCGAGGACGTGCCTTGACCGCGGTTTCTGCGACGAGGTCTGGTTCATGCCGAGTCCCGACCGCTGGGACAAGACGCTCAACGCTAGCCCCGAAGACCGTTTCGCGATGCTCGAACTCGCTTTTTCTGGCGACAAGCGCCTGGTGCTTTCGGACTTGGAAATCCGCCAGGGGGACTATCGCGGTTCCTACGTTTTCTTGATGGGCCTCAAGGAAGAATTCCCGGACATCAATTTCAGACTGCTGACGGGTGCAGATACGTACGACGGGATTCCGCACTGGCGCGACCCGCTGAACTTTTTCGGGACAAACTATAACGGTCACCTGCTGCTGCGCGATATCGAACTGATCGTGTTTGCGCGCAACGGTTACCCCAAGCCGGACTTGGTACAGCACAAGGCCAACGGCTATGCGCCCTTGCTGTGGCTCGGGCCCGAAGAAGGCTTCAACGGGAAGTATTCCAGCACGGCTATCCGCAGGGAGCTCTTGCGCAACCGCGACAAACGCCCCGAAGGGCTGGAACCCTCCGTCTACCAGTACATTATTGACAACGATTTGTATCGCGAATAAGCTCTAGCGGAGCGGGTATTCGCGGTAGTCCTTCACGCCGAATTCCTGACGCAGGTAGTCCCAGCGCACCAGGCGGTTTTTCCAGTAGTACTTGCGGTACAGGCGGCGTGCCACGCGGCTCGTGAGTTCGTACGGAATCGTGTGGTGGTCATCGGCGACGCTTTCCATCGAGATGCGGAAGTCGAGTTCGCCGTTCACGACGTCCACCGTCTCGCCGACCTGTACGTCGGGGATGTGGCTCACGTCGACCATCGTCGCGTCCATACACACGCGCCCGAGGATGGGGCAGAGCTGGCCGCGGATAAACACGAATCCCTTGTTGTATTCGCCACGCAGGTAGCCGTCGCCGTAACCGATGGCGATGGTCGCGATACGCGTGGGCTGCTGGGCCATCCAGTAACCGCCGTAGCTCACGGTTTCACCGGGCTTTACATCGTGGATGTGACGGATGGTGGATTTGATTTTCATGACGGGCTTGATGGGCCACGGTGAAGGAGCCGCTCCCATGCAGTTGTAGCCGTAGAGGGCGAGGCCCGGGCGGACCATGTCGAAATGGCTTTCGGGGCGCGTGAGCGTGCCGGCGGAACTGCTGCAGTGGCAGATTTCGGGGCGCAGGCCTTCGGCTTCCAAGACGTCGACGAGGCGCGTAAAGCGCTGGATCTGGATGTCGGTCTTGGGATTCCCCGGCATGTCGGCTGTGGCGAGGTGCGTGAACATGCCTTCGAAACGCAGGTTCTTGAGCGAAAGCGCCGCGCGGATGTTGTTGAAGTCTTCGGCGTCGAAGCCGTAACGGTTCATGCCCGTGTCGATGGCGATGTGCGCCTTGCAGGTCGTTCCCGTATCGCGCAGGTACTGGTCGAACGCCATGGCCGTACGGATGTCCGTGATGGCGGCCGTGAGCTGGAATTCCACGAAGTAGGCGAAGTCGGCCGGTGTGCAGGGGCCGAGAACGAGGATCGGCAGGTCCATGCCGTACTGGCGCAGCAGCATGCCTTCGGTGATGTGGGCGACTCCCAGGTAGTCTGCACCGCCGAACTTGGCGGCAAAGGAACAGGCGAGGCTCCCGTGTCCATACGAGTCTGCCTTGACGGGCAGGAGGATTTTCGTGTTGGCGGGAATTTGGCTACGGATGAACTGGATATTGTTGCAAAGGGCGTCTAAGTTGATCTCGATCCAGTTCGGACGAGCCATCTTATTTAAATCAGGGGGAGTGCTCAAAAGTTTCATGATGAGAAAAATATAAGAATTTTCGCCACTAAATTGCTATTTTTAGAGTGTAAAAGGAGTTTAGCATGACCGACCCACGAATTACGAATCTAGCAGAGAATCTGATTAATAACGCGATTGCCCTCAAGGCGGGCGAGAATATCCTTATCGAGACGACGGACGTGCCCGACGAAGTGGCCGTAGAACTCGTCAAGGCCGTCGAGAAGGTGGGCGGAAACGCCTTCGTGCACAACAGCCGTAGCCGCATCCGCCGCCAGGTTATCAAGTCCGCGAGCGAAGACCAGATGAAGCTCAGCGCCGAACTCGCTTTGGCCGAGATGAAGAAAATGCAGGCCTACATCGCCATCCGCGGTGCCGACAACGCGCTGGAGAACTGCGATATCGCCGACGCGAAGATGCTCAAGTACCGCATGTTGACCAAGGAAGTGCTCGACTACCGCGTGAAAAAGACGCGCTGGTGCGTGCTCCGCTGGCCGAACCCCTCCATGGCGCAGGGCGCGAAGATGAGCACCGAAGCGTTCGAGGACTTCTATTTCAAGGCATGCCTTGCCGATTATCCCAAGATGGCCAAGGCCGCGCAGAGCCTCGTGGACCTGATGAACAAGACGGAAAAGGTGCGCCTCGTGGCGCAGGATACCGACATCAGCTTCAGCATCAAGGATATCCCGGCGGTGCCGTGCTGCGGCAACATGAACATCCCCGACGGCGAAGTCTATACGGCTCCGGTGCAGGGAAGCATCAACGGCGTCATCCACTATAATACGCCGACGCTTTACGACGGCAAGTTCTTCAGCAATATCCGCCTGGAATTCAAGGAAGGCAAGATCGTGAACGCCACCTGCGAGCAGGGAGACGAAAAGAGCTTGAACGCCATCTTCGATACCGACGAGGGCGCCCGTTACGTGGGCGAGTTCGCCATCGGCTTCAACCCGTTCGTGAAAGAAGCCATGTGCGATATCCTCTTCGACGAAAAGATTGCGGGTTCCATCCACTTTACGCCGGGCATGTGCTACGACGACGCCTACAACGGCAACCAGAGCGCCATCCACTGGGATCTGGTGCTTATCATGCGTCCGGAATACGGCGGCGGTGAAATCTGGTTCGATGACAAGCTCATCCGCAAGGACGGCCTGTTTGTCGTCGACGAACTCAAGTGCCTGAACCCCGACCGTTTGGGGTAGGGGTTTTGAGGCGGCTGCCGGGGATTATTCTCCCAGGCAGTTGTCCATGGCGGCGATAATCTTTTTCTTGTCCATGTGCTGGCCGATGAATACGAGGCGGATAATCCTGTCTCCGTATTTTTCGTCCCACACCTTCAGCAAGTCCGGATTCTCGCGCAAGATCTTCTTCTGTTCTTCTTCGCTTTCGCTAGCGAACCACGGTCCGAAATTCTGTGCGGAAGCCTGCTTGCCGGCCTGTTCGAACAGGTAGCTGTTGTTGCGTTCGTCTTCGAACCACACGAGGCCCTTGGTGCGGATGATGCTCGTGGGGTAGTTGTCCAGGAAGTCTTCGAAGCGGTCACGGACTAGCGGACGGCGGCGTTCGTAGACGAACGTGCCGATGCCGTATTCGTCACCGTGCGGATGGTCCTTGTCGTGGTGGTGTCCGCAGTGGCACACGCCGTGCTCATGGTCGCAATGGCTGTGGTCCTCATGATCATGGTCGTGGTCGTCATCATCGTCGTGGTGATGGTGATGCTCGTGCTCGTCGTCATCGTCATGGTGGTGATGGTGTTCATGTTCATCATGATCGTCATCATCTTCGTCTTCGGGCTTCGTCTCTTTCATGAGTTCCTTGGCCCAGGCGGCGGAACTGCCGACCTTCTCGAAATCGAACTGCTTGGTGTCGAGGATATCCTTCATCTCGACCTTGCCGTAGTTCGTCTCGATCATCTTGGCTTCGGGCTGGAGCGCGCGCACCACGGCCTTCACGTGTTCGAGGTCGTTCTTGCTGATGGAATCGACCTTGTTCATCACGATGGTGTTGCAGAATTCGATCTGCTGGATGAGCAGGTTCGCGATGTCTTCTTCCTCGAGGTCGTTGCTAAGGAGCTTCTGGCCACCGGCGAATTCGTCGGCGAGGCGGGCTACGTCTACAACGGAGACGATGTTGTCGAGGTGGCAAGGGAGCGGTTCCCCGTTACGGCTGCGCAGTTGCTGGCCCGCAACGCAGATCGTCTGTGCGATGGGGACGGGCTCGCAGATACCGCTCGCTTCGATCAGGATGTAGTCGAACTTGTTCATCTCGAGGAGTTCGGCAATCTGTTCCAGAAGATCGGTCTTGAGGCTGCAGCAGATACAGCCGTTGGAAAGCGGCACCACCTTGCCGGAATCTTCCTTGGTGATATTCCCGCCCTTCTCGATAAGCGTCTGGTCGATGTTCACTTCGCCGATGTCGTTCACGATGACGGCGACGTGGTAACCCTGCTGGTTGTTGAGGACAAAGTTCAGGAGGGTCGTCTTTCCGGCTCCGAGGTAACCGGTGAGCAGTGTAATCGGGGTTGATTTTTTCATTTTTGTGTCCTGCCTTAATCTTCATTAAAAAGGCCGCAGGCCCTGGAGCCGACGGCCGTTGAAATGTCATCCCCGCGCAGGCGGGGATCTCCATTCTTACAGTTCCGGCTGCTTGCCGGTGAGGCGCACGAAGATTTCTTCGTACTTCGCGAGCGTGTTCTTCACGACTTCGGCCGGGATTTCCGGACCCGGGTAGGTCTTGCCCCAGTCGAGCGTTTCGAGCCAGTCGCGCACGTACTGCTTGTCGAAGCTTTCCTGGTTCTTGCCCACCTGGTACTTGTCGGCCGGCCAGTAACGGCTGGAGTCCGGCGTGAGCACTTCGTCGATCAGCACGGTTTCGCCGTCGATTTCGCCGAATTCGAACTTCGTGTCGGCGAGGATGATGCCCTTTTCGGCAGCGTAGTCGCGGGCCTTCGTGTAGATGTCGAGGGACATGTCACGGAGCGTGGTGGCGACCTTTTCGCCAACGATGTCGAAGGTCTGTTCGAAGCTGATGTTTTCGTCGTGGCCCACGTCCGGCTTGGTGCTCGGCGTGTAGAGCGGCTTTTCGAGCTTCTGGCAGAGCTGCATGTTGGAGGGGAGCACGTGACCGCAAATACGGCCCGTCTTCTGGTAGTCCTTCCAGCCGGAACCCACGATGTAACCGCGCACGATGCATTCCACGGAGTGGCGCTTG
>Ga0310786_10010600_pt1 | contig 11573 bp, 4 predicted proteins | sample AusTroGonzalo_MG_FD_203881 | JGI IMG/M metagenome (GOLD analysis project Ga0310786, IMG submission 203881) | Bovine rumen microbial communities from tropical cattle in Woodstock, Queensland, Australia - Gonzalo_03 (v2) (version 2) | ecosystem: Host-associated > Mammals > Digestive system >... | reverse complement strand
TCGAGAAGATCGTCATCGACCTCGGCGGCTACCAGCCCCAGTTTCTCTTCGGCGACGAGTCACCCAAGACCTACCGACCCACGAATCCCACGCCTTAAAGGTCCCATTTTTTAAGGCCCTATCCCTTTCCGACCAAAATCGGCGAATTTGGTGACCAAATTCGGCGGTTTTGGTGACCAAATTCGCCGATTTTGGTCAGTAAACCCTATGCCTTTACAAAACAAGGTCTAAGACCCTGCCTTGGCTATCCCAACAAGCATGATGGCTCCCTCTGCTAAATCGGGGCAAAAATTCCCTAAATTATTTGGATTATTGTTGGCTTATTCGTATCTTTGCAGTCGATTAAACAAAAACTGATAACAATATGAACAAACGAACCCTCCTTGCTGCATGCTTTGCAGCTGCCACTCTGGGTGTCAGTGCCCAGAAGGCCATGACGCCCCCGCAGGGTGGTAAACAGATTAGTGACGAACTCATCGGTATCTTCTTCGAGGACATCAACAACTCTGCTGATGGCGGTCTCAATGCCGAGCTGGTACAGAACGGCTCCTTCGAGTACTCTCCCTCCGACCGCGACGGCTGGGGAGCAGGTACCGCATGGAAGCAGATCCGCCCAGGACACTCCTTAGGAACCGTGCAGGTGCGTGTGGACAATCCCGTACATCCCAACAACGCCAACTACCTGCGCCTCCACACCGAACGTGTCAAGGAGTATCGCGACTATAAGGGTTGGAAGGGCTTCGGACTGCAGAACGACGGTTTCGACGGCATCTCGGTGAAGGCTGGCGAGAAGTACGACTTCTCTGCTTTCATGCGTAATGTCAATGGTGGTGCCAAGCAGGTACGTGTGGTACTGGTGGAGCTACAGCCTGGCTTCCCTCCCAAGGATCCGAAGCTGTTGGCAGAGGCCGTCTTCAACGTGAGCGACAATGCCTGGAAGAAGTACGAGGCCGTACTGACGCCAGATACAACTTGTCAGAAAGCTTCACTTCAGATGCTCGTGCTCAACACTGGCGATATGGATGTTGACGTGGTGTCACTGATGCCCGAGGATACCTATAATGGGCATGGCATCCGCAAGGACCTCGCCCAGGCACTGGCTGACCTCCACCCGAAGTTCATGCGCTTCCCTGGCGGTTGCGTGGTTCATGGCGGTGGCGACGGATTCTGGAACACCTACCGTTGGAAGACTACCATCGGACCTAAGGAGACACGTCGTCAGTTGAAGAACACCTGGGGTTATCATCAGAGCTGTGCAGTCGGCTACTTCGAATATTTCCAACTCTGTGAGGACCTCGGCATGGAGCCCGTTCCCATCCTCCCCGCAGGTGTGAGCTGTCAGGGTACCAACGGTGGTTGGGGCTTATGGCCCGAGCAGGCCCAGGACGTCGTGCCGATGTCGGAGATGGACGAGTGGGTGGACGAATGTATCGACCTCATCGAGTGGGCCAATGGCGATCCCGCCACGAACAAGTGGGCGAAGATGCGTGCCGATGCAGGTCATCCGAAACCCTTCAACCTGAAGTACCTCGGTATCGGTAACGAGGAGAAGATCTCACCTGAGTTCATCGAGCGCTTCAAATATATCTATGAACGCGTGATGAAGGCTCATCCCGAGATTGTCATCGTGGGAACAGCCGGTCCTGGTTCTCATGCAGGGAATCCTGACTTTGAGGCAGGATGGAAACTCGCCGAAGAGTTGGGTATGCCCATCCTCGACGAGCACTACTACGAGCCCAACAACTACTTCCTGAACAAGCGACAGTACGACAGTTATCCCCGCGACCGCAAGACGAAGGTGTATCTCGGAGAATATGCCGCCAAGGACAAGAAGCTCATCGACGCCCTCGCCGAAGGACTGTATCTGCTCCATGTCGAACGTAACGGCGATGTGGTGGCCATGACTTCGTATGCTCCCCTCTTTGCCCGCAAGGACGGTACCCAGTGGAACCCCGATCTGATCTACTATGACAACGAACGTACGTTCCTCACCTGCAGCTACTATGTGCAGCAGATGTTCGGTCTCTCTTCGGGTAACTACTACTACGGCGACTGCGTGAAGTTCGAGGGCGATGCCGCTGATGTCTGCCAGCCACAGGAGAATGTGCACTATGGCCAGAGCGTCATCCTTAACACCAAGACCCGCCAGCTCTTCGTGAAGATCTGTAACGCCACTGCTGAGCCGAAGACCGCACACCTCGACCTCTCCCGTTTCAAGGTCGGTAAGTTCGCAGAGAAGATGACCATCTCAGGCCAGCCCGACGATGAGAACAACTTCGACAAACAGCCCATTGCTCCTGTGAAGGAGACCATCAAGATGAAGAAACGCATGGATGTGGAGGTGGCTCCCTACTCCTTCTCGCTCTACACGATCAAACTGTAATTATAAACCACGAATATGAAAAAAGTATTATCAACCATTCTGTTGTGCGCCATCGCTCTGTCAATGAGTGCACAGAAGGCCAATGGCCAGAAAGCGAAGGCAAAAGCCAAAGTTCAGGAAGTCAAGGCTCAGGAGCCTGACCCCAATTTCTACATCTTCCTATGTTTCGGACAGTCGAACATGGAGGGAGCAGCTCGTCCTGAGGCTCAGGACCTGAAGAGTCCTGGTCCACGATTCCTGTGGATGCCCGCAGTGGACTATCCTGCCACCGAGACACTCCCTGAACGGAAGATGGGCGAGTGGTACGAGGCCATTCCTCCCCTCTGCCGTCCCAACACAGGTCTGACACCTGCCGACTGGTTCGGTCGTACCCTCGTGGCATCACTGCCCGAGAATATTAAGATCGGTGTCATCCACGTCGCCATCGGCGGTATCGACATCAAGGGTTTCCTCCCCGACAGCATCGACAACTACGTGAAGACCAAGGCCCCGAACTGGATGAAGGGCATGCTCGAAGCCTACGACAATAACCCCTACAAGCGTCTGGTCACTCTGGCCAAGAAGGCCCAGAAGGATGGTGTCATCAAGGGTATCCTCATGCACCAGGGCGAGACGAATACTGGTGACCCGAAATGGGCTGGCATGGTAAAGGAGGTGTACGACAACCTCTGTGGCGACCTGCAGTTGAAACCTGAGGAAGTGAACCTCTATGCTGGTAACATCGTTCAGGCTGGTGGCAAGGGCGTCTGCATCGGCTGTAAGAAGCAGATCGACGAACTGCCCCAGACCCTCCACACCGCTCAGGTCATCTCTTCCGACGACTGTACCAATGGTCCCGATCGTCTGCACTTCGACGCTGCCGGTTATCGTGAACTCGGTTGCCGCTATGGTGAGGCTGTCGCCCGTCATCTGGGTTACGAGCCCAAGCGTCCCTACATCGAGATGCCCAAGCGCATAGAAGCTCCTGCCGATGCCTTCATAGCCGAGACCACCGTTCCTGGCAACGAATACCCCAAGATCGACAAGGAAGGTCGTGCTTATTTCCGTATCTCTGCCCCTGAGGCCCGTAAGGTCATCGTTGACATCTGTGACAAGAAGTACGACATGCAGCCCGACGGTAAGGGTAACTTCATGGCTGTTACCGATCCCCTCGTACCAGGCTTCCACTACTACTTCATGAACATCGGTGGCGTTAACTTCATCGATCCAGCCACGGAGACCTTCTTCGGCTGCAACCGTGAGTCTGGTGGCATCGAGATCCCCGAGGGCAGCGAGGGCGACTACTACCGTCCGCAGCCAGGTGTGCCCGCTGGTCAGGTGCGCAGCATCTATTACTACAGCAACGAGCAGAAGACATGGCGCCACGCCATGGTTTACACGCCTGCCGGATACGACCTGAAGGCCAATATCAAGAAGCGCTATCCCGTACTCTACCTGCAGCATGGCATGGGTGAGGACGAGACAGGTTGGAGCAAGCAGGGTCACATGCAGCACATCATGGACAACGCCATCGCTGCAGGCCGTGCAGTGCCGATGATCGTGGTCATGGAGAGTGGCGACATCAAGGCGCCCTTCGGCCCTGGACAGTCCCGCGACCAGTATGGCAACTCGTTCTATCCCGTACTGCTCAACGACCTCATCCCCTATATCGACGCCAACTTCCGTACGAAGACCGATCGCGACAACCGTGCCATGGCCGGTCTCTCATGGGGTGGTCACCAGACTTTCGACGTTGTACTCACCAACCTCGACAAGTTCTCTTACATCGGAACCTTCAGTGGTGCCATCTTTGGACTCGACCTGAAGACCGCCTATAATGGTGTGTTCACCAATCCTGAGGAGTTCAACAAGCAGATCCACTACTTCCTGATGTGCAGTGGAACCGAGGGTATGGATAAGATGTTCGGCACCAAGAAAATGGTGGAGGACCTCAATGAGATGGGTATCAACGCCCACTATTCAGAGTCCACCGGCACCGCCCACGAATGGCTTACCTGGCGCCGTGGTCTCAACGAGTTCATCCCTCATCTGTTCAAGTAAACCCACGATATTATTTCAAAAGTATCATAAACTATATCAAAATATAACATTTCGACACTTTGAAACAAATAAAAAAGTTTCGGAAACAAAAAATAAACAGTGTTTCAAAATTTTGTTGTAATTTTGCAGCAGAATCAAGAATAAAATTGTTTTAGTTATATTAGTAGTTAGTAGTTTTTCCTTCCCCGGGACCCAAGAAAAGCGTTTCTTGTCCCGGGGTTCTTTTTTAAAGGTAAAAAGATAAAAAAGTGAAAAAGTAAATAAAAACTTAGATATGAACAGACTATTGATGACTTTCCTGCTTAGCGCCATAATGACTTTGGCTGCTCAGGCACAACAACACAAGTTATGGTACAGTCAGCCCGCCAGTCACTGGCTGGAGGCCCTGCCCGTAGGAAACTCCCACCTCGGTGCGATGGTCTATGGCAAGACAGATATAGAGGAGATCCAGCTGAACGAAGAAACCTTCTGGAGCGGATCACCCCACAATAACAACAGTCCTGAGGCGAAGGCACATCTGCAAGAGGTGCGCAAACTGATCTTCGCAGGCAAGGAGGAAGAGGCCCACGCTATACTCGACAAATATTTCTTCAAAGGTCCCCATGGCATGCGGTTCCTACCGTTAGGTAGCGTGAAACTGAAACTGGGTCACGACGAGGTGAGCGACTACAAGCGCGAACTGACTCTGGGTGACGCCCTTAACACCACCTCTTATATATATAAAGATGTGAAATACGAGCGTACCGTCTTCGCCTCTCAGGCCGACAACGCCGTCATCGTACATCTCAAGGCCAACAAAAAAGGCGCACTCGACTTAAACATCTCCTTCGAGAGTCCATTGGAGGCCAAGGTGTCCCCCGTGTCTGTCTCAGGAGATAAACCCTATCTGCACCAGATCGCAGCCACGGTGAAGAATGTGGAACAGGAAGGCATCAAAGGCAGTTTAACTGCCGACTGTCGTGTGGAGGTGAAAGCCGACGGCGAGGTAAAGATCGACGACAATGAACTGAAGGTTGACGATGCCACCGAGGTGACCCTCTTCATTGTGGCAGCCACGAACTTCGTGAACTATCAGGACCTGAGCGGCGATCCCGTGAAAAAGAACAACCAAGTGCTGGGCAGTCTGCGCGGGAAAACGTACAAGGATTTGCTGGACAACCATATCAAAAAATACCAGGAGCAGTACAATCGTGTTGCCCTGACCCTGCCGAAGTCGGAGAACTCCGGTCTTGAAACAGACAAACGTCTCCAGGCCTTCGACGGCAAAGATCTCGACATGGTGTCGCTGATGATGCAGTACGGCCGTTATCTGCTGATATCCAGTTCCCAGCCCGGTGGACAGCCCGCTAACCTGCAGGGTGTGTGGAACAACAAGATAGATGCCCCCTGGGACTCGAAATACACCATCAACATCAACGCCGAGATGAACTACTGGCCTGCCCTCGTGGGTAATCTCGCAGAGACACAGCAGCCCTTGTTCTCGATGATCCGTGACCTGAGTGAGACGGGAGCCAAGACTGCCCAGGAGATGTATGGCTGTAACGGATGGATGGCCCACCACAACACCGACCTGTGGCGCATCGCAGGTCCTGTCGACGGCACCACCTGGGGTATGTTCCCCACGGGAGGAGCCTGGCTCACCACCCACCTCTGGCAGCACTATCTCTACACGGGCGACAAACAGTTTCTGGCAGAATACTACCCTGTGATGAAGGGCGCTGCCGACTTCCTGCTAGACTATCTGCAGACCTACCCCGCCGATGGTTATATCAAGAATGCTGCAGGCTGGCTCGTCACCGTCCCTACCGTCTCACCAGAACACGGACCCGTGGGAAAGAAGACCACCGTGACGGCAGGTTCGACGATGGACAACCAGATTGTGTTCGACGTGCTCTCCCAGACCCTCGCCGCTGCCAAAATTCTCGGCAAAGACGACTCTCAACTCTCAATTCTCAATTCTCAATTATCCAAGCTTCCTCCCATGCAGATTGGTCGTTACGGACAGTTGCAGGAGTGGATGCAGGATGGCGACGACCCCAACGATGAGCACCGTCATATCTCCCACCTCTACGGTCTCTACCCCTCTAACCAGATATCTCCCTACTCCCATCCCGACCTCTTCACGGCTGCCGCCAACACCCTGAACCAGCGTGGCGACATGGCTACGGGCTGGAGTCTGGGTTGGAAGATCAACTTCTGGGCCCGTATGCTCGACGGCAACCACGCCTTCCGCATCATCACCAATATGCTGAAAATGATACCCTACACCACCGAATGGGGTCCTCGTGGTGGCACCTATCCTAACCTCTTCGACGCCCATCCCCCCTTCCAGATCGACGGAAACTTCGGCTGTGCCGCTGGTGTGTGCGAGATGCTCCTGCAGAGTCACGACAATGCCGTCCACCTGTTGCCTGCCCTGCCAGACGACTGGCATCAGGGTGTGGTGAGAGGTCTGAAGGCCCGTGGCGGATTTACCGTCGACATGTCATGGTCAGACGGACAACTGCAACAGGCCACGATCGTCTCGAAGATCGGTGGCACATTGCGTCTGCGCTCGTATGTACCTCTGAAGGGAGTCGATCTGATGCCAGCCGAAGGTCCCTGTCCGAACACTCTGTTTGCATCGCCGGAAATTCCTACACCCCTCCATTCACCTGAACTGAAGGAGTTACCGTTGGTGCCGCTGAAAGAGGTTTTCGAATATGATGTCAATACGTCCCCAGGGCAGATTATCACCATCAGCAGACAATAATCGCCGATAGAACTGCGTTTTTTCGGTTCGATGATACTCTAAAAAAAGTATTTGATACAAATGGGAATATTAGGTGGCGAATAATTTCGTAACTTTGCAGCCTAATTATTCCCTTTTTTTATGAATTATCGCTTATTATCTATTATTTCCATGTTCTGTGTCGGCCTGAGTGTGTCGGCACAGAACTTTCCTTATCAGAATCCCGAGCTGAGTGCCAAGGAGCGTGCGAAGGATCTCTGCAGTCGTCTGACCCTTGAAGAGAAGGCCATGCTGATGCTCGACGAGAGCCCAGCCATCCCGCGCCTCGGCATCAAGAAGTTCTTCTGGTGGAGTGAAGCCCTCCACGGTGCTGCCAACATGGGTAATGTCACCAACTTCCCCGAGCCTGTAGGCATGGCGTCATCGTTCAATCCCGACCTGCTCTACAAGGTGTTCGACGTAGCCAGCACCGAGTTCCGTGCCCAGTACAACCACCGTATCTACGACTTAGGTGGTGAGGATATGAAGATGCGCAGTCTCTCGGTATGGACGCCGAACGTGAACATCTTCCGTGATCCCCGTTGGGGTCGTGGACAGGAGACCTACGGCGAAGACCCCTACCTGACGAGTGTCATGGGTGTGCAGGTGGTACGTGGTCTGCAGGGTCCAGAGGATTCGAAATACCGCAAGCTCTGGGCCTGTGCCAAGCACTATGCCGTACACAGCGGTCCTGAGTACACCCGTCACTCCGCCAATCTCAACAACGTCTCACCCCGTGACTTCTGGGAGACCTACATGCCCGCCTTCAAGACACTGGTACAGGATGCGAAGGTGCGTGAGGTGATGTGTGCTTACCAGCGTCTCGACGACGATCCCTGCTGTGGTTCGAACCGTCTGTTGCAGACCATCCTCCGCGACGAGTGGGGTTTTGAGTACCTCGTCGTCAGCGATTGCGGTGCCGTCAGCGACTTCTACACCTCCCACAAGAGTTCTTCCAACCCCATCATCGCCTCTGCCAAGGCCACCCTCGCCGGTACCGACGTGGAGTGCGGCTTTGGCTATGCCTACAAGAGCATCCCTGAGGCTGTCAAGAGAGGTCTGATCACCGAGGCAGAGGTCGACAAGCACGTCATCCGTCTGCTCGAAGGCCGCTTCGACCTGGGTGAGATGGACGATCCCGCACTGGTGGAATGGTCTAAGATCCCCTACTCCGCCATGTCAACGAAGGCCTCCGCACAGATTGCCCTCGATATGGCCCGTCAGTGCATCGTGCTCCTGCAGAACAAGGACAATATCCTGCCGTTGAAGAAGAATGCAGAGAAGATTGCCGTCATCGGACCCAACGCCCAGAACGAGCCGATGATGTGGGGTAACTACAACGGAACCCCCAACCGCACCGTCACCATCCTCGACGGCATCAAGGCCAAGCAGAAGAAAGTATTCTATCTGCCAGGCTGCGACCTGACCTACAACCAGGTGATGGAGTGCCACCTACCCACGGAGTGTGTCGCTCCCGACGGTAAGAAGGGTCTGAAAGGCACTTTCTGGACGAACACCGAGATGGAGGGCAAGCCCTTCACCACCGAATACTACACGAAGCCCGTCAATGTCACCACAGCAGGTATGCATGTCTTTGCACCCAACCTGCCCATCGAGGACTTCTCCGCCAAATACGAGACCACCTTCACTCCGAAGGAGGCCGGCGAATATGTGCTGAACGTGGAATCTACGGGTCATTTCGAAGTTTACGTCAACGGTGAGCGGAAGATCATGCAGCACACCTGGCGCGCTACGCCCACCCGTACCGTACTGACTGCAGAGAAGGGTCAGCAGTTCAAGATCGAAGTACGTTTCCAGACCGTCAAGACCTGGGGTGCCTCGATGAAGATCGACGTGGCCCGTGAACTGCCCATCGACTACCAGCAGACCATCGCCCAGTTGAAGGGCATCAATAAGGTGATCTTCGTCGGTGGTATCTCACCCGCCCTCGAAGGCGAGGAGATGCCTGTGAATATCGAGGGCTTCAAGGGTGGCGACCGCACCAGCATCGAACTGCCGAAGGTGCAGCGTGAGTTCCTCAAGGCCCTGAAGGCCGCCGGCAAGCAGGTGATCTTCGTCAACTGCTCTGGTTCCGCCATCGCCCTGACGCCTGAGACAGAGAGCTGCGACGCCATCGTTCAGGCCTGGTATCCTGGACAGGAGGGTGGTACCGCCGTGGCCGATGTGCTCTTCGGCGACCAAAACCCCGAAGGCAAACTGTCTGTCACCTTCTATAAGGACGACTCCCAGCTTCCCGACTACGAGGACTACTCGATGAAGGGTCGCACCTACCGTTATTTCAACGATGCCCTCTTCCACTTCGGCTACGGCCTGAGCTATACCACCTTCGAGGTAGGTGAGGCCACCACATCCGGTACTCCTGGAAATGAAGGTTTCACCCTGTCCGTCCCCGTCAAGAATACGGGAGCCCGTCAGGGTGCCGAGGTGGTGCAGTTGTATATCCGCGACCTCTCCGACAAGGAAGGTCCGCTGAAGTCGCTCCGTGGCTTTAAGAAGGTACAGCTGAAGCCCGGACAGAGCGCCACGGCTACCATCGCCCTCGACAAGAAGAGTTTTGAGTTCTGGGATGCCGAGACCAACACCATGCGTACGAAGTCCGGACAGTACGAGATCCTCTACGGCACCAGCTCCGCCGACAAGGACCTGAAGAAACTGACGATTTCAATTGATAATTAAAGTTATCAAGAATTAGAGCGCTCGGCTTTGCCGCTTTGCTCTGCAAAGAATTAGAGAATACGACATTCGCATGTTATTAAAAACGAACACGAATTGCACGAATTAAACGAATTGGCTGGCGCATCAAGAATCGCTGGCGATTCTATTCGTGTAATTCGTGAAATTCGTGGTCGAAATAAAAGATTTAAGAGTAATATCACTTTATAAACCAACTAAAAAACATTATGAAAAAAAGATTTTTTACCGGTCTGGTGCTCGCATGCATGAGCATCTTACCAACAATGGCACAGTGGGGTCGCCCTGTGGACTATTTCGCAGGCCCTGGTTTGAAGGACGCCTATAAGGATTACTTCACCATCGGTGTAGCCGTGAACAAGGCTAACGTGTCTGATCCCACTCAGATTGAGATCATCAAGAAGCAGTTCAACAGCGTCACCGCTGAGAATGCCTGGAAGCCGGGTGAGATCCATCCGAAGGAGGGTGTCTGGAACTTCGGTTTAGCCGACAGCATCGCCAACTTCTGCCGTGAGAACGGTATCAAGATGCGCGGTCACTGTCTCTGCTGGCACAGCCAGTTTGCCGACTGGATGTTCACCGACAAGAAGGGCAAGCCCGTGAAGAAGGAAGTCTTTTATCAGCGTCTGCGCGAGCATATCCACACGGTGGTGAACCGTTACAAGGATGTGGTCTATGCCTGGGACGTGGTGAATGAGGCTATGGCCGACGACGGTCGTCCGTTCGAGTTCGTCGACGGCAAGATGGTTCCCGCCAGCCCCTATCGCCAGAGCCGTCACTTCAAGCTCTGCGGCGACGAGTTCATCGCCAAGGCCTTCGAGTTCGCCCGTGAGGCCGATCCCACAGCCGTGCTGATCTATAACGACTACAGCACCGTGGACAATGGCAAGCGTGAGCGTATCTACACCATGGTGAAGAAGATGAAGGATGCAGGTGTGCCCATCGACGGTATCGGCATGCAGGGTCACTACAACATCTACTTCCCCGATGAGGACCAGCTCGAGAAGGCCATCCAGCGTTTCTCTGAGATTGTGAACACCATCCACATCACCGAGCTCGATCTCCGCACCAACACCGAGAGCGGCGGTCAGCTGCGCTTCTCTCGTGGCGAGGTGAAGCCCCAGGCTCCCTATATCGCCACCCTGCAGGAAGACCAGTATGCCCGTCTCTTCAAGATCTTCCGTAAGTATAAGAACGTCATCAAGAACGTCACCTTCTGGAACCTCAGCGACAAGGACTCTTGGCTCGGTCTGGGCAACCACCCGCTGCCTATCGACGAGAACTTCAAGGCTAAGCGTTCGTTCCAGGTGATCCGCGACTTCGACACAGCCCTCGACAATGCTACGCCGAAGGACGACTGGGTACCCAACCCCATGAACCAGCCCGGACAGGAGTATCCTCAGGTGAACAGCGAGGGTTATGCTCGCTTCCGTGTGGAGGCTCCCGATGCCAAGTCGGTCATTGTCAGCCTCGGTCTTGGCGGTCGTGGCGGCACCGTGCTCCGTAAGAACAAGGACGGCGTGTGGGTAGGCACCACCGAGGGCCCGATGGATCCCGGTTTCCACTACTATCACCTCACTATCGACGGTGGTGTGGTCAACGATCCCGGCACCCACAACTACTTCGGCTCCTGCCGTTGGGAGAGTGGTATCGAGATCCCCGCTCCCG
>Ga0310786_10010596_pt1 | contig 11579 bp, 12 predicted proteins | sample AusTroGonzalo_MG_FD_203881 | JGI IMG/M metagenome (GOLD analysis project Ga0310786, IMG submission 203881) | Bovine rumen microbial communities from tropical cattle in Woodstock, Queensland, Australia - Gonzalo_03 (v2) (version 2) | ecosystem: Host-associated > Mammals > Digestive system >... | reverse complement strand
TACTTATATATCTTCATAAAATCATCTTTTCAATCGGTGTTACCAGAATGCCTTGAGCACCCATTTCCTTCAGTTTGCCGATAATTTCCCAAAAGCGCTTCTGGTCTAACACCGTGTGTACTGAGCACCACTCTTCGTCTGCCAATGGAATTATCGTTGGGCTCTTCAGACCTGGCAGCACATCGATAATCTCCTGCAGACGGGCCTTCGGGGCATTCATGCGTACATATTTCTTATCCTCGGCATCCTTGACGGCCTTGAAGCGGAACAGCATTTCTTCCAAAGTGGCACGCTTGTCCTTACTCATGTTCTTGTTACCAATGAGCAGCGCTTCGCTCTTCATCACGACCTCTACTTCGCGCAGATTATTGCTGACCAGTGTAGAACCGGAAGACACGATGTCGAATATGCCGTCAGCCAGTCCGATACCTGGGCTGATTTCTACAGAACCGGTGATGACGTGAATCTCACAGTCCACACCCTGCTCCTTCATGTAGTCGCGCAGAATGTTAGGATACGAGGTGGCAATCTTCTTACCGTTAAACCAGTTGACACCACGATATTCAATCTCTTTGGGAATGGCCAATGAGAGGCGGCACTGAGAGAAGCCCAAGCGTGAGATGATGTCTGCATCTTCACCTCGCTCAACAAACTCGTTTTCGCCAACTACGCCAATATCGGCAACACCACTGGCTACGCTCTGCGGAATATCGTCATCACGCAGGTAAAGCACTTCCAAAGGGAAATTACTCGACTGTACCAGCAAGGTACGCTTTGAGGCACTTATCTTGATGTCTGCTTCAGCCAGCAGGTTCATGGTGTCTTCATACAGACGACCTTTTGATTGTACGGCAATTCTTAACATATTTCTACTTTTTTCATCTTTTAGCTTGCAAAATTACGCAAAATAGTTGATATTTGCAAGAAAATGATTACTTTTGCACCCAAAATGGAAAGAAATTGACTCGAAACGGCATATATATTCAGTTTTTTCTGCTTCTCCTTCTTTTTGCAGCTTGCGGACAGAAGAAGCAGGAACCCGTGGTAACCCCATGGGGTGAGATTCAGGATAGTATCCCTCAGGATGACAATTTCGATTTGGATGAGATTCAGCGTAATGGTGAAATCATTGCTTTGACGCTGACGGGTCCCGAGACCTATTACGACTATCATGGCAAGCACCTTGGTGCTCAGTATCTGTTGGCACAACGTTTTGCCGATAAGTTAGGCGTCATGTTGCGCATGGAGGTTTGTCGCGATACGGCAGAGATGCTGCAGCGATTGGCCGATGGTGAGGCTGATCTTATCTGTTTTCCATTGAACAAAAAGGGAGCGGGCTGGATAGTCGGCGACGATAAAGCAGACTTGTCACGCGAATTGGAAGCTTGGTGGAAACCAACGCTCCTGGCTGAAGTCAAGAAGGAAGAGGACTTCCTGTTGTCTTCGCGTTCGGTTACCCGTCGTATCTTCTCTCCGATGTTGAATCGAGCCGGTGGCGTTATTTCTCACTACGACAGCTACTTCCAGCGTTATGCTTCAACCATCCGTTGGGATTGGCGCTTGTTGGCTGCCCAGTGTTATCAAGAGTCAACATTCGACCCTCAAGCCCATTCGTGGGCTGGTGCTTGCGGTCTGATGCAAATCATGCCAGGCACAGCTGATCACTTGGGCTTAGCTCGTAGCGATATGTATGATCCTGAGAAGAATATCGCCGCAGCTGTGCGCTATATCGGCGAACTGGAGCATTCTTTCAGGGATATCGGTGACCATAACGAACGCACACGATTTGTGTTGGCTGCCTATAACGGTGGTCACTTCCATATCCGCGACGCTATGGCTTTGGCACAGAAGAATGGGCGTAATCCGCGTCGTTGGGGTGATGTCGAACCTTTCGTATTAGGATTGTCGCGTCCAGAGTATTACAACGATCCTGTCGTGAAGTACGGCTATATGCGTGGTTCGGAAACGACGGAATATGTGCGCAAGATTACCGAGCGCTGGAATGGATATCGTGGCGTCAAGACCATCCGTGCCGGTTTCTCGCCTAACACGGTGCCGCAAAAAGCCAAGCGCGAGAGAAAGAAAAAATACCAAGTCTGAGTTATCTATAATGTTCCTTTGGTGGAGGGCAGTTCGTAGTGGTACACATCACGGCGGACAGCCATCTTCAGCGAACGGGCCAATGCCTTGAAGATACCCTCGATTTTATGGTGCTCGTTCTCACCTTCAGCCTTGATGTTCAGATTCATCTTGGCAGCGTCGCTGAGGCTCTTGAAGAAATGGAGGAACATCTCGGTAGGCATTTCGCCAATCTTTTCACGTTTAAACTCTGTGTCCCATACCAGCCAGGGACGTCCGCCAAAGTCAAGTGCTACTGAGCAAAGACAATCGTCCATGGGCAGGCAGTATCCGTAGCGCTCAATGCCGCGCTTGTCGCCCAAGGCTTTCAACAGACATTCACCCAAGGCAAGAGCCGTGTCCTCGATGGTGTGGTGCTCGTCTACGTGCAAGTCGCCCTTGCAATGTATGGTCAGGTCCATCATGCCGTGTTTACCAATCTGTTCCAGCATGTGGTCGAAGAATCCCAAGCCCGTCTCAATGTCGCAGCGTCCGCTGCCGTCCAAATCTACCTTGACATAGATATCTGTCTCTTTGGTTGTACGCTTCACTTCTGCTGTCCGCTCACCGCCAAAAGCTATCTCTGCGGCCTTGTCCCAACTGCCAATCTGCAGGAATCCGCATCCGATGTTCTCGGCAAATTTACGGTCTGTATCTCTGTCACCAATCACAAAGCTGTGCTCGATGTCGTATTCAGAATTGTTCATGTATTTTTCCACGAGACCTGTGTTAGGCTTACGTGTCGGCGCATTATCTTCAGGGAAGTGTGGGTCGATGAGGATGTCGTCGAACTCAACGCCTTCACCCTTCAGCGTCTCAAGGATGAAGTTATGCACAGGCCAGAACGTATCCTCCGGGAAAGCGTCTGTTCCCAGTCCGTCCTGATTCGATACCATTACGAATTCGTAATCGGTATGCTGGCGCAGGAAGATGAGGTTGCGGATGGCGCCGGGCACAAACTTCAGTTTCTCGAAGGCGTCAATCTGTTCGTCGGCGGGTTCCTGTATGATGGTGCCGTCTCGGTCAATGAAGAGAATCTTTTTCATCTTATGTTTCGTTTTTGTTGTTCGCGTTCTGTTTCTTTTGTCTCAATGCTGCCATAAATGTAGTAGAAGTGCACTAACACCACCAATACAACGTAGAATTCAATGAAGTGCGTCAATGCCAGCGTGCCAAACGTCAAGGGCAAAATATAGCTTGGCATACCCAGTGGGTCACCAATCATCAGTCCGTGCTGGGCTTGTATGTTTGCCAATGTAAGGATGATGGCAGGTGTCATCACAATGATGCTGACAAGCGTTATCAGCAACATGCTGACAAAGAATACCAGGAATGTGCTGCCCCAATAGCGAAGGCCTCGCTTGTAGTCGCTCCAGAGTGACGACCAGAAGCTGTGTTCGGGTGTCATCACATATTTCATGACGACGTAGTTGATGGGTAAAATCAACGGGAACAGGGGCACAAGGATGATATACAAGGGTATGGAAAATATGGCGGCCTTTAGTGTGCGTCCCATCAGCTTGCCTTCGGGTTTCCACCAGCTCAGAGGTATGCTGATGCTGTTTGTGTCCTGATGTTCTTTCAGTTTACTGAGTACTGTTGCCAGCGCCAGCGTCTCTGTTACGATGGTCAGCAGTATCAGTACCACCAAAGCCATGATGAGTGCTGTCAGGTTTGGCATTCGTATGGCTCCCAACGTGGCTAAGGCTGCTCCGACGATGGCATAGACGAGAGTCATCAGCCATGAAGCCTTGAATAGTTTTCGGAAGTTTTCGTTATACAGTCTATAGCCCTCAGCCAGTATTCCACGGTAGCTGCGAGCTTTCATCAGAACGTTATCGTCTTGTCTTTCCATATATCTTCTTATTGCTAAAACGATGCAAAGGTACAAAATAAAGTGAAAAGTGAAAAGTGAAAAGTAAAAAATTTACTTCTGCTTATGTTGAATTTCACATATATTTTGTATCTTTGCATGCGATTATGAAAATATTGCAGTGGGGCTTCATCGGTTGTGGTGAAGTGACCGAAAAGAAAAGTGGACCTGCATTCTCTGAGGTCGAAGGCTCTGGAGTAGTGGCAGTTATGAGTCGTGACGAGCGTAAGGCGCGTAGCTATGCAGAACGTCACGGCATCCCTCGTTGGTACACAGATGCGCAGGAATTGATTGACGATCCTGATGTCAATGCGGTCTATATTGCGACACCTCCTTCCAGTCATGCCACTTATGCCATTATGGCCATGAAGGCAGGCAAGCCCGTTTATGTCGAGAAGCCGTTGGCTGCCTCTTATGAGGATTGTGCCCGCATTAATCGCATTTCTGAGGAGACGGGCGTCCCTTGTTTTGTAGCTTACTATCGTCGCTATCTGCCGTATTTCGATAAAGTCAAGGAAATCTTGGACCGAGGCATCATTGGCAAGGTGGTCAATGTGCAGGTTCGTTTTGCCGTTCCTCCCCGTGACCTCGACTACGAACATGCCGAGAACCTTCCTTGGCGCCTGCAACCTGATATTGCCGGTGGAGGCTATTTCTATGACTTGGCGCCCCATCAGCTCGACCTGCTCCAACATTTCTTTGGTGTCATCATCGAGGCTCGAGGCATTTGTGCCAATCGTGGCGGACTCTATAAGGCTGAGGACTCTGTCAGCGCCTGTTTCGAGTTCGAGAACGGATTGCCCGGTTCCGGTTCGTGGTGCTTTGTTGCTCACGAGTCGGCTCGTGAGGACCGTATCGACCTGATAGGCGATCGTGGCTCTGTGTCGTTCTCCGTGTTCGACTATCAGCCTATCCGTCTGCATACCATTTATGGCGAAGAGAGTTTTGCGGTGCCCAATCCGCCTTATGTCCAGTTCCCGCTGATTAAGAATGTGTGCGAGCATCTGCAGGGCATAGGCATCTGCTCGTGTACCAGTATTTCGGCAACCCCTGTCAACTGGGTGCTTGACCGCGTTTTAGGAAAGTTCTGAAGCCCATGCGTAGGTTGTTGTCGATAGTAATGCTAATGATTAGCTTGGGTGCAGCTGCTCAAGACTCTCTCGCCGTGGAAGAGCCATCTGTTGCTGTGGAGGAGCCTAAGCATGAAATGAGCTGGCTGCGTCGCACCATCCGAGGCTTCAGCTATATCGACGAGAACTACGTTGAACCCCAGCATTACAACTGGTCGATTATGTTCCAGGGCACCTATAACTACGACTACTATCGACTCAGTTCTACTGGTGCCAACAGGCAAACCGTCTCTTTTTCTCCTTCGCCATCGGTTAAGTTTGGCCCTTATTTTGGTTGGCGATGGATATTTGCCGGTTATGCCATCGACCTCAAGAATGTCAGTGTAAGTAAGGCCAAGCTCGAGTTCGACTTCAGCTTCTATGCTGCTCAGTTGGGTGCCGACATCTACTATCGCCGAACGGGTTCTGACTACAAGATACGCAACGTTGATTTGGGCAAGGGTATGGAGAAGGAACGCTTCGAGGATTTGCCTTTCGACGGACTTAGTGTGGGCATTACGGGCTTCAATGTCTATTACATCTTCAACCACCAGCGCTTCTCCTATCCGGCAGCCTTTGCACAGAGCACGATGCAGAAAATCAGTTGCGGCTCGTGGATGGCTGGCTTTGGCTATTTGCGCAACTCGCTGGACTTCGATTACGAAAAGATGCAGAACACCTTGCAAAAGGTAACAAACAAGGAGGTGAAACTTGACAGCGGCCTGATGTTCAACAGCGTGAAATACTATAATATCAATGCCTCGGTGGGTTATGCCTATAACTGGGTGTTTGCCCGCAACTGCCTGTTCTGTTCCAGCCTCTCGCTGGCTCTGGCTTATAAGAAGTCACGAGGCGAGACTGCCGATGAGGACAGGACGGGATTCAATATCAACAACTTCAACGTCGACGGCATCGGTCGTTTTGCCATTGTCTATAACAACAACCGTTGGTATGCGGGCACTTCGGCCATTGTGCGTGCCTACAACTATCATAAATCGCGTTTTGCTGCCAACAACATCTTTGGCAGTCTGAACTTCTATGTGGGTTATAACTTTGGTGCGCGCAGTCGATATAAAAAGAATAAGATATGAAACGACTCTTTATATATATAATAGGTATTATACTCGCACAGGGTATGGCGGCTCAGACCACCTATCAGCCTTCTGACAGCGTGAAGATTTGTCAGTTGTTACGTCAGGCTAATCGCGAAACAACGGTGCTCTGGCTGGCTCGTCAGTTTATGAACATTCCCTATGTTGCCCATACCCTTGAGGTCAACGACGACGAACGCCTGGTGGTTAATACTCGTCAGCTCGACTGCACCACGTTGATAGAGACCGTGACGGCTTTGAAACTCTGTGCGCAGCAGGGCAAGCGCACCTTTGCCGACTATCTTGCAGCCCTTCGTCTCCTGCGCTATCGTCAGGGCCGAATGGCGGGCTACCCCTCACGTTTGCACTATTTTACCGACTGGATTCGCGACAAGGCCAAGATGCAGCTGGTGACGGACATCCAGCAGCCTAATCCGCCGTTCTCTGCCGTTCAGACGGTGAATGTCGACTACATGTCCACGCATCCCACAGCCTACAAGGCGCTGAAGGCCAATCCTGCGCTGGTGCCCGAAATCCGTGCCTCCGAACAGTCGTTGACCGGCCTGAAGGTTTCTTATATTCCCAAGCGTTCACTTCGCAATAATGCGTTGTTGCGCAAGGTGATTAAGGATGGCGACATTCTGGCTATTACCTGTAACAAGAAAGGTCTTGACATTGCCCATCTCGGCTTTGCCGTTTGGCGCAGTAACGGACTCCACTTGCTCAATGCCTCGATGCTCCACAAGAAGGTGGTCGAGGAACCGATGACGCTCTATCAGTATATGCAGAAGCACAAGACGTTTACTGGTATCCGCGTGGTCCGGATTAATTCTCTTAATTCTAAAAACTAAATTCAAAACTCAAATATATGGAATTACCCGATTTTATGAACTATGGCAACAAGTTCTCGAAGCAGGACTTTGTTGAGAAGATTGCCCGTATAGCCAAGGGTGCAGGCTCCAAGTTGGTCTATGCTGCCCTGATTCTTTACTATACGTTGCAGAGTCCTAAGGTTAGTACCACCAACAAGGCCATGATTATCGGTGCGTTGGGCTATCTGATTAGTCCCCTCGATGTAGTGCCCGATGCCATTCCCATTGCCGGATTGGCTGACGATTTGGGTGTGCTCATCTTCGTGCTGAAGAAGGTGTGGAGCGATGTTGATCCCGACATTCAGGTGAAGGCCAAGAAGCGCTTGTCCAAGTGGTTCGACGAGGACGAGATTGAGGAAATCAACGAACTGTTTGAAGGTAGTGATAAACCATAAGTTTGAATGACGCAGGAGTATCAGATTCGGGTACAACCCCATGTGGCCGCCAACGAGCAGGCTTTGCGCAGTTTTCTGGCCGACGAGTACGGCTTCGATGTCCGTACCGTGACTGCCGTGCGCATTCTGCGCCGTAGCATTGATGCCCGCCAGCGCACCATCTTTGTCAATCTGAAGGTGCGGGTTTACATCAACGAGCAGCCGCAAGACGACGAATTCGTGCATACCGACTATCCTGATGTCTCTGCGTCGCCGCAGGTCATTGTGGTGGGTGCCGGGCCTGGCGGTTTGTTTGCCGCTCTGCGCCTCATTGAGTTGGGCTTGCGTCCCATCGTTCTCGAGCGTGGCAAGGATGTCCGCGAACGCAAGAAGGACTTGGCACAGATTGCCAAGACCCAGCAGGTCGATACCGAGAGCAACTACTGCTTCGGCGAGGGTGGGGCAGGTGCCTACTCGGATGGCAAGCTCTATACGCGCAGCAAGAAACGCGGCTCTATCGAGAAGATTCTGAACGTCTTCTGCCAGCATGGTGCCTCGACGAATATCCTGGCCGATGCCCATCCGCATATCGGTACCGACAAGTTGCCGCGCGTCATCGAGGCAATGCGCAACACCATTCTCCGTTCGGGTGGCGAGGTGCACTTCCAGACCAAGATGACTCAGCTGATAATTAGGGACGGTATCGTGGTCGGCTGTTTAGCAGCCGACAAAGAATACCTCGGTCCCGTCATTTTGGCTACAGGCCACTCCGCTCGCGATGTCTATCGCTATCTGGCTGAGGCTAAGATAGATATCGAGGCAAAGGGTATTGCTGTCGGCGTGCGCTTGGAGCATCCCTCCGAGCTGATAGACCAGATACAATATCATAACCGTCAAGGTCGCGGCAAGTATCTGCCTGCTGCCGAATACGCCTTTGTGACGCAGGTTGACGGGCGCGGCGTCTATTCCTTCTGCATGTGCCCTGGTGGTTTCGTCATTCCTGCCGCTACGGGTCCCGAACAGATTGTCGTCAACGGCATGAGCCCCTCGAATCGTGGTGGCCAGTGGAGCAATAGCGGCATGGTGGTCGAGCTGCGTGCCGAGGACATCGAAGGCGACGACCCCTTGCGTGTCATGGCCTTTCAGGAGCAGATGGAGCGCGACTGCTGGCAACAGGGCAACCGTCGTCAGACGGCACCGGCACAGCGCATGGTCGACTTTGTCAACAACCGTTTGTCCTACGACCTGCCTCGTTCCAGTTATGCCCCGGGCCTCATTTCGTCGCCCCTGCACTTCTGGATGCCTAAGACCATCAGCCATCGGTTGCAAGAAGGCTTCAAGACCTTCGGTCGCATGAGCCACGGCTTCCTGACCAACGAGGCCACGATGATTGGCGTCGAGACGCGAACTTCCAGTCCTGTGCGCATACTAAGAGACAACGAAACCCTGATGCATGTGCGCATTCAAGGCCTGTTCCCCTGTGGCGAAGGTGCCGGCTACGCTGGTGGCATCGTCTCGGCTGGAGTCGATGGCGAACGTTGTGCCGAAATGTGTGCCCAGTGGTTGCAACAAAACTAGATGTTTGCCGAGTTTATGAATACTGAGAAACGAGGACTGGTACTTGAAGGTGGCGCTATGCGAGGCCTGTGGACGGCGGGCGTGACCGATGTGATGATGGAGCACGACATCTGGCCCGACGGCCTTATTGGCGTGTCGGCAGGGGCGGCCTTTGGCTGTAACTACAAGTCGCGACAGCCTGGTCGTGCCGTCAGGTATAATACGCGTTTTGCGCGCGACAGTCGCTATAGTGGCGTCCGGTCGTGGCTCACCACAGGCAACTACTTCAATGCCGAGTTTGGCTATCGCCGGATGCCTCAGGAGTTGGATGTCTTCGACAACGACGCGTTTAATACGAACCCCATGGCGTTCTATGTGGTCTGTACCGATGTCCTGACGGGCGAGCCTGTCTATCAGCTGCTTTCCGAGGCTACGTTCGATGCCTACGACTGGATTCGTGCCTCGGCATCCATGCCGCTGGCCTCCAAGGTGGTCGAGGTGCAGGGCCGACAGCTATTGGACGGTGGCGTGGCCGACTCTATTCCCCTGCAGTATTTCGAGTCTATCGGCTATCATCACAATGTGGTGGTGCTGACCCAACCTGCCGGCTACCAGAAGCAACGCTTGAAGTTGATGCCCCTGATGCGCCTGTCGCTACGCCGCTATCCCAAGATGATTGAGGCAATGGAGCGTCGTCACGTGATGTACAACCGCCAACTGGAATACGTGGCGCAGGCCGAGCGTGAGGGGCGCTGTCTGGTCATTCGTCCTGAGGGTAACATCCCCATTGGCCACATCAGCCACGACGCAGCTCGCATGCAATTTGTTTATCAGCAGGGCCGCACGGTAGGCGAGAAATATCTGGAAAGAATCAAGGATTTTTATTTACGATAGCCCAAAAGATTATTTTTTTATGAAGATGATAACGAAAAGAACGGTGCTGGCTGGTGCTTTTGCCCTGTTGCTGACCGTGTCGCTGCACGCCCAGACGGGTTTGAAGCATGTCTATAACGAGGATATCAACCCTCTTGAACAGATTGACCAGGCGCTGCTGAAGGCCAACAGCGAAGGCAAGTTCGTGGTTTGTCAGGTGGGTGGCAACTGGTGCATCTGGTGCCTGCGCTTTGCCAGTTTCATGTCGAACGATGCCGACATCAGCCAGTTGGTCAAGGATAACTACGAGTTTATCCACGTCAACTACAACCCCCGCAAGTCGGGCGGACCGGAGAAGGCCCAGCAGGCTGCAGCCCTAATGAAACGTCTTGACAATTGCGGTCGTTTCGGCTACCCCGTCTTCGTCGTCCTTGACGACAAGGGTAGGGTGATTCACATTCAGGACTCCAGCTTCCTCGAGGAAAACCAAGGCTACAGCAAGGACAAGGTGCTGCGCTTCTTCAAGAACTGGACGCCCAAGGCCGTCAAGCAGTAGCATGAGGCGCGGTGGTTTTTGGATAGTTGCAGCCTGCCTTCTCGCCATTCCCAGTGAGGTCGGTGCACAGTCGGTGCTTCATCGTGCCGACAGCATCCTGACGCTGAACTATCGTAAGGGCGACGTTGACACGGCTTATATCACGCGGCCTTCGACCAAGTGGACCGTCACGGCGCGCATGAATGTGTCGGGGTCGAAAATCGAGGCCGAGGGCACCGAAAACGGGCAGCACTTCAAGGCCGAGATGGAAGCCAACCGTAAGGCCACGCTCAGCCTGGGCGTCAGCTATCTTGGCCTTTCGCTCAGCGCGTCGCTCAACCCTGCCAAGCTGATGGGCAAGTACCGCGACTTCGAACTGAATTTCAACAGCTACGGTCGGTGCTTCGGCTTCGACATCATCTATCAGGATGCCAAGAACTTCAAGGGCTGGCACGACCATGAGGGCATGCAGCGTATTGATCTGCCCGACGGCCTGCTGTCGGTTAAGACGCTGAACCTCAACGCTTTCTACGTCTTCAACAGTCTCCGTTTCTCCTATCCCGCCGCCTTCTCGCAGAGCTACATCCAGCGACGCTCCGCCGGCAGCTTCCTCCTGGCAGCGTCGGCCATGGGCCAGCATGCCACCCTCGACTGGGAACAGGAGATGCAGTTGAAGATGACCAACATCGCCCTTGGTGGCGGCTATGGCTACAATTACGTGCCCAGCCAGGGCTGGCTGCTGCATGTCTCCGCCCTGCCCACGTTCATCATCTATAGCAACACCTCCATGACCTTCGGCGACACCAGCGTGCCCCTTCACTACCACTTCCCCGAGGTCATCATTACCGGTCGCGGAGCCGTCGTTCACCATTGGGGCAACAAGTTCATCGGCATGTCCATGCTCTTCAATTTCACCAACATCGGCCACAAGGAATCGCTCGGCGTTCATAACATCAAGTGGCTTGTCCGCACCTCCTTCGGCCTTCGGTTTTAGCTACCCGATAATCATAAACATAAAAAAAAGAGCCCCTCGTTTTCGTCGGGGGACTCTCTTTGTTCACTCGCCGTCGTCAGGACTCGTGGTGTCCGGGCCACTCGTGCCGCCACCACCCTGTGAAGGACTGTTGGAGGTACCCTTGGCTGCGGCAATGTCGGCCTTGGTCTTGTCAGTCCATCC
>Ga0310786_10010595_pt1 | contig 11580 bp, 14 predicted proteins | sample AusTroGonzalo_MG_FD_203881 | JGI IMG/M metagenome (GOLD analysis project Ga0310786, IMG submission 203881) | Bovine rumen microbial communities from tropical cattle in Woodstock, Queensland, Australia - Gonzalo_03 (v2) (version 2) | ecosystem: Host-associated > Mammals > Digestive system >... | reverse complement strand
TCAAGGAATGGAAACCGAATGGGGAACAGGGGTTTACATGCTCCAAAAAAATGACCCCCCCTACCATCAAAACGGAGTGGATTGAGGACAATTACACAATCACCGCCCCCCGTGGCGCGATCGTCCTGGAAGAGGGGAAGGAAACGACAGAGTTCTCCGAATACTACCACCTTAAATATATCCGCCCGGTACCGGATACCGACCCGGAAGCCCAGAAATAACCGACCGTATGACCGGCATTACAACCGAACCAGGGCTAACGCCCATTTCAGACTTGAGGGAGATATTAACTTTAGGAAAAGCCCTGTAAAATCAACGGGTGTGGCGTTGCGTGCTGATCGCTGGCAGAGTAAAATAAAAGCAACAAAACAGACACCCAATCGCCGCCGCCGTCATTGTCGCAATGTGCAGCTGCGCGAACACTGGACACGACGCCAGGACACCGGCAGCCCGAGGGGGTGGGGGAGGGCCCCCCTGGCCCCCTAAAAGCGCCCCATCGCCGCCCAGCGCCGAAATACCCCCGAGGAAAAACGACGAGGCCCGAAGCGGCACAGGAAAAAAAACAGGCGGGGGCCGCGGACGCGAATCACGGACGCGGATCGCGGACGCAGCGCACCGGCGAGGATCCTTCCGGAGCGTCCAGGACGGCAGCGAGGCCGCCAGGATCGCGCCGCTGCCGGCTGACAGATCGGAGGCGGGTACAGACCACCCCGCGGCGCTGCGGGCGTCCAGGCGCACGACAGGCCCCTCCGAGAGCTGTACACGGTGCAGCTGCCGGTGATCTCCCTGGGCATCATCCAGGGCACGACCTTCAGCGACAATCATGTCCGCTGCCAGTGCGGTCGGGATTCGACACATTGGCAGCCTCTTACCGGAGCGACCAGGACGGCAGCGAGGCCGCCAGGATCGCGCCGCTGCCGACTGATCGACCGGAGGCGGGCGGGGACCTTCCCAGGGCGCTGCGGGCGTCCAGGCGCACGACAGACCCCTCCGGGAGCTGTACACGGTGCAGCTGCCGGTGATCTCCCTGGGCATCATCCAGGGCACGACCTTCAGCGACAATCATGTCCGCTGCCGGCGAGAAACCTGGATGCAGCGACGAAACCTGACGAGGGACGACCATGGGGAAATCTCATATTCGCGTAAGATGGCGAAATCTGCCGGCTTGCTCAAAACCGACCGCAGACCGGAAAACAAAAAACGAATACAGAATCATGTATCAAAAGAAAAAATGGAGGAAATGCCATGACACTTGACGAGCTGAAAAGCACGATAGAACAGAGAACAGGAATCCCGGCGAGCTTGCTCCAGGGGACGGAACCGAATGAAGTCATTGCTTATGCAAAAAACCTCGCCAGTTTTGCAAAGCCGACTGCGCCGGCCTCGCCGATTGGCGCCGATGGCCAGACAAAAAGCGCACGGGATATTTTTGGCGACTGGGCGCAACAGACGTCCTTCTTTGGAGGCAGAACAGAGAATGACGAAGGAACCGGCGCAATCCAGGCGCTAGATCAGATCGAGGCCGAGCTTTCAAAACCATATCCAGCCCCACCGGATGGAGGGGAGGCGTCGCACAATTTCATTATGCGAAAAGCCAGAGATGCGTTTGTCGAATGGTCCAGAGATGCGCTGTCTTATAATCCGTTCAATCATTAAAAAAGTGAAAGGAAACTGAAAAATGAAAACAAACAACATTGTCGAAGAAGTCAATGAGAAGATCGCAAAGCTGCTATCTGATCGAGAAAAGGAGCTCGCAGAGATCCAAATGCACATCGATGAAGAGACCATGAGCCTTAATGCAGCAAACAAGGCAATGGACGCGGCCACCGATTCGACCGATCTGGGAGCCTACGAGCGTGCAAAGGCCGAGAAGACGCGGGCGGAGACAGCACTGGAAATGTATTCTGCCAGGTATAAGAAGGTGAAAAACCTGGATTACATCACCGAGGAGGAAAGCGACGCAATCATCGCTTCCCTCCAGCGCAGAGATAACGAGCTTTCGCTTGAGTTTGTGCGCGATCTCAATGCAGCGCTGGAGACCGTCAAGGAACTTCTGCAGAGATATGAGCGCGAGAAACAGAAACTCAGCAGCACGGTGGATAGATGGACCAAAAATATTCACCGCAATTACCTATCTCCGACGACCATTTTCAGAGAAACAGGGACGCACAGATCAACAAAGCCCATTCCGGTGTCGGCCGGGACACTCTGCAGAGAGCACAACATTACAAAACAGTACCTTGATCATCTCCTGACCATTGATCACAGCATCTGACGCCGCGATCATCATAAAAAATCAAAGGAGGAATAGGCAATGCCAGAACTTGCAAAGGCTTATGTCCAGATCGTCCCGACGATGCAGGGCATCAAGGGCAAACTGGAGAACATGCTCGGCGGTGAAGCTGATGCTGCCGGCACTAAGGCTGGGCGTGGCTTTGCTTCGAGCTTCGGCAGCGCATTAGGGGCCATTGGAAAGACTGTCGGCGCGGGGCTCGCCGCTGCGGCCACCGCCGCCGGAAAAATTGCAAAAGACGCGATCAGCAATTTTTCCGACTATGAGCAGCTGACCGGCGGCATAACGACGCTGTATGAAGATCTCGATTATGACGTCTTCGAAAATGCAGCAAAGGCATACAAAACCGCCGGCATGTCGGCAAACGACTATATGGAGACGGCGATCGGATTCGCCGCGGCGCTGAATACGTCGCTGCAAAAAACCGAAGGGAACATTGCCCGCAGCGCCGACCTTACGGATCAGATCATCGTCGACATGTCGGACAACGTCAATAAGATGGGAACGTCCATGGAGGCCGTGCAGAACGCTTATCGCGGCTTCAGCCGTGGCAACTTCACGATGCTGGACAATCTGGCCCTGGGCTTCGCCGGGACGAAGGAGGGCATGGAGCAGCTGCTGAAAAAGGCGACGGAGCTTTCCGGCGTCAAGTATGATATTGGGTCCTTTGCCGATATTGCTGAGGCGATTCACGTTGTTCAGACAGACATGGGGATCACCGGAACCACGGCAAAGGAGGCTTCAGAGACGATCAGCGGATCCCTTGCATCGATGAAGGCGTCTTGGCAAAACCTGCTGACCGGGATCGCCAGCGGCGAAAATATCGGAGGACTGACAAACCAGCTTGTCAGCAGCGTGGAGACATTCGGAAAAAATATAATTCCGGTCGCACAGCAAGCATTGAAAGGCATCGGGAAGGTTGTCAGCTCGCTGGCCCCGGTCATAAGCAAGGAGCTTCCTGGGCTGGTGCGCGATATTCTTCCGGGGCTGCTGGATGCTGCGGTAAGCCTGGTTGACACGCTTGGATCTGAACTTCCTGGCTTGGTGTCTGAGCTTGCGCCGAGCCTGGTCGAAGCTGCGGTCGCCGTGGGTCTCAGTCTCGGCACGGCCTTGGCCGAAAACGCGCCGGAGATCATTTTGTCACTGGTGACCGCCCTCAGCGAAAATGCCCCGGCGATTGTTCAGGGTGGAATACAAATGGTGACGTCTCTGGTTTCGGGTCTGGCATCCGCACTGCCTCAGCTTATTTTGCAGGGCGCAAAGCTGGCGTTGGTCGTCGTGGAAGAGGTGCTGAACGGCATCGGACAGCTCGTTGTTGCCGGCGGCCAGTTGGTAGCCGGCCTTTGGCAGGGCATCTCCGGCGCTGCAGGCTGGCTCTGGGGCAAAATCACGGAATGGCTCAGTTCCATCTGGGACGGCATCAAGGAGTTTTTCGGCGTCGCCTCGCCATCGAAAGAAATGGCATGGATGGGCGAAATGCTCTCCGAGGGCTTGGCCAACGGCATCACGTCCAGCACCGATGAAGCGGTCCAGGCTGCCACGGCCATGAGCTCCGACGTGCTTTCCGCTATCTCCGGCGCTGGCATGAACATGGGCTTAACTGCCGTCGGCCACACAGAAGTGATCCACAAGCTCGAAGGAAAAGTGCAGGTCGAAGGCGTGAGCAGTGAAGGCGAAGTGGTTGCAGTCATGGACATGATTTATGATGACTTTATCAATCGTCTCCGTCGGGAAGTCCGGTATGCCTGATGACGAAAGATCAGATCATTGAATTTGCAGAGGTCAGGAGGTCTCCGGATGAAAAGCTCGACCATGCCCGTAAGATCATCAAGGACCTTTACAAAGCATGGACCTATATGGGGTATGACGGCGACCCGGTTCAGCTGATCGGATGGGCGCTTGCGATATGTGCACTCTATCACGACGACCTCGGAAAGTGAAGGGAGAACCATGAAAAGCAGCAAGAAGAGCCCTCGCGAGCAGAACGCAGCGCAGTGCAAGAAAATGCGCTTTATGACGACGGTGACCGGCGCTTTCGAAAACGGGAAGACAACGCTTTTGATCCTCCGCTTTGACGATGCCGGGACGCCGCCGGAAACGAAAGAAGCCTACTTGAAAAACCTGATCGCCCGCGCAAAAACCAGGGGCTGCGTAAAATATGTCATTGCCAGGGAATATGGAGAGACTGGCAACCTGGACGCTTTTCATATTTACACGGACCTCGACACTGCTGCAGGGGAGGCTGTGTGCCGACGTTGGAATTTGGGATCGTATGAGGTGCAGGCCGTGGAAGACGTATTTGCCACTGCGCTTTTCAGCCGGATATGGGAACAGACCACGACGCCGAAGAACCGTTTCTTATTCTCGCCATGCGCCGGAATATGGGAGAAGGCACGGGCACGGGCGGAGCAGCAAGGGAGGCATTTACCGAATGAACAAACCGTTTGAACTCGCAGCCGACGCAAAAACCAGGGATATCGACTGCACGCATTTCAGCAGATCGGCCGATCTGACGCCGTTCTGTAATTGCCTAACAAAACCTTATTGCGTCGCCGCAAAAGGATCTCCGGAAAAATGCAGCTTCCGGATACCAAAGACGGAGCCGCCGACCGAGGATCCTCCGCAGCGAACGCCGGTTGCGAGTGAGCTTCCGGCACGCACAGGCCGTCCGACGATGGCGGTCAGGTGGATGTAAGTGGGTGCGGGCCTCTGCCCGCAAATAGCGCCCGGCTTGTCTGACAAGGACAGCCGGGCGCTATGCTTGCCTCAGATTGGCCTAAATAATTCGGATAAATGGTAGTTTGTCCGAAAAAAAGACTCGGACAAATTACAGTTTATCCGAATCGCGTTTTTTCGGTATCGGCAAAACTGTGATTTATCCGAATTTTTTACCTCGATTTTACCCCACGTTCGGATTAAAAACGCCATAATTATACCTCATTATTCTCGCTATAAAACTACCGGAAAATTATACCGGATGATTCTCTACAAGCAACGTCTTTGTATGTACAAAGACACTTTTGAGGGGGCCGCCCCTCAGACCCCACAGAAAACCCCAGGGCGCCGGCAGCTGACGTCTGATCGCGGCAGCGGGCTCCAGCATGTCCCCGGAGCTGCCGGGCGTCCTGGCGACGTTTCTGGGCTCCGTGGGCGCTGCGCACGGTGCGGGCCGGTGATCTCCCTGGGCATGATCCAGGGCACGACCTTCGGAGACAACCCTGCCCGCCGCCAGTGCGGTCGGGATCCGACACACGGACACTCTCTCACCGGAGCGTCCAGGACGGCAGCGAGGCCGGCCAGGATCGCGCCGCTGCCGTCTGACAGATCGGAGGCGGGTACAGACCGCCCCAGGGCGCTGCGGGCGTCCAGACGCACGCCAGGGCCCCAGGCGCCGCGCACGGTGCGGCCGGTAATCTCCCTGAGCAGCACCCAGGGCGCAGCAGTATCGAATAGCAGAAACCAAACGGAGAAAACATCGACCGTGCTTCGTGCTATCCTCTCCAGCCGGGGCAAAATCGGCGTTTTGAAGGGCAAAAACAATGTTTTCACAGAAAAACAACGCTGATGCCGGCAAAGCCTCACAGCAGTATTAAAATAAACATTAGCGGAGCAGTATCAAAAACGCTTGACAAATTCACCCGATTTGCGTATTATGAAAGTATCAAAATAAACGAAGGAATAAAATAATACAAAAAAGGAGGTGAGAACACGAAACCGAAAACATACGGCTATGTAAGGGTCAGCACAGGCAAGCAGAAACCGGAAAGGCAGATAGACAACATCAAGCGCGAATACCCGGACGCCGTGATCATTCCCGAAACCTTCACCGGGTCAAAGGCGGACCGGCCGGCCTGGACCAAGCTGGAGAAGCAGCTGAAGCCCGGAGACATTCTTGTCTTTGATGAGGCGTCTCGAATGATGAGGGACGAAGAAGAAGGCATGGCGCTCTATGAAAAGCTGTTCGACCGTGGCGTCGTCCTGGTGTTTCTGAAAGAGCCGCACATAAACAGTGAAGTCTACCGCGGCCAGCTCGACCGGCAAATCGAAAGGATCTCCGCTACTGGCAGCGAGGCGACCGATAAGCTGATCGACGCCATCCTGAAGGCTCTGCACACTTACACGATCGATCTTGCAAGGGAGCAAATCAGACTTGCCTTCCGGGCCGCGCAGTGGGAGCTCGACCGCCTTCACCGTCGGACCGGCGAGGGAGTGAGAAGAGCCCAGGCCTCCGGGAAGACAGTGGGCCGCGTTGCCGGCAGCACGATTGAGACGAAGAAGGCAAAGGAGGCAAAGGCGCAGATCCTCAAGCATAGCAAAGACTTCGGCGGATCCTTATCTGATGCCGACTGTATGAAGCTGATCGGCGTCGCCAGAAACAGCTATTACAAGTACAAACGAGAATTGAAGGAGGAAAATCAAAAATGACAAAGGAAAGCATGGATTATCCCATTTTCAGCGCCCTGGTAAACGAAGCGCACGGCGTTGTTGATGATGCTATGGCAGCGTTCGTTCCGGAAGAAAACGAAGATACGAAGGCAGCATGGGCACAGGTCGCTTCACTGCTGGAGAAGCACGTCGCCGGCCTGGAGGCACAATCAGAGATCGAGAACGCCATTATAGAACATGAACGGGCTGCGGCCTGGCTTGCGTATAAGAACGGGATCCGCGTCGTGCTCCAGCTCCAGGAGGAAATGAAAAAGATCGCATCGGAGCGCCCGGCGTATTGATCGCTGGGGCCGGCCACGGCCGCGCAGCTGCGGCGATTAGCCCGCCGGAGGGGAAAAGATACGGCATGTCGCAGCTGCGCCCCAGGGCACGAAAAACGAGGCCCAGCGGCCTCCCAAAAAACTGCGGATTGACTTATCAGGCGATCCGCGATATACTGTTCCAAAAATGTGCAAAAACTGTATCGATAAGATACGTCCTATAGTATAGCATATCTTGTGAGAGGGTGAATCTATGAACGCTATGGAGAGCTGGCTCGAACAGTTTTTTGACGAAATACCCCCGAGAGATTTTTACCGTGGAATCTTCCCGGAGGGATCGTTTCAGAAGAAGGGTGTGCTCAGTCCGAATAGAGAGAGCTGGACCTATAACGGGATCATCGTTTCCGTTACGAAAGAAAAGAGAGAGGACGGAACGCCGGTAATCAAGCGTTATACTGTGACGGACGATCTCGACGCGATCGATCTCGTTTGCAGATCCGATGATTTCAGTATCATGAGTCCGATCAGTTATATAGGCCGCGAACGTCGAGCCGAAAATGCCCGCGGCCTATATGCATTCGCCGTTGATCTCGACCGGATGATCGTGGAGGGCGATGATCCCGTCGGCCTGAGAAATCTTTGGGTCGCTCAGATCGAGAGAATGAATCGGATTCCCCGTCCGACTTATATCGTCAGCTCAGGAACCGGCCTCCATCTGTATTATGTGTTTACGGAGCCGATCGCGATGTATAAGAGCGCGATCAAGGATCTCCAGGACCTCAAGCGGGATTTGACAACGCTCATTTGGAACGACGCTATTGTTAAGATTGATTCGGCAAAGGACATCCAGCAGGAAGGTATCTATCAAGGCTTTCGTATGCCGGGCACTATAACGAAAGATGGAGGCCGGGCGCGTGCTTTTATCACTGGGCCGAAAATCTCTATCGAGACAATTCAAGATCATACTGCGCTGCTTCGAGAGCTCCGAGAGAAACAGGATCGCGTGCAATTTCCCAAAAAGAAGACGTCAAAACTTACGTTGGCCCAGGCAAAAGAGCTTTATCCGGATTGGTATGAGCGAAGGATTGTGCAAAAGGCGCCTCCCGGGGTGTGGCCGATTAAGCGTGATTTGTATGAGTGGTGGAAGCGAAAAATCATCTCTGGAGCTACAGTTGGCCACCGATATTATTGCCTGATGGCACTTGCCATGTATGCAAAGAAGTGTTCGATATCTCATGAAAGAAAAAATCCGGATCCGGTCACTGAGGAAGAGCTTGAGAGGGATGCTTTTGCGTTGATGACCTTCTTGGAGGGTATGACAGAGACGGAGGATAATCACTTCACGGAAGCAGATGTTCTGGATGCATTGGAAGCGTTTCAGGATAAATGGATGGTGTACCCGCGCAGCGCAATTGAGTATAGGACAGGAATTATGATCCAAGCAAAAAAGCGTAACGGGAGAAAACAGGAAGATCACTTAAAATTAGCTCGAGCTGCTTGCGATATAGACCATCCAAACGGAGAATGGAGGAATAAAGAAGGCCGACCGAGCAAGTTCCAGACCGTGACCGATTGGAGAGCTGCGAACCCAGACGGAAAGAAGGCCGACTGCATCCGGGAGACCGGCCTCTCCCCTCATACGGTATATAAGCACTGGACATAAGGAAGAGCACGGACGCCGATGAAGACGTCCGTGCTTTCGTATTTACTGCGGTCGGAGCTGCCGCAGCGCTGGATCCTCGCCGGCGGTGTCCGAAACCGACTCCGGATCAGACGACAGCTGCGCGGGCATCTGATCGATGAACCGCCCGCCAAACCAGCGGATCGATACCATTGGCTGCTTGGTTGGGCGATCTATACCAGTCTTCTGTGTGATCGTGAAATATGCGGGATCTCCGCGATCCTCGCTTGCAAGCCGGATTATCGGATAAAGCATTTCACATTCGAAGCGATCGACAAAGCCGGTGACGCCTTTCAGCATGATCCGAAGAGTTGGATCCGGATCGTCGCAGATCTCACCGGCCACGCCGGGCGGGTCCATTTTCGACGGCTGCTTGTCGGGGAAATATCCGCCCCAGTAACGAACCTTAATATTTGACTTGGTACTGTCGAAGTACCGCCCGGTGTTCTGAGTGATTTTGAAGTACAGGGATCCGTGGGCCTCATTCGCAAGATGGAGTCCAGGATAAAGGATCTCACGCTCGAAACGCTCGATATCCTCGACGGTGCCCTTCAGCATGATCTTTACGCTCATAGATCGCCCTCCCTCCCCTTCTGAGGGTCCTTCCGGTACAGGCCGAAGATCGAGCGCCGGAACGAGCCGACTTCGGCCTTCAGATCCTCGATCGTCTTCCGATCGTCCGCCCGCTGCCGTTCTATCTCTTCTATCCTGGCCTGTGTCTCCGTTTTCTCTTCCAGTAGGACGGAGAGCCGGGCGCGATCCTCGATAGCTTTTCTTGCATCATCCTGGAGACCGATGATCCTGTCCTTTGCGACAAGAAGCTCATTCTGCGCCGCCATGAGCTGCGTCTTTAGATCGTCAAGCTGCCGGCGCAGCTCCGCCGCCTCGCTCTGATCGGCAGGCTCCATGACAACAAGCGGCTGCGGCCTCCGTTTGTTGGTGAGGAAATCGATCGCGTAGTCATCAAGAAAGCGAGTGCCGCCGACCGTCGAAATATGGCCTTTTAGCTCCGCAGCATATCTCTGCAGCTGCCTTCTCACGGCCTCATAGCTTACGTTATGGCTCTCCGAATACTGCTTGATTGTCTGCCGCAATTGAACCCCTCCCCTGCTGATACCTCACAACCGGGTTGTGCAAGGTTGTTACTGCTGGTTTCTTTCATAGTATGTGAAACGTGGTTAAATGTCAATGCCGAGTGTCGGAATCCGACCACTTGAAAATAGATAATTCAAAAAAATTCCTTTGCGCTGCAACGGTTACACGAATTTTGGCACAACCTTGTTGTACCAACATTGTACAACATTGTGTGTACGATTCGCCGGGGCGAAAGCTCTTTTCTCTTTAATTACCCCCCGAAGGGAATTCCACGAACAGCAAAACCAGCAGATAGTAAAAAGAAATCATTGACGAAAATTTGAAATTATGGTATTCTAAACAACACAAAAGGAAGGGCATCCAGCGCGGAGGTATATGTAGCGCTGTAATGCCGACGTGAAGAAACGATAGGAGAATTGTGGGCACACAAAGGAACACGGAGTCAAACGTGTTCCGGCATATTGTTTTCTTCGCGGAAATATTGAAAGACCATTAGCCCTACGAGCCAGAACTGGACAATAACGGTTTTGTCTTAGGCCTCGAGTCCAACACAAATGCCATTCGAGGTTCGGGCTTATGGTATGCAAAAATATGGTGTGTGCTTCATCGAAAGCCCGAACCGGATATTGACGGATTGGGCGGCGTATAAGCATTAGGGCCAGGGCGAGCTAAGACGCCAGAGCCGACACGATCCGCAAGGAGAGAGTCGACCCTGGCGCTTTTATTATCTTTATCAATCTGGAGGACTTCAAATGGAAAAAAAACAATTAACCAAAGAGAAAATGGAAGCACGCGGAATACTGGATAACGATTCGCTCTACAACGGACCGGCTGAGTATAGCGATATCGTTCTCTTCATGCAAAACGCGGCAGAGCTGGCAAAAGAGGCAAACACCGCAGCAGCGGGGTATGGCTTCACGAAAAATGGCGCGATCCTGTATCTGTGCTGGGCGTTCTTTCAGATGGGCGTCTGGAAAGGATGCGAGGAATACCGCGGCTTTCTTATCGAATGGATGAATGACGAATGCGGGATGCAGAAAGTCCCGGAGGATATGGAAGACATGCCGTTTCAGCTGATCGATCCGGGCATGGCCGGCCTGATCGAAGCGCTGGACAGCGATCATATTGCCAAAGATATTTTTTCTCAGTTTGAGCTTGATATCTGGGAAGACGATTCAGAGAAAGAGAGTTTCGAGGAAATCGCCTGTGCCAGGGATGAAGACATTATTGCGAGAGAAATTCTGTTTGGCCTTACGGACGGCATTGTCGGGGGATAACAAATGCCGAAGACCAAGCGGATCAAGACCATTGACGCCGGCCGCCTTCACGAAGCAGTCATATATACGCCGCCCAGGAACGGCGACGCCCGGCAGCAGCGGGACGCCAGAAAGAAGGCATCGACAAAGGCCCAGGCCGCAGCGAACGCGAAGAGCCAGAAGAAACGCCTGGAATACCTTATTGCCGCGAACTTCACGCCGGCGGATCGCTTTGTCACTTTCAATTACAGAGAAGACGATCTCCCCAAAAACCGGAGGGCTGCACGGGCCCAGCTCCGGGCTACCATCAAAAACATTCGCTCTATACGCAAGCGCACCGGCCAGGACCTCAAATACATCTATACGACGGAAGACGTCAACGGAACTGGCCGGATCCATCACCACTTCGTAGTCACGGCAGCGCCCGGAGACATTGAGGCGCTGCGCAGCCTGTGGCCATACGGTGAAGTGGACGTTGAGACACTTGGCAAATACGGGGACGATCAGGCCGGCCAGGCGTCGGTTTACATGCTCAAGGACTGGAAACCG
>Ga0310786_10010594_pt1 | contig 11581 bp, 9 predicted proteins | sample AusTroGonzalo_MG_FD_203881 | JGI IMG/M metagenome (GOLD analysis project Ga0310786, IMG submission 203881) | Bovine rumen microbial communities from tropical cattle in Woodstock, Queensland, Australia - Gonzalo_03 (v2) (version 2) | ecosystem: Host-associated > Mammals > Digestive system >... | reverse complement strand
CTCCTAATGATGCCAATAAACTTTATCTCTCATTAAATAAATCAAAAAAGTTTCTCCCGAAGCCCTATTTTTCTTATATTTGCAACGACCATAAATATGTGTTAGTATGAAAAGGATAACAATTGCAATGATGGCCCTGATGTCATTGACGACAGCACAGGCCCAGGAAGAGAGACAAGACACCGCCATTTTCATGAACGGATGTCGAGAGTTTGTGAAGTATGTAGAAGAGCTGCCTGCACTGACCAAGTCAGAGGCCGATTCTATTATCAATTATCAGGACAGTATCGTAGAGCGTTACCGTCAGATCAAACCCCAGTTGAATGACGATCAGGTAGGAGAGTACAACCGTCTGAAGGGACGTTACACCAAGCGGATGCTTGCCTATCGTGGCGACCGCCTTTCCGACGGTCTTCAGGCCACTGGCGATAGTATCGCCAAGACTGCCAACCGTGTCGGTCAGCAGATTGGCGGCTTCTTCAAAGGCCTCTTCAATAAATAAGATTCTGCCAACTGTCAGCGAAATCTGACAGTTTATCTTCAAGTTAGTCGAATGCCCACCAGAACAACCCTGGTGGGCATTTTCGCACCCACAAACCACCCTCCAGATTCCTCCCACTTCCCCCTCCAAAACTCTCAACACTTTCGGGATGTCTTCCTGACGTCAAGAAAATGGTCAAGATGAATGATGCTTTACATCCTATGGAGGAATAACCTTCGAAAAAAGAATTTTCTTTTTTCTTCCACTTTCTTTTCTTATTTCAAGTTTTCTTTGTATTTTTGCAACTGTCATCTGCCCTGATGGCTGTGATGCATAATGAGTTGTGCGGAGTTGCGGGGTGGGGAACTACATATTAAAAGGCGTTATCGCGCTTTGTTTTTGGACAATCGAACTACCACATCGAAATGAGGACAAAAGCATTGCAGAGGTGACTGCCACGGGGTGTATATCATACTCCGTAGTGTGCTGCGAGGATCGCGTATCCTCAACGCACACTTAACGGTTAGCTATATACTTTGGCGTGGATGTTTCTCTGTCTGTTTTCCTCTTAGGCTGTGGTAGGCCGGATTGTCAAACGGGCAGATGTAAGCATTCACGCTTTTTGTTTGTAGTAAACTATAAGTGTTACTGTTCGATTTTGGATGCTTACGGACAACTATAAATATTAAAACAAATTAGATAAGGTAATATAGAGATTTTGACATCCTTGATTTGACTGGTTAAGCAGAATTACCACACTACAGAACACATCAGTCGGACAAGCAACTGGATGTTTACGCTCATACGGGCGTGGACAGTTAGATTGTTGTCTGATGTGGGCTGTGGTAGGCCTTGCTTAAACACCTTCTCTTCCACGCCCTCCTTTTCGAAATCGAAAGAGGGCTTTTTTCATGTCTAAGAAGAAATATACATTCATTGATTTGTTTGCTGGAATTGGCGGATTCCACACGGCAATGCATAGTGTCGGTGGAAAATGCGTTTTTGCCAGCGAGTGGGATAAGAATGCCCGAATATCCTACGAGACAAATTATTCGCAGCTTGAACCAAAGCTGTTCGCAAAAGACAATAACGGCAGGTATTTGTTCTTTAATGAAGACATCAATGATATTATTCCAGAAAACGTCCCTGATTTTGACATATGCTGTGGTGGCTTCCCATGTCAGCCTTTTTCTGTTGCTGGATTAAAAAGAGGATTTGAAGATACCAGAGGGACTCTATTCTTCAATATCGCGAACCTTGTACGCGAAAAGATTAAATCTGGGTATCCACCACGTGTACTATTCCTTGAAAATGTCCGAGGTCTCAAAAATCATGATGGTGGTAAAACCTTGAGTGTCATTCTTGCTACTCTTGAAGAACTGGGGTATTCGTACACTTACGAAGTATTAAATGCCAAGTATTTTGGCGTACCTCAGAACAGAGAACGTCTTTTTATAATTGCATGGTACAAGGAATTGATAGATGCAGAAACTTTCAGTTTCCCATATGGCATATCACCTGAAGGTAAAGTGATATATAATAAGCCGCAGCTAAAGCAAGGTACACTTTCTACGAGAGTATCTGATATATTTGAGCCAGAAAACGCAACTGTTTCATTCACAATAAGTGATAGAATGTGGATTGGTCATCAGGAGCGAAAGGAACGTAACCGACGTAATGGAAAGGGATTTGGATATTCTCTTTTCAACGACGACAGTGTATATACCAGTACTATTTCTGCTCGCTATTGGAAAGATGGTAGCGAAATCCTAATCGACCAGTCAGACAAAGGTTTAAATCCTCGAACCTTAACGCCCGTTGAAGCCGGTCGTCTTCAGGGCTATCGGATAATAGGAAATGGGTGGAAAAATCCTGAAAACAGCGGCAAATATGATGACTCCACTCCCGAATTTCGTATTGTTGTTTCCAAAAAGGAAGCTTACCGACAGTTTGGAAATAGCGTCGCAATACCTGTTATAAAAGCACTCGCAAAAGAAATAATGGTTCAACTTATTAAGAAAAGAAATGTGACGAAGTATGGGAAATAAGCTGATATTAAAAAACTTACATGCTGTTCTTACTTATGCCAAAGAAAGATTTCATAATGAGTTCGTATGGCAGGAAGTAGTATTGGCCGAGAACTTTAAAGATGCGTTTCGAGTTTTCATGGAGTCAAAAGGAAAAGAAATTGCGTATTTTCAACATACCTCTATTCTGACAAATCGTGATGGTCAACAGATTTACATAGCCAACCAATGGTTTGCAATTGCATCATATTTTGTTGATTTTTGCACTGAACTTCTTACTTACAGCCAGTATTTTGAAAGGATTTGCTCATACCTGAATATCAATGGTAATACTCAACGAAAGGATTATGCAACACGTTTGAAGAATGTGCCTTATACAGGGGATAAGGAAAACTATCTCATGGCAGCAATGAGTATTTTGCAAGAAGATTTCCCTGACAGTACGGAACATGAGAGAATAGCAGACTATCTTTGGAGATTTGCACATGACTATAATTGGTGGGCTGGAAGCAAAACTGTTAATCGTCATGATTTTCACATATCACCAATTCTGAATCAATTAAATGTGGTTAATGCAAATGCAGAATTCCTCGCTGAAATAGTTTTAGCGTATTCGAGTGATTTGCAGTTGCGTAGGATGGTTGAAAGTTTGGACAACTTCACTATTAACGTCAAAAAGAACACCTACGAAGTTTCTGACATCGAAAGAGAATCATACGTCGAAGCAGAAGAAATCTCTATTCCTGAACAAGGTTACGGATTTCTTGGAATATCCATTAGTGCAGCTAGTCTTGAACGATTTCAGTCAAACAATAAATTATGAAAGGAAGATGGTGCATAACAGGAAACCATTTGGCCATTAAATCTGGGGGCATTGAATATCACCCGAGTGGCAAAGATGTTTATTCTGCTCTAAATGGTCAGGATATACAAGGTGTCACCTGTGGTATTCCAAGTGATGAATTACCAGATTTGCGCTATTCTAAATTTGGCACAGAAGTTTCTGTAAGTCTTAGAAATGAGGAAGATGGAACGATTAGCATCAGAGTATATGCAGTAAGAAGAGGTGAGGAAGTACCTGTTGATGTGATAGAAGGTCGTATTATAGATCAATGTGTACACAATGGAACTTGGTTCTATCTTTCAGGAAATGTTCAAGAGGTTCAAGATGTGCTGACATGTGGCAACATTAAGAAGGTAGGCGCAATATCAATGCGTCAATACCTAAAGCTCGTTGAATGCGAATTGTTGAGTGACCATAAAATCATCAATAATGACGTTTCAGTTAAAGCTTTAAAATCACCCATTGATAACACCGAAGAGGAACCATCAACATTGCAAGCAAATTTATTCCAGTATCAGAAAACGGGTTATCTATGGCTCAAATATATGCTAGAAGAAACGCAGGGATGTATTTTGGGTGATGAAATGGGACTTGGCAAAACAATGCAGGTCATTACAGAGATGCTGCATCTTAAAGCAATATATAAGTTGCCTATAATTGTTATAGCACCTATTTCTTTATTAGTAAACTGGAAAAGAGAATGTGAAAAATTTGCCCCTATTTTGCATACACACATCCATCATGGCCAAGACAGAACGGGCAACTATAAAGACTTGTTGGAATATGATGTTATAATCACATCGTATACAACGGTAGTCAGCGATATACACATGCTCAATATGATTTCGTGGGAATTGGTTGTTTTGGACGAAGCGCAAAGCATAAAGAACCCATATAGCCAAAGAACGAAAGCATGTAAAGCTCTTAAGCGCGCTAGAAGTTTGGCAGTGTCTGGTACGCCTTTTGAAAACCATGTTACTGACATCTGGTCTCTTGTAGATTTCATCCAGCCAGGTTTGTTAGGTACACTCCCCAAATACAACGAAATCGTTTCTGATGATACAGAGGGAGCAGAGCGAATAGAACCGATACTCAGCCCTCTTATGCTGAGAAGACTCGTTAACGATGTGGCGAAAGATTTGCCACCTAAAATTGTTTCTGCAATTCCAATCCAAATGTCAGAAGAAGAGTGTGTACAGTATTCTATATATCGGAATCATCTTCTTGAAGAGTATGGTGCAGAAGATATAACTCTGGGGATGTTGCAAATGTTGCGTATATACTGTACACATCCATATGCAGCATTAAAGACACCACATGCTGGCAATCCTGCTGACGTTTCCATAAAGTATCAACGTTTTTGCGAAATTTCGGAAGAGATAATAAGCCGTGGTGAGAAATTTATCGTGTTTACCTCATACAGAATGATGTTTGAAGTTTTCCAATCAGATATTCCTAGTAGATTTAACATTCCAATATGGTCGATTAACGGAGACACCCCTGTTGATGACAGGCAATCTATCGTTGATATATTCAATTCTGCACAAGGCTCAGCCATGTTAGTACTTAATCCACGAGCAGCTGGTACAGGATTAAATATTACAGGAGCAAATCATGTAATACACTTCAACTTGGAATGGAATCCTTCTCTTGAAGACCAATCAACAGCAAGAGCGCATCGCCGAGGTCAAGAAAAAACAGTTTTCGTGTACAGACTGTTCTATCAAGATACAATAGAAGAGATTGTCAATGAACGAATTAACAGGAAACGAGAAATTTCTGCTACAGCTATAATTGGTAATGATGGTATAAAACAAGATCGAGCGGACATAATAAAGGCATTAAGTCTTGTTCCTTCATTTAGAAATTAAAAATTCTGAGATATGATTACAGACATGCAAAAGATTATTTCGGAAGACATAGAGCTTCTTCCAGATCCTGAACGAATTGTAAATGGTTTGAGAGATACCGGCTACAATTTTAATACTGCAATTGCTGACATAGTTGATAACTCCATATCAGCCGATGCGACAGAAGTAAAGATTGATATTAACTTAGATCCTAATCTGAATGTAAACATCTACATTGCTGACAATGGATGTGGCATGGATTTGGATGGTTTGAAGAATGCTATGAAGTATGGTTCTTCTGAAAGGATCGTGAAGAACTCATTGGGAAAGTTCGGACTTGGATTGAAAACGGCTTCTACAGCATTTTGCCGAAGATTTTCGGTTATATCTCGAACGAAGGATGACCCTACATTGCGCAAAGTCCAGTGGGATTTAGACTATATCGCCAAGACCCGTTCTTGGCTTCTTCAATTCCCAGAGATTGAAGAAGACGAAGAAATTATTCTAGAAAAAACCGCAGGAAATGGACAAGGAACACTTGTCGTCTGGGATAAAGTCGATAGAATGATTCGTGATAACAAGACGAAAGGAACTGCCGAAAGGAATCTTAAGAAGCAAATAGACAACCTTTGCGAGCATCTGTCAATGGTCTATCAACGCTTTCTTGACCACACGGACAGTCGCGCTTCTAATGTCAATATTTATATTAACGACATAAAGCTCGAGGCTTGGGATCCTTTCTGCACAAAAGAAGAACACACCCAGGTGTTGCAAGAAGAGGAAGTCCCAGTTAAGATGCCTGACGAGTCAATTGTATTATTCCACGTAGCCGCATATGTCCTTCCCAAAAAGGGCGATTTCTCAACTATTGATGACGAGAAAAGGGCAAAGGTTAGCAATGATCTACAGGGGGTCTATGTATATCGTGAGAATCGTCTCATACATAGTGGTGACTGGTTCGGATTAATGAAGAAAGAGCCTCACTTGTCATTGCTGAGAATTGATTTTTCTTTCGACTATAAATTGGACGAACTTCTGAATATCGACATTAAGAAGTCACGTATTTTACTCATAGGAGAACTGTATAACTTCTTTAGTACTTTCTTCGGCGCTCCCAGAAGGGCTGCAGAAAAGCGATATAGAGATACAGAAACGAAAGCTGTACATAAAACTGGAAAAGAAGCTCATAGCCCATCCAATTCGGGAATTGAGGGTAAGGCTGATGAAATTGTAGACTCAAAGATTAAACCTGTAGGCCAAGATAGTGCAGAGATTCAGAATCCAAACGGCACATTTACCAAGTTTATAAAAATTGTGAATGATGCCGACCCGAAGCAGGCTCGCGTTTTTCCTGTACAGGACATAGAAGGCAGTGCTCTGTGGGAGCCTTCGTTAATCAACGGTAAGCATGCAGTTAATATTAATGAAAGCCACCCATATTACAAGAAGATTTATGGCCCATATCTTGCACAGCACACCGTAGTCGAGGGGCTTGACTATCTTCTTTGGGCATTGGCGGAAGCTGAAAATTCCACATGTTCGCAATCTAGCATTGAAAACTATGAAGATATGCGCCATAAGGTGTCACGTACATTGAAGAAGTTGGTAGCAGACCTTCCTGATCCAGAATTACCTGAGGAATAATAGATGAACGATTGGACAAACAAACTGAAGGTGGCATTGGAAAGCACCTTTCTAATGCCTTTTGATGTTTCTCAACATACAGTAGATGGGGAGGAACATTATACATGTTGTCCTCATAATGAGGATGACATGTATTTTAGCGTGATGGTATTTATCCACAATCAAATTCGACTACTTGTTGAAATTGAGCCACAAAAGTTTGGACGTGATATTATCGATGAAATGTCCCAAGCTGATGTGCAAAAGAGAAAATGCTTCTTCAGTTATATCCAAATGCTCAAAAGTCTGGGAGGTAAAGTTCAATTTAAGGTTAATAATGAAAATGTAGTGAATGAAGAAGACTGGCCAACAGCGTGGAAGTCTTTTTTTTGCAAGATTACTAAAGTTCCAGTTGAATTTTATAGTGCAACAGGTGAATTTGAACTTGTGTGTGAATGGATGCAACATGGCGTTAGCCTTATACTGTCCTTATTGACCATAGATGACCGAAGCATTGATTCGGATTTGTTTCTTGCTGAAGGTGAAGGAACAAGGCGCCAAGTTCTTTCTGTTCGATATGAAAGGAATCCAATAAATAGAAGACTTTGCTTATACAAAAAAGGGTATAATTGTTCTGTCTGCGGAACAAATCTATATGATGAATATGGAGCAATAGGAAGGGACTTTATAGAAGTCCATCATACTACTCCAGTTTCAATGATGGGTGATGACTATAAACTTGACATAGACAGAGATTTGGTTCCGCTATGTCCTAATTGCCATGCAATGATTCATCGAAAAACTCCACCATATACTGTTGAACAGCTCATGTCATTTTGGGAAGAACAAAATTACGGTGTTGGACTTGCAGCCGAACCATTGGTTGAATATAATGAAATCAACAATGTTATAATAGGTGTGGTAAAAAAGGAAAGTATAGCTGACTTTAAAACAAGGCAAGCGAACTTATACTATTTTGGCAAGAAATTTCCTTCTAAATATAATATTAAAAACATACAGTATTTCGCTCCATATTACGAAGGGGGAGTAAGAGGATATTACGACGTTATATCTGTTAGAACTGCGCGCAAAGCAGAAATTTTCAGCAATTCAGACTCTCTTGAACAAGATGTGAGAATAATACTTGACCTCGGTGCATATCATCATATCTCTGATGTACCGAAACAAATTAAACTTGCTTCTTATACACAAGCATTTATATCACTAAGTGAGTTGCTCGAAAAATAGTGGTTATTTTGAGCGATGCCAGATACCCTTGCCCCACAACAATGTCATGCAAATATGGCTGCCATCCACTGCAAGAAAGCTAAGCCGGAGATGATTGTGCGTAAGGAACTGTGGAGTAGGGGTTACCGTTATAGGCTGAACTCGCCATGGTTGCCGGGACATCCGGATCTGGTGCTGAGGAAATATAGGACATGCATACTATAATACGCAGGCCCAGCCGAATTTGCGAATTATTTCTATTATAGGCAATATTTTTTATATAAATGTACCACAATTATAATTCTTTGTGGTATCTTTGTCCCTCTAAACTGATATGCCATTTGTTATGGATAAACTCTCTGCAGAACAGCGACACAAGAATATGGCGGCGATCCGAGGGAAGGATACGAAGCCGGAGATGATTGTGCGCAAAGGGCTGTGGAGTAGGGGTTTCCGTTATAGGCTGAACTCACCACGGTTGCCGGGACATCCGGATCTGGTGCTGAGGAAATACAGGACGTGCATATTCGTGAATGGGTGCTTCTGGCATGGACATCATGTAGAATTCCCTTCTAGTCCTTCTTGCGTCCCGTTGGTAGCAAGTGAGCGGAGCTTGAGCGCGACAGGCTCTGGGACTGTGGAGGTGGAGAATAGTGAGTGTTGTAGGATTCCGAATACGAACAGGGCGTTCTGGGTGGCGAAGATACGCAGGAACCAGGAGCGTGACATCGAGGAACAGAGACGGCTGGCGGAGATGGGATGGCACTGTATCACCGTGTGGGAGTGCGAACTGAAACCGTCGAAGCGTGAAGCGACGTTGACGTCGCTGGCGTTTACGCTGAATAGGATATGGTTGGAGGAGCATGCTGTGGTGGGGAAGTCTTACCCGACACTGGAGGAGGAAGATGGAGACTACTTAAGGGCAGCGGAGGAAGATGCAGAATGAAACAGATAGAAGTCGTAGCAGCGATCATACATGACGGTGAGGGGCGTATCTTCGCCACGCAGCGGGGGTATGGCGACTATAAGGATGGATGGGAATTCCCTGGGGGAAAGATGGAACCTGGGGAGACGCCGGAGGAGGCTCTGAGGCGTGAGATATGGGAGGAACTAGAGACGCGCATCGACGTGGAACGGCTGGTGCAGACGGTGGAATGGGATTATCCGGCCTTTCACCTGACGATGCACTGCTTCTGGTGTCGTGTGGAGAGTGGATCGCTCACGCTGAAAGAGCATGAGGCGGCACGGTGGCTCGGGCTCTCAGAGATAGATGGCGTTGACTGGCTGCCGGCCGACAGAGTGGTTGTGGAAACGATTAAAAAGGCGGAATCCTTTGCGGACTGAGATGAATTGACTATATTTGTACCTTCAAAACATTAGTTATGGATTGGCTTCATGTGATAGCAGTGGTGGCTCTGGTGGCTATCGGGGTGTTCATCTACTGGAACAAGAAACAGGAGTAGGTCTTGTGTGGGCGGTGCCTGTCAAGGCGATACGGTGGTGATGGTGCTTAACGGCGCTTGAGGGTGAGCGTCTTGGGTAGCTTCTGCCACTTGCCGTTCTTGGGAACTCTCAACACGCTTCCTTCTACTTGCTTGAGCTCGTAGAGGGAGTCGTTCTTGACGGTGAGCGTGGCGGTGAGGTCTTCACTGCCGTAGTCGTTGATCAAGGCGATATGGGCGGTGTGGCCTTTCACCTTGGCCGTGGTGATGAGCCAGCAGAACGTGTTGTGGGTCTTACCGAGGTAGCCGGGGAGCGACCCGTAGAGGTCTTGTCCGGGCACGGTGATGCTCTCGTCGTAGAAATCGATACGCAGAAAAACATCGTACTCGCTGTTGTATAGGTAGGCCCGGAAGGGCTTCTTTTCTTGTTGCGCCGAGGCGGAAATGGCCGTCAGAACCAGGATGGCGGCAATGATTAACTTCTTCATTTTCTGTGCACTTTCTTATTTGCTTACAAAGTTACTAATCTATATCATGTTTTCGGGAAAAAATGAGAGAATATTTGTATAATGGTTGGATATTTTAGAAATATTTAAGTATCTTTGCTACCGATTATTTATATAGAGATGGCAAAAAAGCATTTAGTGCCAGACTACATCTTCGAGTCAAGTTGGGAAGTCTGCAATAAAGTAGGGGGAATCTATACCGTTCTTTCGACACGCGCCAAGACCCTGCAAAAGATACTTCAGGATAAGATCATTTTCATAGGTCCTGATTTCTGGAAAGAGAAGGAGAGTCCTTACTTCAAGGAGGACAAGTCGCTCTTTGCCGACTGGCAGCGCGAGGCTCAGGAGGGTAATCGTGAGCTCGGATTGCCCGGACTGCGTGTCAGGGTGGGCCGATGGACGGTGCCCGGCACGCCGATAGCCATCTTGGTGGACTTCCAACCGTTTTTCGAGAAAAAGAATGAGATATATGGCTGGCTGTGGGAGCACTACGGCGTGGACAGCCTGCATGCTTATGGCGACTACGACGAGGCTTCGATGTTCTCGTATGCTGCTGCCTTGGTGGTGGAGAGCTTCTATCATCATTACCTGGACAGCGACAAGAAGGTGATATACCATGCCAATGAGTGGATGTGCGGACTGGGTGCGCTGTATATCAACAACCGTCTGCCGCAGGTTGGTACGGTGTTCACGACGCATGCCACAAGTATCGGGCGTTCGATAGCCGGTAACATGAAACCGCTCTACGACTATTTGTTTGCCTATAATGGTGACCAGATGGCAGAGGAGCTGAACATGCAGAGCAAGCACTCGATAGAGAAACAGACGGCTCACTATGTGGACTGCTTCACGACGGTGAGCGACATCACGGCGAAGGAGTGTGAGGAACTGCTCGACAAGCGTCCTGACGTGGTACTGCCTAACGGCTTCGACAACAGCTTCGTGCCTACTGCTGCGCAGTTCACCAGGAAGCGTAATGCCGCCCGGCGGAAGATGCTGCAGGTGGCTAGTGCCTTGTTGGGTGAGGAGCTCGACGACGACACGCTGATCGTATCGACATCGGGACGCTATGAGTTCCGTAACAAGGGTATCGACGTGTTCGTGGAGGCGATGAACCGTCTGCTCCGTGACCGTGACCTGAAGAAGAAGGTGGTGGCTTTCATCGAGGTTCCGGGATGGGTCGGTGAGCCTCGTAAGGATCTACAGGAGCGCTTGGCTCAAGTCCAAAGCTCAAAGTCCAAGGATCAAAGTTCAAAGTTCAATGCCCCCTTGGAGGTGCCGCAGGTGACTCACTGGCTGCACAACATGAGTCACGACAACGTGCTGGGCATGATGAAATACTACGATATGCACAACCGTAAGGAGGACCGGGTGAAGGTGATTTTCCTGCCTTGTTACCTCGACGGGCATGATGGTATCGTGAACATGACTTATTATGATGTGGTGCTCGGCAATGATCTCTGCATCTATCCTTCGTACTATGAGCCATGGGGCTACACGCCGTTGGAGGCCATTGCCTTCCGGGTGCCTTGTATCACCACGGATCTGGCGGGATTCGGACTCTGGGCCAACAAGGTGTTC
>Ga0310786_10010593_pt1 | contig 11581 bp, 9 predicted proteins | sample AusTroGonzalo_MG_FD_203881 | JGI IMG/M metagenome (GOLD analysis project Ga0310786, IMG submission 203881) | Bovine rumen microbial communities from tropical cattle in Woodstock, Queensland, Australia - Gonzalo_03 (v2) (version 2) | ecosystem: Host-associated > Mammals > Digestive system >... | reverse complement strand
GATCTCAAGCGGAGTTTCCGATGTAAAGAACACCTTTCCGTCTATATCGGGAGCATCAAGTGCAGTTCTGCCGAACCAGCATTCACCGAACTTGTCAAAGCCTTCCACAACTGCGGTAAGCTCTGCGTCCATAAGCTTTTCGTTATTTTCGCAGCTTATGAGCATCTGCTGCTCCATGATTATATCAGCACGGTGAGCGGCAGTCTCCTCATCTATCTGGTCGGGGAAGTCATATGCCTTCGTACCTTCTTCACGGGAATATGCAAAACAGCCAAGCCTGTCAAAACGAACTCTCTTGACAAATTCGGCAAGCTCTTCAAACTGCTCCTTTGTCTCTCCCGGGAAACCCGTGATAAGAGTGGTCCTGAGTATTATATTCGGGACTTTTTCTCTTATATGAGCAAAGAGTGCTTCAAGTTTCTCTGTATCGCCCCAGCGGTTCATTTGCTTGAGTATATCTCCGTTGCAGTGCTGTATGGGTATTTCAAGATACTTTACTATCTTATCCTCTCTTGCTATTACATCAAGGAGCTCGTCTGTGATGCGCTCGGGGTAGCAGTAAAGAGTACGTATCCAGCGAAGTCCGTCTATTTTGCAAAGCTCTGTAAGAAGCTCCGCAAGCTTTGGCTCGCCGTAAAGGTCCTTGCCGTAAAGGGCGGTATCCTGTGCTATGACTACCAGCTCCGTAACTCCGTTCTCTGCAAGAAAACGTGCTTCCTTCAGCACATCTTCCATTGGTACGCTGCGGAATTTGCCTCTGATAAGAGGTATAGCACAGTAGGTGCAGCAGTTTGAACAGCCCTCGGCTACTTTAAGATATGTGAAGAACGGCAGTGTGGATATTATCCTTTCACCGCTCAGCTCTGCTTCAAGCTTTGGCGCAAAGTGAACACAATGCTCACCTGCAAGGACATGATCGAGAATATCGACAATATCCTTGGTATCTCCTATGCCTATAACAGCATCTGCCTCGGGGAACTGCTCAGCAGCCTCCTCCTTATATCTCTCAACGAGACAGCCTGTTATGATGATCTTTTTAAGCGTTCCCTCTTCTTTGAGTTTTCCAAGTTCAAGAATGGTATCTATAGCCTCTTCCTTTGCAGACTTTATAAAACCGCAGGTATTTACCACCGCAACATCTGCAAGTCCAGGTTCTGTTACAAGCTGATATCCATGGCTTTTCAGCTTATAGAGCATACGCTCTGAGTCTACAAGATTTTTTGAACAGCCAAGGGATACCATACCAACCTTGATCGCCATATCAGTTATCCTCCTCAGGTGCATCGGTGTCCTCGAAGTAATCCTTCACGGCACGGTTTATCTCGGTAAAATCATATCCGTACCTCACAAGAGCACTTTTGACCTTTTCTATTGATTTTCTATCCTCACGATCTGTGAGATATCGGGAATGCTTTGTACGCAGAAGCTCCATGATATTGTCATAAAATGCCTCAGAATAGAGTGTAAGAGCATCCTCTGCGGTATACTGATCTATGCCCTTCTGCATTATCTCACGCTTTGAACGCCTGTAGCCGTACTTTTTGACTTCAACAAGCTTCCGCGCCATGCGCTCGGCATACCTCACATCATCTATAAAGCCGTGCTCAGTGAGCCTTTTCATCACAGCAGTACAGAGCGGTGAGCTTTTATAGTTTTCCATGAGTTTTTTGTACATTTCCGAATAAGTATAGTCTCTGTAATCCAGCAGGTAAAGTGCCCGCTGATAGGCTCTGCGAAAATTGGAAGCGTAAATTATCCTTCTGAGGGTATCGCGGTCTGTCTCCATACCTGCGTGTATACCAAAATCGGTGATTATATCCGCATGAAGATACAGCTTCCGCCCGTCATCGAGCTCCGCTTCGTAGGTCGAGCCCTTATATCTCGTGACCGAGGTTATCTTCATTATTCCTCAGCAGGAGTGAACTCCTCGAAATCCTCGTCAAAGCTTGCGAGAACATCTTCGCTGTCAGCAGTCTTAGCACTCTCATCAGCCGAAGTATCGGTATCTGCGCTTTCTTTGCTGCTGCTCTTCTTCGGAGCCGCATTATCCAGCTCATCCTTGTGGGCAAGTATCTGCTCTTCGATCTCCTTCATAAGTTTCTCATCATTCTGGAGAAGTTCCTTGACGTTATCGCGTCCCTGTCCCAGCTTCTGATCCTTATAGCTGAACCATGAGCCGCCCTTCTTTATGATATCAAGATCAACAGCAAGATCAAGCACCTCACCTGTACGGGATATACCCGTACCGTACATCAGGTCGAACTGACACTCCTTGAAAGGAGGAGCTACCTTGTTCTTTACTATCTTGCACTTTGTAGTTGCGCCGATAACATCTGTGCCGGATTTGAGCACCTCGCCCTTTCTTACTTCGATACGTACAGATGAATAGAACTTCAGAGCACGTCCGCCCGGAGTAGTCTCGGGATTTCCGTACATTACGCCTATCTTTTCACGTATCTGATTTATGAATATAGCAACACAGTTTGACTTTGAGATAGCTGCTGTAAGCTTTCTCATCGCCTGTGACATAAGTCTTGCAAGCTGTCCAACATGGAGATCTCCCATTTCGCCGTCTATCTCGGCACGGGTAGTCATAGCTGCGATAGAGTCAAGTACGATAACATCTATGGCACCGGAACGGATAAGAGCTTCTGCGATCTCAAGTGCCTGCTCACCGCTGTCAGGCTGTGATACAAGGAGATTGTCAATATTTACACCAAGAGCCTTTGCGTATACAGGATCGAGAGCGTGCTCAACGTCAATGAAAGCAGCCTCTCCGCCTGCCTTCTGAGCCTGAGCAACTATGGAAAGGGCAACTGTGGTCTTACCGGAACTTTCGGGACCGTATATCTCAACGATACGTCCGCGCGGCACACCGCCTATACCCAATGCCATATCCAGAGTCATAGAGCCTGTTGGTATAGCAGCAACATTCAGTGTCTTGGTCTGACCGAGACGCATAACTGCACCTGCTCCGTACTTCTTTTCTATCTGCTTTAATGCTCCTTCAAGAGCGGTCTTTTTATCTTCTTTTGTAGTAACTTTAACAACGGTGGGCTTTTTAGCAAGTTCCTTCTTTGCCATTGATATTTCCTCCATGTTTATTATAGTATATTAAACTTTATTTTTTCTGAATTCCGCATTCTTAATTTCTAATTATGATTTACAGCGGCTGCTGTTCTTATGATGCCGCCGCCGTCTTTTCTCAGTTCCACATCTGTAAAGCCGTTTTTTTCAAGTAAAACCTTTACGTCTTCGTGCTGCCCCATACCGAATTCATAGGCAATGAAGCCGCCCTCCTTAACAGACATCTTCCAAAGCTCAGTCATAACACGGTAAAAGTCCAGACCGTCCTCACCGCCGAAAAGTGCAGAGCTTGGCTCATATCTGACCTCTGTCATGAGCTCGTTCATGTCCTGTGATGTGAGATAGGGGGGGTTGCTGACAAGGATATCAAGTCCGTTAAGAGACCTTGCTGTTTCGCTTTTCAGCACATCTCCCTTTATAATATGTATATCACCGCAGCCGTTTGCGGCAATATTCTGCTTTAAATAGCCAAGCGCCTTATCTGAAAGCTCCACAGCGTAAATATCGGCATCGGGAAGCTCCTTTTTAAGAGCCACAGCAATACAGCCGCTCCCGCTGCAAAGGTCTGCTATTTTAGGTGCTTTCAACATTTCTCTGCGGCAGATATCAAGTACCTGCTCCACAAGAGTCTCCGTATCGGGGCGTGGGATAAGAACCCCCTCACCTACCTTGAAATTGCAGCCCCAGAATTCCCACTGTCCGAGAAGATACTGCAAAGGATATCCCTCAGAGCGTCTTTTAGCGAGTGAACGTATCTCTGCTGCCTTTTCATCGGGTACAGACTCTTTCGGGAGAAACATCGGATTTTTGTCCCCAAGCAAGTCCTGAAAGATACAGGTGGTATCAAAGTCTGCCGTATCCTCATCGCGCAGGGCGATAAGTCGGCGGCATTCTGCGAAAAGCTCTCCGCGGCTTACCACTTGTCCTCCTCCTTGTTTTCGGGGATACATGGCTTCATAGCTGCAATAGCTATCTCTATCATGCTGTCATCGGGCTCACGGGTGGTTATGCGCTGCATAGCAAGACCCGGTGCGGACAATATCCTTGTAAAGATATTATCGTTATTTCCCGCAAGACGTATACACTCATATGAAATTCCCACTACAAGGGGAAGAAGCACCAGTGATGCTACGATACGATGCCAGGTGACTGTAAAAGGTACCAGGCACATTACAAGTATGCTTACAATAAGCACGATGAATATGAAGCTTGTGCCGCAGCGTTTATGAAAACGTGTCTGCTTGCGGACATTCTCCACGGTAAGGGGAAGCTCTGCTTCATGGCAGGCTATGGTCTTATGCTCTGCGCCATGGTACATATACTGCCTGCGGATATCTTTCATAAGGCTCACAAGGTACATATACAGCACAAAAAGCACTATCTTAACTATGCCTTCAAGAAGTGAGCGGACTATGCGGTGCTCCTTGATGGAAGGGATAAGTCCAACAAGCCACTTGGGCAGGAACACGAAAAGTCCTATTGCCATTGCAACACCGATAAGTATGCCTAAATACATGAATATATCGGTAACTGTATCCTTTTCTTTCTCTTCCTTCTTTTCGCCGCCGTTTTCAGCAGCTTTTTCAGCTTTATTATCATCAGCAATCGTATCGGCAGCCGCCTCGGCATCTGCAATTATCTTTTCAACTGCTTCTGATTTCTTGTCTTTCTTTGTTTTTTTCTTGTCGTCCTCTTCCTCATCGTCCACCATCTGCTTTTCGGCAGACTTCATCATGTATTTGTAGCCTTTAACGAGGGATATGACGAAATTGGTACAGCCTCTTACAAGCGGCGCCTTTCTGTACCACGGAGCATTCTTTCCGTTGTTTTCTTCCCATGTTTCAAGATCTATAGTACCATCGGGAAGTCTGCAAGCCATAGCACCTGTATTCGGTCCAAGCATCATTATGCCCTCGACCAGTGCCTGACCGCCTATCTTGGATTTGAATTTTTCACCTGCATTTGAATTTGAATTAGTATTGTTTCCCATTATTTCACCTTATTGAAAATATAATGCTTATCCTTATGACTTTACCGCAGGGAGAGTTATAGTTACCTTAGTACCCTTTCCCTCGCCCTCGCTGTCGATATCCAAAGCACCGCCGTGCATACTGATTATCTCATCGGCAACGGCAAGACCGATGCCCGAGCCGCGGCGTGTATGATTAGCCTTGTAGAATTTTGTCTTTACCTTTGCAAGATCTGCCTGCTTTATGCCCAGACCCGTATCGGCTACCGAAACGATAACGCTGTCTCCCGATTCATAGGCTTTTATCGTGACTGTATCCCCTGCTGAGGAATACTTTACAGCGTTGTCGATAACGTTTATAAAGACCTGCCTGATACGGTTCTTGTCTCCGAAAACGAAGGGGAGCATCTCAGGCTCGTCATAGATTATCTTTTTATCTTCACGCCTTGCCTTGTCGCTGTATATGAGCACAGCGTCACCAAGCTCGGCGAGGATATCCATATTTGCATTCTGGAGAGTGAAGTGTCCGTTCTGCATACGTGAGAAGTCAAGAAGCTCCTCGACCATCTGCGAAAGACGCTCAGTCTCATTAACTATTACCTTGACACCCTTTTTCATGGTGTCGGGACTGCCGCCGCCGTCTATCATAAGAGTTTCAGCCCAGCCCTTTATAGCAGTAAGCGGAGTTCTCAGCTCATGTGATACTGAGGAAATGAATTCATTCTTCATAGCCTCGGCAGTTGAAAGCTCGTCTGCCATATTGTTTATAGCAGTACAGAGATCTCCTATCTCGTCATCACTGTCGTTGTCTATACGTGTGGAGAAATCACCCATAGCGTATTTACGGGCGATACCGCTTATCTGTCGGATAGGTCTTACGATAGAGCCTGCAAAATACAGACCCGTAACAACGATTATCAGGATAATGACAAGGCATACGACAGTAACTGCTGCTGTATAGGTCTTTATGGTATTGTCTATATCCGTAAGAGAAGTTACCATTCTTACTGCGCTGAATTCACTGCTCATGGAAGATATGGGCATTGATACCGCAAGCACCTTTTCTCCGCCGCCGCCCAGCTTGTAAACGTGTGAGCCTTCACCCGACTCCATAGCCTTGACGTAATCAGGCATTACATCATCTGCATCGGGCGAAAACCCCGATGAGGTAAGGACTACTCGTCCCTTTGAGTTTACAGCCATAAGCTCTATCTTGTCCTTTTCGTTGAAGGTCTCAAGCATATTTCTCATTTCCGATGAAAAATTCGCGGAGCTGTTCTGAGAATGCATACTCAGGACACTGGTTACCGCATTCAGCTTTGAGACAAGATACTGCTTTGCAGAGCTGTAGAAATAATTCTGTATCGCATAGACTATAGCCATGTCTATGACCAGAAGTGCGAGTACAACAACACCGAGGTTGTTGAATATCCATCGCTTTGTGATACTCTTCTTAGCCATTACTGAACGTCATTCCACTTGTATCCATAGCCCCAGATAGTAATGATATACTTCGGGCTTGACGGCTCTTCCTCTATTTTCATACGTATACGTCTGATATTTACATCTACTATCTTATCATCACCGTAGTAGCTTTCGCCCCAGATATGGTTGAGTATGCTTGCACGGTCAAGGGCAGTATTCTTATTGTTCATGAAAAATTCGAGTATCTGATACTCTACCTGTGTAAGCTCTATGGGCGCACCGTCCTTTGTTACTGTACGGCTCTTGAGATTGAGCACAAAAGGACCGCTTTCAATGACCGACTGCTTTTCATTCTTGATAAAGCTCATGCACACACGTCTGTATATCGCATCAACGCGGGCAGTGAGCTCAGAAGGTGAAAACGGCTTTGTTATATAATCATCGGCACCTATCATAAGTCCGCTGACCTTGTCCATTTCCTGAGTTCTTGCAGTAAGCATTATGATACCGATAGTCGAGCTTTTTTCACGTATCTTCTTGCAGACCGTAAAACCGTCTATACCGGGCATCATTATATCAAGGAGAACGATATCGAAATTCCCGTGTTCAGCCTCAAAGGTCTTTAACGCAGCCTCTCCGCAGTTTACATCAACTACGTCATAGCCTGCACGTTTAAGGTTTATGACCACGAATTCGCGGATAGTATCCTCGTCCTCGCATATAAGTATACGTTTCATCTGTTTCACTCCTTTGAATGAGTAGTATGTCAATCTCTGAATCTGAAGCCTATAGCTGCCTCTGCGGGAGTTATTCCGAGCTCATCGCCCTCGGTATCGGGCTCAGCGGGGATATAGGCAAGATATGAGGAATCTCCCTTTGAATGCATGAGCATATATCCGCCTGAGATACGGTCCTCTCTTGACGGAGGATCATCTGCACAGAAGATATGCAGGAGCTCTCTGCCCATCTCATTTCCGTCATAGGCACAGAAAACTATCTCGTCATTGACTATATCGCGCTTGACAGTGACCTTATGCTCCCATTTTTCGGGGAATATAAAGATATATCCGTCATTGAGGCTGTAATACGAGGTATAGCAGTGTTCAAGCTTATTATCGTCATTCAGGCTCTTCCATTCGGTGAGCTTCAGCTGTTCACCCTCTGCCTTTGCCTCATAACAGGGAGCAACGAACTGCAATGGTATCTCGGGCTTGCCGTCACCGTCAACATCAAACGAAGAACAGCCCACAGGGCGGATGGTTTCAGCCGACTCCTCAGGTGTGGCAAAAACCTTTCTCAGGAAGAAATCCTTTCCTTCCCTTTCCATATATATGATATCAGTCTGAACAGAGCCCGTGCCGGAAAGAGCGTCTATATAAAGTCCCTTTCCCTTGCTGCCGACACTGCCGTAGCTGATATTGTCAAATTCCGTAAAATTACCGCTCAGGGGCTGGGATTTCTTATGATACTTTCCCTTTTCGTTAAGCACATAAGCCTCCGCAGCAGCAGGCTCACCGCCTGATGCGCCCGTAAGCCTGAGGAATTCATTATGACCGTCCATATCAAGATCGGTAACATCAAAGAACGAATAGGAATCGGAAAAGGTAGTATCCTGCAATACACCGTTTGCATAGTTGTATATGGACACGTTCTTTTCCGAGCGGTTTATAAGGCTCGTTCCGATGATTATATTAACTCTGTCGTTAGTACCGAGCTTCGATATGATGACCTTTTCTATCTCGCTGCCCTCAGCCGCTCTCGCCTGACCGGAATGCCAGCCGTTCTCGTCCTTATCAAGTATATTTATACGCAGCGGATTTTCATCGGCTGCATGATTTATCCTCTCATAGAAAACAATAGCCTCGTTTCCGCCGTCACCGTCGATATCCTCAATGATGAAGGCAGAGAGATATTTTCCCGATTTCGGATATTTAAGGCTTATTGCCGTTCCTTCGGAGTCAGTCAGGGCTGTGTATATCTGCTCCTGCTCCACACTCAGCTTCGGCGGGGCCATAAGCGTATCTATGCTTGCACCGAAGGTGCAGCCGCTGAGCCCCGATGCTGCAAGTGCAGCCGTCAGCAGCAATGAAGTTTTTTTCATAAGTAAGATCATTCGCGCTCTTCGAGCTTTATGTATTCCTTTTCCTTTGCTATAGCCTTGTATGCAGGACGGATTATCCTTCCGCCTGTAAGTATCTCCTCCATACGATGAGCTGCCCAGCCTGCCATACGTGCGATAGCAAAAAGAGGTGTGAAAAGCTCATCGGGGATACCTAACATTCTGTAGACAAGACCCGAATACATATCAACATTTGCACACATAGTCTTTGTATTGCCCTTCATTTCAAGGAATATCTCGGGAGTAAGACGCTCTATGGTCTCGAGGAGGCGGAATTCTGCCTCTATCTCCTTTCCCTTTGCAAGCTCGAAAGCCTTCTTCTTGAGGATGACTGCACGGGGATCGGAGATAGTATATACCGCATGACCCATACCGTAGATAAGACCTGAATGATCATTGGTCTCCTTGCGGATAGTCTTGCGCAGATAATCTGCGACCTCGCCCTCGTTTTCCCAGTTCTTGATATTTGCCTTGAAATTATCAAGCATATTTATTACCTGAAGGTTGGCACCGCCGTGACGGGGTCCCTTCAGCGAGCATATAGCCGAGGAATAAGCCGAATAAGGGTCAGTGCCCGAGGAAGTGAGTACGCGGCAGGTAAATGTTGAGTTGTTTCCGCCGCCGTGTTCAGCCTGCAGCATAAGGAGACGGTCAAGCATCTGTGCCTCGTCCTTTGTGTACTGTCTGTCGGGACGGAGCAGTGAAAGTATGCACTGTGCCGTATTTTCCTCATAGTTTATAGGGTGCATTATCATGCTCTGGTTGTCAAAAACCCTGCGCTTTACCTGATAAGCATTAGCCATGATAACAGGGAGCTTTGCGATAAGGCTCACAGCAGTGCGCATCTCGTTTTCAAGCCCCTTGTTCTCGCACTCGTCATCGTAGGAATAAAGAGCCAGAACAGAACGTGCCAGCTTGTTCATTATATTCTTTGACGGTGCTTTGAGTATCATATCCTCAACAAAGCCGTTGGGGAGGTCTCTTTTTACTGAAATATATGAACTGAAGGTCTTCAGTTCTTTTTCGTTCGGAAGATGACCGAAGAGCAGAAGGAAAGCAGTCTCCTCATATCCATAGCGGTCGTCCTCTTCAACATTGGCAACAAGATCGTTTATATTGTATCCTCTGTATATGAGCTGTCCGGGGATAGGCTCTCTTTCTCCCTCATTCATAACATAACCGTGAACGTTGCAGATATTGGTGATTCCTGCCATTACACCTGTACCGTCACTGTTGCGGAGTCCTCTCTTAACGTGATATTTTTCATAAAGTTTCGGATCTATAGCGGTATTATCAGCAAGTCTGCCGCATAAATCTGTAATATTAGCCCCTGAAATGAATGAAGGCATTATGATCACACTCCTAAAACATATTCATTATTAATTATACACCATATTCTGCTTAATGTCAAATGTTATTTCGTATATAAACCAATGTTCAAAACAAATGTTCTTATACACTGTGACGAAAGGAGAAAAACATGAAAAAATACCTTGCCGCAGCATTGCTGCTGTCAGCAGCAATCACCCTTATCCCCATATTCCCTGCCTATTTTTACAGAAAAAGCTCCGGTGCAGATGATCCTGAAACTCCTCGGACGAATGATACCTGCATTTCCGAAGAAAAAAATGCACAGAAAGCTATATGCTCACAGGAGCCCTACAAGGTCCTTGATATCGAAAGCGGAGAGGTACTTGAAGTCTCTGTCCGTGATTATGTTATCGGAGCTGTATGTGCAGAAATGCCTGCATCATTCAGCGAGGAGGCACTGAAAGCACAGGCTGTCGCCGCTCATACCTACGCCGAAAGGCAGCGTCTGCGTGAAAAAGCCTCCCCTTCACCAGAGCTGAACGGAGCAGATTTCTCCAATGATACTGCCGTATATCAGGGCTTTTTCACAAAAGAGCAGACTCGTGAGCGTTTCGGCGAAAGGTTTGAGGAGAGCTACAGTAAGATATCTGCAGCGGCAGACGAAGTTCTCCCATACATAATAACCTACGACGATACTCCAATCATAGCCGCTTTTCATTCAATGTCGGCAGGATATACGGAAAGCGCAGAAAATGTCTGGGGCACTCCCGTTGACTACCTTATTGAAGTTGACAGCCGCTCCGACCTGACTGCTCCTAAATTCCGCGAGGAAAAGGAGTTTTCGCGGGACGGGCTGAAAAAAGCCCTTGAATCAGCCTTTGAGGGCATATCCCTCGGCGATGATGCATCGGAATGGATACAAATAAAGACCACCTCCGATGCAGGTACAGTTCTTTCAGCCGATGTCGGCGGAAGAGCCGTCACAGGAAATGATATAAGAGCCGCACTTGAACTGCGCTCCGCAAGCTTCGATGTACGTATCGAAGGCGATAACGCCATCATTACCACCAAGGGCTACGGACACGGAGTGGGTATGAGCCAGTACGGTGCTAATGCTATGGCTGAGGAGGGGGAAAGCTGGCGCGATATTATCGCCCATTACTATCCCGACTGCACTATATGCAAGGCCTGATTTTTTTGTGCAAAAGGCTATAAAAGCTGGTCGTTTTTTGCCAATTCCGTCAATCCGTATTGACATAGCTCTGACGATTTGTTATAATGATTTTGTATTGTTAAAAACAGCATATTATAAGGAAATATAAAAACAAACCAAAAGGAGACTCATGTCCGGTAACCGACGGATAAAGGATTATGAACAAAAACAGAGACTTATATAAAAGATTTGTTACTTTCATATCTGCTATGTTCCTGCTGTGCATAATTACAGGCATTTTTGCCTTTGTATGGTACAGGAATTACAGCGAACAGATAGTATTGCCTTATTACAGGCGAGGAAACTGGGTGCTCATAGCTATATACTGCCAGCTCGTATGGCTTTTTTTCAGAGCCTACGGAGGTTTCAAGCTTGGCTACCTGAAAAAGACCGATATGCTCTACTCGCAGATGATATCCATGATTTGCGTGAATGTGGTATCTTATTTCGTCATAAG